>WNGJ01001613.1_pt1 | contig 28485 bp, 23 predicted proteins | sample 5400611 | NCBI WGS metagenome assembly WNGJ01 (sample SAMN13153375, study PRJNA577476) | soil metagenome | isolation source: 40 cm soil or saprolite under Garry oak tree replicate 1 | place: USA:California | collected 2016-06-15
ATCACGAAGGAAACCGTTAAAACCATTGTGCAGGGAATGCCGGTTGATGCGGTGTACCTGTGGTTGCTAACGCGTGTGCTTTTTTTGTTGCACACGCGGCCTCGGGTGCAACGCGCATCCGGCATTCCCTGCGCCCTCTGTTGTTTCGAGGGCCGAAGTTCATGCACAGCTCGGGCGCAATGCGCTGCGAGAATGCTGTGTTGTGCCCGGCCGTCATTGCGAGCGACGCGAAGCAATCCGGAATGCCACCGCGGCAACAGTCTGGATCTTCGTCGCTTGCGCTCCTCGCAACGACGGTTCGTCCGCGGCTGGCCCTACGTCCCCTTGCGCCGCCGGGCGGCCGCGGCGGTCGCGGCGTCAACCACGTTCTCGACTTCCTCGCGCCAGCGCAAAATTTCCACGGCGAGCACCGGATGATTGAAGCCTTTCAGCACGAGATCGTCGATCGGAGCAGCATCGACCCATTGTTCGACCATGCCATAGACGCGCCGCGACGCCACGACCTGGTCCGCCTTGGCCTCGTCGCACAGGCGCGAGGCGAGATTGGTGACGCTGCCGATCGCGGCATATTCGAGCCGGTGTTCGAACCCGACCTGGCCGAGCGTGGCGTAGCCGAGCGCGATGCCGACGCCGAACCCCAAACTATGGCCGCGGTTGCGCCATTTCTGGGTCAACAGCCCGATCGAGTCGCGCATCTCCACCGCCATCTTGACCGCGCGCTTGGTGTGATCCTCGAACTGGATCGGCGCGTTGAACAGGATCATCACGCCGTCGCCGGCATACTTGTCGAGCGTTCCTTCGTAGCGGAAGATCAATTCGCCGAGTGCGGCGTGATATTCGCGCAGCACGTTCATCGCTTCTTCCGGCTCGGTGGTCTCGGTGAAGGAGGTGAAGCCGCGCAGGTCGCAGAACACCACGGTCACCTCGCGGCGGTGGCTGTCGAGCAGCGCGTCGTGCCCGTCGGAGGACGCGATCAGTTGCGCGACCTGCGGCGCCAGGAAGCGCTCGAGCCGCCGGATGCGCTCGATCTCGCCGAGCTGCTTCTCGACCCGCTCCTCCAGAGACTTGTTCCAGTTGCGCAATTGTTCGGTCTGTTCCTGCAGCTTGTCGGCCTGTTGCTGCACGATGCCGTGCGCCGAGGCCAGTTCGCGGCCTTTGTGGTCGACTTCGGTGAACAGCCGGGCGTTGCGCATCGCGAGCACGGCCTGGTTCGCGAAGGTCCGCATCAGCCCGATCAGGCCGGGCGGAAATTCGCCGGCGGCGCGGCGCAACACCACGAGCGCGCCCAGCGCACCCTGCTGATCGAGCAGCGGCACCACCAGCACCGAATGAAAGCCGGCCTCGACCGCGATGTCCCGCATCGGAAAGTCCGCGACATTGGCGAGGTCCGCGATCGCGATCGGTTCGCCGCTGGCCGAGGCTCCGCTCAAGATGCTCTTGCCCTCGTCGATGGTGAGATGCTCTCCCTCGACCGATCTGTCGATGCCCTTGGCTTCCACCATGTTGAACTGGCGCTTGGCGGCGTCGTAGCCATAGATCAGCACCGCGTCGGCACGGGTGATTTCCAGCGCCCGCGAAGCCACGGTGGGCAGCACGGCATTGAGATCGAGCGAGGAAGCGACCGCGCGGCCGACCTCTTCCAGAACCTTCAATTCGTTGATCGACTGCGCGAGGTCGCGCGTCCGCTCCTCGACCTTGGATTCCAGCCCCGCATAGGTTTCCTTGAGCTGGCCGGCCATGCTGTTGAACTGATCGGCAAGCTCTTCCAGTTCGTCATGGGTGTGGACGTCGATGCGATGGCTGAAATCGCCGGCGCCGAGGCGTCGCGCGCCGGTACGCAGCGCCGTGATCGGAATCACCATCCGCCGCGCCAGCAGCGTGCCGGCGAGGATCGCCACCAACAGCCCGACCCCGATCAAGAGCGCGACCCGCAGGATCTGATCGCGGATCGGCGCCAGCGCTTGTGCTGTTGGTTGTTCGAAGAACATCACCCAGTCGAGCTTGGGTACCGCGCGCGAGGCCGACAGAACCGAATTGCCATCGGCGCCGGTGCCCTGCTCCAGCGCGCGGCTGACCGGCGCCGTCTGGGCTGCGACCTGCGGCAGCTTCGACAGATCCGTGGAGACCTCAGGTCCGTTCGCGGAGCTCGCAATCACCTGGCCGCGGGGATCGACCAGATAGGCGAAGGTCGCCTTGCCCACCTGGGCGTCGCCGAGGAAGTCCGAGAGGAAGCGCAGGTCGATCTCGGCGACGGTGACGCCGGCATTGAAGCCGGAATGCGCCACCGCGATCGACATGAACGGTTGCGTTCCTTCGAAATAGATCGGCGAGAAGCTGACGCCTCGGGTCACGGTTTCGGTGAAGCGCGCGTCGCGCGAAAAATCCGTTCCGTCATTGACCGAAACCTTCGTGCGCGACAGCCGAAGCTGCTCGCGTCCCTCGCCGTTGAGCAGGGAGAGTCGGTCGACGGCCGGGACCTGGTTCAAAAGCTGAGCATAGTCGGAGCGGCGCTGCTCCAGCGTCCCCCTGCTCGCCCGAGTCACCACGCTGATCTGCCGTTCGAGCTCGGAGATCGACTGGTCGATCCGCTTGGCGGTGGCCTCGGCCTTCTCCGTCATCGCGTCGGTCAAGCTGGTCTTGGTCGCGCGGTAGCTGATCCAGGTTTCCATGGCGCCGTTGACGGCGAGCACGAACACCACGAGCCCAACCAGCGACGTGACGTATTTGGCAAACAGGCCTCCGCGCAGAAACCCGACTTTGTCCGTTACGCCGACCATCCAAACCCTCGTGCGCGCGACCTGACCGGGGACGCATCGGCTGCGTCAGCGCGCGATGACGTCAGTATGACCCGTCATCGTGCTCTGTCTTGCCTGTTCTCTTGCCACCAGTTCTCTTGCCACCAATTCCCTTGCCACCAGTTCCAGCCTGCGCCGATCCCGTGCTGCAAATGCGGGGCAAGCCTGTTCCGGAGCATGCTCCATGGTCGCGGAAGCGGTTGCAAATGGCGGGCCGCCTTTCCAGGGCGGCCATCTCCGCTCTGGGCGATTTTAGCACAATTCGGGGGGATTGGCCGGATGACTCGCGGTGCGGTTAGCGCCGATATGCGTTGCGCGGCTGCCTGGAATAAACGGCAAATGACCTCAAACCTCTGCGGCCTGGAGGTGGGGACGCCGGAGGAGCCTCGCGTTGGCCGTGCCGGTTTGGGTTGGGAGCCGGCCACGCGCGGCTGGCGGGCGCGCGGTCGGGCGCGAAGAGGCTCAGTTCTGCGACCGGTTGAACAGCTGCCGCAACACGTCATTCATGGGCTGGCTGTCCTGAGGCTGGGTGGTCTGGGCGGATGGGGACGCGCTGTCGCCCTGTGCTTCCGCCGGCGCCGGCAGGGGCGGCGGTGCATTTTGAGCCTCGGGAGCCGAGATCGGCGGAATGCTGCGGCCGCGGCCGTTGCCGCCCAATCCGTGCTGGAGCAGGTTGCCCAAGGATTCTCCGAGCTTGCCGCCAAGCAGGCCGCCGCCTTGTCCGCCGCCGTTGGCGTCGTTCCCGGTCGACCCGTTGGTCCCGGACTGGTTCCCGGTCAGGCCGCCAAGACTGCCGCCGCCAAGACTGCCCAACAGGCCACCCAATCCGCTGCCATTCGCCCCGAACAGGCCCTTGCCCATTTCCTTGAGCTTGGCATAGGCCGCGTCGGGATTGTCCAGGATGCCGGCCATCTCGGGATAAATCTTCGGCTGCGCCCAAGGCCCCTCGATCATCACGGGGATGCCGAGCCCGATTGGATCGGAGGTGCGGCCCTGGCCCTCGGTCGTCATCACGAGCTTGGGTTCGACCCGAAACGCCACTGTCTTGGTGCCGACATCCACGGTGCCGGCGCCGGTCATCTTGACCAGCGGGCCCACCAGATTGAGATCGGTGGTGGTGGCCTGCCCCCGATCGATCCGGAACGATGCCGACAATTGGTTGAGGTCGGTTGTCTGTTCTTCCGTCTCCTGCCAGCCCGAAAGCGTCTTCGACGTCAGCGAGCGGATCATCTGGGCGACGTTCAGGCCACGAATCGCGCCGTCCTGGAAATTGACGAACGCGGTGCCAGCGAGGTTCGACATGATGGCATGCTGGCTGGCGCCTGCGGAACGCGCGGCGATTTTCGCCTGCATCTTGCCATCGATCTTGTCGAAATCCGAAAGGCTCTTGAGCAACTGCAAGGCGCGCACGCCGACGAGGTCGCAGTGCATCGCGTAGGATGGATTGCCGCTGGAGACATCGACGATCGCCTCGCCGCTGGCCTGGCCGCCATAGGCCCCCAGATTCGAGACCGAGGCCTTCAACACGCCGCCCGCCAGCGTGGCGTCGATCGCAGCCGGTGCGAATTGCGCATCCGCGATATCGAGCTGGGCCGCGGAGATGCGGACCTGGGCGTCGACGTAATTCAATCCGGTCAGATTGATTGGCGCATCGCTCCAGGGCTGCGAGCCCGATTGAGTCGGCGCCTTCGACATCGCGATGTCGAGCCGCTGGAAGTCGAGATCGACTTTCACCAGCGGCTTGCTCTCGACGTCGACGGACGCCCAGCCGTTGAAGGCGCCGTCGCCGATCGCGCCGGTGATCCCGTTGATCATCACGATCGAGCCGTTGAGGCGGACGTCCGCCTTGCCCGTCAATGGCGCGCTGAGAATGGTCGGCGCCTCGAGGGTGAGTTCGACCGGAATGTTCCGCCGCTCGACATGCGGCGGGGGCGCGGTCGCCTTGATCTCGAATTTGACCGGCTCGTCGCCCGCGCGCGCGGTTCCGGTCATCTTGATCTTGCGATCGGCATCGATCACGGCGTCGGCGTTGAGGTTGTCGAGGTGGCGTTCCACCCGGTCGCGCGGGTTGGCGAGAACGATCGCGCCGCCGACGATCTTCACGCGATCGATCGTCACTGCGTCAGCCTCATCGGGGGGGATCGCGGGATTGGATGGCGGCGCGGCGACCCGGTTGCGCTCACGCAACAGCGGGCGGTGCACGACCGGCTTGGTGATGATGAGCTCGCTCACGCGCGGATGGCCAGACCAAAGGCTCGACAGCGTGACGTCGGCCTGCACGCTGCCGATGGTCACGCGTTTGGCGCCGTCGCGGTCCTTCGCTTGGTGGTCCCCGCGATGGTGAGCTGGTATCCGGTCTCGCGTTCGACGCGCTCCTCGATGCCGGACGTCAGGAAGCCCGACGGGATTCCGACGATCAGCCCCAGCGCGAGGACAACGATGATGACGGCGACAACGGCGCCAGCGATTTTCAATGCTCTCATGTCGACGTTCCCGGGCAACGGCACCATGACCTGCCGCGCGGCGATTCCCAGCCCGGCCGGTCCCCTGAGCTTATCCCGGAAACGGGACGTCGCTCAAAATGACCCCAAAAATAATCAGTGGAGCTGTAGAGTTATGTGACGTATGACACAGTTCTTTGTATCTAACCGCCCCGATCATCATGTCGGGTGAGTTGAAGGAATTGGAATGAGTAAACAGGCCGAATTTGCGGTCATTTTGAAGATGAATCCGATGTTCGCGGACTTGGGTTCTGACGAATTGCACCGGATTTCGAATCTTTGTCATACCCAGCATATCGCTGTCGGGGAGGTCCTGTTTCAAAAAGGCGATCCCGGCAACGCCTTGTTCGGAGTGCGCCGCGGGCAGATCCGCATCGAGACCGGGTCGTCCGACGGCAGCCGACTTACCCTGAATTTCATGGGGCCGGGCGATCTGTTCGGCGAGGTCGCCGTGCTCGACGGCCAGAGCCGCACCGCGGATGCGACCGCGGGCGAGCCGACGGAGCTGTTCGTGCTGCGAAGAGAGGATTTTCTCAGCCATCTCGAACGCGAACCGAAGGTCGCGATCAAGATCATCATGCTGTTGTGCCAGCGCATCCGCTGGCAGAGCGAGCGGATGGAAGAATCGATGCTGCAGCCGCTGCCGGTCCGCCTCGCGCGCCGGCTCGTCGCGCTCGCCGCCGATTTCGGTTCCGAAGTGCATATCTCGCAGGAGCAGCTGGGTATCTTCGTCGGCGCGGCGCGCGAAAGCGTCAACCGTCAACTGCAGACCTGGCGCAAGGACGGTATCCTGGACCTGCAGCGCGGCCGTATCCTGTTGCAGAACCTGAACAAGCTGACCACGATCGCGCGCAACGATTAGCTGCGCGCTTTGGTCGCGGGTGAGGGCGATCGCCGCTGTCCGGCAACGAGATACCTTGTGCCGCGTTTTCTCCACCGTTTCGAACGTTTCTAAGGACTCGCGCGGGCGTTTACGCGCTGCGTGAACACGCTTGGGGCCGCGCGGCCAAAACACTTCCCAATTGGGACATCGTTCCTGACAATTTGGGACATGAACGTTTTTTAATGAACATAAATAAGTTGTCTGGCAGTCATGACGGATCGCCGCCTTCGCTCGCGACGCGAATGGGGAACGGATTTCGTTTGCCTGCCGCAAACGATGAGTTTGTGTTGCGATGTGTGGTGCGTTCACGGTGGCGACCTTACGCGCGGAGCTTTCTCCTCCGCGCTGGCGAAATTGGCTCCTGAGCTGGATGGATGGCGTCGAAGCAGGATGGGCGATCCCGCTTCTGTTGGTCGGTTTCGTCGCGGTTTGGCTGGCCTACCTGGCGATCGCCTATATCGGTGGAGACCTGCATTCAGATGTGTTGGAAACATGGACGCTCGGTCGCAGCGTTGAATGGGGCTATTCCAAACATCCCCCGCTGATGGGCTGGGCCGCGCGGGCCTGGACCACGGTTTTTCCGCTCACCAACTGGTCGTTTCAATTGCTGGCGCTGGCCAATGGGGCGCTCGGGCTGTGGATGGTCGACCTGATCACGCGCCGCTTTGGGTCGGGCGACAAGCGGCTGTTCGTGCTGCTGCTTCTGATGCTGCTGCCGGTCTACCAGCTTCACGCACAGCGGTTCAATGCGAACGCGGTGCTGCTGCCGACCTGGCCGCTTGCCACTTATTGTTTCCTGCGGTCGTTCGAAACGCGTCAGGCCGGCTGGGCCGTCGCCGCCGGCCTGACAGGTGCGCTGGCCATGCTGGGCAAATATTATTCGGTCTTCCTGATCGTGAGTTTCGCCGTCGCTGCGCTCGCCCATCCGCAAAGACGCGCTTATTTCACGTCGTTCGTGCCGTGGATGTCGACCGCCACCGGCCTCGCCGCGCTGACGCCGCACATCCATTGGCTGGCGACGACCGGCGCGAAACCGTTCGCCTACGCGGTCGAGCGGCACACCGGCAAGCACTTGCTGCCCGCGCTGCTCGAAGCGGTGCTGTTCACCCTGGGCATGGCCATGCTGCTTGCGGTGCCGGCGGCGATCTGTGCTTTTGTGGCGGGCGACCGCCTCAAGACCATTCGGCATGATTTCAAGATGATGGACAGCGGCCTGTTGCTGCTGTTCTACATCGCGATCGGGACCATCGTGTTGCCAGCGGTCACAGCGGCCGCATTCGGCACCGATATGCCGGCGCTCTGGGGACTGCAGGGCCTCTTCCTGTTCGTCATCCTCATGGTCTGCGGCCTGCGCGATCCGATCCCGCGCCTCTATTCCGTCAATCTCGCGGCCTCCGTCATCGGCATCGCGTTGCTGGCCGCCTTCGTGGCGGCGCCGATCCACGCCGTGTATCGGAACGACCATCCGCTGCACGAAGGGCGCAATTTCTACCAGCAAGCCGCCGACGAACTGACCCGGCTATGGCACGACCAATCCGACACGCCGCTTCTGGCGGTCGGCGGCGACGATGGCCTAGCCTTCGCGCTTGCCTTCTACAGCGCCGATCATCCCATCTATGACGAACGCATTGTCCACCCCAACAACGAGCGGTTGCCGATCGAGCTCACCTTCGAGAGCGGCTGGGCGGCACTGTGCTATGGCGACGACATGTACTGCGTCGGCTCGCTGGAGCGGACCGCGGCGCGGTCGCCGCGGTTTGTCAGGTCCGATTTCGTGCTGCAGTCGGCGCTGCTTGGCCAGCCCGGCGCGATCCAGCGGTTTACGGCGTTCGTCGTGCCGCCCTATCCGGACAAGCCGATCACGCCGCCCGAGCCCAACCCCAGCCCCGGCGTCGCAGAGGACTTCAGTGCCATTCGCCGCTCCCCGCATTTGGACTAGAGCATGATCCGGAAAAGCATGCCCTCGGGCTACGACCCGATGGGTGGATACCGGTTTTCCGAAAAGATCATGCACAATCAAAAACCGAGAGCGCGACGGTGATCAACCCGACCATCGCGCCCTAGGGACGTCGGGGCGCGGCGGCATGGCGCGCCCGTTCCATACTGCCGGTTGACCGCGCCCGCGCCGCGAATAAAGTGGGCGCGCGCCTCGCCCGGGAAAAGATGTCGAACAGGTCTCATCGCAACGCCGGTCATATCGGGATGAACCTGTTGCGGAAGAACGGGATGCTCCATTCTTCCGCGCGCGCGGCGGTGACGCCGACCGCGGCTCCGACCTCGCACATCATCGCCGTCGACGATTGTCTGGCGAGCTTGCGCAAGATTCCGTCGCAGTCGATCCAGCTCGCGATCTGCGATCCGCCCTACAACATCAATGTTGCGGCCTGGGACGATGTTGCGGACTATGTCGACTGGGCCGGGCAGTGGCTTTCGGAAGTCGAGCGCGTGTTGGCGCCATCCGGCAACTTCGTGCTGTTCGGCGGCTTGCAATACCAGGGCGAGGCCGGCAGCGGCGACCTGCTCGGCCTGATGAGCTGGATGCGGCGGCACAGCCGCATGCTGCTCGCCAACCTGATTATCTGGAATTATCCGAACGGCATGGGCGCGCAGCGGTTCTTCGCCAACCGTCACGAAGAGATCGCCTGGTTTGCGAAGACGCCGAAATACTACTTCGATCTCGACGCGGTTCGCACCAAGCTCGATGCGCGGACGCTGGACATCTACAAGCGCGACAAGCGCCTCAACCCCGACAATCTCGACAAGGGCATCAATCCCACCAATGTCTGGAAGATTCCGCGGCTCAACGGCAATTCGAAGGAGCGCGTCGGGCACCCGACGCAGAAGCCGAAGGAGCTGATCGAGCGCATCGTCCGCTCGCTATCGTTTCCAGGGTCAACGGTCTTGGATTTCTTCGCCGGCAGCGGCGTCACCAGCCGCGTCGCGATCGAAACCCAAAGGCATTCGATCTCGTCGGACGTGGATGACGCTTTTCTGACCTACTTCAAGCGGCATCTCGATCAGATCGGCGAGGGCGATCCGAAGCCGTCGGATTACGCCTTGATCGAGGGCGCGGATTGGTCGGAGCATCCGGCGTTTTCATCCTCGCCCGAGCTGCCTTCGGCAGGTCAGCCATCCCGCATCGGGGAAGAATAAGAGGAACGGACGCGGCTCTGCCTACTCCGCCGCCGGCGAATGCACGATGGCCGGTGCCGCCCCCGGAGGCTTCGCCGCCGTGTGATGATCGTCGCCGTGGCCTTCATGCTCGGCGTCGGCCGAGGAGACCACGAGCTTCTTGCCAAAGCGCCAGATCAGCGAGCCGATATCGTCCATCACCATGAACATCGCAGGCACGAACACGAGCGACAGGATGGTCGAGAACAAAAGGCCGCCGATCACGGCGAGCGCCATCGGCGAGCGGAACTCGCCGCCGTCGCCGAAGGCGAGCGCGCTCGGCATCATGCCGGCGACCATCGCGATGGTGGTCATGATGATGGGACGGGCGCGCTTCATGCCGGCGTCGATGATCGCGTCGTCCCGGGTCTTGCCCTCGCGGATCGATTCGACCGCGAATTCTACCAGCATGATGGCGTTCTTGGTCACGATGCCCATCAGCATCAAGATGCCGATCCACACCGGCGTGGTGAGCTGCTTGCCGGTGAGGAGCAGCGCGCCGATCGCGCCGCCGATCGATAATGGCAGCGAGAACAGGATGGTGATCGGCTGCAGGAAGGTGCCGAACAACAGCACCAGCACCGCATAGACCATCATGAGCCCCGCGGTGATCGCGGTAGCAAAACCGTCTGACAATTCGTTGAGGCTTTCGGCGTCGCCCGATGGGCTCACCTTGACGCCCTTCGGCAGGGTCTTCATGACCGGCAGTTCGTTGATCTTCTTGGTGGCGTCGCCGAGGGCTGCGGCGCCGACGAGGTCCGCCGCCACGGTGGCCTGCCGTTCGCGGTCGTAGCGATCGATGCTGGTCGGGCCCTGATCGAGCTTGATGTCGGCGACCACCGAGAGCGGCACGCCGCCTTTTTCGCCGTGCTCGCCGAGCGGCACCCGCAACTGCTCCAGCGTTCGCAGATTGCCGCGCGCGGCGTCCTCGAGCTGGACGCGGATCGGCACCAGCCGGTCGCCGGCGTCGAATTTGGCGAGCGCCGGGCCGACGTCGCCGATCGTGGCGACGCGGACGGTCTGCGACAGGCTTTCGGTGGAGACGCCGAGCCGCGCCGCGATGTCCGCCCGCGGCTGGACGCGGAGCTCGGGCCGGTCGAGCGAGGTTTCCGAGACCACGTCGGAAATGATCGGAATCCGCTTCATTTGCGTCGCGAGCTCGTTGGCGACGTTGTTGACGATGTTGCTGTCGATGCCGGTGACGACGAGCGAGATCGCGCGCAGGCCGTTCTCGTCGAGGAACCAGTAGCGGATATCCGGGACGTTCTCGAGTTCGTTGCCGATCGACAGTTCGAGCTCGCGCTGGGTGATGCTGCGCGCGCTCTTCGGCGTGTAGTTGACGATCAGCGCGGCGCGCCGCACTTCCAGCGTTCCGGGCGGGACGCGTCCGCCGTCGACGAAGACGCTCTTGACCTCAGGGCGCTTGCGCAGGCGCGCGACGATGTCCTCGGTGACCTGTTCGGTGTAGGCGAGCTGCGAGCCGGGCGGCAATTCCATCGCGAGCAGCGAGCGCGCGGTGTCCTGCGCGGGCAGGAAACCCTGCGGCAGCAGCGTGATGCTCCAGATTGATGCCGCGAAGACGCCGAAGCCGATCAGAATGGTGATGAAATAATGCCGCACCGACCAGGTGACGATGCTGTGATAGGTCTGCAATATGCGGCCGGGCGGCGGATCATCATGGGTGTGATGTTTCATGAAATAGGCGGCGAGCATCGGCGTGACGAAGCGCGCGGCGAGCAGCGAGAAGAACACCTGCACCGAAACCGTGATGCCGAATTGCTTGAAGAATTGCCCTGCGATACCGGACATGAAGCTCGCGGGCGCGAAGATCGCGATGATGGTCAGGCTGATCGCGATGACGGCGAGGCCGATTTCGTCGGCGGCTTCCAGCGCGGCGCGGTAGGGCGACTTGCCCATCCGCATGTGGCGGACGATGTTCTCGATCTCGACGATGGCGTCGTCGACCAGAATACCCGTCGACAGCGTGATTGCGAGGAAGGAGACGAGGTTGAGCGAGAAGCCGAGAATGTCCATCGCCCAGAACGCGGGGAAGATCGACAGCGGCAGCGAGATCGCGGCGATGAGGGTGGCGCGCAGGTCGCGCAGGAACAACAGCACGATGACGACGGCGAGGATGGCGCCTTCGAACAAGGTCGAGATCGCGGCCTCGTAGTTGCCCTTGGTGAATCTCACCGAGGTGTCGATCAGCTTGAGGTCGACATCGGGATAAGCGACCTTCAGCGCATCGATGCGCTTCTGCACGGCGGCGGCGACCACCACGTCGCTGGCGCCCTTCGAGCGTTTGATGCCGAGCGCGACCACCGGCTCGCCATTGAAGCGGGCGAAGGTGCGGCGGTCCGCAATGGTGTCGGTGACGGTGCCGAGGTCGTCGAGACGAACCTCGCCGCCGCCGAACAGCGGGATCATGGTGCCGGCGAGATCGTTCAACGTCTTGGCGCCGGCCAGGGTGCGGATCGCCTGGTCGTTCTTGCCGATCTCGGCCCGGCCGCCGGCCAGGTCGACATTGGTGCCGCGCAGGCTCTGGCTGACATTGACGGCGGTCAGCCCCGCGGCCTGCAGCCGGTCGGGATCGAGCGAGACCAGGATCTCGCGCTCGACACCGCCGATGCGCTCGACCTGCGCGACGCCGCGCACGCCCTGCAGCGCGCGTTTGACCACGTCGTCGACGAAATAGGACAATTGCTCCGGCGTCTTGCCGGGCGAGATCGCGGCATAGGTGACGATCGGCAGGCCGATCACGTCGACGCGCTGGATCAGAGGCTCGTTGACGTTTTGCGGCAGGTTGGAGCGTACCCTGGTGACGGCGTCCTTGACGTCGTTCAGCGCGCGGTCGGTGTTGGTCTCCAGCGCGAACTGGATCGTGGTCACCGACAGGCCGTCGGTGATCGAGGACGAAATGTGCCGCACGCCTTCGACGCCGGACACGCCGTCTTCGATGGTCTTGGTGACCTGGCTTTCCAGCTCGGCCGGAGCGGCGCCGAATTGCGCCACCGCGACCGAGATCACCGGAATGTCCGCGGACGGCAGCCGGGTCACCGCGAGCTTGGTGAAGCTTACCCAACCCAGCACCAGCAGGATGATCGAAAAGACGATGGACGGAAGCGGATTCCGGATCGACCAGGCCGAGATATTGAGTGCCATCAGCGTGTCCGTCGATCGAGTTCGTCCGCGAACATGGTCTTGATCTGATCGCCATCGTGCAGCGAGCTGCCGGCGTCCGCCACGACGATTTCGCCGACGTCGAGGCCTTCAAGGATTTCCGTCGAGGTATCGGACACCAGTCCGACCCGAACCTTCCGCGTCTCCACCGTGTTCCCTTTGATCACCTGAACGGTCAGATGGTCAATGGCGGTGCGTGGAACCGCGACGCCGCAGGAGCGCTTGGCGTCGATGCTGGCGCGGGCGAACATCCCGACCTTCAGCGACGGATTGTTGGTGAGCGAGATGCGGACGTGGCCGAGCTGCGTGGTGCGGTCGATCTGCGGCGAAACCAACCTGACGCGTCCGATCAGGTCTGGCGCATTGTCCCGGCTGATCCGCGCCGTCGCGCCGGGATTGAGCTTTGGCAGGTGAACGCTCGGCACTTGCGCGTCCAGCTCCACCTCGTTGTTGACGGCAATCCGGAACATCGGGCCGGCCTGGGGGGAGGCCGGCGCGCCGACGATCGTCCTGACCTCGGTGACGAGGCCCGCGGCCGGCGCGCGCAGCGACGGCGAGGCCGGTTTGGCGGCGCCCGCGGGTGCGCCCGGCTGTTGCGGCGGAGCGCTCAGGCGCGCCAGTTCCTGGTTGTCCGTGACAGTGTCGCCTTCGCGGACGAAGAGATCGGTGACCTTGGAACCTTCCTGGTCGGCGCCGGTCACGGCCTCCCGGCGCGGCACGACAAATCCGGTCACATGCACCAGATCGGAGAAGCAGGCATTGGTGGATTTGGTGACCACGACCAGGGCCTGGCCCGGCGTGTCCTTTTCCTCAGGCTCCGGGCGATGCTCCCACCAATAGTATCCCGCAGCCAGCGCGGCGAAAAATGCGACGCCGAGCGCGCGCTTGAGGTTTTCGGTCAGCGACATCGCTGGATCAATCCACTGGATAGAACAACGCGGCGGCCGCGGTGGGGCTATCGATGGCTGAAAAAAAGCAATCGCCTCCGGACAGCACGAGCGTCCCGCGAGAGGGCGGGACGCTGTTTCGCTGTCGAACCTTGATTGACGCCACGAGAGCTGACTTGGCCGGTGTGTTTGCTTGAACGTCTATTTGGACGCGGTGGTCTTGGTTTCCATGTTCACCACCTGCACCCGACGGTTCACTTCCGCCATCGGCTGGCTCGGGTCCTTCAGTTTGCTCTTGCCGTACCCGACGGTGACGAGGTCGGCGCCGGCGATGCTGAATTTGTCCATCAGATAGCGCTTGATCGAATCGGCGCGCCGTTCCGACAGGTCCTGATTATAGGTGTCGCCGCCGGCGGCATCGGTATGGCCGGCGACGATGAAGGTCGAGCCTTTCAGGTCGGCATTGGTGAGCGCACGGCCGAGCGCCTGAACCGAAGGGAGCGACTTGGCGCTAATATCGGCCGAGTTGTAGTCGAAGGTAATCTCCAGGTCGATGTTCGGCTTGTCCTTGGCGATGCTCGCGATCTCTTCGCGCTCGGTGTTGGAGAGCGAACGGGTGGTGCGGCCACGGATGGTCTGGACGAACTTGGTTTCCTCGGCGGTCGCGGCCGGGTCGGTCTGCGGACCCACAGACAGGCCGCGGGTCAAGGGCTTCTTGTTGGCCGGGGCAAGTGCGCGCACGATCTGGTCCTCGGTGACATTGTTTTCACCGGCGAGCGCGGCGCCGATCCCGAAACACAAGGCCGCGCCAATGGTCGCGACCGAAAGCATCGCGGTAAAATTCTTTCCTGCCGACATCTTCGACATTGCCAGTCCCTCCTGCGCGCCCCAGCGCGGTTCCAAATGTCAGTCGAGCTGCGCCAAACCGGTCGCGCCCGTAACGACGTGCCTGTTAGTCTCCGGCGCCGATCCGGCGGTTCGAGAACGCGTGCCGCTGACCCGAAATAATTGTCACCGTACTCCGTAACTCTCGAATTCCTGGATGATATTCGGGTCCATCGCCTTGGCGTTGGTGATATCCAAATTGCCCTCGGACATCGAGCCGTTGCGCTGCTTGGCAAGGCCGCGGCCATAGAGCGAGGACGTCAGCCGCGGATTGATCTTCAATGCCGCGTCGAAATCGGTAATGGCGTTCTTGCTCGCCCCGCTCTTCAGGTTGACGAGGCCGCGGCTGTCGAGGGCGTCGACGAAGTTCGGCCGCAGCCGCAGCGCCTCGTTGCAATCCTTCAATGCCGATTGCAGGTCGCCGACCACCGCGCGTGCCCAGCAACGGTTATTGAGCGCTTCGACATCCTTCGGGTTCAGCCGGATCGTGTCGTCGAAATCCCTGATCGCAAGGTTGTATGCCCCCTTGCTGGCATAGACCTGTCCGCGCCGGTAGAGCGCGTTGGCGTCGTCGGGATTGGCGGCGAGCTTGGCGGACAGGCTCTTGATGGTCGGATCGTCGGCCAGCGCGACCTGCGTCGAACTGTTGTCCCCGTCGGTGTTCTTGTCCGCTGACTTCTCGGGCGGCCGCGGTGTCGGCACCTCCAGCGGAGGCGGATTGCGCGGCGGCGGTGACGTGTCGGCAATCGGCGGAGGCGGCGGGTTGCTGGGCGGCGGCAGCGGCGCCGGCGGATTGGGAGGCGGCAAGGTCGCGACAGGTCCGGACGTTGACGGGCGATTGCCGCCTGAGCCCGGGATGAAGGAAAAATCCTCGGCCAGCGAGGACGAAATCCACGGCACCTGCTCGCTGCGCGAGGCGCGGGTGACGCCGACGCGGGTCCGATTGAGCGTCTCCTCGGCCATCAGGTCGGGAACGCGAATTTCCTTCAACAGCTCCTGCACGAACAGGCTGTGGTCGCCGCCGTTGTCGGAGATGACCGACGACAGCGCCGCCGAATACATCACCAGCGTACCGTTCGGTGCGATCACGGGCGCAAGCCCGGCCGAGAAGCTGCGAAACCGGCGCTCGAACGGATTGCGTCTGGACGCGTCGACCAGGGCGATCTTGACACCGGCACCGCGGCTGTTGACCTCGCCGAGGATGGTCTCGAGGCTGAAGCCGTCGCGACGAACATCCGCCTCGGTCCAGATCTGCGCGTCAATCGGGATCATGTAGCTCTGGCGGTTGGATTGGACGCCGAAGCCCGAGAAGAAAATCAGCGCGACAGAGCCGGGCTTCAGCTTGCCGTACAGCTTATCGAAGGCGCGGCGCATGCCGTCGCCGGTCAGATTTTCGCCGGTGTCGACATTGAAGCCGTCGCGCTTGAGCTCGTCGGCGACCTCACGGGCGTCGTTGATCGGCTCCTTCAACGGCGCATCCGCGTCGGGATATTTGGCGTTGCCAATGACGAGCGCATATCGATCGCCTGCTGCGAACGATGGGGCGGTCGAGGCAACCGAGAAAATGCATGTCAGAAGCAATGCAAGGCGAATTTTCATGCTACGGCGGTCCAGCAAAAAGGGCGCCGACTCCAGCTTGCGCCGCGGCGACACTACTCCACGCATAGGGCATTATCAAACCGCGGTTGTGGAGCGTCAACGGCTTGGAACGTCAAGCGAATAGCGACGATTGACCGCAACATGGTCTCCCCCGATTGGATCGGCGGCGCGCCGAAATCTTCCTCGCGCAGATGGCTCGGCGACGCCACACGGCTCCTGGACCAAGGTCTGTAAGGTAAAGGTCTGTAAGGTAAAGGCGGGTACCACTAATGTGATCATCCTCACATTAAACTGTCTTTGCGGCATCCACATGACGACATCCCCCCAATGACAGCATCCCCCAATGACAGCATCCCCAATGGCAGCATCCCCATGCAGCTCGCCCGTTTGACCTTTGCGGATGACAATGGCTTGGTGCTGAGCTTCCGCCGATCGCAAAAAGAAGAGTGACCCAGATGGGAAACGCCTACGAAATCTACGCGCTCCGTTATGCGACGATGTCGCCGCGCACGCCACACATGAATTTCCTGCAGCCGGATCCGCACGACAGCGTGGCCCAAGACCTCGACTATTTCGTCTGGCTGATCCGCGGCCACGGCCGCGACATCCTGGTCGATACCGGCTTCAACGCGGAAGAAGCGCAGGCGCGCGCCCGCAAGCTCACGCTCAATCCGGTCGATGCGCTGGCCGGCTTCGGCGTCAAGGCCGCGGACCTCAAGGACGTCATCGTCACCCATCTGCACTACGACCATGCCGGCAATCTCGACCGCTTTCCCAATGCACGGTTTCATCTGCAGGATCGCGAGATGAGCTATGCCACCGGGCGCTGCATGTGCAACGGCCTGCTGCGGCATCCGTTTTCGGTCGAGCACGTCACGCTGATGGTCCGCCATGTTTATGGCGAACGCGTCACCTTTCATTCCGGGGACGGCGAGGTGGCGCCCGGCGTGACCGTGCATCGCGTCGGCGGCCATTCCGATGGCCTGCAGGTCGTGCGGGTCGAGACCGCGCGCGGGCCTGTCGTGCTGGCGTCGGACGCCGCGCACTACTATGCCAACCTGCAAAAGCGCAGCCCGTTTCCGATCGTCTACAATATCGGCGACATGGCGATAGGCTGGGAGATCGTCGAGCGCCTGGCCGGCCACCCCGATCGCTTCATCCCGGGGCATGATCCGATCGTCGCCGAGATCTATCCGCGCGCCAGCGACAAGGTCGATGTGTTCGCCCTGCACAAGGCGCCGTCGCGCTCGTTCGCGAAATAGACGCGCGATGTCAACATGCCCCCCGTCATTCCGGGATGGTCCGAAGGACCAGACCCGGAATCTCGAGGTTCCGGCTTCGCCGCTTCGCGCCGCCCCGGAATGACGGCGCAAACCTAATACGCTTCTTTCGCGTCCGCCGCGGAGCTCGTCTGCACGAGATCGAGGCTCTGCTCGATCTTGCCGAGCAGGCGCGCAAAATCCTTGCGCTCCTGCGCGGACAGACAAGAGAGAATCTCCTGCTCCTTGCGCAACAGGCGCGGGATCAGATCTTCGTACAGCGTCTTTCCCTTCCGCGTCATGCGCAGCCGGTACTCGCGGCGGTCGTCCGCGTTTTCGACGCGTTCGACCAGCCGCCGCCGCATCAGCGCGGTGACGGCGCGGCTGATGGTGGATTTGTGCGTGCGGGTGCAATCGGCGATGTATTGTGCGCTGCACGCGTCGCGGCGAAAGCCGAGCGTCGCCAGCACCCGCCATTCGGGAATGTCGAGCCCATAGCGCACCTGATATTCGGCCGACAGCGCCGAACTGACTTCGGCCGCCAGCCTGTTCAGGCGGAACGGCACAAACCGGAAAAGATCGAGCCTGGTGTCCGCGCGCTCCTGCGGAGCGGAAACGCCGTTTTCGGCGGCTTTTTTCGCTCGCGGGCCGGCATTTTGGGCTGAGAGGGTTGTTGCCAAAATCGCATCCACCGGGTTGACGTGGGATCGTACCGGATTAAGATAGTTGCAATTGAGACTATTTGGCAAGGCTCGGATTTCAAGGCTCGGTTTTCAAGGCTCGGTTTTCACGAACCGGCTTTCGAGGCCCGGCTTTCAACCTCCGCTTTCAAGACCCAACTCCTGGGCCAGAGCAGGTAGCGCATGGCGCAGAATGAGGCCAAGACCCAGTTCGGTTATCGCCGTCACGCCGATCAGGACCGGACCGGCGGCGATGTGGCCGAACATTCGGTCGTCGTGGTCGGCGCCGGACCGGTCGGCTTGTCGCTTGCGATCGATCTGGCGCAGCGCGGTCACTGCGTGGTGCTGCTCGACGACGCCGACCGGATCGGCGAGGGCTCGCGCGCGATCTGCTTCTCCAAGCGCTCGCTGGAATATTGGGACCGGCTCGGCATCGGCCAACGCATGGTCGACAAGGGCGTGGTGTGGAGCGTCGGCAAGATCTTTCACGGCCATTCGCAGCTCTATCATTTCAACCTTTTGCCGGAAGAGGGCCACAAGCGGCCAGCTTTCATCAACCTGCAGCAGTTCTATGCCGAGGCCTATCTGGTCGATCGGGTCGGCGCGTTGCCGAGAATCGACCTGCGCTGGCGCAACAAGGCGGTCGGCCTCGAACAGCGAAATGATTATGTCGCGCTGGCCATCGAAACCCCCGACGGCCCCTATCAGGTGCATGCGCAGCACGTGATCGCCTGCGACGGCGCCCGCTCGTCGCTGCGGAAGATGGTGGGCGCGGAGTTTTCCGGCCAGGTGTTCGAGGATCAGTTCCTGATCGCCGACGTCAAGATGAGCGCGGCGTTTCCGACCGAGCGCTGGTTCTGGTTCGATCCGCCGTTTCACGCCGGGCGATCGGCGCTGTTGCACAAGCAGCCCGACGACGTCTGGCGCATCGATTTGCAGCTCAATCGCTATGCCGATCCCGCGGTGGAGAAGCAGCCGGACAATGTGCGGCCGCGCATCGCCCGCATGCTGGGCCATGACAAGTTCGAATTCGAATGGATATCGCTGTACAAATTCCAGTGTCGCCGCATGGATCGCTTCATCCATGGCCGCGTGGTCTTCGCCGGCGATGCCGCGCATCAGGTGTCGCCGTTCGGCGCGCGCGGCGCCAATTCGGGACTGGAGGACGCCGAGAACCTGGCATGGAAGCTCGACCGGGTCTTGCGCAAGGTCTCGCCGCAAACATTACTGGAAAGCTATCACATCGAACGGAGCCTTGCCGCGGACGAGAACATCCGCGAGTCGACCCGCTCGACCGATTTCATGGCGCCGAACTCGCACCAGGAAGCGCGGTTGCGCAAAGCCGTGCTGTCGCTTGCCAAGGAGACGGAGTTCGGCAAGCGCATGGTCAACGCGGGGCGGCTCTCGGTGCCTTCGGTCTATGACTCGCCGCTCTCGACGGCGGATGTCGATCACTGGCGCGGCGGCCCGCAGCCCGGCGCGTCGATGCCGGATGCGCCGCTTGCCGCGCGATCGGGCGAGGGCATGTTCCTGACCGACGCCTTCATCAAGCATGGAACGCAGTTCACGCTGCTGGAGTTCAGCAATGGCGCAGCCTCCGATGTGCCCGAGGATGTCGGAATGATCCGGATCGGCGGCGAGGGTGGTCTTGCCGATCTTCAGGGGCTTGCCGGCAAGCGCTACGATGCCGAACCTGGCACCGCTTATCTGCTGCGGCCCGACGGCTATGTCGCCGCGCGCTTCCGGCATCCGACCCGTGCCGGTCTCGACGCTGCGCTTGGCCGCGCCTGCAGTCTCAACTGAGGTTTCGTCACTGAGGTCACATCATGGCGCTCTCCACCAGTTCGAATTTCCCAAAACCGGACGATGCGTTTCGCGCCCTCGTCGAGGCGCACCACGGCCTGAGCGACGAGCAGAGTGCGGACTTGGATGCGGCGCTGGTCCTGATTCTCGCCAACCACATCGGCGATCTCGACGTGTTGCGCGAGGCGATCGCACTTGCCCGGCAGCGGATGATCGACGTCAGCCAGCAGCAACAACAACAGCAACAATAAACCTGACAAAGGGAATGCATTGATGGCGAAGGGTTTCGCGTCCACCACCGACCTTACCGAAAAGAAGGTCACTTTTTCCGAGATTGGCACCGATCTCTATGCCTTTACCGCCGAAGGCGATCCCAATTCCGCTGTGATCGTGGGCGACGATGGCTGCATCGTGTTCGACGCGCAGGCGACGCCCGCGATGGCCAACAAGGTGATCGAGCGGGTGCGCACCGTCACCGACAAGCCGATTAAATACGTCGTGCTGTCGCATTATCACGCGGTGCGGGTGCTCGGCGCCTCCGCCTACAAGGCGCAAGGTATCATCGCTTCGGAAGAAACCCGTCGGCTGGTTGCCGAGCGCGGCCAGCAGGACTGGGATTCCGAATATGGCCGTTTTCCGCGCCTGTTCCAGGATGCGCAGAGCATTCCCGGCCTGACCTGGCCGACATTGACCTTCGAAGGCGAGATGTCGATTTATCTCGGAAAACGTGAGGTGCGGCTGATGCAGCTTGGCGCCGGCCACACCTCGGGCGACATCGTCGCCTGGGTGCCGGATGCGGAGGTGATGTTTTCCGGCGATCTGATCGAGTATCACTCGGCCTGCTATTGCGGCGACGCGCATTTGCGCGAATGGCCGGCGACGCTGAACGAAATCCGCGCCTTCAATCCCAAGGCGATCGCGCCGGGCCGGGGTGACGCGCTGAAGGGGATCGCGACCGGGCGCGATGCGATCGCGATGACGCGCGACTTCGTCACCACACTCTATGGCGCGGCTGAATCCGCCGTCGCCAAGGGCCGCAATCTCAAGGAGACGATGGCCGCGGCGCGCGAAGTGATGGACCCGAAATTCCAAAGCTTTGCGATCTACGAACATTGTCTGCCGTTCAACGTTTCGCGCGCGTTCGACGAGGCGTCGGGGATCGACGATCCCGTCATCTGGACCGCCGAGCGCGACCGCGAGATGTGGGTCGCCCTGCAAGGAGGATAGCCAAGGAGGCTAGCAATGAACATCAATACCTCGCCTGACCAGATCTCGAGAAGCTCCGCCCAGGTGACGCCGGGCTATATGTCCGGCTTCGGCAACAGCTTTGAGACGGAATCGCTGCCCGGCGCGCTGCCGATTGGCCGCAATTCGCCGCAGCGCTGCGCCTACGGGCTCTATGCCGAGCAGCTCTCCGGCTCGCCCTTCACCGCGCCGCGCGGCGCCAACGAGCGCTCCTGGCTCTATCGCATCCGCCCGTCGGTGAAACATTCGGGACGTTTTACGAAGGTCGACGCAGGTCTATGGCGCAGCGCGCCGTGCCATGAATACGACCTGCCGATCGCGCAACTGCGCTGGGACCCGACGCCGATCCCGAAAGACGAGATCACGTTCCTGCAGGGCGTGCAGACCATGACGACCGCGGGCGACGTCAACGCGCAAGCGGGCATGGCCGCGCATGTCTATCTGATCACCAAATCGATGGTCGATCAGCATTTCTATAACGCCGACGGCGAGATGATGTTCGTGCTGCAGCAGGGAAGCCTTCGCCTTGTTACCGAGTTCGGCCGCATCGATGCCGAGCCCGGCGAGATCGTCGTGATCCCGCGCGGCGTGAAATTCCGAGTGGAAATTCCGTCTGGCCCCGCGCGCGGTTACGCTTGCGAAAACTACGGCGGTGCCTTCACGCTGCCGGAGCGCGGCCCGATCGGCGCCAACTGCCTTGCCAACGCCCGCGATTTTCTCACTCCCGTCGCGGCCTACGAAGATAAGGACACGCCGACCGAGCTTTACGTGAAATGGGGCGGCGCGCTGTTCAAGACGCAATTGCCGCATTCGCCGATCGATGTGGTCGCCTGGCACGGCAATTACGCACCCTACAAATACGACCTGCGCTCCTTCTCGCCGGTCGGCGCGATCGCCTTCGATCATCCCGATCCGTCGATCTTCACCGTGCTGACCTCGCCGTCGGAGACCGCCGGCACCGCGAACATCGATTTCGTGATCTTCCCGGAACGCTGGCTGGTGGCGGACAACACCTTCCGCCCGCCCTGGTATCACATGAACATCATGTCGGAGTTCATGGGGCTGATCTACGGCGTCTATGACGCCAAGCCGCAAGGTTTCGTCCCCGGCGGCATGTCCTTGCACAACTGCATGCTGCCGCACGGCCCGGATCGCGAGGCGTTCGATCATGCCTCCAACAGCGAGCTGAAGCCGGTGAAGCTGACCGGCACCATGGCGTTCATGTTCGAGACGCGCTACCCGCAGCGCGTCACGGCGCATGCGGCGACATCGGCGACGCTGCAGGACGATTATGCCGATTGCTGGAAGGGGCTCGAGAAGCGGTTCGATCCGAACAAGCCGTAATTTACGGTCATTCCCGGGCGCGTCGAAGACGCGAACCCGGAATCTCGAGATTCCCCGATGCGCAATTGCGCATCTGAGGTCTGGTCCGGAGCTTGTCATCGGGCCGCGCGTTGTGCGGACCCGTTGCGACCATCCCGGAATGACGACGGATAGATTCGTCACGACAAGTAGGAACGGAATATTGCCCCACCCCAACGACCCGAAACTCCGCTCGTTCATTCCGGTCGATCCGGCGTCGGACTTTCCGATCCAGAATCTGCCCTACGGCGTGTTCTCGGCGAAGGGGCTGGCGCCGCGCGTGGGGGTTGCGATCGGCGATCACGTGCTCGATCTCTGGGTACTCGCGCAGGCCTGCCGGATCGATGTGGTCGAGCCCGGCGTGTTCGCGGCGTCGACGCTGAACGCGTTCATGGCGCTGGGGCCGAAGGTGTGGTCGAAGACCCGCGCGCGGATCAGCGAATTGCTGCGCGATGACCATGGCGAATTGCGCGACAATGACGAACTGCGTCAGCAGGCGCTGGTGCCGATGGCTGACGTGAAATTGCATCTGCCGTTCGCGGTTGCCGGCTACACCGATTTCTATTCGTCGAAGGAGCACGCCACCAATGTCGGCGTCATGTTCCGCGGCAAGGATAACGCGCTGCAGCCGAACTGGCTGCACATGCCGATCGGCTACAACGGCCGCGCCTCCACTGTCGTGGTTTCCGGCACCAAGGTGCGCCGGCCGCGCGGGCAATTGAAGCCGCCGAATGTGGAGGCGCCGAGCTTCGGCGCCTGCAAGCGGCTCGACTTCGAGCTCGAAATCGGTGTCGTGATCGGCCAGCCGTCTCCGATGGGTGAGATGCTCAGCGAAGCGCAGGCGGAAGCAATGATCTTCGGCTTCGTGCTCTTGAACGACTGGAGCGCGCGCGACATCCAGCAATGGGAATACGTGCCGCTCGGGCCGTTCCAGGCCAAGGCTTTCGCCACCTCGATCAGCCCGTGGGTCGTCACGCGCGAAGCGCTGGAGCCGTTCCGGCTGCATGGTCCCGAGCAGAATCCAGTGCCATTGCCATATCTGCGTCAGGCGCAGCCGAACAATTACGATCTGGAGCTCGACGTCGCCTTGCGTGCGGCGCCGATGAACGAGGCGCAAACCATCTGCCGCACCAATTTCAAATACATGTACTGGTCGTCGGTGCAGCAGCTCGTGCATCACGCCTCAAGCGGCTGCGCGATGAATGTCGGCGATCTCCTAGGGTCTGGCACGATCTCCGGGCCGGAGAAGCACCAGCGCGGCAGCCTGCTGGAGATCAGCTGGAACGGCTCCGAGCCGATCGCCTTGCAAGGCGGCATCGAGCGCGCGTTCCTGGAAGACGGCGACCTCCTTCTGATGCGCGGCTGGTGCCAGGGCGACGGCTACCGCGTCGGCTTCGGTGCTGTTGAGGGCACGATTTTGCCGGCCGAGTGACTCCTCATTGCGACGAGCCAAACCCGAGGCCGTCATTCCGGGTCTGGTCCTTCGGACCACCCCGGAATGACGATGTTGAGAGAGCTCAGCGCTCCTCCGGCCGAATATCCCTGATCCGAGCCACATGCGCGGCGATGTCATCGAGACTGTATTTCAAATGCACTCGCCTGTCCGACGGCGGCTGCTTTACAACGCACGCACCTGGCCGCCACTCCTTGGCGGGACGGATCGGCCGCGGCGCGAAGCCGCCGCCGCAGTTCGGGCAGACATTGCCGATCTTGGTCTCGACGCAGTGCGCGCAGAACGTGCATTCGTAAGAGCATATGCGCGCGTCCGGCGCGTTCGGCGGCAGGTCCTTGTCGCAATATTCGCAGTTCGGTCGAAGTTGCAGCGCCATGGTCTGTTACCCCGTTGCAATGCCGATCATCGCAAATTGAATGCGCAAATCGAATGACGAATCTCCCTCGATTTGCGCCACACTACGCCTTCAGCGGCAGCCTCGCGCTTTCCTTCAGCCGGTCTAGCACGACCGATGAGCGTACATGCGCCACGCTCGGATGCGGCGTCAGCACGTTGTTGATGATATCCGACAGGCTCTTGAGGTCGCGCAGCACGACTTTCAGCACGTAGTCGGCATCGCCGGTCAGTGAATAGGCTTCCTGGATGTCGTCGACGCGGTTGACCAGCGCGCGGAATTTCTTGGCGTTGTCGGGCGAGTGGGTCGCAAGCGTAATCTGGATGAAGGCGATCAGGTGGAAGCCGAGGGCTTCGGCGGCGAGATCGGCGTGATAGCCCGCGATCACCTTTTCCTCCTCAAGCCGCACCCGCCGCCGCGAGCATTGCGACGCCGACAGCCCGACGCGATCGGCGAGCTGCTGGTTGGTCAGCCGGCCGTCGGCCTGCAGCGCGGCCAGCATTTTTACATCGAAAGCGTCAACGTCGATCATGCGTTGAAGGCCAAAATGATGCATGAAACGTGCATAGTCTAGCCGAATGTGCCTCATTTTGCATGCACTTTGTGAGGAATACGGTGGAGATTGGCGGAACCAGTTTCGGGAGATCAACCGGAGATCAACCTATGGGTCCATTTCCGCACGACGCGCCGGCCGCCACCGTTAGCCCCGACAATCCGATGGGCACCGACGGGTTCGAATTTGTCGAATACGCCCACCCCGATCCGGACGCGCTGCACGCGCTGTTCAGGCTGATGGGCTATCGTGCGGTGGCGCTGCACCGGACCAAGATGATCACGCTCTACCGCCAGGGCGATATCAACTACCTCGTGAACGAGGAGCCCGGCAGCCATGGCGTCGATTTCGTCGCCGCGCATGGCCCGTGCGCGCCCTCAATGGCGTTTCGCGTGGTCGACGCGAGGCAGGCCTTTGAACGGGCACTGTCGCTTGGGGCGGAAGCCGCCGATGTATCGCCGGCGCGGAAGACGCTTGATGTTCCCGCCATCAAGGGGATCGGCGGCAGCCTGCTCTATTTCGTCGACCGCTATGGTGCCAAGGGTTCGGCCTACGATGCGGAGTTCGAATGGCTGGGCGCGCGCGACCCGCGGCCGGCGGGCGCTGGACTCTTCTATATCGACCACCTCACCCACAATGTGCATCGCGGCCGGATGGATGTCTGGACGGGTTTCTACGAAAAGCTATTCAATTTCCGCCAGATCCGCTTCTTCGACATCGAGGGGCGGGCGTCGGGACTATTCTCGCGCGCGCTGACGAGCCCCGACGGCAAGATCAGGATTCCGATCAACGAGGATGCGGGCGAGGCTGGCCAGATCGAGGAATATCTCAAGATCTATCGCGGCGAGGGCATTCAGCACATCGCCTGTGGGGTGCGCGATATCCATTCCGCCATCGAAGGTCTGCGCGCCGCCGGCCTACTGTTCATGCCCTCGCCGCCGGATACCTATTTCGAGAAGATCGATGCGCGCCTGCCCGGACATGGCGAGCACGTCGCGCGGCTACGGAAGAACGGTATCCTGATCGATGGCGAGGGCGTCGTCGATGGTGGCCACACCAAGGTGCTGTTGCAGATTTTCTCGGCAAATGCGATCGGGCCGATCTTCTTCGAGTTCATCCAGCGCAAGGGCGATGACGGGTTCGGCGAGGGAAATTTCAAGGCGCTGTTCGAATCGATCGAGGAAGACCAGATCCGCCGCGGCGTGCTGAAGGTCGAGCAGGTGGTCTGAGCCGTCATTCCTGAGCGCGCTCCAGCGCGAACCCGGAATCTCTTCCAGCGCGAACCCGGAATCTCGATGTCGTAACCTCCAGATTCCGGGTTCGCCCGACGGGCGCCCCGGAATGACGTCATCGTTTCCACGCGCTCGCGATCTCCCCGATATCCGCCGTCTCCGCTTCGCGGATCGCCGAGGGCGTGCGGGAGAAGCGCGGGGCGGGGGCCGGCTGGGTGACGCCGTGGCGCTCGACGAAAATTTTTCGCGCGGCGTTGTGCGGATGTTTCGGCGCTTCCGCCATAGTCAGGATCGGCGCGAAGCAGATGTCGGTGCCTTCCATGATCTTGCACCAATCGTCGCGGGTCTTGCTCTTGAACACGTGTGTCAGCTTTTCCTTCAGCGCCGGCCACGCCTTGCGGTCCATCTGCGCGTCGAAATCGGCATCGGAGAGGCCGGCATGCTGGCGTAAGAGCGCATAGAACTGCGGCTCGATCGAGCCGATCGAGATGAAATTGCCGCAGGAACACTCATAGATGCCGTAGAAATGCGCGCCGCCGTCGAGGAAATTCCTCTCGCGCCCCTCGACCCAGCGGCCCGCGGCTGCGAGATCGAAGAACATCGACATCAGCGAGGCCGCGCCGTCGCACATCGCGGCATCCACCACCTGGCCCTTGCCGGACTTGGAGGCTTCCAGGAGTGCCGCGAGCACGCCGACCACGAGATAGAGCGCGCCGCCGCCGAAATCGCCGACGAGATTGAGCGGCGGCACCGGCTTTTCAGTGGTGCCGATCGCGGCCAGCGCGCCGGTCACGGAGATGTAGTTGATGTCGTGGCCGGCGGCCTGCGCCAGCGGGCCTTCCTGGCCCCAACCGGTCATCCGGCCGAAGACGAGTCTTGGATTGCGCGCCAACGCGATATCGGGACCGAGCCCCAGACGCTCCATCACGCCGGGACGAAAGCCTTCGATCAGCGCGTCCGCATTGGCCAGAAGATCGAGCACCTGGGCGATGGCCGCCTTGTCCTTCAGGTCGAGCTCGACGACCTTGCGGCCGCGTCCCGCCACCGATTTCAGGTTCTTCTTGGCGCCGACCCGATCCAGCGTCACGACCTCAGCGCCCATATCGGCCAGCATCATGCAGGCGAATGGGCCGGGGCCGATGCCGGCGAATTCGACGATGCGGAAGCCGGTCAGGGGGCCGGAGGCTTTGACGTGGGACTGCGCGGCTGATTTATCGAGCACGGTCGTGTTCCAATCGATGCGTGAGACTTAAGCCGCGGGCGTCTTGCTGCCATGGCGGCCTGGATCGCTGAGCGTGACCTTCGCGGCGTCCGCCCAGAGCTTAGCGTTCTGCTTCTGCCGCTCCGTGCCGGTGCCGTCCTCGGCGACCTTGCGGCCGAGCGCAATGTAGACCGGGATGTCCTCGTGGCGCATCGGTTTCATGGCCTCTTTGCGTGCTGCTTGTTGCGGCCGCCCTGCTGGATGAACACGGTCTGATCGACGCCGGATTCCTCGAAATGCCGCAAATGCGTCCGCAACTGATCGGGTGTGCCGATGCCGTGATCGGCGCCGGCCGGCGGCAAAGCGTGGCGCGCTTTTTCGAAATTGGCCCAGATGTCGGTGCGGCCGGGCTTGTGCTCGCCGAAAATATAATGATGCGCGAGCCCATAGCGGAAGAAGCGCAAGCCGTCCTCGCCGCGGCGGCGCGATTCTTCCTCGTCCGGATGCAGCGAGAAGCCGGTCACCATCGCCACGTTCGGATTGACGGCGTGGCCGATCGGCACGCATTCCTCCTTGAAGATGCGATAGTAATCATCGACCCATTGCCTCGCCTCGCGCGGATCGACAAAGGCAAAGGTCAGCGCACCGATGCCGCAGCGCGCCGCCAACTTGATCGTTTCGCGGTTGGAGCAGGCGACCCAGAGCGGCGGATGTGGTTTCTGCAGCGGCTTCGGCACCACATTGCGGCAGGGCATCTTGAAGAACTCGCCCGTGAAGCCGGGATAGGGGTTCATCACCAGCATGTTGACGCATTGCTCGACGCCCTCTTTCCACATTCGCCGCTTCTCGATCGCATCGAAGCCGACATTGAAACCGCCGAGCTCCATCAGCGAGGCGCTCTCGCCGGTGCCGAATTCGACGCGGCCGTTGGAAACCAGATCGAGGGTTGCGATGCGCTCGGCGACGCGGGCAGGGTGATTGTATTTCGGCGGCATCAGGCAGATGCCATGGCCGAGCCGGATCTGCTTGGTGCGTTGCGAGCAGGCGGCGAGAAAGATTTCGGGGGCGGAGGAGTGCGAGTATTCCTCGAGAAAATGGTGCTCGACCTCCCAGGCGTAGTCGATGCCGAGCTGGTCGGCGAGCTCGACCTGGTCGAGCGCCTCCTGCAGCAAGCGGTGCTCAGCGCCGTCGTTCCACGGCCGCGGTAGCTGATGCTCGTAGAAAATGCCGAATTTCATAGGCGCTCCCTGCGCGCGTATTCCGCAAAATGGGGACACCGGTTTTGCGAACGGAATACGCGTAAGCCTAGTCTTTTAATTAGCTGATTAGCTAAATTGTCTCGCCTTCAGCGAGCGGTAGCAAGCATCTTTTTGCTATTGGTGTCGGCTAAATGCCGAGCGGC
>WNGJ01000866.1_pt1 | contig 28439 bp, 26 predicted proteins | sample 5400611 | NCBI WGS metagenome assembly WNGJ01 (sample SAMN13153375, study PRJNA577476) | soil metagenome | isolation source: 40 cm soil or saprolite under Garry oak tree replicate 1 | place: USA:California | collected 2016-06-15
TCTGAGGTCGTGCTGATCTTCGCGCCTTTCCCATCAAAGACGATCACCACGCGTACGCCGGTCCAATCTTGATAATGGCGCAGCCGCTTGATTAGCTCTTCGCGCGCCGCCAGGGCCCTTCTTTTGTGGAGCTTGCGCAACTCAGGCCAGGCAAAAATGATGCTGTGCCCGTCGACGATTAAATAACGTCTGCGCTGCGGCATCGCGGAAAGTTCCACATCAAGTCTCCACTCAATTTCGCGCAGGAGAAGGCAAGTTCGTCACATCTTTTAGCAACCTTCCGTGCTGGCCGGGTCGGGGCGGGCAGGCCACGGCCCGAGTTCCATGGGTTCGGTGAAATGTAAAGGATCCATTACGGCAATATCGGAAGAGATTGAGTTCGGCTTTCGACAGACCGTTACGCGGCGTGTGTTGAAAACGAATGTCAAATTTTAAAAGACACGACCCCCTTTCGATCCGCTTCGGCGAACGGAATGGCGCGTTCGAGATTGCCGCTTGAATGTTCTCGTAAGTCCGACGAGCACTCGCTCGACCATCAGCGACCAGAGAGTTGGTTTGCAAACCGGCGACAGCAATCGAATCTGAACTGTAAGCAAAAAAGAAACGAAACCTATGAAACAAAAAAACACGACCGCCCAAAGCAAAACGTCATTGCGACACCCTGAGATGAGCGTCAAGATCACGCCATTCGGTCCAACTCAAGCTGCGCTCGACGAAATTGCGCGCGATCTTTTACGACTGACTGAGGTAAAGAAGCACCTGCAGAACTCTCGACATCGCCTTCTTTCTATTGCGCCAGTGGAAACCGAACTCAAATCCAGTCGTGCGCCTGCGCCGCCGAGCCGTTTCCGTGCGACGATCTACGATTATACGAACAACCGCGCACTGCTGATTGATGGTCGTCTGGCCCAGCCACGAAAAGTTAAAATTACTGAGTCGGCTAGCCAACCCTTGCCGACGCGAAAAGAGTTTGAAGAGGCGGTTGAGATCCTGGCGCGAGACAAGCAGTTGGGACCAGGCATTCGCGAACAACGGCTGCAGCCGTATCCGCCCATGCCACCGCTCCTTGGCGAGCAACTGCCCGATGGTCGGACCGAGCGGACGATTGCCGTCGGATTGCTACCGACCAAAGGGGAACGCCATCATGAAATCGTTGGAGTGAACATGAGTCGGCAGACTATAGTTCGGTTTGAGAATCATGCGCCGCCTACCGCGCAGGCCCACAGCCAGACTTGCGGGCTTCCTTACGCCAATCAGAGCACAACTGGAGGACAATTCGCCGCTGGTCAGGTCTGGATCACCGTCAAACAGGGAAGCACCACACTCTGGAAGTTCCTTGCCGTTCGGCCTGCCGCCTCGTCCGGGACCAATGGGTCTGGCGTGGAGTTGCGATTCGTTGACTATCGTGGCAAGCGCGTGCTCTATCGTGCTCACGTTCCGATTCTCAACGTTAAATATGATCCGACTCCCTCAAGCCCTGATGGTGCCTGCGGGCCTTTCCGGGACTGGCAGAATGAAGAAGGGATGATTCAGGCCAACGGAACGGATGTCGCACCCGGTTTTCGTTTGTGCCCGACTCCGGCTCAGACAATCCTGGATACAGGCTCGGACACGGGAAACTTCCTCGGCACGGCGATTTATGTTCAAGGCCAGGAAGCCGTGCTCGTGTGCGAGATGGAGGCGTCGTGGTATCGCTATGTGAGCGAATGGCGACTTCATGCCAACGGCACGATTCATCCTCGGTTCGGATTTTCGGCTGTGAATACGAGTTCGTGTGTCTGCAACGTCCATCATCACCACGCCTATTGGCGCCTAGACTTTGATATCCGGACCGCCGGTAACAATCGCGTGCGTGAGTTCAACGACCCGCCGCTGGTCGGTTCCTCAAACTTGCACCACAAGAACTACGAAATCCGTCGTTCCCGTGACCCGGCCCGTAACCGCAAATGGCGCGTGGAAAACGCCGCGACCGGCGAAGGATACGACATCATTCCGGGCGCGGACGACGGAGTGGCAACCGCCTCGCCTGACTGGCCTTTTCCGAAAGGCGATGTATGGATTCTGCGGTATCGCGGATCGGAGATTGACGATGGCGTGGTTGCTATTGGCCCACCCTGCGAAGCTGGGCTCGACGGTTGGGTTAACGGCGAATCGATCCAAAACACGGATGTGGTCATCTGGTATGGCGCTCACTTCACCCACGATGTGCAGCACGAGGCTCCGGGCTCTCACGGACACATCGTCGGTCCTGTTCTGAAACCGGTGAACTGGTAAAAGCATCGGATATTCGCCGCGGCGAGTGTTGGACATCACGCATGGCCGGCGACTCTTTCGAGTTCAAGAGACGCTGTCAGCTTTTCCTTCCGTCGCCGCCCAATGCGTCTGCTGCTCTTCGCTTGGCTTCGGACTCCTTGCGCACGTCAGCGCGAAGGAACGCCGCGGCCTAGTTTATGCCTTGTCAATGATGTTATGATTGCGTGCACACGTTGTGTTGGCACAAGAGCGTTAAACCCGAAGAAAGATACGGTATGGAACTGGAACGCCGAAAAGTCCGGCGGCGTTGTTGGGATACTGATATTCGGAATGAATGGATTGCTGTTGTTGCTGAGCGTCAAAGTGAGGCGCGAGAAATGGCCCGAAGTTGAACCGACGTCCGCGTCAAACACATAATAGTCACCCGTCCCGTTTTCGAACTTGTCTAAAATGTTTATACTCGTCAATTTTTGCCGGAGCCTGAATCCGCCATTTGTCGTAAAGACGAAGGTCGCCGGGGCAGACTGGGAATATCGTGCACAGTGCGGACCACACCTCGTTGTAAGTGGTGCGGAGGAATTAAAAATGATGTATCCGGAGACTGAATTACCAGCACCCGGGACACCGAAAGTGCTGAAAACTCTGCCGGTGAAGTCGAACCTGACGAGAGCAGTCTGGGCCGGTGTGTGGCTCGCCAGAGGAAAGGCGAGAAGAAAAACGATCGCCGCCCCAAGGGACGCTTTGGACATTTTGCTAGGCCTTTTCATGGCACTCTCCTTTTGTTTGCGCGTCCGAGTGGTCGCCATGAGCGTGCTCGCTTGTCGATCATAAATGCAGTTCCAAGTCCAATTCGGGACTCGCAAAATGATTATGCTGTGAAGTGATTCTTTCGAGTTCAAGAAACGCTGTCAGCTTCTCATCCGCGCCGACGATAAATCTCTTCCGTTGTCGCGGTACGCGTCTGCTGTGAAAAGCACGCGACCAGTCGAATCAATCTGCGATGAACAGCCCCACGACCAGCCCTCCGTGCTGAGGCGATCTGCAATGATTTCCCAATATTTTTCACGGCCTAACGAATGCCCCAACCCGCCGTGCTTGGGGGTTCGCTTCCGCTTCGAGCAGATTCAAGTCGTCGTCGTCTTCGAGACTTCGCAACGGTTAAACGTCCACGCGAACGGCTCATTCAAGCTCAAGTATAAGTCGTGCCAGCCTCGTTCCCTAACCTCTACGGAGACGACAATGGGGGTCACCCTCGCTGTGGGATCGGCGATCGGAAAATCCTGTTCTGCACCTGACGACGAACGTACGACGAACGTAAACAGGCCATCCCCCTGGTGCACCTGCGCGAACAACCGGCAGAGATAAACACGATTTAGCACCGCGGGGAGGAACAATACACCGACCGCCGCATCGTCGTGCGGTGCTTGAACAGTCCTATAATAACCGGGCTGATTGTCGGCGCTGAGATCAACCCACTCGTATGACCCGAACTCTACGAGGCCATAGTACTGGTCCGCGAGCGGGTCTACCCACGACTGGTGGCGCGCCAGCGGGTCTACCCGCGACGAGTTGTAAAGTTTGAGGAGACCGATGCCGCTTTCAGCTTGCACGTACGTTTCACGCGCTGTGAGATTGATGGGAGGCATCGGCGCGTCCGGGTCCGGTAAAGTCACCTGACTCATATCGATCCAACGGCTGCGAAGTTCACTAAGGGGGACGCTTTGAGCTACAGCGGCATCGGGTATTAGCGCGCGCAACGTTCGGAGTGTGTCGTCGGTCGGCATCGTAGGTGTTCCGATAGTAGGTTATCTTCTGCTGCGACGGTTGGCGAGCGCAATATCGCGGACGCGCTGAGCTTGTCGGCGATGACCTCCCAGTATTACATTGGCGCTCCAAACGAAACGTTGGAGAGCGAAAATAGTTGCCAGCCGAAAACCGAAGATCGAATCAAATGAAGTATTGGAAATCATCGCTGACAAATCTCAGCAAAGACGGTTGGAGTTGGCGCTGCGTGTCAGGCGTCCACTCTCGCGAGCGAATGACCTTCGTTGCTAACGCGCATCGCGACACCATGAGTCCTGGAATTTTCCCGAACGAAATGCCGTTCTGGTTGCCTAAGTGCTCGCTGAGGGGAGATTTACGGTTCGCAAGAGCGGCTCAATTCTCAGCTTCAGTAGCAACCCCAACCAAGAAAATCAGCTCCAAATGAGAATCACCAAGAAAGTACAAATCGTCGCGCTCGCCGCGCTTTCGCTCGGCATCGCAAGCCTGTGCTTTGCACAGAGCGATGCGCCATATACCGAAGGCCCGGTCTGGAACATCACGATGGTCAAAGCCAAGCCCGGCATGGGCGACGAATACCTCAAAAGCCTCGCGAAGACCTTAAAGGTCTCGCTTGAGGAAGCGAAGAAGCAGAATCTAATCCTCGATTACAAGATCCTGCTCGGCAACGCCGCCACACCGCAGGACTTCGACATCCTGTTGATGGTGGAATCGAAGAACATGGCCGCGCTCGATAACACGCGCGAAAAGTTCGATCCGATCGCCAGAAAAATCGTGGGCACAACCGATCAACAGCAGGCGTTGGCAGTGAAACGCCTCGATATTCGCGAGATTATGGGCAGCAAGCTCATGCGCGAAATCACGCTCAAATAGTCGCGACGGACAATCCGTTGGCCTCACGCTCAAGGTGCTGAACGTGAACGGCGACATGCGGAGTGACGCCAAGCGCGTCACAGCCTTCGAACCGTTTCGTTAAACAGAATGGTCCGTTCGACATTGCCGCTCGAATCCAAATGCGAATCTCCCCTGAGCGAAAGCAGGCGCGGTTCTGCGCAATTGATTGCCTGACGTTTCTCGGGGAAAACAGGTTCCACCCCGGGCGCTTCAAAAACTTTCCAGCCGTTACGGTGCGGTCTGATTTCAATCACTGTGGCGCTCATATCATGGGTTTGCTAATTAACCGCACGCTGTCAGGTCCGTAAATTAAAGATCGACAAATTGTCGCGGTGCTGGTATCCACACGGTGGATTACGTCACTCGACGTTTCAACGCATCTTCGGCCGGGCTGAAGAAGCCCGTGGGGCTGGACCTACGCTAGGACCGCCGCCTAACGCGATCACCAGTATTCCACCAACATTTCGCAAATCCAGTAAAGCAGCACAGCTTAACAAACAGCAACATTTCGCAATCAGCCGTCACGCTTAGCCATAAATTACAATGAAAAACAAATATTTAATAATCTGTTGCCGGATGTCGGCTCTCCTCTTATTCACCAATTTTTGTTCCTGCCATCGCAACACCAAAGGAAATATGGATTTGGAGCCCACTGATAAGCGTCCCGTATATCATACGACAGTTGGCGATGCTGATGAAGCAGAAATCCTTCAGCAGCAACTCTTGGTAGAAACTCAAAATGTCATGGTGCCTGATTTATGGTTTTACGCGAAAGATGAAAGCACATTAAATAAAATGAAGGATTTGGGATATGACATTTCTAAATCTGAATTGAAGCATGTGTATTCAAAAGTTGTCAAAAGTGAGCCGTTGACAGATGAGCAAATAAAAGCGTTTAAGATACAACTCATCAACCGGGAGAAAGACCATTTTGTAATTAGGGGGACGCTTGAACAATTGAGTGCCCTTCAGAACAAAGGGATAAAACTCATGCCTCTCGACTATGAACCGCGTCCGCGCGAAGTGAAAGTTATTGTATCACGTACAGAAGACGTTCAGAAAGCTTCTGAAGCTGGGCTTGATATTTATTCAACTCAAATAGGTAAGGAACGTGAAATAATAATTTATGGCGGTGCATTTGATTGCGCAATCGATGCCATGAAGACCTTAAAGTTTAATGTCAGCATTATTAAATAACAGTTCATAAACACTCTTGACCTATGAAAACGATAAATTCAGTCATCACCGCATGCTTATTATTTTCAGTATCGTCGTTTGCAGGCATTTTGAGCTTTACAAACTTTCACACACCACCCCAGGTGGATGCTGCACTGACAACTCTGCACAATACATATCCAGGGCAAACTTCTATTATTACGATAGGAACAAGTTACGGTGGAAACCCGATGAAGGCGCTGAAGATATCGTCTAATCCTGCGGTGAACGATCCAACCAAGGGTGATGTTGTCTATGTAGCTTTGCATCATGCACGTGAATGGATTTCCGTTGAAGTCGCTCTTTATCTCGCTGATGAGTTACTGGCAAGGTACAGTACAGACGCAACGTTGCACGCCGACATGGATCGTCTGCAAATCTGGATAATACCTGTGGTTAATCCTGATGGTTATGCCTATACGGCGACATGGGGTTCTTGTGCAGACGTTACCAGCCCGAGAATGTGGAGAAAAAACAGGCGCCTGAACAGTGATGGAACTTTTGGTGTGGATTTGAATCGTAACTGGGGATATCAATGGGGATTATTATCAGGTTCTTCTAATACGACTACTGATGATACTTATCATGGCACAGGTGCATTCAGTGAGCCCGAAACAACAGTTCTTAGAGATTTCTTGAACGGACTAACAAATTTTAAATCCTTCGTTACTTATCATAGCTTCAGCGAATTGTATTTAAGACCTTGGTCGTACACAACTTCAGACCCACCCGGAGAACCAACACTGAAGTCGATTGCACAGAGAAATATCAATCTTATTGCCGCCGTTCACGGGCATACATACTCGGAAAATATTTGGTACACATCTTCTGGTGAAGCAACCGATTGGGTGTGGCAGGAAAAACGTGTAGCTGCATTTACTCCTGAGTTGCGACCAGCACCAACCGGAGCCGGTGGTTTTTGCGTTGCCGCTTCTGAAATTATCCCTTGCGCTGAAGAGAACTTTCCTGCGGCAACTGCATTAATCCATGATGCGGCCAGACCGGGTGTCTGGATAAGAGATAATGCAGGAGACACAGGTGCAGAACCTTCAACCGGCTACCCCTGGGAAAGTCCTGATATCTGGACGGTGCCTGCTGTACTAAATCAGAATGCAACGGTTGATTTGCATATACATGTTAGTAATAGCACTGGCACAAATATGCAGAATGTTACTGTTGACGCATATTATACTGACCCAAGAATTACACTTGAATTTCCAAGCCCCACCGCAGTCCTTATAGGCAGCGCTGTGGTCAATGTTCCGCCGGCAGGAAAAGATATTGTTATGTCATGGACTACTCCAGTAGGCACAAATATATGGGGCGAACTTCATTGGTGTGTTGGAGTTGTGATTAAACACAAAGAGGATATGCCACTTACAACAATTGTAAACCGGTCGAGTAATATAGCCTGTCATAATTTTAACACGACTACTGTTGTAGAAGGTAGCATTATAAATGTTGCCGCAACTAACTTTCTGAATGTTGCAGCAGAATTAGTAATTGATTTCAATCGTAACGAATTGCCCCCTGATTGGAAATTAGAATTACCTTCTATTAAGGAACTACAGTTACGTAATAAAATATTGCCACCCACCACTCGCAAATCGAGATTGTTGAAGACACAAGGAATAATTCTTGAACCGGGACAAACAGTTAAGATTCCAGTGAAAGTTCATTTCGCTAAAGTGCCCGCAAAAGAAGTTCTGGTTCGTATCAAGGGTGATTTGCTTCCTCTTGTAGCGGGAAAAAGAACTCCGGTAGGCAATGGATATACTTTTAATGTGACTGCAAAGTGACGCCGACGGTCAGGCGCAGTAAACCGAGTCTTCGTTTTGAATTAACTGCGCAATCGCTGCATTTATCACCGGCCTGCTGCTGCTCAGTGCCTTTGTTGGCTACAATCTTGCCCAGTCGCCAAAACGCAAAATCTCCGCTCCTTCGACGACACCGGCCGTCACGCTTCACGTGCGTGGCGGCTTTTTCTTATACCCTAATCCAAGCGGGGGTTTGGCGGCGCTCCGTTTACGCGGGGACACCCGTCGACAAAGCGTCTCTGAGTGTCAGCTGCTGGACGAGACAGAGCTCGTCCCTCCAAAAATAAACCGTTGCGGTTTGCGTTGGCAGGGCTGTTCCGATACCCTGAGGCGCATGGCGAGGTCTGGTCTTGGCAAAGGTCTTGGCGCACTCATTGGCACTCCCGTGGCCGTTCCACGAGCAGACGTTGTTGAGTCGGGCGAGAGAGTTCACCAGATCAATCTGGCAAGCATCGCTCCGAGCGCGTTGCAGCCGCGCAAAGATTTTGGTCGTGACGCGTTGCAGGAACTGATCGATTCGATCCGGCAACATGGCATTATTCAACCGCTCATTGTCCGGCCGGCCGCGAGTGTCGCCGCGGCGACCGGACAATTTGGCAGTCGATTTGAGCTGATCGCCGGTGAGCGCCGCTGGCGCGCGGCCCAAGAGATCGGGCTCAGTCAGGTGCCGGTAATTATTCGGAGCGCGAGCGACATGGAAGTCCTTGAACTTTCCCTGATTGAAAACCTGCAGCGCGCCGACCTGAACCCGATCGAAGAGGCACAAGGTTACGCGAGATTAGCGAGCGAATTTGGGATGCGACAGGAGGACGTTGCGCTAAAAGTCGGACGGAGCCGCGCGGCAGTGGCTAATGCAATGCGGTTACTGGATTTGCATCCGCAGGTGCAAATCTGGCTCGCGCAAGATTTACTTTCGGTCGGTCACGCAAAAGTCTTGCTGGCATTAAAAGCGCCGGAGGAACAGCTCTTAGCCGCGGAAACGGTTTTGCGGCGCAATGCCACGGTACGTTCCACGGAACGTCTGGTGGCTCGTCAACTTGGAATCGGCCGTTCGCGCCGTAGGCGGCGCGCCGCTGAACAAGCGGTTACCTCTGCGGCGATCGAGGATTTACAGAATCGATTGCAAGAACAACTCGCGACGCACGTGACCATTCATCACGGAGAGAAACGGGGCCGGATCGAGATCGAATACTACGGCAACGACGATCTCCAGCGTATCGTTACCGCTCTGGGACTGACACAAAGTGAGAGCTGATTCACTTCGCTGCGCTCCGTGACGTCGAACAGTTGAAGCGTTGAAGCGTTGAAGCGTACCACTCTTCGCATGTTCTTCGTTACTCGATTTGAGTCTTTGCTCTCTCGCCTTTCATTCTTTTTCTCATCGTCAAGAGCTTGATAGCGTTCTGAAAGCGATCTGGTTCGCGCTTGAGGAACGTTGCCCCGAAAATCCCTCACCTTCATCCTCTCCCTTTCACAAAGGGAGAGGCGCACCAGAAGAGACGCGAAATTCGTACACGCCCTCTGGCAGATAGCGAAGGCAGTTTTGTGAAACCGAAAGCGGCATGGCACACTGTTGGTGACGCGTTGTAAGCTGAACCGGATGAGCGACTCTCCGCCTCATTTTATCAAGCGATTGCACCAGGTCGCTCTCGTTACGTTCATCTTTGTTTTCGTTTTCTCGACTCTCGGCGCCGAGTCGTCGCCTGCGCCGCGAACGAAGATTTGGGAAGAATTGTCCGGCGAGAAAGCTTTGGGTCATGTCCAACGGCTCGTTGATTTCGGGCCGCGCCCGCCGGGGTCTGGTGCCATCGAAAAATCCAGAGATTACATCGAGAATCAGCTCCGGCTAGCAGGTTGGCAGGTAACGCGGCAGGCATTCACGGATGACACGCCGCGCGGCAAAGTCGGTTTCGTAAATCTCATTGCGCGATTCCCCGGGCAAGGAAGAGCCGCGCCTTCTTTTTTATTGTGCTCTCATTACGACACCAAGACGTTCGACACTATCCGGTTTGTCGGAGCGAATGACGGCGGATCGAGCACCGGTTTGCTGGTGGAACTAGCCAGAGTTCTTGGACAACACCCGAATCTCGCAGCCAGGGTTGAACTGGTGTTCTTTGATGGCGAAGAGGCCTACGAGAATTTTTCTGAAACCGATGGCTTGTACGGAAGCCGCTATTTTGCCAGGCAACTGGGAGGCACGGGTGCGAAACAATTTCGTGCGGGGATCTTGTTCGATATGGTTGGCGATCGTTCTCTGGACATCACTCTGCCAACCGATTCACCTGCGGAAATGGCGCGCGATATTTTTGCGGCGGCGGAGGCGCTGAAATTGCGAAGTTATTTCACCTACCTGGACCGCGAAATGACTGACGATCACACGCCGTTGAATGCAATCGGGATTCCGACAATCGACGTGATTGATTTTGATTTTCCCTGGTGGCACACGGCCGATGACACGATGGATAAGATCAGCGCGCAAAGTCTGCAGATCGTTGGTTCGGTCGCCCTGTATTACCTGTCTGAATTTGCGCTTAAATGAAGCGCGGATGTTTTGGGGCGGACCGGGGTCACCGACCCCGGCTACAACGATGCGCGCGTTCGCGTGCAGGGGGTGAAGTTGTAGCACTTGTTTTCCATCATTGAATTGACGGATTCCAAGCCCGCGCAACAGGTGAGCTTTGAAGAAGCGCGGGCGGAGATTTGGTTGATCATCGAGAACGAGAAGCGTAGGACGGCATTGCAAGATCTGGTTGGCGATCTCTCGCAGCATGCTGAATTTGTGGGAACCGACTCTAGCGGGGAATGTCGCTTCTCCTTGGCGCCCTAGGCGCGACATGTTTATAGTTTCCGGAGCTCTCGGTTGGGAGAGCAAAACGTTTCTAAACTTCTGCATTGCCCGCCGTGCCTTTTGCCGCAATTTTGACTAGTAATTTCTACTTCGACGAAGCGTCTGACATCCATGCCCCATCGAAAACATAAAAACGTTGGAGTGATCGGCCTCGGGATTATCGGTCGGGGCGTGACCGCGAATCTGCGCCGGAAAGGTTTTTCGGTTTTCGTTTGGAACCGGACACCGCGTCCTGTTCCAAACTTTGTTGGTTCGCCTGCGGAACTGGTCCCGCTCTGTAATTACATCCAGATCTTTGTTTCCGACGACAAAGCTTTGCTGGAAACCGTCAAACAGCTTAGCGAAAGGCTCGCAACAAGGCATATTGTTATCGCGCATTCCACGGTCGCTCCGGATTCGATGCGGGCCGCGGCGGAACTTGTCGAAGGTCGCGGCGCACGTTTTATCGAGGCGCCATTCACGGGGAGCAAAGCCGCGGCGGAAAAGGGCGAGTTGGTTTACTACATCGGCGGCGATGAGGCCGCATTGCGGGAAGCGCGTCCCATTCTTGAAGCAAGCAGCAAAGAGATCATCGAGATCGGCAAGATTGGCCAGGCAACGGCAATCAAGATCGCAACCAACATGGTTACAGCCGCAAGCGTGCAAGCTACGGCGGAAGCCCTGGCCCTGGTTCACGCTCAGAATGTGCCTCTGGCAAAGTTCGTCAAAGCTATGCAAGCCAACGCCAGTCATTCTACGACTCTGGCAATGAAAATGCCTAAAATGATCAAGCGGGATTTTGAGCCACACTTTTCCGTAAAACACATGCTGAAAGATATGCAGATCGCCAATCAAGTCGGTTTGTCGCTTCACCTCGACCTGGGAGTCACAGCTGCTGCCCGCGACCGATTGCTCGAGCAACTGCAGTTGGGTCGTGGAGACGATGATTTTTCCGCCGTCGCGCGCAAATATTTGCCAGAAACTGGGTCGACTGGTTATGAAGAGCCCCAAATGGGAGAGCAGGATGAACAAGCTAAGGCTAGTGCAATTGCGGTAGCTGTGGAATCATTCGACGGCGCCCAGTCGGCAGGCTCCCACCACGGCGGGCAAGCAGGGCAAGCCGAGTCTCGCCCTACCACAGCGCGAGGCAACGAGACTAAGGAAGCGACATCGTTGCGTCGGGGCTTGCTCATGCAGTTACTGCGCCGGTGGCGGCAACTGTTAAAACATCCTGTCTCGTCAAAAGAAGGATGACGTCGCCGCTTCAGACAGTGCAAAGAGGCCTTCTTGATTTCTCTGAACGCACGAAGCTCCGTGTCACGGGCAGCGACCGTCTCCGCTTTTTGAATGGGCAGATTACGAATGACGTGCGCAAGGCCACGGACACAGTCGCGATCGAGGCGTGCGTACTCAACGCAAAGGGCAGAATAAACGCGCACATTTTCGTTTCTGCCGCGCCGGACTGTTATTTCGTCGATGCAGATCCTGAAGTTCGAGAAGCGCTCTTGGCCAGACTGGAGCGCTATGTGATCGCGGATGATGTTCAGATTGAGGATGTCACCGATCGCTTATCGATCTTTCATGCATGGTCGTCGATCGCGCCAACGCCAAGCGATTGCCGGATTGTTTGCGCGCGTCGCTTCGCCGAGCCGGGGTGGGACATATGGAGTGACGCAGCAATTCATGACGCCGTTGCACAACACTTGTCGTCGATGTTTGGTCGTCTCGATCCCTCCATCGCGGAGACCATGCGAATCGAAGAGGGCATTCCACGCTGGGGGCGTGAGCTGACTGAAGAGATCATTCCAATCGAGGCTAACCTGGAAGAGCGGACGGTCGATTATGAGAAAGGTTGCTATATTGGCCAGGAAGTGATCTCGCGAATCAAGATGTCCGGCCAGACGAATAAACGATTATGCGGCTTGATTTCGTTGGAGGATATCCCGCTCAAGGCCGGCATGAAACTCGCAGCCGCGCTAGCCGGGGGCAAAGAAGCCGGCTGGATCACGAGCGCAACGCGAAGCGACCGAATTGGAAAGGAAATTGCGCTCGGTTATGTGAAACGCGGCTTCAACAAGCCCGGCACAAAAGTGAACGCGATCGCACCGGAGAATTCCGGAGTAGCATCGGTAATTCCAATCGAGGTGGTCCCGCTTCCGTTTCTGTAAAGCCGCGCGATCTGTTTGGCGGCTGCCATATCAGCGCATTGTTGTAATTTCTTTTGTTTTCGACGGTTGTGTAAATTTTACTCTTGCGTTTTAAAGAATGCCACGTGTAAAGTCTGCACTTCAGTTGTTTCTCCCATAATTATAGTTTTTATGAATCAACGTCTAATCGCAGAAATTGGCCGCACCCAGCGGCTTGAAATTATTAACTCGCTTAAGCGCAGCAGAGGAATGTCCGTCAACGAGCTCGTGGAAAAAATGAAGATGAGCTATATGGGCATCAAGCAGCATTGCCTCACTCTTGAGCGCGATGGCTATCTCGATACGTGGCGCCGTCCACAGAAGATGGGCCGCCCGGAGATGGTTTATAGGCTTACACGCCGCAGCCATGATCTTTTTCAGGCCGATAGCCATCAGTTCACGCTCGATCTGTTGAAATCCGTCCAGGAAATTTATGGGTCAAACGCGGCGGAGAAGCTTCTTTTTAATATTTTCGAAAAGAAGACTGCGGCGCTCAAAGCCAAGGCGAAGGGGGACACAGTGACCGATCGCGCCAAATGGCTCGCCCGGGTCCGTGACGGGGAAGGCTACATGGCCCAGTTCACTAATGGAGAAGAGGACGGGTCCAAGATTCTGGAGTGTCACTCGCCGATCATGAATCTGCTGGATCGTTACCCGATCGTTGGGCGCTTCGAGCAGGATATGTTCGAAGCGGTTCTCGGCACCCGTGTGCGCCGACAAATGATGCGCAACTCGGGGCTGTACGAGTGCGCATTTTATTTCGCGTTGTAATAGCGCTGCCCATCTTCTTCGGATCACCGAGATTTTTGCTTTCGCAGCCAGCGAATTTCGGTTGATTCATGGCCCATGCCTCGGGCCTTTCCTTCCGCGGTCATCGAGAACTTGCAGCCGTTGATCGACGGCGGGCGTTATCCGATCAAGCGTGTCGTTGGCGAAGATCTGGTTGCCGAAGCGGACATTTTTAAGGATGGACACGATGTCGTTGCCGCCGTGCTGAAGTGGCGCGTTCTCGGAAAGCGCGCATGGCGTGAAACCCCCATGATTTTCATCGATAACGACCGCTGGCGTGCCGTGTGCACTCTTTACGATAATGCCATTTACGAATACACGGTCGAAGCATGGACAGACACTTTTCGCAGTTGGCAGCGCGAGTTCGCCGCAAAATTTGAGGGTGGCATTTCGGCGCTGCGGAGCGAAGCAATGGAAGGCGCGGCCTTGATCGGCGCGGCTGCCCGGCGCGCGCGCGATCCTGCAGATGCAACGCGGTTGCTGGAATTTTCCGAACAAATCTCCGACGCTGCCAATTCAGAAATTAACGCCATCGCAAAATCCGGCGAACTGGATGTGTTGATGGCAACTTATCCGGACCGCTCCAACGCGACACAATATGCTCCGGTCCCACGCGTTGTTGTCGATCGTCTGGCAGCATTAATCGGAGCGTGGTATGAATTTTTTCCGCGCTCGGCAGAAGGTCGGGGCGATCGCGGTTCGACGTTCCGCGATTGTTTGCCACGGGTCGATGACGCAAAGGCGATGGGCTTCGATGTTATTTATTTTCCGCCGATTCATCCCATTGGTCATACGAATCGCAAGGGTCGCAATAATTCGATCACTTGTGAACCTAGCGACCCCGGAGTGCCGTGGGCAATCGGCAGTGAAGCGGGCGGACACAAGTCGGTCGAGCCTTCCCTCGGGACACTAGCCGATTTCGACTGGCTTCAAAAACAGGTACGCAGACGGGGAATGGAAATCGCGCTCGATTTCGCCATCAATTGCTCACCCGATCATCCGTACGTCAAAGAGCATCCGGATTGGTTCTACAAGCGCCCGGACGGCACGATCAAATACGCGGAGAATCCGCCGAAAAAGTACGAAGACATTTATCCGCTGAACTTTCGGTGCGAAAGCTGGCGCGAGTTGTGGGCCGAGATGAAGAGCATCGTCCTATTCTGGGCAGAGCGCGGTGTGCGCATCTTTCGCGTTGATAATCCGCACACTAAGCCCATCGCCTTCTGGGAATTTTTAATAACAGGCGTCCGCGCAAGATATCCCGACGCGGTCTTTCTCTCTGAAGCATTCACGAGACCAAAGATCATGAAAGCGCTGGCCAAAGCTGGGTTCAACCAGAGCTACACCTATTTCACATGGCGAAATTCGAAGCGCGAACTCATCGAATATTTTACGGAACTGACGCAAACCGACATGAGCGAATATTTTCGCCCTAACCTTTGGCCGAACACGCCGGATATCTTGCCGTTTGTGCTTCAGTATGGTGGTCGGCCGGCGTTTATGATCCGTGTCGCTCTTGCCGCTACGCTCTCAACGCTCTACGGAATCTACAGCGGGTACGAGTTGTGCGAGAACGAAGCTTTGCCGGATCGCGAAGAGTACCTCGATTCGGAGAAGTACCAATTCAAGGAGCGCGATTGGAATGCGCCGGGAAACATCAAGAACTGGATCGCGCGGCTAAACAAAATCCGAAAAGAAAACCGCGCGCTTCAGTCTTACACGAATTTGCGATTCTACCCGGCCGAGAACGACGCAATCCTGTTTTACGGCAAAATGACTGCTGCGCGCGACAACATCATTCTAGTCGTAGTGAATCTCGATCCGCATCGCAAACAACATTCTTTCGTCGATGTACCGATTGATCAGTTCGGGCAAATGGAGAGCGACGTCTATGAGGTGCACGATCTGCTCAGCGACGCGCGTTATATCTGGCGCGGCCGCCGCAATTACGTCGAGCTCGATCCGGAAATTCAACCGGCGCATGTTTTCCGGGTACGCCGCTGGGCCGGCGGAGATCGATTTGTCTAGCAACCTGGTGAGCCGATTTGTGTTTGATCTGTCAGTTGTGCATTTGCATCCCCTAATCGCTCCGCCTATCATTACGAAATTTCTGGCATGAAGATTTCGTTCCTGCTGTTTCCTGCGCTTGCCGGCGCGCCCTCGTTGTTTGCACAGGAGGCCACACCGCCGCTGGTGCCCGATGTTCCGCACCCACAGACCATCATGGATACGCTCATCAACGCCGGGCCGGTGATGATTCCGCTCTTCCTCTTATCGATCTTTTCCGTCGCGCTCGTGATTGTTTATCTGATGACGATTCGGCGCGGTGCGGTGGTTTCGGGTGGTTACATGGCCACGGCAGATGCACTCTTGCGCAAGCGTGACTATCTTGGGTTGCTTGCCGTTTCCAATCGGCATGGAGAAGCGATCGCGCGGGTCGTGCAAAAAATCCTCGATTTTACAACCAAGAACCCGCATGCGGAATTTCAGCAAGTCCGCGAAATTGCCGAGACGGAAGGATCGCGGGTCGCGGCCAGTCTGAATAATCGCGTTACTTATCTCGCCGATATCGGAATGATCGCGCCGCTGTTGGGTCTGCTTGGCACGGTCTTCGGAATTATCCACTCCTTCGGCGCGCTTGGAGCCGATATTGGATCAGCGCGTTACGTGGCGCTCTCGCGAGGAATCAGTCAGGCGCTGGTCAACACCGCCGCCGGGCTAGCCATCGGTATTCCAGCGATGATGTTCTACGCTTTCTTCCGTGGAAGAGCCCAAAAGTTAATCTCGGAATTGGAAGCTGCTTCGACGCATGTTTTGGCTTTGCTTTCTTTGCAGTATGGCAAGCGGGTTGAGCGAACCCCGGTGCTTATCGAGGACGAACTGTAAGCTGCCTATCTCGCTGGTAATTCGCAAGATTGACATTGTCTCCTTCTTAATATGAATCTGCGTAGTCGCGCGCCCCTGCATCATCCCGGTATTCAACTGGCGCCGCTAGTCGATGTGCTGTTGCTGTTATTGATTTTTTTCCTGCTGACGTGGAACGCAGCCCGCACAGAGAACGAACTCGACGTCAAGGTGCCAAAAGCTTCGGCTGCGAAGGAAAAAAGCGCGCCAATTGGAGATGTCGTGGTCAACGTGAAAGCGGATGGCAACGTCGTGGTGAATCGTCGCACTCTGAGCGGCCCGGAATTGACTGAGCTGCTGAAAAGTTTGGTTCAACTGAATCCCGAGCAAGCCGTGGTGATTCGCGGCGATGAGGCTGGCGCTTACAAAAGTATCATTGGTGTCTTAAACATTTGCACCGACGCAGGAATAACCAACGTGGCTTTCGCGACGGCAAAATGAAAACTGCGCGCAGCGCGACCGGTCTTTTAGGACTGGCAATGCTGCTTTCGATGGCGAGCGCTCTCGCTCAATTGCCGCCCGAGGTGCGTCGGGCTCGGCCCGCAGATGAACCGCCGGTTGCGCGCGCGCTGCCGTTGGAGGAACCAACCGCAAGACCGCCTCGGCCCCCCGCGGAAGATTCTTCCGAACCACCAGCGCGAGAATCCGAAGCGCCTGACCGCCGCCAGCTCGATTATGCGAACGCGCTTTTCACTCGCAAACTTTACGATCTGGCAATCCCGGAATATCAAAAATATCTCGATGATTATCCTGGGCTTTCCGGTCGGGCCAACGCTTATTTTTCGCTGGGCGAATGCTATCGAAATCTCAATCGCCTGTCGAATGCTCGCACAAACTTCCAGAAAGTGCTCAACGACTACGGCGACAGCGAATTTGCCGGACCCGCCGCTTACGCTCTCGCCGAGACGGCTTTCACGCAGAAGGACTATGCCGCAGCGCTTCCGCTTTTTCATCGCTCCGCCGCGAAATCAAAGGAATCGGCAGTGGCCCTTTCCGCGCGCTATTTCGAAGCGCGTTGCCTCGAGGCTCTCGGCCGCAAAGAGGAGGCATCCGATATTTATCTGGAGGTTGCCGAGGCTGGAAATCCGAATCCGTACCGCGAGGACGCACGATGGACAGCAGCATCCATTCTCGTTGGAAGGGGCAGAAAAGTGGATGCGCTGAAGCAATACGAAGCTCTCTCGAACGAAACGCAAAAGCCGGCTATCAAGGCCGAGTCAGCGGTGCGCGGCGGCATGATCGCGCTCGAGCTTGTACAGGCTGATAAGGGCAAGATCGACAAGGCGATGGTCGATCGAGCCGCAAACCTATTGCAAAAGGGCCGTAGCCTGCCGGAAGCCGGAAAATTCAGAGCGATTGCGCAGGTCGGTTTGCGCCGCTTGCAATATCAGAGCGGCCAGTACGCGCAATTACTCGCCGAGTACCAGAAAGAGCAGGAGAAGCTTCCGGAAGCGGCTCAAGCCGAGGTGTTATTGCTCGCCGCGAACAGTGAGCGGCAACTTGGTCACGCGAAGCAAGCCGAAGACCTCTATCGCCAGCTCATGGCTAAATACCCGGATCGGGAAGAAGCAAAGGACGCTGGCTATCAGCGGCTGATCAACGTGTACAACTCCGATCCATCGGCGCTGCTCGCGGAAGTGGCGGAATTCCTCGCAACGAATCCTACAGACGAACGCGCCGACCAGGCGAAGCTTTTAAAAGCTGAGGCGCTTTACAAACAACAAAATTACACCGAGGCGGCGTCAATTTATGGGGAACTGCGCGCCTCTCAGCTTTCGCCAAAGTTGCGCGCTGAATCAGCCTACAAGCTTGGCCTGTGTCATGTGCAGACGAAAAGCATTCCTGACATTATCGAAGCTTTCACCTATTACGTGCAGACCTTCCCAGATAACCCCCAAGTGCCTGCCGCTTTGGCACAGCGCGCTTTGGCATACGAACAGGATAAAAAATACGATGCCGCGCTTTCCGACTTAAACACGATCCTCACCAAGTATCCCAGTGCGCATGAACGGGAAGCAACGCTGCAGTTGAAGGCTTTGATCCTCGGACAACAGGATAACACGAAGAGCATGGTCGAAACCTTTCGCCAGCTCCTGAAAGAATTCCCTAAGAGCTCTGTGGCGGCGCAGGCGCAGTACTACATCGGCAAGACCGCGTTTGAGGCGAAGGATTATAAAACTGCGATGACTGCGCTCAATGCTGCGCGGCAACTGAATAAAGAGCAGTACTACAACCTCGCGTCGCTTCGGCTCATTTTGTGTCAGTTTTATTTGAAGGATCGGCCTGCTCTCACCAAAGAGGTGAACAACTTCATGGCCAATAGTCCGAACGTGAACGCGCCGCCAGAGGTCCTCGAGTGGCTGGGAATCGAATATTACAACGAGAAAAACTTCGAAACCGCCGAAAAATATCTGAGTGCGCTTGGAAAGATCGACAATCGTGGCGGCGTCAAACCCGATTTCTTGTTTTACCTGGGAGACGCAGCCACGAAGCTGAAAAACTTGCCGGAAGCCGAGGATGCGTTTGCCAAGTATTTGCAGATCGCCACGGACCCGGCCGGAAAGGCGAAAGTCTTGCTCGCGCTCGGCGCGGTCAAGATCGGCGCGCACAAGCCCGACGACGCCCAGAGGATTGCCGAGGAGATCATGCTACTGCAACCGGAGGGTCGCGTGAATGCCGAAGCGCGTTTGCTGGCGGGCGAAGTCCAACTGGAGCGCGGAAATTTCGATGACGCTGGCAAGGCTTTTAAGGGTGTCGCTTTGCTTTACGATGATCCAGCTATTACTCCTCGCGCTTTGGAGAAAGCTGCGCTGGCATATAGGCAAGCTGGCAAAACCGACGAAGCAGATCGGCTGGCCCGGGAGTTGCATGAAAGATACCCAAACTACGCCGCCGGCGGCTAACATCGACATCTGTAGCCGCCGCCGTGGGGGCGGCGCGGCGCACGGTTGTCAAACGGCTCGTGGTCGCGCTTCACATAGCGAAACGATTGTCCGTGCCTTCATAATTTAATTGGATCGGTATGGACAAGCTTCGCCCGTTGCTCGCAGAATTCATTGGAACGTTCGCGCTGATCTTTGTCGGGATCGGCGCAATCAAAACAGCCGGGCACGATGTGCTTGCAGTCGCGCTCGCTCACGGTCTCACGATTGCGGCTTTTGTGTCCGCGACCCTGCACATCTCGGGAGGCCAGTTAAATCCGGCGGTAACCTTCGGCCTCGTTTGCGGCGGTCATATGAAATGGACGAACGCGCTTCGCTATTGGATCGCGCAATGTTTCGGCGGAATCTGCGCCGCTTTGATTTGTCGCGGTCTGTTCGGACGCGCTGTTGTCGTCACTGGCACTCCGCAGCTCGCCATTAATCTTGCCGCGTGGCAGGGAATTCTCGTCGAAGGGATTCTCACTTTTTTTCTCGTGTTTGTGGTTCATGGCACCGCCGTGGACGAACGCGGGCCGCGGCGTGTTGCCGGCCTCGTCATTGGATCGACAATCACTCTGGACATTCTCTTCGGGGGAACGCTTACCGGGGCAGCCATGAATCCCGCGCGCGTGTTCGGTCCGGCCGTCGCAGCAAATTTTTGGCATGACCATTATGTTTATTGGATCGGACCGTTATTGGGCGGCGCGCTGGCCGGTTTTGTTTATCGCTTTTTGATCGAACGACGACCCGTGACGGCATAAGGTAAGCGGTAGCCCGACCGACTAATTCTTCGGAACGCCCGGCGCTCGCGCCTTACGAAGAACGGAGTTATTGGTCAAACAGACATCGCGAGCGTCTCAATAGGCAATGGCGCGAGAAATTCTCTTGCGTTGTCGATTTCTAAAACCGTTCGCGCCAGATGCGCGGCAAGAACGCTTGCATCCGGCGTCGGAGCGATCCCCGCTTGTGCGCTAATTTCGCATTCGGCTAAGTGCTCAATTATGCGCGAGACCTTCGCGGTCAGATCGCGATTGTCGGTAAATTGAATCGTGCAAACACCGGGCGCAGTCGCTTCTACAAACGGGCTGAGCGTAAACGCGAAGTGAAGTAACATTTCCTGGATCGATTTTTCCTGTCTGCGTGTGCGCACCTTGATGACGACCTCCAGAGATCGCGCCAGGGCCTGGCTTGGTGTCATTCCTTTGCGAATCCCGGCCTTTTCCGCAGGCTCGTTCAGTTGAATGATAACCGGTTTCTTGTCCTGTTCTTCAATCAACGCCACCGGTTTTGCGCGCAGTTCCCGCTGATGGCGCATTGCCGCCTGCAAATAGAAGTTCGGCAAATCAATCGTCGCGAACATCAACTTACTCTTCCGATTTCGGTGTTCTCTCGGCGGAGGTGCGATCGCTCCACGCGAATTTGCAGCTGTGAAATCGCGTTTTCCTCTTCAAAGCTTTCCAGTGTCCAAGAATTTTCGAGAACAATTTTAAGTTGCGCGCTACTGACCGTCCCTAGCCGTGTCAGGACCAGACATGCGGTTGGGGCTGATTCGACCAGCCGTTGCAAGCGGTACCAGTTCGTCTGTGGAATTTTGCGCAATTCTTCCCTTGGATTGAGAACAAGATCGACAATCACGAGCGGAAAATTCCCATCGCGCAAAAGCAGATCAGCCGCTTTGATCGCTTCGAGGGCTTTGGTGCAACGCACCCAGAGAAGATAGCCCAAACACGCATTGCCTAGTCCGCCTGAGGCAGAGGGATCAAAGGAATCCCGCCCATCGATCAGCGCGAGGAAATAGCGATTACGATGGGCGGCCTGGAGAAGCGCATGAATAAGCGAGGCGCTGCCGGCGCTGATTTGGGCGCTGATTAATTCCGTGATCGCCCCGTTGGGCAATCCTCCGCCGATTGCTTGATCGAGGGAAGCTAAACCCGTGATTAAACGTGTCCCTGCCGGCGCAGGCGCGTGTGGAAAACGATTTGCAAGAAGATTACGCAGATCAATAATCTTGCTACTCGCAGCCATTCGAAAAGATGGCATACGTTTTTAGACGTTCAAGCGAACATAAGCTTATTTGAAAGATCAACTAGTTCACCGACCCTTTGCCAGCTTACGCAGACGCTCGGTAGTTTCTTGCCGATCGATTTTGCTCGCCGCCACATCGAGCACAAACGCTTCCCATTCGTCGGTCATCAACTTCGTATTCGGCAATAAATCGTTACTCTCAAGAAAAACCAAACATGAGGCGAGCGCGGTTCGTTTGTTTCCGTCCACGAACGGATGATTTCGGCAAAGGTAAAAAAGATATGCCGCTCCAATCTCGATTGGATCCGAGATGAGCGATCTCCCCATCATCGTCGCTTGAGGCGCTGCCACGGCCGATTCCAATAATGTTTCGCCGCGAATACCACGCGCGCCTCCATGCGCGGTCAACACTTCCCGATGAATGGCTTTTACAGCCGCGACCGTCAGGTGCTTGATTGGTTCGCTCAAGCCAGACGTTTAAAAAGAGCAGAGTTCTTTTTGATCAATCGCTTCGCCGCTGCCGCGGCCGTTTTAGGGCCAATGGCTGGTCGGACCGGTGTGAGAACAATCGACCCGCCCTCGTGAACAGTGACGGTAACCTCATCGCCTAGCTTCAATCGTGCCAGATCCATCAGCGCGGCATCAAAAATGATCCCCTGAGAATTACCCACCTTTGATATGGTCTTGGTCATGAATGTAATACTATGTTTTACTTCCTATCGCTCGCAAGCAACTTCTAACTAGTGATCTCTGATTTCTAACCTGTGACTTCTGTATCAGTGTTTCTTTCGCCGCTCTTGTTTGCGGATCAGCGACACCATCACGCCTTGAATCTTCAACTCACGCGCTGGAATCAAATTTGGGTACCGCGGGTTTTCTGCTTTCAGATAAGGACGGCCATGCTCGACCACATAACGCTTCAAGGTCGTTTCGCCGTCGATTAACGCCGCGACGATATCGCCGTTGTGCACCTCCTTGCTGTCTTCCAGAATCACGATGTCGCCGTCGATGATGTGCGCGCCGATCATTGAGTCGCCGCGGACGCGCAAGGCAAAGGTACCGCGATTTTTTAACACATTGGCTGAGCGCGTATCGAGCGAGACGTGGCCTTCGATGGTCTGCTCGGTCAGCGTCGACATCCCTGCCGGGATCTGCCCGTAAATCGGAATATCGGTGATCCTGACTTTCATGGCTGGAGTAATCAACGCCCGGGCCTTGCGGGCATGGCGGTCGAGAAAGCCTTTTCGCTCGAGTGCGGCGATGTACTGCATTACCGAAGTCTGACTGGCGAATCCGAAATGACTTTGGATTTCGCGCGTGCTCGGCGTAATCCCTTTCTCGCGTTGCTCGCGCTGGATAAAATCGAGCACGTTTTTTTGTCGCTCCGTCAACATGCTTGATAATCATCGAAATAATCGAGCATGCAAGTTCAAACGAACAGATATGAGCTACGGGAGACGATTGCCGTTCTGCTTCCCAGCCTCAAACGAGGCTTTAATTAAACAGCGAAACTTTCGCCGCAAGAGCAGTGCGCAACGGCGTTCGGGTTGGTGACTTTGAAGCCACCTTTTTGCAGATCTTCGCTGTAATCGAGAACAGAGCCGCTGACAAAGAGCGCGCTCTTTGGATCGACAACGAGGCGGACATTTGAGGTCGGGACGAGAATGTCGCGCTCTTTAGGGCCGTCGACCAAATCCATGACATATTGCAGGCCAGAGCAGCCGCCGCCGATCACTGCGAGACGTAAGGCGCCGTTTGGTTTGCCTTTTTCCTCCAGTAACGACGCAAGTTTGCGTGCCGCGTTCTCGGTGACTTTGATCAGGCGCTCGTTGCCGATCTTGTAATTAGCGGTCGGGGTTTCTGTGGTCATTCAAAAAGAATCAGGATTACACTTCGATCTTTTCAACTTTACGCCGCTGTATGGAGCAGTTGGGCGACTTCATTTTGCACGTTTTCCAGCTCGTCGAGCCGCAATTGCGGGTCGGTCACGATGAAGACATCGCCAGTCGCGCCGTGTTCGTAAATCAAAATGCGCCCATTCGCACTCTGTTTAGTGTTCACTTGTTTCAACACCCGTTTGCGCTCGAGCATGGCGGCGAGGACGTAGCACGCATTCGCCGGCGGGTTTTCCGATGCAATTAAACGGCGAAAGAGCTGCTCTGCGTTTTCTTTCGCCAGAGGCTCGGCCGACGGCGGCGCCAAAGGTTCATAACGTGACTTCCAAAATGAAAACGGCTGAATGTTTTCATTCCGGTTCCGCCACGCCTCTTCGCTTAAGTCCTCGCGTCGATAACCATCTGCATCGTGAAAAAGCAGGGTGTAGAAATATTCGCCGGCGGCGAAGGGCCGATGGGTTACGGCACAGGCATCCGCCCGATGCTTGATCGCCCATTCATTTGGGAGCGGGTTCATCGTGCTACCATACGCCGCGCAGTGAAGAGATGAAAGCCGGGCGCTTCACGGTTGGAGGCGCGTAGATAGAACAGGTAGAGGCCGATGCCAGCGAAGAGAAGGTTCGGCGTCCAAGCGGCAACCCAGGGAGAAACTCGGTCGCCTTCGCCGAGCGCGAGAAAAAGATGGACGAGGAAGTTCATCGAAAAAACGAGAAAAACCGCGGCCGCAACGCTTGATAGCACGCCGCGGCGCGAATAGCCAATTCCAAGCGGGGCCGCGATGCAGACAACAACCAGACACGTCCACGGCAAGGCAAGGCGATACTGCAGATGCGTACGAAACGGCGCGAGCAAGGTAGCCGGAAAATCTGCATTGAAACGCAGATACTCTCGCAGCTCCGGCAAGCTTAGGAATTCTGCGCGCTCGTTTGCGCTGCCTAGCCGGAAAGGTGTTTCGCTCCAGTGTTCGATCTTTAGCGAAGGATAAATCTGCTCATCGACGATATTTCCGGCGTGATCGTAATGAACCACCTTCACGTCCTCCAGATCCCAGGTTTTCGTTTCGGGGTGGTAAGAGGCACGCGCCGCCAGATAATTCATAATAATAGTGTCGTTGGCGTCCTGTTGAAGCACCTGCACATTATTGAATGTATCGCCGCGAGCGCGAAAATTCTGAATGAACCAAGTACGCAGATCGGTTCGATTGCGAAAGATTTGGCCCTGAATGTAGCGCTCGGGATGCACTCGCGTTTCGGAGAGGAAAGTTTTGCGCGCCATTTCTGCGTGCGGCGCGAGCGAATAATTTAACGCCATGCTCGCTGCCACCGTGAGCAGCCCCATGCCGATCAGTGGGAGGAGAACGCGCGGGAGACTCACGCCCGCAGTAAGCATGGACACGACTTCATTTGCACGCGACATGCGGCCCAGGGTAAAGAGGAGCGCGAGCAGGAGAGAAACCGGGAGAAGAATGATGAAAACCTGGGGGACCTGTGTGGCATAATAACGGAAAACGAGAAGAAGACCGACGTGCTCGTCGATAAATGTCGAAATATTGTCGCTGATGTCGAAGATGAGCCAGATGGAGATAAAACCAGCGATGCAGTAGAAATAGACCTGCAGGAAATTGCGAATGACGTAGCGATCGAGGAGTCTCATTGCGATTTAAAATGGTGCTGACCGAATTAGGGTAGTCAAATCGACTGCACGTCCGCAAAGCTCCAAATCACGAGTAAAATTCGAGATTCGAAATCCGAAACAAGAGAAAAGAATGACGAGGTCCAAATGACGAAGCTCGAAGGAATGACCAATGCTCAAGTGACAAAGGATTGCGGTGTCGCTTCTTCGTCATTCGGGCTTTGGGCTTCGTTTGTCATTCGTCATTCGTGCTTCGTCATTTGTTCTTGGCCGTCATGATTGCGCTGCAAGATTCTCTCGGCACCGAATTTGTCGAACGAGTTCGCGCAATTTTCTCCGAGAATGGGCAGCTTTCAAAGGCGAAGAATTTCGAGTTCCGTCCGCAACAACAGGAGATGGCAGCGGCCGTGGCAAGGGTACTGGAGGAGGAGCGTCATCTCGTCGTTGAAGCCGGCACTGGTGTTGGCAAATCACTGGCTTATCTCACGCCGGCAATTCTGTTTGCAATTGAGCAGCACAAAAAGGCAATCGTCTCCACGCATACGATCAATCTTCAGGAGCAGCTTCTTTACAAAGATATTCCCATCTTAAAGAAGATTTTGCCGATCGAGTTTGAAGCTGCCCTCATGAAAGGGCGGCAAAATTATCTTTGCCCACGCCGATTGGAACGCGCCCTCCAGCAGCAAAATGAGCTTTTCACCGGGCCGGAGCAAAACGAGCTGACGAGACTCGCGGAATGGGCGCGAACGACCCGTGATGGCTCGGTTAGCGATTTGTCGATTGAGCCTGATCCAAAAGTCTGGACCCAGGTTTGCAGCGAGCCGCACATCTGTACGGGGAAAACCTGCGGGCAGCAATCGAACTGCTTTTATCAACAAGCGCGCAAGCGGCTTCTTTCGTCGGATGTGATCGTCATCAATCACACGTTGCTTTTCATGCTTCTGGGAAGGCCGGACCAACAGGAAGAACGCGAAAGCGGTTATCTTTTTCCAAACGACTTTATCGTTTTCGACGAAGCGCACACCGTCGAGCAAGTGGCTTCGCGCCAGATCGGAATCGGGATTTCGCAATATGGACTAAGGTCGACAATCCAACGGATCTACAATGCGCGCACGCGCAAGGGGCTCTTCACCGTCATGCGCGAAGCAATCGGGGTGCGATTGGCAGCGGAGCTCGTCGATGACGTCGATAAATTCTTCGGTACGGTCGAATCGCGCTGCGATTTCAGGAAAGGCCGCGAATTTCGTGTCCGTGCGCCGGAGTTTGTTCCCGACACGATCACTGGACGTCTAACCGGATTACAAGCCCGCGTCGCCGAGGTCGCCAAACGCGCGGATGACGAATTTCTGAAGGCCGAATTACAGGAGCTCGGCAGGCGTATTCGCGACGCGCGCGACGGCATTGCAATTTTTCTCGAGCAAAGCGCTCGCGAACACGTTTACTGGGTCGAACGCACCGGCAAGACGGCGCAGTTTCTCTCGCTGAACGCGGCGCCCATCGATATCGCGCCGGTCCTGCGTCGCATGATCTTTCGCGAAGATTGCTCCTGCGTCATGACGAGCGCAACGCTCTCGGTTGGTCGTCCAGACCTCGCCTATTTTCGCCAGCGCATCGGAGCGGGTGAAGTCGAACCGTTGCTACTCGGGAGTCCGTTCGATTTCCAGAAACAAATGAAAATGTTCATTGTCCAAAAAATGCCCGACCCGCGCGACGTCGGTTATGAGGAAGCGCTCGAGCATTGGATCGCGCATTTTGCCGAGGAAACGGAGGGACGCGCATTTGTTCTTTTTACGAGTTATCGCGGCATGCAACAGGTGGCCAATCAAATGGAAGAATTTTTTTCGCGAAAGAAATTCAATCTTCTCGTGCAAGGCGGAGGCGCTCCGCGGGGGCGTTTGCTTGAGCAATTTAAGGCAACGCCGCGCAGCGTGCTCTTTGGCACAGACAGTTTTTGGATGGGGGTCGACGTTCCGGGCGAAGCGCTTTCAAATGTGATTATCACGCGGCTTCCCTTTGCTGTGCCCGATCACCCGCTGACTGAAGCAAAACTTGAACTCGTGGAGGAGCGCGGTGGCGATCCGTTCACCGAGTATTCGTTGCCAGAAGCGATCCTCAAACTCCGACAAGGCGTTGGTCGTTTGATACGAACCAAAAGCGATCACGGTATCATCGTCATCCTTGACAATCGGATCGTCACCAAGCCGTACGGCCGCGCATTTCTGCAAGCTCTGCCGAAGTGCCCGGTGAAAATTATTTAGATAAAACGCGGTCACGTTGCGTGAGGCGCGCCGTCGAGCGCCGATACATTTGCGTAATCGTCTGAAGCTGAAGCAATGAAACGCACTGCTCCCAACAAACCGCGTTGGTTAGGTGCGCACTGGGAGATGCTCGCAGTCACCGTCGTGTTGTTCGTACTGGTCGCGGCGTTTGTCGATCTTAAGCCCGTAGTGGATGAGAATTTTTTCTTCTCCACCAGCGATCCCGGGTTCCGCCAGTCCAAGAAGATCGAGCAGCGTTTCCCATCGCAGCCGGAAGTCATCTTGGCGGTGTCGTCTAGCGACATTTCTTCGCCGCGATACCGGGGGCGAATTCAAAAACTCACGCAGCAGATCCACACGATCGACGCCGTGAATGCGGTCAAAAGTTTGGCTGAGGGGCCGAAGAGTTTTCAGGACGCGTTGGCCAGCCCGTTTTGGAGCCGGTTGCTGATCGCTCCGAACCGCAGATCCACCAATGTCATTGTGTTTATCGAAGGCAAGGACACCGAGAAGTCGATCAAGCATCTCGAGCAGATCGTGCACGAGCTCGACGAGAAAGATTTTCGAATTCATATCGCCGGTCCGCCTTATGTCGTCGAGATGATCCGGCGCAGTCTGGCCCACGACTTCTGGTACTTCAGCCTTACCGCAATCATTTTGTTTGGGCTGACAATGGCGGTGATGTTCCGATCCGGTCGGGTGTTTCTGGGAATGCTGGCGACCTGCACGAGCGCCGTTTTGTTGACGTTGCTTCTCCAGTCAATGTTCGGCAAAAAGATCGGCATCCTCACTGTGAACCTCGGCACGATCGTATTTGTCGTGGCGTTGTCGCACTTGGTTTACATGACCTTCAACTGGCAGACACTCGCCGATCGGATGGGCAAAAAGTCGCCCGATCTCGCGGCAGCCGCCCGGCGCATGACATTTCCCGCTTCGTTTTGGTCAATGGTTTGCGCGTCGCTCGGGTTCGGCAGTTTGTTGATCGTCCAAGCCAAGCCGTTGCGCGAACTGGGATTCGGCGGCGTGCTCGGGACGGTCGTG
>WNGJ01003083.1_pt1 | contig 28434 bp, 24 predicted proteins | sample 5400611 | NCBI WGS metagenome assembly WNGJ01 (sample SAMN13153375, study PRJNA577476) | soil metagenome | isolation source: 40 cm soil or saprolite under Garry oak tree replicate 1 | place: USA:California | collected 2016-06-15
GTTATTAGGATTATACGGGATGAGTTAGCTGCTTGTCAATGGTTTTTGGTTGTTTAATCGATATTTAATAAATGTTGTTTTTGTTTTCCTCGGCCCGCAAGCGGGCCTCGGAGGGTTTTGGTGTCGCATTGGCAATCCATGGCTGCGCCATGGATTGCCAATGCGACATGTATGTTGTGGATTAGCAATGCGACTTTTGTGCCGTGGATTGCTAATGCGACTTTTGTGCCATGGATTGCTAATGCGACTTTTGTGCCATGGTTTGCCAATCCGACATTAGTGTTGTGGATTGCCAATGCGACATTTGTGCCTTGGTTTGCCAATCCGACATTAGTGTTGTGGATTGCCAATGCGACATTTGTTTTGTAATGAAAGAGACGATTGTGGTGGTCATTTTTTGCGTAGGAGTTTTGATGGTGATAGTCAACAACATTTGTGGATGATAGGCTCTAACAGTAGAGTGAGATTGTAATGTCAAAACGACAAATGTGTTGGCTACCAGTCCTGTTCTAAGGCGCGACGAGCACGTCTCTTGACCCATAATTGCCTGACGGATTTCCAGGCGCGCCTGGGAAGGACTGCTAAAACATATGGATGTTTAAGCATGTAAAAGAAGAAGCGCGGCTGCAGACGCTGCCATAAGCGAGACAATTCGTTTATTTCTCCCGAATTACGAGGGTGATCAGCGCTATCTGGATTCGCCCACAATTCGCGAGTGTAGATGTCTCCGAAGTGCTCTAATGTCGCCGTTTCGCCTGGTGCGGCTATTGCCAGTGTCTTGACAAATTCATTGGGGGTTTGAGAATACTTTAAGGGTATACCCGCCCAATTTGCCAGGATACAGATGCGCCCAAATATTTGAGTTGACAACCTGTAATTTCGGAAGAGACGGCGCCACCAGATGTTAAAGAGCAGTAGACTAACGAGGATGAGCAGGACGACAGCACCAAATGCAATGCTTGCCTGCTGACGCAATTGAGCCACAAACTGCACCGATGTATTCGCAGAGGTTGGTCCACCGGTATCTGCCGCTTCATTTCTGATAAGCTTGCGGTTTCTTCCTGGGTTTGGGGTAATTCCACCGACGGGGATCAAACCCTTGGTACCTTGCTGATACTGACCGGGGTTAGGACGTTCGAATGGTGAGAAACTTGCCGACGGCTCGAAGTTGATCCAACCATAGCCAGCGAAGTAGATTTGCGTCCAGCTATGCGCATCGGTGCCATAAATGATGTGATCATGATGCGCCGGGTCTGATCGGCCATTGGTATAGCCAGCGACAACGCGGGATGGAATGCCAAGCGTGCGAGCCATGACGGCCATAGTGGTGGAGAAGTAATTACAGAAACCTCTATGGTTACCGCTGAAAAGAAACCACAAAACGCCCTCCTGACCGGGGGGTAGGTTTACATTGACATCATAGGTGAAATTGGTATGCAAGTAGGTCTCGAGTGCCTGGACCTTATCGAGCATAGTTGGAGCGTTGGCGGTAATAAGTCGTGACAGGACAGCAATACGTGGATCAAGATCTTTCGGCAGCTGCAAATAGGCAGCAAGTATCGATGGATCGTAGTAGGTCAAGGGTAGTGAACCTTCGAAATTATCCGAAATGTGGGGAGAATCGGCAGGCATAGGGATAGAGCGCAATGCCTGCAGATCGGCAGAAGAGACATATGAAGTAACGGTATAGTGCTCTCCCGCCGTGAGTTTGCCGTTCCTCGCCAGGAGAGCTACCATTGAATCACTGTTCTTGGTGCCCAATACGGTAGAGTCTAAATTAACTGTGCCGATCTGTGAAGCCCCGAGTATATAGGGATATTGCTCGCCGGGAGGATTGACCACGGTGATCTGCTGGTCCACTGTATGAACTACCTGAGACTCACTAGGAACTACAGCATTCGACTGAAATGGAAGACCGAAGGTGGGACTATTGGACCAGCCGCGTCCATCGTAGGTATCATAGCTGAGAGACTCAAGATATTGGGTCGAATCATTACTCTGGACGGTAAAGACGATATCTTTATTGAGATTGGGATTGCCCCCCAATACCAGTGTATCTCTGAAGTTTCCATGGTTATTCGGGATATTACCGCCATTGAGGGAGATGACTCTATTCCAGGTATCCTCGAGTTGTACCCAGGGATTCGCGTTGGCGCTCCAGACCTGGGAAGCAGTATCATTGATGTAACCCCAGGGAAGGAACCAGGAAAAGACCAGGATGGCAATGGAGATGAGGGCGCCGGCTTGCATTACATCCCAACCGAGGTCATCAGCGTAACGCAACCCCTGACGTCGCCAGCGCCTTGTTGATTCAAAGAGGTTGAAACGGAGCACAAGCAGCAAGGAGGCCATCAAGAAGACGACGAGGAAGACAATATAACCAGAATCTACATTACTCAAGTTGATGAGGAGTACGACAGCATTGGCAACAACCATGAGCCAGGGACTACGTGTGCGATACAGGAGCCAGGCGCTGCTATAGGCCAGCAAAAACCCCAGCGCGGTAATGAAGAAGAGAAAGATTGAGTCGTCCTCGCCGGTACCACCGGCGATTACGGTTACAAACCAATGATGCATACCATGGGACAGCATAGCTGTATCGCCCCCATAATAGGCACCAGCAGTTTGCCAGAAGGCAATCAAGAGGGCCAGGAATATGGCGATGAGATGGACCGGTAAACGAGGAATACGCTGTTGTTTGGAGGCAATTACACCGGCGATGAGACCCAACAGAGTGGTAAGGGTAAGAATATTGAGATGATCGACCCAGCCTACCGCTTGCACACACCAGATGGTACTATACACTACCGTAGCCAGCATGATCAGTGAAAACCACCCCTCCTCTATACCAATATGGATACGAAAGGATGGTTTACGAGACTGAGCATTGTTATTCTTGCCCACACCTCCACCTGATGAACGGGGATCGGAGATAATCTTCGCTAGTCGATCAACCCCTGCATCCCGCATAGCATCTTGCATGGATATTACCTCCGTAGGGGATAACTCGCTTCATGGCTACTCTCAAGAGCTTTAATGAGCGACTCCCCACATTTTACACGCGCTATAGGTATACCTGAACCTTCTAACAAAGCTAATGTATCTTCATCGGGAGGGCTGCCATCAAAAGAGGCCGCGTTCAGTCCGACGACAGCAACTTTTACCCCACGCCTTTGCAGATGGTGCAGTCCTTCATGCCAATCACGTGAGTTTGAGGGTGTAATGACAATAGCTAAAGTATTTCTACCAAAATGGAGAGCATCTAAGGCCAGGGCTTCTTTGAGATCTGGCCCTGGTCCAGATGAGACCACCGCTAAAAGCTCGAGGATACGCTCAATTTGCCGATCGCCACGGTCCAGTGACATAAATTCCCGCTGTTGGCCGCTGATAATAATGCCCACGGAGAGATCCTGGCGCAAGAAATACGTCGCAACGGTTGCAGCAATGGTTACGCCATACTCCTCAGTGGAGTGTTCGCCCTGGCCTGCCTGAACGGCGTCATGCAGATCAAGGAAAATCCAGGCATCCACAGCGGGATCAAGGTCAAATTCCTTGACCATGAGTTTATTATAATGAGCACTAGAACGCCAATGTATACGACTGAGGGCATCACCGGCCATATAGTCACGAATAGTCGTTGCATTGGTGGTCGTTTGCAGGGAACGTAGCGAGCTACGACCCCTGCCAGGTAAACCTCCAGTAAAGAGGGCGAAATGAGTTATTGGCAAGACCCGCGGTAAAACCAGAAGTTCATGAGCGGGCGTTAAGGCCTTATGGTGACGGAAAAGGCCAAAGGGGTCGCCACTGGTAGCGGTGACAGGTCCCAGTTGATAGCGCCCACGCCTGTTACAGACAGTGCGGGCTTTCCAGACCGCTCGTTTACGGCCACCCATACTGGCGACGTAGCCGGCGCGGTGTCCAGGCAACGTTGAACCGTCGACGATCTGTACCCAGAGTTTGGGCAAGACGCTGACATTATCAAGCATGAGTCGCTCTTCAAAGGTCTCACCTACCTGGACACGCCCACTGGTGGTGTTACGATGAAAGACTAATTTGCGCAGACTATAGCGTGCCCACACCCATGAGAGAACAAAGAGGGTAAGCAAGACATAGGTCAGCTTGTAAAGCGGACTCCAGCCACTGCTGATGGCAAAGAAAAGCAGGGCAAGAATCAGCAAAATCGCTTGCCAGGGCCGCATAGCTTAGCGCCCCTTTCCACCGCCAACCCATGCGCCGGGCACGGGTACAATTTGCAGTATTTCTTCCAGGATGGCGGTAGAGGTAACTGACCTTACACGTGCCGCCGGAGTGACGATAATACGGTGGGCCAGGGTTGGCTTGGCCAGAAGCTTCACATCGTCGGGTATAACGTAGCTACGGCCATGCATCGCTGCAAGAGCCTGGGAAGCACGGAACAATGACAGTGATCCACGAGGACTTGAGCCGAGGTAGATGTTGGCATGGTTGCGTGTCGCGTTAGCAATGCTCACAATATACTCGCGAACGGTTGGATCGACATGTATATTTCGAACTTGTTGCTGGATGAGCACCAGTTCTTCGGCTGTCATTATTTGGGTGAGGTCTTCAAGCGGGTGATGGTGTTGATGGCTGTCCAGTATATTCATTTCATCGAGAGCTTTAGGATAGCCAATGCTGATATTCATCATAAAACGATCGAGCTGGGCCTCGGGCAGAGGGAATGTTCCTTCATATTCAATGGGGTTCTGCGTGGCCATAACCATAAAGGGTTCAGGCAGGCGATAGGAGACGCCGTCGACGGTAATCTGAGATTCTTCCATCGCTTCCAGCAAGGCGGACTGAGTTTTTGGGGTGGCGCGGTTAATTTCATCTGCAAGCACAATTTGTGCAATGATGGGACCTGGTCGGAACTCAAAATTGCTGGTTTTCTGGTTGAAGATGGAGGTTCCTGTTACATCACTTGGCAGGAGGTCTGGGGTAAATTGGATGCGTTTAAAAGAGCATCCAATGGAACGGGCAATAGCTTTTGTGAGGACGGTTTTGCCTACGCCGGGCACATCTTCGATCAACACATGTCCATGGCAGATAACGGCGATGAGGCTAAAAGCCACTGCTTCGCCTTTACCGACAATTACTTTCTCTACATTGGCGACGACTCGCTGGACCGCGGTGGCCAGGTCTTGTACAGACTGCATGCATTTCTCCCCAATTCATTTGAGGCCTGACTACTTGACAGATATACAGCTATTAATACACGCTGAAACGGTGTATTACATAGTGTATCACGTATACGGCAAAGCACAAGTACCAGGCGCCTCGTAGGTTCATTCCAAATCGGCGTTCTCAGGACGACCAAGCCAGGGCTCCTGAAAACTGATTTTTGGTGGAACCAGCCTCGAAACAGATTTTAGCACAGAGGTTGTATACATTATTACGTCATGACTAGCGATTTTGTTACGCGCTTTCCTCCAGTTTACGATGTTTTTCTGAATTTTAGATGAAATTTTTTTTATCCGCCTGCGAAGCCATCCACAGGCGGAGGATTCCTGGGGGGGACACTCCGCCTGTGGATGGCTTTTTCTATTTGAGAGATGGGTACTATGCTCAAGGGTGAGAGTATGTTATTATGGTGTTCATGAACCAGAGCAGCAGGAACGATAGAGAAGAGCTTCACGCAGTGGTGCGTGGAGAAGTACAGGGAGTTGGTTACCGCTACTTCATCGTTCAACGTGCCCTGGCGCTAAATTTGCGGGGATATACGCGCAATCAGAGCGATGGCAGCGTAGAAGTAGTGGCGCAGGGGGAGCATGCAGCGCTTGAACGCCTCCTTTTATTGCTTCGATTGGGGCCATCGACGGCCGATGTTACCGAGGTGACGACGGAGTGGAGACAGCCAACTGAACATTTTAGCGGATTCCATGTTCGCTGGTAGTGTTGAATGAGGATAGAGCAAAGAATGATTGATCGTGAGATGGTAAAAAATGTAGCAAAACTGGCTCGCCTGGGCTTGAGCGAAGAAGAAATCGACATTTTTGGGAGCCAGCTCTCCGTGATTTTGGAGAATATCGCGATATTGAGAGAGGTCGATGTGAGCGGCGTTTCGCCGACGAGTCATGCCTCACGGCTGACAAATGTGATGCGTGAGGATATTGTGCAGCCGTCATTAAGCCCAGAAGTATTACTGGCAAATGCGCCGGCCCAGGAAGATAACTGCCTCAAGGTGCGCGCGGTGTTAGATGGAGGAGAGTCTTAAAGCATGGCTGAGTTGTACGAATTGACGATTATTGAAGCAGGGAACTTACTGCGACAACGGAAAATCTCGTCAGTTGAGTTGACGCGCGCTCATCTTGATCGCATCAGGGCGGTAGAGGATAAGGTGAAGGCGTTCACCCTGGTGACCGATGAACTGGCAATGAAACAAGCGGAAGAGGCCGACCTGCACTTCAATCGTGGAGATACTGTGTCCCAGCTGACCGGCATTCCAATTGCAATAAAAGATGTCATTTGCACAAAGGGAATTACCACGACTTGCGGCTCCAATATGTTGAAAGACTTCAAGCCCCCTTATGATGCCATGGTGATGGAACGTTTGAATGCCGCAGGGATCGTGATGATGGGGAAGACGAACATGGACGAGTTCGCGATGGGTTCATCGACAGAACATTCGGCCTTCTTTCCTACGCACAATCCGTGGGACCTGGAGCGCGCTCCCGGAGGCAGCAGCGGCGGGTCGGCGGTGGCGGTGGCGGCAGGTATGGCGATGGGGGCTTATGGCAGCGACACAGGCGGCTCTATTCGCCAACCAGCCTCGTTGTGCAATGTGGTTGGGCTCAAGCCAACGTACGGGCGGGTCTCGCGTTATGGCCTGGTGGCATTTGCCTCTTCACTGGATCAAATTGGGCCTTTCGCACGGAACGCGCGCGACGCAGCTCTATTGATGCAAGCAATCGCAGGACCGGACGCGCGCGATGCGACATGCTCACCAACGGCGGTCCCCGATTACAGCGCCGGGCTTAATGGTAGCATCAATGGGTTACGCATTGGCGTGCCGCTGGAATACTGGGTGGAGGGTATGCAAGCAGGGGTGGTCAAGGCGGTGCGCGAGGATATCGAGATCTTGCGCGAGTTGGGGGCCGAGGTGAGCGAGGTTTCACTGCCACATACCAAGTACGGCGTTGCCGCGTACTATATCATCGCTCCGGCAGAGGCGAGTGCGAATCTGGCACGATACGATGGCGTGAAATATGGCTATTCGTATCGTGACACCGACGATATGTGGGAGGCTCTGGATAAGACGCGGCAGTATGGTTTCGGGCAGGAAGTCAAGCGGCGCATTATGCTGGGCACGTACGCGCTCTCTTCTGGTTACTACGATGCTTACTATAAACAGGCAGAGAAGGTACGCGCTTTGATCACGCAGGATTTTGACCGGGCGTTTGAGCATTTCGATGTGCTGGTGAGTCCCACTACACCTTCGGTGGCCTTCAAACTAGGCGAGATATCTGATCCCTATCAGATGTACCTGCAAGACGTGTTCACGCTGCCAGCGAACCTGGCGGGCGTCTGCGGTATCTCTATTCCTGGTGGATTCAGCGATGGGTTGCCTGTGGGCCTACAATTACTGGGCAATGCCTTCGCCGAGGATGCTATTCTGCGAGTGGCGGACGCATTCGAGCGAGTGACGGATTATCATATGCGCTGGCCCAACATTTCATAGGTGGAAATATATTCAATGGGGCGACGTATTCTGGCGATTGTTTTATTGGTGGTGGCGATTAGTATTGCCATTATGACGCCCGTGCTGGCTTTTACGCCAGTGGGTAGCAGTTTGTTGAGTAGATTCGCGGTTACGCCAACGCCGATAGCGACACCATCGCCGACGCCCCTTCCTCCTACGCCAACTCCAACGCCCCCGAAGCCAGTTCTCACAGTGGTGGGTTCGCCGCCGAGGCTAAACGTGGGAGCGGCTTACCTGTTTGATAATGACACGGGTCATACGCTGGATGATTTTCATGGGGAGGTCCCGCGGCCGATGGCGAGTACCACGAAGATCATGACGGCGGTAATTGCCATCCAGGCGGGAAATCTTGACCGGGTGATTACGATTCAGCAGGACGCGCTCAAGGAGGTGAATAATAATAATGGGAGCTCAGCATATCTGAGGGTTGGGGACCAGATTAAGCTGAGAGATTTGCTCTATGCGCTGCTGTTGCCTTCGGGAGATGACGCGGCGATAGCGATTGGCGATGGGATCAGCGGGAACACGCAGTCATTTGTGAACGTGATGAATATTTTCGCCTACCGGCTGAAATTGTTTCAGACGCACTATAGCAATCCCGATGGTTTAACCTACTACAATGCATCCAACAGGCCTTTGCCTGGAAATTATACTACAGGGTATGACCTGGTACGGCTGGCGCAATATGCAATGAAGTTGCCTCTGTTCGCGGAGATTGTGAAGACGGCGGAATATAGATTGGCTCCCTCGGCTCACCATCACGGCTACAACTGGCCCACGACTAATTCCTTGCTTGCGTATGCCAGTGATGCACCTACAGTTAAAGTCTATGCGGGAGCTACGGGTATAAAGACGGGGTATACGGTCGAGGCGGGAGGGTGCCTGGTGTTCTCGGCAACACGTAACGGGCATGATCTGATGGGGGTGGTGCTGGGGAGCGCGAACAAGACATCGCGTTTTTTGGATGCTGTAACGCTGTTAAATTGGGGGTTTGGGTTGCCGTTGAAGGTGCCGAGCGTGTAGAGCGTGTAACAAGAATGAGGCCGAGTGACAAAAGGAAGGGCTGTATATTTTCTTATTTGCAGATACTAGCAAGGTCATGGTAAACATGGTAAAATACGCTAACCAACATTACTGAACTGAAGCCAAATATACTGTTTGAATAGAGTACAATGCTATGCGCTACGCCATATTCACTGATATCCACGCCAACATTGAAGCACTGGAAGCCGTGCTAGCAAAAATTGATGAAATCGCAGAGGAAAAGCCTATTGACCAGATCTGGTTCCTTGGTGACCTGGTTGGTTATGGCCCTAATCCGAATGAATGTATCAAAACGTTACGAGAACGCACAGATGTAATCATTGCGGGAAACCATGACTGGGCAGCGGTGGGAAAGATCGACCTGGAAGATTTTAGCACGGCAGCACGCATCTCCGCGGAGTGGACCGCCGAGCAATTGACCGAAGAGCACCGCACATTTCTGGTCAATCTCCCGGAACGCATTGAGATTGACGAGTGCACGCTCGTGCACGGCAGCCCGTATGGCCCGCTCTGGGAGTACTTGACCTCTGAAGTGCTGGCGGAACGGAGTTTCCAGTACTTTACAAGTCGCTTCTGTTTTGTGGGACATACCCATGTGCCCATCATCTTCCAGCAGCCTGACTCGATCGCCAATGCACCCACGCTGCCCCTGATGGAGCTTCCGAAAAACGGCCTATCGCAGAATGGGGAATCCTCTGATGAAGAACAGAGCGGCGACGAAGCAGAGTTAGTGTTGATTCAGCCTAACCTGTTGCCAACAAAAGTAGCGGCACATGCTGAAAGTGCTTACGCGGACCCGGAAACTGGGCTGCCAGCCACGGAAGAAGAGGCTAACGCGGTGATCGAAGCCCATCAGCAAGATGCGGAGCCTCAGAATAACACGCTAGATGACGAGAACGGATCGCGCAAAGATGATGAGAGCAGCGAAGCGACTCTAAATGACAACGAAGAAGATAGCAGTGTTGAAGACGAAGAAGCTGAAGATGACGCGGTTAGCGAAGAAGTGGTGGTGGAGACTGACGTAGTCACGCCGGAAGAAGTTATTCTGAGCGCGGAAGATCGGCTAAACAGCGAAATTGAAGAGTTGTTAACGCTGTTGGGATTGAGCGAAAGTATGATCCAGGTGACGAACGAAATGCTTCTTCCACCAGAAGGACAGTGGGTAGCACCCGAGGGATATCGCGCTATCGTCAATCCAGGAGGAGTGGGACAGCCTCGCGACGGAGATCCACGAGCAGCTTTTATGATCTATGATACTGAAAGCGGATTTGAATTCTACCGGGTGCCCTACGCGATTGAAGTGACGCAAGAAAAGATCATCCAGGCTGGTTTACCACCGTACCTGGCGGCACGACTGTCTGTTGGTCGCTAACGGTCGATTGAGATGAAACTGGTTATTGGACTTGGAAATATGAAATTGGTGATCGGACTGGGGAATCCCGGCCCTCAATATGAACATACACGCCATAATGCGGGCTTTCGGGTGGTAGATCGATTTGCTGAGAGACAGGGTTGGAAGTGGACGGAGAGGCGCAGTAGAGCGGTCCTCGCCAGCGGCATGCTTGGAAATGAGAAAGTTGTGCTGGCCAAACCGATTACCTACATGAACCTGAGCGGTGAGGCGGTGGGCGAGCTGGTACGATGGTACAAGGTGCAACCTGAGGATATACTGATTATCTGCGACGACCTTGATCTGCCGACCGGCAAAGTTCGGCTGCGGACAAGGGGCAGTTCGGGTGGACAGAATGGCCTGGATAACATTATGTTGCACCTGCATACGGATCGGATTCCGCGCTTGCGCGTCGGTATAGGCCGACCAACGAATAAACGGATGGACCCCAAGGACTATGTATTGAGCGTTCCCACAGGGGATGAGCGCATCTTGCTCGATGCAGCAGAAGAGCGGGCGACCGAGGCCATACAAATGGTGATCAAGCAGGGATTCGCGACAACGATGAATATTGTCAATGCTGATCCTGAGGCTGAGCAAAAAGCGGCGGAAAAAAGACAGCGACAGAAGGAACGCCAGGAAGCGGCACGCTTGCGGAGAGAAGCTGCTCAATCGGGTCTTATTTCCAGCGAGTAAGTATTACATCCTCTGTTCTTCCCTCTTGCCAATGGCCTCTTTCGTTTTTCATTTCGCATTTCAGGGCTTGCGGTAGTATTACTGTATTTTTTTGAAATTTGTCAAGTGGATCAGGGACTGTTGCAACGAATGCCACAGTACGGTATGATTATGGGGGTTAAGAGGGGCGCCATGCGCAGCATGGCGTCTTAGAGTTGTTGTAATGGGAGGTTTGAGTGACATTACGAGGACTACTTGCGCTGCAGACACAGCGGGCAGAGTTTCGCCGCCTGGTAGAGCAATTGCGTAAGGGTGAGGGTTTGCCAGCACTCACAGGAATTACCGAGGCTGCCCGTCCGTTCGTGATTGCCGCCCTTGCTACAGGGGTGAAGCAGCCGCTCTTAGTGATTGTTGAGGATGAGACACAGGCGAATCAGATGGTGGAGAGCCTGAAGGTATTCGTGGAGCAGCCCGATGATGTCCTCTATCTGCCTGATCGCGATGCATTACCTTACGAGCGGCTGATAAGCGATGCGCTGACGGCGCAGCAGCGAATGCGGGCCATGATAGCTTTAACGGAGCAGGAACGCAATGTTATCGTCGTGTGCTCAGTGCGAGTATTGACACAGCCGGTAATGCCACCGCAAGAACTCTCCGCGACACTGTATACCCTGCAAGTGGGCCAGGAAGTTGATCTGACGTTGATGTTGGAGCACCTCTATAACCTGGGTTACGAGCCTGTGGCGGAGGTGGAGGAACCGGGGCAGTTCAGTCATCGCGGTGGTATTGTTGATCTTTTCCCGCCAACGCTGCCGCGGCCGGTACGCGTTGAGTTTTTTGGCGATGAAATCGAGTCATTACGGACGTTTGACCAGGAGACGCAGCGATCACTCAATCCAATTGCCTCATGTGTCGTTTGCCCGGCCCGCGAAGCATTGCCCGTGCGCGGACCTGAAGCAGTCAAGGAACTGGAACAACTCCATAGCGAGATGCTGCATCGCGAGTGCGAGGAACGTTGGAAGCGCGACTTAGAGGAACTACGACAGGGCCGCTCCTTCGAAGATATCACCTTTTACCTGCCGTACCTGCATAACGCGACGACGGTGCTGGATTACCTGCCTCGCAACGGCTTGCTCGTTCTTGACAACCCAGAAAGCCTGCAGAATCGCATCGCAGAGCTAGACGAGCAGGCAGAGGAAATGAAGGAACGTTTTGAGCGTGACCGAGAGAACCCATCACAGCTGCGCGACGCGCATTTCACCTGGAACCAGTTGGAACCGAAGATACAGCAGCGGCGACAACTCAATTTCGCCGGCATACTATCCGCGGCAGAGGGTGAATTTGACGCGCATTTGCAGGGCGGCACAGAGAATCTGATGCCGCCCTATAGCAGCGCCAGTTCGTATGGAGGACGGCTGCGAGCTTTTGTGCTGGACTGCCGCAAAGCGCTGAAAAATCGCGAGCGGGTGGTGATCGTGACAGCGCAGGCGCGGCGCATGGCGGAAGTATTGAGCGACGAGTCCATCCTGCACGACGAGACCATTCATGTCAGCCCGGGGAGCCATATCCACACACTGCCGGAAGCTGGTACGGTCACGCTCATCCAGGGTCAGTTGATGGAGGGTTGGCAATCGCGCGCGCTTGCGTTGTCAGTGTATACCGATACAGAAATCTTTGGCTGGTCAAGGAGGCGCAATGCGCTGCGGCGTAAGCCGGTGACTCCTGCGTCATTTCTGGCCGAGGTCAATCCCGGGGACTATGTGGTGCATCAAGAGCATGGGATAGGGCGCTTTGAGGGACTTGTCAAGTTGCATATGACGGGGGTTGAACGCGAATACCTGCTGATACAGTATGCTGGCACCGATAAGCTGTACATACCGACCGATCAACTTGATCGCGTCACCCGCTTTATTGGTATGGGAGACGCTGTTCCCGCACTCAGCAGGCTGGGGACGACGGAGTGGACACGCGTCAAGTCGAAGGTCAAAGAGAATGTCCAGGACATCGCACGAGATCTTCTACGGCTGTATAGCGAGCGAGAGGCGTCCAAAGGCTTTGCCTATTCACCGGATGCTGAACAGCCCTGGCTCCAAGAACTCGAAGACGCGTTTCCCTACGAGGAGACGCCAGACCAGATACGAGCCATCGAGGAGGTCAAGGCGGATATGGAGCGGCCAAGGCCAATGGATCGATTGGTCTGTGGAGATGTTGGTTATGGCAAAACAGAGGTAGCTCTGCGTGCGGCTTTCAAGGCCGTGCTTGACCAACGACAGGTAGCCATACTGGTACCCACGACGATCCTGGCGCTACAGCATTTCAATACGTTCATGGAGCGGCTGAAACCCTACCCTGTGCGGGTCGAGCTGCTGAGTCGCTTTCGCTCGGAGAAGGAACAGAAGCAGATATTAGAGGACCTGGCCTTTGGGAAGGTAGATATCGTCATTGGTACGCACCGCCTGTTACAAAAAGACATCGTGTTCAACAATCTCGGCCTGCTTGTTGTTGACGAAGAGCAGCGTTTTGGTGTAACGCACAAAGAGCGACTGAAGCAGTTGCGCAAAGAAATCGATGTGCTGACCATGACCGCGACGCCGATACCGCGCACGCTGCATATGTCGCTGGTCAACCTGCGGGATATGAGCGTCATAGAGACGCCGCCGCAAGAGCGATTGCCTATTCGTACGACCATACGAGAGTACGATGAAAGTTTAATTCGCGAGGCGATTTTGCGCGAGATCGACCGGGGAGGGCAGGTGTTCTTTGTGCACAACCGCGTCCAGGGTATTCAGGTGATCGCGCAGAAGCTGCAACGGCTAGTGCCAGAGGCACGCTTCGTGGTTGGGCATGGACAAATGGCCGAAGATCAGTTGGAACGGGTGATGATAGATTTTTCGAACGGTGAATATGACGTACTGATCGCCACCACTATCATTGAGAACGGCCTGGATATTCCTAACGCCAATACGATTATCGTGAATAACTCAGCTTACTTCGGCCTGGCGCAGCTTTATCAATTGCGGGGGCGCGTTGGCCGGGCCACTCAACAGGCTTATTCCTACTTTCTCTATAATAAGGACGCGAAACTGACGCCCATCCAGGAGAAGCGCCTACGGGCCATTTTCGAGGCTACCGAGTTGGGAGCTGGCTTCCGCATCGCAATGAAAGACCTTGAGATCCGGGGAGCGGGAAATTTGCTGGGCGCTGAACAGTCTGGCTTCATGAACTCTGTCGGTTTTGATTTGTATTGTAAATTGCTGGCCGAGGCAGTGCAGGAACTGCAGGGGAAAAAGGCCGAACTGGCCACGCCGACGGCATTGGTCGATCTGCCGCTTGATTCATACCTACCGGACGAGTACATTGGAGATCGCACGCTGAAGGTGAATTTCTATCAACGGCTCGCGAATCTGAACCGGCCAGAACAGGTAGATGCAATGAGCGCGGAGCTGAATGATAGGTTTGGGGCGCCACCTCCACCAGTACAAAACTTGTTAGCAATGGTGCGTTTGAAGGTGGAGGCAGCGGCGCTAGGCTTTGAGGCCATTTCATTGAAGGATAATGAACTGGTCCTGACAGTGAAACGCACAATAGTGCCCAACCGCATTGCGCTCTATCGTCGTTTCCGTAATGAAGCTCGTGTGCAACAGGGAGTTATTCGTATACCCCGCAGACTTTTCGGCGCGAACTGGTTTGAGCAGCTACGCGAGCTACTGCCCGCAATTACGGTGGCCGCCTGAGCGAGGCTTAGATGGAGATCAAGTTCTGCTCGCGCAGTTCAGTGAGAAGCCGTTCTATCTCCTGGACGCTCTTCCTTGTACAACGGGAAAGGTCGGAGATGGTCCTACGCCCATCAACCAACAGATATATCGAGCGTTGAGGGCGAGTTAGCGGTAACGACAATACATCGCGTTCCCCCCCCACTTTTTGAGGAACGAGCCACTCGAGTCCCGGTGTAGCAGGTGATGCATTAAGACCAGTAGCTTTGTTGGTATTGTCAGAATCACCCGCACTCCTGGCTACATCTCTGATACCGGCGTTTGCCGGTGGAAGACGAGAGGGAGTGACCGGCATAGAAGTATTTGTATTCACCTGCGAAGGTTTTGCGGAAAGCGGAGAGGTTTGAGCATTAGCGGCTTCAGCATTGCGAACGCTCGTGGGAACCGCAGAAGAAATAGCGGCAGACGTACGTAGCTCCTCGACATTGAAAGAAAAATAAACCTGGTGCCAGCTTAGCATCCATGAGAGAGCTTCCTGACCAGACAATTGTCCGGTGTGTGCAAAGGTAGGCTGGCCTCCTTGAAAGTATAATTCTCCTTCTTCTAAGCGGCCTGCATGAAAGCGCTCGACGCTCAATGAGCCGCTTTGCCTGCGCATGCGGATTAGTTCTAATAGATCTCTCAGACTATCCGCTGCATTATCTCTGCCCTTTGTCATGGCACGCAGTCTCCCCTTAAAAGATGTCTTAAATACATTTTTTATACGGAAGTAACCTAAAAGACCGAAGGTTACACAATTATTACTACCGAAATATGTATTTCTTACCCATAATTCTACGTGGCTTCATATATCAGTTATACCATAGTTATGGACGGATGAGGAAGAAGTAAGTATCTTATTTAGGGGACTTTTTAGCAATTTTAATAAAATTTTGATGAGGGGATTTTGTTGTATTTCAAACGAGAAGAGCAAGCGCTCACAGCCTCACTTCTCGTTTGAAACATAAAAAGTTCGTTAGCGTTTTGTGTGCATGAGGTGGAACATCAAGGCCTGTTTGTAATCAAAAAGGCTGGCATGGCCATTTTTGATGACCTGGTTACAGAGGTTGAGCAGGTTAAAGACAACCTGCAGATGGGTTTTATCGAAACTATTTTGCTGACGCAGTAGCTCGAGTAATTGGGATGGACTTTGATTAGCAATTTCCAGGCCTGAACAAATGGCCTCAATACGGAGCCAGACAATCAGTTGATGGCGCAGTTGTTCAAAAATAGCCATATCTTCTTCGCTCACCAGGACAGCTGCGCTCTCGCGCTGGGTAGTAGAGAGACTGGTTGGCATGGTCTGTGGGAGCTCACGCACCTGGACGGGGATGGGGGGGGCAGGAGGTAGAATTGTTTCATGAACAGGCATTGGCGGTGCAGTTGGTATAGTAACGCCAGGAGATTTTACAGGAACGGCTGCTGATGCGACTGAGAGAATCGAAGGTTCGACAGGTAAGGAAACCGGCTCTGCCTTCGGGAGAGAAACAGGCGTAGCAGTATTCCAAGCGGGATTTACGGAAGAGGTACTCTTCTGACCTGGGAGAATTGAAGCACCGCGTCCATTGACCTGCGGTGTAGTTATACTGATCGGTCCGGTCGGTATTTTGGAGACAGCATTTACATGATGCTCAACTTCGCTGGGGGCCTTACCGTTAGTTAGAGGTGTAGTCAGAGGCTGATTCGTGCGACGAGCAGGGGCATTCGCAGGTCGCACTTCGCTCTGTTGTGGCGCGGGTTTAATTTCTCCGCGAACCTCTTGCAATTGCTGCTGCAATATCATGGTCGAGGAAGAAATTTGGTCCCAGGTTGGTTCAGAACGTCCCGTAATATTCGTAGTAGACCAGGAAGAAACAGGGCGTGGACTGCCAAACGGAGGATTTTGCTGGTGCTGACCCATTAAGTGACCACGCAAACCCTGCACTACTAATAGAGCGGAAGTCCCAATTAACATACGGATATCAGCCATGCGCTTACGCCCCTGCTCTCCAAAGAAGCTGCGGTTTCGTTGAACGAAGTGAATGAAAAGGCGCTCGATATAGTGCTGAAAATCAGGTGACATCAGGTCTACGCGATTCCAGGCAGTGAAATCAAACGAGCTCAAGTAAAGCCAGACCTCCTGGCGCTTTGAGCGATCAACCGGACGGGAGCGCAGTGAATCGGTGCGATAATCAAAAAAGCGGGGATAGCAAAAATGAGCAATCAGCGTCTCCGCCAATTCAGCCTTCAAGCGTGCAAGCTCAGCTGGCGGAAGCTGACCTATTAAAACGCCCATTACCACGACCCCTTTCATTGTGCTATGCGATGAATATGTAACGCGCCCTATTGGCGCCCCTCATCCGGGGAATACTAGGGAACGATCGTGATTGTCGCCAATTGGAGCGCATTAGTTCCCTGAGTTGGGACTATTGTAGCTGGTGCCTGAGAAATATGCAATGGCAACCAATTCTGCTCACCCACCATAGTGCTAAACGGGTGAGTGACCGGCAAAAATGGGAACCGCTCAGGCTAAAGACTCTACTAGTGAGACGTTGCACGAGGCCTGTTTTCCAGGTATTTGTCGGGCACCAGGCAAGGGGTGGAACATCTACGCTGACAATATGTTTACCGCCATTCTTGTCGGTAACGAGCACGACGCTCTGCAATGGATGGAGGGTAGGCTTACTGACCTGCCAATAGGTGGTTATTTGCATATATCCCGCACCCAAACTAAACCTATCGGCAGCCGAGACACTATAGCCGATCAAGTTCATCGTATCAGTACCATCAGAGCTACCAAAAGTGACATGTACAGGATGGAGGACTTGCTTTGGTGGAACAGAGATATACGAACAGAAATTATCTGAAGGAATGAAAAATAGATCATCAAGGTCGCTTATATCTGAAGAAGGCGAATAAGGTAGAGCAGCAGGCGGGGCCAGTCCTCTTTTGAGTAAGAGATAACCATCCTGGGCCGCTAAAACACCATAATTGCCTCCCTGCAAGACCTTTTTCACTTCATGCGTATAGTCAGGCGAACCATAAAAGGGATAGACATCGCTGCTCACGTCAAGGAAAATATCATCAGCACTGTCATCTGCGTAAGGAAAGAGATAAATCTCGGACCGCTCGCTCAAATGTGGAGCCAGGCTTGATTGTGCCGATACTGATGCATCGTGCGGTATCATGTCAATAAAGTGCTGCGCAAGTGCGGTATGGGCTGTGATCTGAGTTGATGGCCAATGAAAGCTTTGTCCAAATGGCATATTACTATTGAAAATATCCGCCTTCACTGTACTGAAGAGAACATAGGCCAACAGTACTACCAGCAGCGCTGGAGAAACCCAACGAGGCTCACTTCTCGTGCGAACGGTAGGATTACTACTTTCCTGTGACTTACCACGCGACAGACGCACTTGAGAAAGTACCCAGTGCGCCAACCAGATGATAAGCACAATAGCCTCGATGGTCGAAAAAATCAGGACAGGTACGATCTCGGCATTGTACTGAAAGAAGCCACTATACATATTCTGGTCAGAACTAAGCAAGTTTAAGGCCAGCGTGGGCAGGGCCAACACGAAAACCCACGGAGCCAGCAGCGGGAGGTACCCTGCTGGATTGAGGAGCAAACGAAGATAGTAAATATGATCATGATCCAACACATGCTGCTTGAGTATGCTTCCCGGGTGCAACACTATGTTGCGAGCAATTTGGGCGGGGCCATTACCGAGATAGGCATAGCGTGAAGAAAGTAGTGAATGACCAGTGGGGCTAAAGAAGTGGAAGATGAGCAAAACCAGGCCGATCCAGCCGATGGCAAGCCCAATCAATGCAAGACCACTGCGCAAGCGATGTTGAAAGACGATTGACCAGAGGCCAAAGAGGGCGATAAGGACACATATCTCTTCTTTGCAAGCCATCGACAGAATGGCGAAGACAATCAGCCAGACGGTACGGCGCGTATACATGAAATAGAGGGTGAAAAGTAAAAAGGAAGCAGTGAAGGTGACGGCATGGAAATCACTGACCAGGGCGTGTTGCTGGGCAGGATAGAGCAAATAGAGCAGGGCTATGGCGACTCCAGCCCACTCATTTCGCAGGCGCAGGCGGGCGAGCCAGAAAGCAGGAAACGCACCGCTTGCGACCACAAGGGTTTGTATTACGAGCAGTGTTTTTGGGTTAGACCAGAGCAGATAGAAGAACGAAACGGGAAAGAGAATCGGCTCAAAGTGAATAGCAAAACGCGAAATACCATCTAGATTATAGCAGTTCGTATCATGAACGATATTACAGATTGTTTGATGTAACATCTGTCCATTGATCGTATTCCAGATAGCCTGATCCATAATTCCCAGGTCCTCGGCATTGGTCAGAAATGCGTCGTGCCGACCAGTCAAGTAGAAGATAAAATAGACTGAGAAGAGGAGGGCCAGAGAGGCTACGACGCTCGTCGCCAGCCAGAACATACGTGTATGGGGTAGAGGATCAGGCGCCGGGTAGAGAAAGAAGCGATTGCCCCAGACAGACAGACGTCTGCGCCATGTAGCATTAATCATTTGCTGCACCTCGTTCTACTAGCCTCGGAGATTCCTCTGTAGAGGATGCATTATTTTCTGCTTGCTTGTTTTGATCCCCAGGGATCGAGTTTTGCATTGAGGCTTGCTCCTGTTGGATGGCACGCACCTGCACCTGGCCATCACCGCTCAGGTAGGCAACCCCGACACATAACAGTTCAGCCGCGGTGGAGACGACCCGCGAAAGCAGGGCGATAATCGCAACCGGACCTACAGGGATGGCGGGAAGGGCGAGATGAAAGAGGACGCCAATCGCTAATTCGCGGAAGCCAATACCACCTGGTGTGATGAAAGTGACGAAACCAAAGTCCCAGGCAATAGCGTAGATGCCGATGCAGATTGGCAATGCTGCCAGTGGCGTTTGCGGCCAGAGCGCGAGCACCAAGACAAAGAAGGCGCATCCCGCGACAAACCAGCTGGCGAACCACGCCAGAGTGATAAGCAAGATGTCTGCATAACTGAGTGTTAAAACGACGGGGTCGCGTTTCAAAAGGCGCAGGGCGGTATTGAGTAGCCCGTTAAGGATACGGGGATGCAGCACGATCAGCAGTGTAAGGAAGGAGACCATGCCAAGCACGATGATGAAGGAGCTTTGAAAGAGTGAACCCACCGTACCCAAATTCCCCCAGAAGAGCAGGCTGAACGCGAAGATCAATGCTCCTGCCGCCAGCTTTGTAATGAGTTCAACGGTCATACTGGCAAAGGCAATGGGTCGCGAAACGCCGTACTTTCCCACCCACAGGATACGTGTCAGGACATGCCAGACATTACCAGGGATATAGCGTACAAATTCTGAGGCCAGGTAGATGCGCAGGCACACGCGAAGGGGCAGATGATGACCCAACCGCCGTAGAACTGCTTGCCAAATCAGCCCATACGACATTTCCTGGAGTATGAAGCCCAAAAATGACAATGCCAGCAGCCAGTAATTCCATTGATGGACGCTGGCGATAAGCTCATTCCAATCCCCCCAATCGCGTATCTTATACAGTAAGGAGGCGACGACCAGTATGGGCAAGCCGATCTGTAGTACACGCTTGCCGATTGTTTTCACTGCAGGGTGTTGCATCAATCGAGTTCCTGCCTGATACTATACTCTTCCCCTGGCTGGAAGGCGTAATGACGGATCATCTCGCTTTGCAGGCCTGTCAAAACAAACTGGACGCCGAAGATCATCAAGAGGATCCCAACGAAGAGCAGCGGCTGGTCACGAATCTGCTGACCCACAAAGATGCGGCGAGCCACGACAAAACCGTCAACCAGAACACCAATAAAGAATGTCCAGAATCCGAGAGGGCCAAAGAGCCGCAGCGGAGTGCGCAAGAAAGAGGTAAGGAAGAGTACATTGAGCAGGTCGATCAGGCCACGAGCGAAACGCCTGGCGCCGAACTTGGAGACGCCGTAGAGACGAGGATGGTGACGCACTTTGATCTCTGTGATGCGGAAGCCACGCCAGTGAGCCATGACGGGTACAAAGCGGTGGAATTCACCATAGAGTTTGAAGTGTATATCGTCGACAACTTCACGGCGATAGGCTTTGAAGCCGTTGTTGATATCATGCAGGTGGACACCGGTTAAGGTGCTGACCATGCCGTTAAAGATGCGGGAAGGGAAGGTTTTCGTGATGGGATCGAGGCGCGGGAATTTCCAGCCGGAAACGAGATCGTAGCCTTCGTTGAGTTTTGCCAGGAAATTGGGGATCTCTTCCGGGTCGTCCTGTAAATCACCATCCATGGTAAAAATGATTTCGCCATGGCAGCGCTCGAAGCCCGCCACAAGCGCTGGAGTCTTGCCAAAGTTGCGGCGGAAGCGTATGACGCGTACGATATTTGGATGCGCTTCATGTATTTTTTTCAGTTCTGCGAAAGTGTTATCGGTACTACCGTCGTCTACAAAGATGACTTCGTAGCTCTGTCCAAGGGCATCGAGTTGGGCAGATAATTTTCCAAATAAGATGGCGATACTCTGTTCTTCGTTCATTACAGGAACAACGAATGATATGGCAACCTGTTGCTCTGTTGACTCTGGCTCAGAAGTCGATATTACTGGTTCGATTGTATGCTTTGGTAGTGTTTTTGTCTGCTGCATATTTGATGTTCTCCACGGCTCGCCTGCTCAGGTAGATGTTTGTTGTGATGGTCATTCCGTACCTACCGCCTGTGATTGCCGCTCATTATAGCATATTGTCTGCTGAAAGCAGTAGAAGATGGTACCTTTTCTTTTTCGCCGATTGCGACGGCGCGTAATCAAGGGTTGAAGGGATACGTCCGGCAGGGGCTGTGGCCCCTGCATCCACAATTATATGCTTATTTTGACGCTTGCCAGGTTGTTTCTTTAAATAGAACGGATGAAAAGCGGAAAGGGACACGATTCAGGAGAAAATAGTAAAGAGGTCTGGGCGATCGGAGGTGAGGGAATCGACGCCGAGGGCGGCGAGGCGTTGGAGTTCTTTTCTGTTGTTAACGGTCCAGACACCCAATTTGAAGCCGTGCTGGTGGGCAATAGCAGGCATAGAGGGAGTGAAAAGGTCTCTGTGCATGTTGACCCAGTTGCAGCCGAGGGCGGTGGCCTGGCTCATCAATATATCAAAGGCGTCGCTCTGGCCGGCGTTCCAGCTGTCTTTTGAGACGAGGGCACCCGTGGGCAGTGCAGGTTCGATGGATTTGATGTGCGGAAGGACTGTCCAATCAAACGAGATGATGAGGACCTGGTCAAGCATGCCGGCGCTACGCACTTCTTCGAGGACGGCTTCAACGATATAGGGATAGTGACCATACCGGCCATCGCGTTTGCTGGGTTTGATTTCGATATAGACCTGAACGTGGCCCCTGGCGAGGTCGAGGACTTCTCGCAGGATGGGTATCTGTTGTGGCTCGGGCCAGCCGCCACGGGAGTGGGCAGCGACTTCGAGGCTGCGCAGGTAGGCAAAGTCGAGGTCGAGGATGTTGCCATGGCCGTTGGTGAGTTTGTCGACGGTATAGTCGTGAAAGACGATAGCATGACCATCGCGGCTCATGTGGACGTCACATTCTATAGCGTCGATGGGGAGGGTGAGAGCGTTGCGAAAGGCGGCCCGGGTGTTTTCAGGGGCGAGATGGGAGCCGCCGCGATGGGCGACGCGTTGTACAGAGCTAGTCATAGGGTTGTTGCTCTCCACTATAGACAATTGGTTATTCACAACTTCAATCATATCACGCGGAGCGGGATGGATGGCAAGGGGAGCTTTTGTTGTATAGTATAAAAAAATACAGAAAGGATATTGTAAGATGGTACTGAAAGTTGGTATGAAGGGGGAGGCCAGCACGCTGGTTGTGCATGAAAATACGGCTGCGGCTGTTGGCGCTGGCGGCGTGGAGGTCTTTGGTACGCCGATGATGATTGCGTTGATGGAGAATGCAGCCTGGGGAGCGGTATCCAGGGATTTGGAGGAGGGGGAGGTGACGGTGGGGACGCATGTGAATGTGAGTCACGTGGCGGCCACACCGCTGGGGCAACAGGTGCGGGCGATTGCCGAGTTGATTGAGATTGATGGGCGGCGCCTGGTATTTAAGGTGGAGGCGTATGATGAGAAGAGGAAGATTGGAGAGGGGCAGCACGAACGGTTTGTGGTTCATCTGGAGCGGTTTACAAAGAGGATTGGGGAATAAGCTCGTTTGAAGAATGTGTTTTGAAGATTGCTGTGGGGATGATTATGTGGTAGAATGTGAGTGTTCTGTTTTGGGGATGTCGGGTTTCGACAGGCGAACAGATTGTTGAATTGCAGGCCGAGGTGTCGGTACGCACTCTCGTTAAACAACCGACAAAACAATAGATGCCAAACCGGCACCTGCTTACGCTTTCGCTGCTTAATAACCAGTAGGCGTCGTCCACCCAGTTTTTTCTCGTGGGACTGGATCTGGGCGTCGAAAACGCGAGATGCTATGACGATAATCGCCTTCTAGTCGTCATTTAAGACCAGAGGGCCAGCGCTAACGAATCCTGTCGATGGGAGTCCGCAGCGTAAGAAAAAACATCGACTACGCCTGTAGTACATTCTCCGATAGGTTCGTTTGGACGGGGGGTTCAACTCCCCCCCATCTCCACCAAAAAGAAGGCTAGAAGTAATCTTGCGAAAGAGCTTCTAGCCTTGTTTTATGTTAATCCATATAAACAAGCAATCCCCAATAAAATGAAGTTTGACCGCAATTTTGAACGCAATTAGGAAACTCTTCTTTCCACTATGTTGAGGATGTTGACAGTTTATAACTTTTATGTTATAATCCAAACCGGGGCGAGGAAATATACAGGCAGACTCAATTATGCGTTTGCTATGGCATGGAGGATAATCGCCCTATGTCGAGAGATGAGACCGAGTTTATAAATCACCAACAATTTGATGAAGCTATAGAGAAAGCTTGTAGTGCAAGTCTGCGAATCACATCAGATATATTAAGATTTCAACGGTATTACAAACAAGAGAATGTAAACCTGAGTAGAGGGTTTAACTTCACACTTTTGGAAAATCTTGCTGGTCGATACAGCCTTTACGAAATCTATGTGGGTCCTAATGACAGTTACCGGGCTGTAGTTATGTTTCCACAGGGACGAGAACTCGCTATTTGGATATTTGCCTTTAAGAAGCAGCGGGGCATTGATCGCCCCTTGGTTAAGCGTGCAAAAGCCATTGCTCGTGAATACTGGAATTCACTAGAAAGAGGACAAAGATGAAGAAAGCAAAAGATACCAAGACAACTGGGACAATGGCAGATTACCTTATCCAAAAACTGAAGGATGAAAAAAAAGGCCTAGACAATGCCATAGCCTATATTAGAGCTTCATTTCTTTCTTCAGCCGTGGATGCCTTGTTCTATGCACGTCGTTCAGCCGGTCTTACACAGGAACAAATTGCTCAGAAATTAGGCAAAAAACAAGAAGCTATCGCCCGATGGGAAGGTGATGCAGAGGGAAAAATGTCACTTCGCCAATACTTTGATCTCGCTGTAGCATGTGGCAAAGTTCCACTCAACATCGTGCTTGAGCCAATAGAAACTGTCCGTGACTTTGTAATAGATCATCCAGAAGAACCGCAAACACCAGATCTCTACTATGTATGGCACAACCAAAGAAATCAGACTCCATCTATTGCTCAGTATAATACAGCACCTATCACTTTTACGCTTAATACAACACCTATCACTTTTACCCTTGAAAAAGGGATTTCTGGCGCTCCGGTAATGGCTATGCCAAATCAAGTGAGCGAACCTAGGATAATTTTCGTTGTCGAGCCAAAGCAAACAAGCCAAACACTTCAAGAAAGATACCCTACAGGACAGGCTGCTGATGAATACCTAAAGTGTCAAAGACTTCTACGGCAGTTTGATGAGAGTGCAACGAACAGAACTTCAGCATCTCAACTATCAGCCCTGACTCTGCCATTAGCTTAATTAAAATTATGAATTGTGAGGTAGGTACCTGTTATGCCTGAAAACATTACATATCTCACTGGTCGGAAAGCTTACGAGTTCCGTCCAGATGATCTACGTCTATCCGCACTGAGCGTCAAACCTGTTCAGGATGCAATCCAGGAACTTTTCCACTTCCAATCATCTGCAATAGGCACACCTATGTCAACATTTGGTGAAGTCCCACTCACCATTCCCCCTGGTATTGTCTTTAACACAGGTGTATGGCAGATGGCAGATAACCAATTTGCACCGATCCGATTCCTTCATTTTGAGCCACGTCGTATTGTGATTGACCTAGCTGGGCCATCCACTACTCTAACTGCAATCTTTGACCAACTTCAGCATTTTTTTGCTGAGATACATACGGCAGATGGAGCGCCACTTATTGGGACCCCCGACAAGATTCTAGACTATTCTGAGATATCTGCACGCTTCCCATTTTCTTTAGACGCAATTCTCTTGGAACCTTTACGCAAAATACTCTCTAGCATCGCCAAGGAACCAATTCTCGCACCAACACTAATCGTAAAACCATATTCAAATCTACGAGAGCTTCCTGGTACAGCAATCCCTGGTGATGCCCACGCATTTACACTTTCTTCACGTGCCGGTACTAGACCAGAGGATCATATCTATTTCAGTAGTGCTCCCCTTGATTCTGAGGCACATCTGAACTACCTAAACGATCTAGAGGCAGCTCTTACCTCTTAACTGTATTGGATAATCATTGTTTTCATACTCAGTTTTTTGGTGGATTAAGAATACAATCATGAAAATAGACAGGAGAAATCAATGAATACATAATACAATTCCAGGGTACCCCGTCTCGTAAACTGCATACCCTGGAATTTCTGACAATGTGACCCATCTCAAAGGGCATTCATAAGGCCCCGTAGCTCAGTTGGACAGAGCCATCGCTTCGTACGTGAATTGTCGTGGGTTCGAGTCCCACCGGGGCCACTTCGTCTTTCAATTATACTCAATGATATCAAACAATGCAAGTACATTATAGCTTACTATGCCTACTATCGGCTTAATTATATCAACCACCTACTTTTGGAACATCGTCTCCTCCAAAAAGACCATTTAGTTTATCGACAATTCCCTGCTGCATAGAAGGCAGCATATGAGAATAGATGCCCAACGTCGTTGTAATATCTTCATGACCCACAAACTCTTGAATTGAGCGAGGGTCTACCCCCATGCTCAATAGCAAAGTGACGACACTATGACGCAGATCATGAAAATGCATATGAGGTAGGCCAGCTTCTTTAAGCAGCTTGTCAAACAGTTTGAGCAAGTAACGAGGGTTAAGATAGTTACCCTCTAAACCACATACCACGAGATCAAGGCCATACCAAGCTTCACCTACTTTTAACTTTTGTTTCAGCTGACTGACTTTGTGCTGCTTTAGCATCTCAACCACAAAAGAAGGAAGCAAAATCTTTCGCTTACCTCTAGCAGTTTTCGGTTCATTCTCCACATACCCATACCGAGCAATGAAATCCACGGTACGACGCACTTGAAGACTATTTCCCTCAAAATCAATATCAGACCACCGTAAGGCCAACAGTTCACCCCGACGCATGCCAGTTGTTAACGCCAAAACGAGTAGCATCTCCAACCTATTCCCACGAGCAACCTCTAATAGCTTTTGTGCCTGCTCCAACGTCAAAGGTTCTCGCTCTCGTTTCACTACACGAGGCGGAGTAACGAGTTTTGTTACGTTCCTTGACACCAAATTCCAGCGAACAGCATTTTCTAATGCACTATGCAAAACGCCGTGAATAGCATAAACCGTCTTAGGAGCAAGACCGTCCCTAATCTTTTTTGTGTACAACGACTGGACTTGCTGAGGTGTAAGCTTCTGCAATCGAATGTGCCCAAGCACAGGAATAATATAGTTAATCATCTTCTTATACTTCACATAAGTACTAATGCGAAGCCTATCCTTTTGCACGTCCTCTAGCCATTGTTCAAGGTAATCCTTCAATGTCTTTTGTGGCCCTGTAGCAAGTGAACCTTGCGCCAACTCATTCAGGACAGTTCGACGCTTCTCTATAGCTTCTTTTTCCGTCTTACAATAGTAGCGTTTACGAGTATGACCCTCTATAGTTATGTCAACTGCCCACCTACCATCTTTACGCAGATAGATGGAACCCTCACCATTGCTTCGCCGCCCTCGCTTCTGTCTTTCTCGTTTTACCATAGTAGCACCTCCTAAAAATGCAAAATGTCTTGCCCTAACCAAACAACAAAGCAAAAGAACTCATACCGCCTCTTGCTCATGTTCCTTGAGCCACTTTTGCAGTGAGTCAGGATGCACACGCCGAACACTCCCAAGCATGACCGAAGGCAAACCTTGACGATAGATGAGGTTATAAATTGTCCCACGACATACCCCAAGCTGTATCGCCACATCTGGAATAGTCAATAACAATGGTTGTACTGTTGATAATTTCTTACGTCTTGCCATAAGCCCACCTCTCTTTCCTCTCATGGCTTACCAATAACAAACATGAAACGCCGAAACATTATCTTTGACTCCTCTTTTCAACGGCCAACGGAATATACACCTTACTCCATCGATCAATGCGAGGATGCTCAACTTGACGAGCCGCCGCATATGCCACCTTTTCAATTCCCACTTGCTCCATCACACACACCACCGCTGCATAGGAACCACTCGCCTGAATATGTCCAACATGATCAGGAAACAGCAACGGCCACGAACACCACAGCGCCACGTCATAGACCTGGATTACCCGCTCATTCATCTCTTCACGCATGATCACCCTCCCTTCTCACTAATGGCTTGCCATTGTTTACTCTTCACCATACACATAGGCATCGACCCACAGCTGATGCCGCAGCTGTTCTAACGCTAGCCAGCGTTGCCGCTCTTGCCAGGAATAATCATAACGACCATGACAGGAGGGACAGAGCGCGGCTAACCTGGGTTGTGGGTTCCAGGGGTCATGATCAAGGTGCGCCGCCGCCAGATGAACGGTGTAGACCACTCCTGTCCGTTCAGAAACCACCTCCGTTCCATGAGCAATGCCGCAGAACTCACAGCACCAGCCCGCACGTTCCTTACACTCCCAGGCTAATTCGTCCCAATTTATGCGCTTCTTTACCACCTCTTTGGCAAACTTCCGCGCCCGCTTGCCCAGGTAGACCGGCGTCCGTTCCCGTAGCCACGCGATCATATAGAGTAAATCGGCTTCCTCACCCGCTTCGCCATCACGTCCGAGCCATGCCGCCATACTTGAGAGATAACCCACTGTAGACGCCACCGCACGATCAAGATTGGCCTGATACTTGCGCTTGCGTATCACCTGCGCTTTATCGCTCTCTTGCTCTTCCTCTTCTCCTTCCTCAGAAGGCACCTCAAACGCCCGCTGCACCTCTGTCCAGACCGCATGCGTCACCCAGCGCGAGCGGTTGCTATCCGCCCCAGGCACCACCAGGCGCAGCCAACCATCCGGCAAGCCATCTTCACCACCACCGACATGACCCGCCGCATAGGCCCACATGTGCGGAATGCGCTCTAGAAGCGAAAAAGCGTCTTCTACCCCCTCAAACTGGCCTTCCACACTCAGTTCATGCAATACTTCTCGTTTGAAGCGGAACTCCACTCGCCACACCGCCGGTTGTTCTTCCATGTCCCATCCGTTGGCTTGCCACAGGTCATGAAACCACCACTTCTGACTCTGCTGACGGATTTCGCGCGTTTTGTCGTAGATCACACAGGAGATTGGGCCACCCCGCGAGAAGAGAAACCCGGAACGCGTGAGCCCATAGGAGAAATCTTGCATATCCAAATCAGTCACTTCATACGTCCCCCGTTTGCGAGAAC
>WNGJ01003359.1_pt1 | contig 28422 bp, 28 predicted proteins | sample 5400611 | NCBI WGS metagenome assembly WNGJ01 (sample SAMN13153375, study PRJNA577476) | soil metagenome | isolation source: 40 cm soil or saprolite under Garry oak tree replicate 1 | place: USA:California | collected 2016-06-15
TGCGCGCCTCCTCGGTCATACCAGCCTGCTCGATCTTCTCGCGCAGGCCGTCGATCTCTTGCGTGCGCTCGTCGCCCTCGCCCAGCTCTTTCTGGATCGCCTTGAGCTGCTCGCGCAGGTAGTACTCGCGCTGCGTCTTAGACATCTCGGACTGGATCTCGGATTGAATCTTCGAGCCGAGCTCGAGGACTTCGGCCTCCTTGCCGAGCGCCGTGACCAGCATCTGCAAGCGCGCCTTCACGTCGACCGTCTCGAGCAGCTGCTGCTTGACCGGCAGTGCGAGCGTCGGCAACGACGCCGCGATCACGTCGGTCAGCGCACTGAAGCCCTCGGCCGAGGTCACCACGTTGGCAAGTTCGTCGGGCAGCGCGGGCGACAGGGCGATGACCTTCTCGAAGAGGGCCGTCGCGCTGCGGACGAGCGCCTCGGCCTCGACGTCCTGCTCGGCGGCTGGCACGTCGCTCAAGAACTCCACGCGCGCGCGCAGGTAGGGCGCCGTCTCCACGACCTCGACGACACGGAGCCGGCCCACGCCCTGCACGATGAGGCGCAGCGTGCCGTCCGGCTGCTTGAGGACGCGATGAATCATCGCCAGCGTCCCGATCGGGTGCAGACCGTTCACCCCGGGCTCGTCCTCCGACGGGTCGCGCTGCATGACCACGGCGATCAGTCGGCTCTGCTTGGCGGCGTCCTCGATGAGGCGTACGGAGGACGCCCGGCCGGCGGCCAGCGGCGACATGGCGTGCGGAAAGACCACCGCCGCCCGCAGCGGCAAGATGGGCAGGATGTCCGGCACGGGCCGGTCGGTTGGCTCCTGATGACCCGACATTGTCGAAATCCCCTTTTCCCGGTCGCCCGGGAGCTCTCGTCAGAACACGTCGATGGACTGTAGCTGTCCGCGCGCCGCGCGCACGATCGCCTCGCGAGGCCGCGGCTGCGAGCCCCGCTCGGCGTCGGCGCCGCCTTCACCCTCGGCGCGGACGTACGTCAACAAATCTTCGATCTGCTTCTGCATATCCAGCATCCGGCGTCTCATCCTTAAGATGATTTCAACGCCGGCAAGATTCACTCCGAGATCGCGGGTCAGCCGGATGAGTCGTCCGAGCTGCTCCACGTCCTCCTGGGAGTACATGCGTGTTCGTCCTTCGGTTCGGCTCGGGCGGAGCAGGCCCTTCTTCTCGTAAAAGCGCAGGGTCTGCGGATGGACGTGCAACATCTCGGCGACGACGCCGATCATGTAGAGCGGCTTGGCGGGATCGGTCATGCCTCGCCTCTCACGTACTGCTCGAGGCCGTGGCGGGGCGCGACCGGTAGGAGCCGTTCGAGCTCTCGCACGAGCTCGTCGGTACGCGCGTCGAGGCCATTCGGCAGCTCCACGCGAACAGTGACGAGGAGATCACCGACGCCATCGTCGGAGAGTCGCGGCAGGCCATGCCCGCGCAGACGGAAGCTCTGGCCAGCCTTCACCCCTGCCGGAATGACCAGCACGGCTTCGCCGAGCGGCGTGGGAATGCGTACGCGCGCGCCCCGCAGCGCTTCCCACACGCTGATCGGCACCTCGCAATGGACACCTTCCCCCTGTCGCTTGAAGAACGGGTGCTCGCGCACCCGGGTGCTGATGATCAGATCGCCGCGCGGCCCGCCGTAGGGACCTGCGCTGCCCTCACCGGCGACGCGGATCTGCACACCAGAATCCACGCCGGCCGGAATCGTCGCGGCCACCCTGTCCAGGACGCGGCGGACGCCTCGGCCCTGACACGCCCGGCACGGCTCGCCGCCCACGGCGCCACTCGCCCCGCACGGAACACAGGGCGAATAGCGTGGGACCTGGAGGGTCGTCGTCACTCCCCGCCCAGCATCCGCGAAGGCCAGCTCGACGGCGACGTGCACGTCGTCACCGTGACGACCCGGTTGGAGCGCGCTGGTGCCGATCTCCGGGCCGTGCCGGTCGTACATCGCGCGCGCCGTGGGATCGCTGAGGACGCGGTACGCTTCGGCGATCTCGTCGAAGAGCGACCGCGCCTCGGCGTCCCAGAAGTTGACGTCGGGAGAATACTGTCGCGCCAGGCGCTGGTAGGCGCGCCGAATGTCGCGAGGTGCCGCCGTGGCCGTGATGCCCAGCACAGCGTAATAGTCGCGGCGCACCGATCGCTTCATCGTCCTATGTCACTTCTTGTCACCGAGATCTTCGAACTCGGCGTCGACGACTTCGCCTTCCTTCGGGCCGCCGCCGCTCGGCGCGCCGCCGGCCGTGGGGCCTCCGGCGCCGCCGGGCTGGCCCTTCGCCTGAGCCTCGCGGTACATGATCTCGGCGAGCTTGTGGGAGGCGCGCGTCAGGCTCTCCTGCGCATGCTTCATGCGCTCGACGTCCTCACTCTTGAGCGACTCCCGTGCTTCGTTCAGCGCGTCCTCCACGGCCTTGCGGTCAGCCTCGGGAAGCTTGCTGCCGTGCTCACCAAGCGTCCGCTCGGTCGAGTAGACGAGCGAGTCGGTCTGGTTGCGAACTTCGATCTCTTGCCTCCGCTTGGTGTCCTCGGCCGCGTTCGACTCGGAATCCTTCACCATGCGATCGATCTCGTCCCGCGTGAGACCGGACGAGGCCGTGATCGTGATGTTCTGCTGCTTCCCCGTCGCCGTGTCGCGCGCCGACACGTTGAGAATGCCGTTGGCGTCGATGTCGAAGGTGACCTCGACCTGGGGCACTCCACGCGGCGCCGGCGGGATCCCGATCAGATGGAACTTGCCGAGCGTGCGATTGTCGCGCGCCATCGGCCGCTCGCCCTGGAGCACATGGACCTCGACCGAGGTCTGGCTGTCGGCGGCGGTCGTGAACACCTCGCTCTTCTTGGTCGGAATCGTCGTGTTGCGCGAGATCAGCGGCGTCATCACGCCGCCCAGCGTTTCGATGCCGAGGGACAGCGGCGTCACGTCGAGAAGCAGGAGGTCCTTCACCTCGCCCGTCAACACCGCCGCCTGCACCGCCGCGCCCACCGCGACCACCTCGTCGGGATTGACGCCCTTGTGGGGCTCCCGGCCGAAGAGGCTCTTCACGGCGTCCTGGACCTTGGGCATGCGCGTCTGGCCGCCGACGAGGATCACCTCGTCGATGTCGTTCGTCGTCACGCCGGCATCCTGCATCGCCTGACGGCACGGACCGAGGGTGCGCTCCACGAGGTCGGCCACCAGCGACTCCAGCTTCGCGCGAGTCAGCGTAAGCACCAGATGCTTCGGACCCGTGGCGTCCGCGGTGATGAAGGGCAGGTTGATCTCGGTCTGGAGCGTCGTCGACAGCTCCATCTTGGCCTTCTCCGCGGCCTCCTTGAGCCGCTGGAGCGCCATCCGGTCCTTCCGGAGATCGATTCCGTGCTCCTTCTTGAACTCCTCGGCGATCCAGTCCATCACGCGCTGGTCGAAGTCGTCGCCGCCCAGGTGCGTGTCACCGTTGGTGGCCTTGACCTCGAACACGCCCTCGCCGATCTCGAGGATCGAGATGTCGAACGTGCCACCGCCCAGGTCGTACACGGCGATCGTCTCGTCCTTCTTCTTGTCCATGCCGTAGGCGAGCGCGGCCGCCGTCGGCTCGTTGATGATGCGCATCACCTCGAGGCCGGCGATCTTTCCGGCGTCCTTGGTAGCCTGGCGCTGGCTATCGTTGAAGTACGCGGGCACGGTGATCACGGCCTGCGTCACCTTCTCCCCCAGGTAGGCCTCGGCCGCTTCCTTCAGCTTGCGGAGGATCATGGCGGAGATCTCGGGCGGCGCGTACTGCTTGCCTCGGATATCGACCCGCACGTCGCCGTTGCTGAACCGCTTGATCGAAAAGACCGTATTCTCCGGGTTCGTGATGGCCTGCCGCTTCGCCACCTGACCGACGAGGATCTCGCCGTCCTTGGTGAAGCCGACCACGGAGGCAGTCAGGCGACTGCCCTCCTGGTTCGCGATCACGGTGGGGTTCCCACCTTCCACGACTGCGACGACGGAGTTCGTCGTGCCGAGGTCGATACCGATCACCTTCGCCATGTCAGTCTCCCCTTGATGACGGTCGCGAGCGGGACGAGCCGGGCCCGTCCCGCTCTCATGCGCATCCGCCTACAGAACGTCGATCTTGATTTCCTTCGGTTTGACTTCTTCCGCCTTCGGCAGCCTGATCTCCAGGACGCCGTCCCGGTACGCTGCCTTCACCTTGTCGGCCTGGACCGGAACGGGAAGAGCGACCGAGCGCTCGAATTTCCCGTACACCCGCTCGAGGCGGTGATAGGAATCGTCCGTCTGCTCGCTCCCCCACTTGCGCTCGCCCTTGACGGTCAACAGGTCGCCGGTGATCGAGACACTGACTTCCTTCTCCCGTACCCCCGGAACCTCGAACGCGATGTGGAGGTCATCCTTCGTCTCGTACATGTCGACCAGCGGGACCCACAGACGATCACCGGCCGTCATCGTTGCAGGGCGGCCGAAGAAACTGTCGAAGAGGCGATTCATCTCTTGCTGGACGTCCGTGAGACCTTCCCACCGAACCTGCGACCCACCGAACGGACGCCAACGCTCAAGTGACATACTGTGACCCTCCTTAGATTACCGATGTCGCCGGCCTCCACGCCGGCATTAAATCTAAGTACGATTATCGTATATCATCTGTATTTAGGACTGTCAAATATGGTCCAAACAGGGAGCTGTCACCAGCCCTTAAATTGTCTCAGCTAAAGAAGTTTCGTGGTTCCTGGTGGTAGTCTCTCGGTGTGCGGCGGCTAGGCTGCGGCTGCCTGTCCATCATCTTTCTCGTAACGTTCCTGATCGGGGGGGTCGGCTGGATGGCTCAGGGCCTGTTCAAGGTCGCCGAGCTTCAGCCGGTGATCTTCACTCCCGCCGATGGCGTCAACGCTCAGCAGAAGATCTACGAGATGGTCGGGCGGGGACCGGGCGGCAAACGGACTCCTCGTTCGGTCGCCTTGTCGGAGCAAGAGCTCAACGCGTTCCTCGCTCGACACCTGGCCGAGATCGCCGACATGCCGGTCATGGGAGCGATCGTGCACCTCAGGGTCAACGATGTCTTCGACCTCGCCATCCGGTTGCCGACCCGGGTCCTGCTCGCAGAGACACCCTTGAGCAGCATCCTGGATCTGTCGCCGCCGCGCTGGGTCGACCGCCCCGTGTGGCTTCGACTGCGAGCCCGGACACAGGTGGAACCGGCGCCGTCGGGACAGCGTCGATTTCTCCGGCTGGACGTCGAGCGGCTCTATCTCGGCCGAACGCGGCTGCCTGCGGTCGCCCACCGGCTGCTGCTGAGCCCGATGGCGCTGAAGCTCCTTCTCTGGCCGCTACCCGCCGGAATCGACGATATCAGGGTCGAGCGGCAACAGGTCGTCATCCGGGGCGGCGGGTAGCCTCGACGTAGCGAAGCTGCAATCCATAGACGACCTCGTGGAGCACCTTGGTCTCTTCGGGAGTGCGCCTGCCCTCCGTCTTTTCCCTGAGGAGCACCAGCACGTCGATCAGCTCGGCCGCTTGTCGAAGATCGCGCTTGGCCTGTCCGCCGCCGGAATCCGGCATTCCTTCGAGGGCCGCGGCAGCGACACTTCCCAGCATGATGAACAGCCCGACGAGGCTCCGAGCCCCTCCTGCTGTCGACTCGGGCGGCGAAACCGGCTGGGGTGGTGAAACCGGCTCGGGTGGCGTCATCGGCTCGGGTGGCGTAACCGGCCTCGGGGACGAGGCCGGCTCGTCGGCGCGCCCGCGGCGGTCACGGACACGAAATCCCTGGTCGGCTTCGCTCTCGCTCATCACCGCCTTCGTAGCATACGCAGGAAATCCTTGCTGTATAATCGCATGACCGTCAGGTAAGGACATGACCGAGTCCGCCGGTCCCCTTTTCGAGCGCCTCCTTGGAATCATGGCGCGGCTCCGCGGGCCTGGCGGATGCCCGTGGGATCGCGAACAAACGCCGAGCTCTCTCAAGCCGTACCTCCTCGAAGAGGCCTATGAGGTCCTCGACGCGCTCGACGCCCGCGGCGAGCATCTCCTGGAAGAGCTTGGGGATCTGCTCTTCCAGGTGGTCTTCCATTCTCAGATCGCCGCCGAGCGCGACGAGTTCTCGATGAAGGACGTGGTCCGTCGCTTGAACGACAAGATGGTCGGACGCCATCCCCACGTCTTCGGAGATGCGGCCGTCGAGACCCCGACGGAAGCGCTGGCCCAATGGGAGGTGTTGAAGCAGCGCGAGGCGGAGGAAGCCGGACGAACGCGCTCGGTCCTCGACGGTGTCCCGCGCATGCTCCCGGCCCTCCTGCGCGCTCAACGCACGCAGGCCAAAGCCGCACGTGTCCATTTCGATTGGCCCGATGCCCGAGCGGCGTGGTCGAAGGTGGAGGAAGAGATGCAGGAAGCGGCGGCCGCGGTCGGCAGCGGTGATCGTGCCCGCATCAAGGACGAGCTGGGGGACGTGTTGTTCTCGCTGGTCAACGTAGCGCGGCTGGCGTCCGTCGACGCCGAGGACGCACTGACCGGGACGATCGAAAAATTTCACCGGCGGTTCACGCACATGGAGGCCGAACTGAGCGCGCGAGGCAAGTCCGTAGCGAGCGTCTCGCAGGAGGAGCTGGAGGAGTCGTGGCAGGCAGCGAAGGCCGACGAACGGCGGAGCGAGCAGGGCTGACGATGAAGCTCAAGATCGGTCAGGCGAGCATCGCGATCGAGCGCGGCGACATCACGGACTGGGACGTCGACGCCGTGACCAATGCCGCCAACACCAACCTGACGATGGGGGCGGGCGTCGGCGGCACGATCAAGCGCAAGGGCGGGGTCATCATCGAGGAAGAGGCGATGCGGCAGGGCCCGGTCGAAGTCGGCGAGGCAGTTCTCACGCCGGGCGGCAACTTGCGGGCGACGCACGTCATTCACGCCGCGGTGATGGGCCCCGATCTCAAGACCAACGCGGAGACGATAGGGCGAACCACCAAGGCCGTCCTCGCCCTCGCCGACAAGCACCGGATCACGTCGCTGGCGCTTCCGGCGTTCGGAACTGGAGTCGGGCACGTCCCGCCCGCGGCATCGGCTGAGGCGATGCTCAAAGAGGTGATAGGGCACCTAAAGGCCGGTCACTCCAGCCTGAAACGGGTCGCCTTCGTCCTCTACCAAGACGATGCGTACCGAGCCTTTACGGATACATTGAAGCGATTGGGGGGAGTATCGTAGAAAGGTTAAATGGGGCAAATCAGGCTGGGGCAGCCTGTGAACCGGCGCCTGGGAGATCTCCTGGTGGCCGAAGGGCTCGTCAAGCAGGAAGAGCTGCAGCGCGCGCTCGCCGAACAGAAGGGGACCACTGAGAAGCTCGGATCGGTCCTCGTCCGGCTGAAGCTCGTCAACGAGGAACAGCTCACCGGCTTTCTGTCCCGACAGTACGGCATCCCGTCCATCACGCTGTCGCAGCTCGACATCGATCCCGGCATCCTCCGCCTCGTGCCACCGCAGATCGCCAGGAAGTACGAGGTGCTTCCCGTCAAGCGCGCGGCCAACACGCTGACGCTCGCCATGGCCGATCCGACGAACGTCTTCGCGCTCGACGACGTCTCCTTCATGACCAACTTGCAAGTCCTGCCGGTCGTCGCGTCCCAGGCGGCCATCCGGCGGGCGATCGAGCGCAACTACGAGAACCAGGGCGCCGCCATCACGGACGTGCTCACCGAGTTGGCGGAGGACCAGGCCAGCAACGTCGAGGTGGTGGACGACGACGAGGATAGCGGCGGCAAGGTCGACGTCTTCGAGCTGAAGGAGTCGGCCGACGAGGCGCCGGTCGTGAAGCTCGTCAACATGGTGCTGGTCGACGCCATCCAGAAGGGCGCCAGCGACATCCACTGGGAGCCGTACGAGAAGGCGTTTCGCGTCCGGTTCCGCATCGACGGCGTGCTCCACGAGATGCTGACGCCACCCAAGCGGCTCGAATCCGCGATCGTCTCCCGGCTCAAGATCATGTCGAGCCTCGACATCGCCGAACGCCGAGTCCCGCAGGATGGACGAATCAAGCTGCGATATCACACGCGCGAGATCGACTTCCGCGTGTCGATCCTGCCCACGATCTTCGGCGAGAAGGCCGTGCTGCGTATCCTCGACAAGGACGCGCTGCAGCTCGACCTGACGAAGCTCGGCTTCGATCCCGGGGCGCTCGAGACGTTCGAGAAGGTCATCCGGCAGCCCTACGGGATGATCCTGATCACGGGGCCGACGGGCTCGGGCAAGACGACGACGCTCTACTCGGCCATTCACACGATCAACTCGCCCGAGCACAATATTATGACGGCCGAAGATCCTGTCGAATACAACCTGAAGGGCGTGAACCAGGTCCAGATCAACGACGGGATCGGGCGGACGTTCGCCTCGGCCCTACGAGCCTTCCTGCGCCAGGACCCGGACGTGATCCTGGTCGGCGAGACGCGCGATCTGGAGACGGCGCAGATCTCGATCCGGGCGGCGCTGACCGGCCACCTGGTGTTCTCGACGCTGCACACCAACGACTCACCGTCGACGGTCGCGCGGCTCATCGACATGGGCATCCCGCCGTTCCTGGTCGCCTCGTCGCTGCTGCTGGTGATGGCGCAGCGCCTGGGGCGCAAGGTGTGCAAGGACTGCAAGGAGCCGTACGAGGTGGACGAGGACTCGCTGCTGCCGTACGGCCACGTGCTCACCGGCGTGGGCCGGACGCAGTTCTACAAGGGGCGGGGCTGCGCGACGTGCAGCTTCACGGGGATGAAGGGCCGGGTGGCCATCTACGAGGTGATGCCGGTCAGCCAGGAGATCCGCAACCTCATCCTCAAGAACGCGCCGGTGACCGACATCCGGGCGATGGCGCAGGCCCAGGGCATGAAGACGCTGCGCCAGGCCGGGCTCCTGAAGGTGCTGGCCGGAGCGACCACGGTGGACGAAGTGCTGCGCGTGACCGTGGCCGAGTAAGGGATCAAGGGAGGGCTCATGGCGGCCAACATGGCGGACCTGCTGCAGATCCTCGTGGAGCGCGGAGGATCCGACCTTCACCTCACGACCGGTACGCACCCGCAGATCCGGGTCGCCGGCAAGCTCACGTCGCTGACGCAGTTCGAAGTGCTTGCGCCTCAGGACACGCAACGGCTCGCCTACAGCGTGCTCAACGAGGGTCAGAAGCAGAAGTTCGAGGAGGAGAGCGAGCTCGACCTCTCCTTCGGGATTCAGGGGCTCGCGCGCTTCCGCTGCAACGTGTATCGCCAGCGCGGCGCGGTCGGGACGGCCATCCGCGTCATTCCATACAAGATCCGGTCCTTTGACGAGCTCGGCCTGCCGAAAGTCGTGCAGGAGCTCGCCGACCGTCCCAAGGGCCTGGTGCTCGTCACGGGACCGACTGGATCAGGTAAATCGACGACGCTCGCGGCCATGGTCGACAAGATCAACAACGAGCGCGCCGAGCACATCATGACCATCGAGGACCCCATCGAGTTCGTGCACCCTCACAAGAAGTGCCTGGTCAACCAGCGCGAGGTCTTCGCCGACACGCAGTCGTTCAAGAACGCCTTGAAGGCCATCCTTCGCCAGGATCCGGACGTCGTGCTGGTGGGCGAGATGCGCGACCTGGAGACGATCGCGGCGGCCATCACGATCGCCGAGACCGGCCACCTGACCTTCGGGACCCTGCACACCAACTCCTGCGCCCAGACCATCAACCGAATCATCGACGTCTTCCCGACGGGCCAGCAGTCCCAGGTCCGCGCCCAGCTCTCACTCGTGCTGGAGGGCGTGCTGTCGCAGACGCTGGTGCCGAAGATCGGCGGGGGCCGCGCGATGTCCATGGAGATCATGGTGGCGACGCCTGCCATCCGCAACCTGATCCGCGAGGAAAAAATTCACCAGATCTACTCCTCGATCCAGTCAGGATTGAAGTACGGCATGCAGACGATGAACCAATCGCTGGCCGATCTCATCCGGCGACGGCTCATCACGCGCGAGGATGGGATGAACCGCTCGACCATTCCGGAAGAGCTGGCCCAATTGCTGACGCACGAGAGCGGGGGAGCCGGCGCGGCGCCCGCACCAGCGGCGGCGGGCAGCGGCTCGCCGTTCGCGCGGCGCTAGGAGGACACGATGACGGTCTATGCCTATCGGGGACGGACCGGCGCCGGTGCGGTGGCCGGTGAGCTGGAGGCCACCGATCGCATGGCGGCCGTGGCCCAGCTCAGGTCGAGAGGTGTCGTCGCCACCGCCGTGCAGGAGAAGAAGGCCAAAACGGGTGGATTCACCTTCTCCTTCGCCAAGACGTTCGGGGGCCGGGTCAGCGACAAGGACATGGCCATCTACACCCGGCAGTTCTCGACGATGGTCGACGCCGGTTTGCCGATCGCGCAGTGTCTCACCATCCTGGGCGAGCAGAGCGAATCGAAAACGCTGCGTGAGGTGACGACGAAAATCGCGCACGACGTCGAAGGTGGCGCGACCCTGGCCGACTCCTTCCGGAAGTTCCCCAAGACCTTCGACGATCTCTTCACGAACATGATCCAGGTCGGTGAGTCGGGCGGTGTGCTCGACGTCGTCCTCCAGCGCCTGTCGGGGTACATCGAAAAGGCCGCCGCCCTCAAGCGTAAGGTCAAGAGCGCGATGGTCTACCCGGCGACCATCATCAGCGTGGCCGTCCTCGTCATCATCTTCATGATGACGTTCGTCATCCCGACGTTCGCCTCCATGTTCCGGAACATGGGCGCCGAGCTGCCGCTGCCTACCAAGATCGTGCTGATGATCTCCGACTTCACGCGCCAGTACGTGTTGTTCATCCTCGCGGCGATGGCCGGGTTCGTCTTCGCCTTCAGGAAGTACTACTCGACCGACCAGGGCAGCCAGGTGATCGACGCGCTTTTGTTGAAGGTGCCGATCGTCGGCATGCTCATCCGAAAGGTCGCGGTGGCCCGCTTCACCCGCACCCTCGGCACGCTGATCTCGTCCGGTGTCCCGATCCTGGAGGGCTTGCGCATCACCGCCCGCTCGGCCGGCAACCGGGTCGTCGAGAAGGCGGTCATGTCGGCGCGCGCGGCCGTGACGGCGGGCCGCACGCTGGCCGAGCCCCTGCGCGCCTCGCCGGTGTTCCCGCCCATGGTCGTGCACATGATCAGCGTCGGTGAGAACACGGGCGCGCTCGACCAGATGCTGGGAAAGATTGCCGACTTCTACGACGACGAAGTGGACGCCGCCGTCAGCGCGCTGACGTCACTCCTGGAACCGCTCATGATCGTGTTCCTCGGCGTGATCGTCGGCGGCCTGGTCGTGGCCATGTACTTGCCGATCTTCCGCATGGTGACGTTGATCAAGTAGGCGCTTTGCTGACCGAGTCGCGAGACGACGGCCCGTGACGGCGTTCGACGTCAATCGCCTGCTCCGCCTTTTTGCCTGGGCACGCCTCGGCATCGCGGAGGTGCTGCTGATCATGGCGCCGCTCCTGCCCAGCGACCTCGTGCCGGGCACGAGCATCGGCATCCTGGCCTTGCCGCTGTTCGTCGTCGTGGTGACGTCGGGCGGCCTGTTGCTGCTGCCACCTCTGACCCAGCCCCGGAGGGTCGCGTGGCTGTTGTGTCTCCTCGACGTGGTCCTGGTGACGGCGGTCGTGGCCGCCACCGGCGGTCCACGGTCGATCTACGCCTTCCTCTATGTGCTCTCGGTCACCGCCGCCTGCGTGCTGCTGCCTCGCGCGGGCGCCTTGGCCATGGCGGCAGCCGGGAGCCTTCTCTACACGGCCCTCGTGTTCATCCGCACGATCTTTCCGGTGACGGCGTTCTTCGAACCCCCCCATGAGACGACCGCGCTCGAAGTCCTCACCATCTTCCTGAACGCCGGCACATTCCTGGTGGTCGCCATCGTCGCCGGCGGACTCGCCGAGCAGTACCGGACGACGCGCCAGGAACTGGAGCGTCAGCGCCACGACCTTCGCGACCTTCAGGCGTTCAAGGCCGTGATCCTGAACTCCGTGGGCACCGGCCTCATCGGCCTCGATCGCGAGCACCACGTGACTGCGCTGAATCCCGCGGCGGAGGAGATCACCGGGCGGGCGGCGACCGATGTCATCGGGCAGCCGTGGGCCGAGCTCTTCGGCGCGGCCGTGCCCATCGCGGCGATCGAGCACGCCATCGCCGAGCATCCTCGAACTCCGGCACGGCACGAGACAAGCCTGACCCGACAGGACGGCGGTGTCGTTCCCGTCCGGTTCACGTTCTCCACGCTGCGCTCCGGCGACGGTCACCGTCTCGGCATGATCGCCATCTGCGAGGACCTCTCCGAGATCCGCGAGATGGAGGCCCGAATGCGGCAGGCCGATCGCCTGGCCACCGTTGGACGGATGGCCGCCAACATCGCCCACGAGATCCGCAACCCGCTTGCCTCGATGACCGGCGCCATCGAGGCGCTGGCTGGCCCCGTGCCCGGGAGAGACGAGCGTGAGCGTTTGACACAGATCGTGTCGCGCGAGTCGGAACGGCTCAATCGCATCATCAGCAACTTCCTCGAGTACGCCCGACCGGCGCCGTTGACGCTCGAGACCGTGAACGTGGCGGAGATCCTGGACGAAGTGCTCGTGCTCCTCGAGCACCGCGAGCTCCCGCCCAGCCTCAAGATCGTCCGTGAGTTTCCGACGGTCGTGACCGCGCGCGTGGACTCGCAACAACTCCGGCAAGCGGTGTGGAATCTCTGCCTGAACGCCGTGGAGGCCATGCCCGATGGCGGTGAGCTACGCGTGAGCGCGGGGCTCGAGGATCATCGGCTCTATCTGGTGATCCGCGACACCGGCGACGGCATCCCCAGCGCCGATCAACCCCACGTCTTCGAGCCCTTCTTCTCGACGAAGCCGGGGGGCAGCGGGCTCGGGCTCTCCCTCGTGCACCGGATCGTACGCGATCACGGGGGAGACGTGAGCCTGCGGGGCGGCGCCAGTGGCGGTACCAGCGCCGTGCTGATCCTGCCGGCGGCGGCCGCCACGGCGGTGACGCGATGACCGCCGCTCGCGTCCTCGTCGTCGACGACGAGCGCAGCATGCGTGATCTCCTGAGCATCACGCTCCGACAGGCCGGCTACGACGTGACGCTCGCCGACGGTGGCGAGAACGCCATCGACGCGCTGAAGAGCGACAGCTTCGACCTGGTGGTCACCGACCTGCGCATGCGCAAGCTCGACGGCCTTGCCGTGCTGCGCGGCGCCAAGGAGATCTCGCCGAGCACGGTGGTGGTGGTCGTCACCGCCTTCGCCTCCACCGAGACCGCGGTCGAGGCCATGAAGCTCGGCGCCTACGATTACATCACCAAGCCCTTCAAGCTCGACGAGATGCGCCTGACCATCGAAAAGGCGCTCGAGCGCAAGCGACTCCAGGACGAGAACATCGCGCTCAAGCGCGAGCTCTCCAAAGAGCGCGGGTTCGAGAACTTCGTGGGGCACAGCCGGCGGATGCTCGAGGTGTTCGACACCATTCGCAAGGCGGCGAACGGAACCTCGACGGTGATGGTCACCGGGGAAAGCGGGACGGGAAAGGAGCTCGTCGCCCTGGCCATCCATCACGAGGGCGGCCGGCGGCACGGCCCCTTCGTGTCCGTGAACTGCGGCGCGATCCCGGAAGGACTCATGGAGTCGGAGTTGTTCGGCCACCTCAAGGGCGCCTTCACCGGCGCGGTGGCCAACACCCAGGGATTGTTCGCGTCGGCCGAAGGCGGCACGCTGTTCCTCGACGAGATCACGGAGATCCCGACGACCATCCAGGTAAAGCTCCTGCGGACCATCCAGGAGCGCGAGGTTCGTCGCGTGGGCGACACCCGGGACGTCAAGATCAACGTGCGACTCATCGCCGCATCCAACCGTGACCTCGGCAAGGCGGTGGCCGACGGGTTGCTCCGCGAGGACCTCTTTTATCGACTCAACGTCATCCCGGTCCACCTGCCGCCCCTTCGGGATCGGCGCGAGGACATTCCCCTCCTCGTCGCTCACTTCATCCAGAAGCTCGCGGGCCAGCTCGGCAAGCGCGTGACGGCGGTGGCGCCCGATGCGCTCGTCGTGCTCGAGCGCTATCACTGGCCCGGCAACATTCGCGAGCTCGAAAACGTCATCGAGCGGGCGATCGTGCTGGGAAGCGGTGAGATCCTCGGCGTCGACGCCCTGCCATCTTCGCTGGCGGCGCCGCGCAGCGTGCGGGAAGTCGCGATCGACCTGCCATCGGCAGGCCTGAATCTCGACGACGTCCTCGATCGGATGGAGCAGCGCTACATCGAGATGGCCCTCGAGCGCACGGGGGGTGTTCAGACCCGCGCCGCCGAGTTGCTGGGCCTCAGCTTCAGGCAATTCCGCTACAAGCTCCAGAAGCATTCCCATCGCACGAATCCACGGCCGACGGCAGCACCACGGCCGGACTGACGGTTTTCGTCAACTCACTGACCGCGGCGGTCACGATGCCCAGGTCGTGAGAGGCCTGCTCGATCCGCTAAGCCTCTGAAATGCCTGCCGGATTCGCTCCCCGCCGGGTGTGGCACCCCGCGTGCACCTCGTGACCGACCGACAGTCGAAGCCATTTCTCAAGGGGGCAGCGATGATTACGTTTTGGAACAAGAAGCGCTGCACGATGGGCGGTCAGCGCGGCTTCACGCTCATCGAATTGATGATCGTCGTCGCGATCATCGGCATCCTGGCCGCCATCGCCGTTCCGCTCTACGCCAATATGCAGGCGCGGGCGCGTATCGCGAAGGCTCAGGCGGACATCCGCGGTATGGCCTCCGCCGTCTCGGCGTGGGGGGCGCACATGGGTACGCTGCCAAGCGTGCTCGATCTGCTCACGGCCATCGCGACCAGCCCGCAGAACATCACGGCCGGGCCGTTCATGGCCGCGATCCCGACGCCGCCCAGTACGGCGTGGGGCTCGGCCTACTTCTACGCTGCCAACGCCAACGGCACCTTCACGATCTCGGCCGCGGGCGACGGCGCCACGGTCTCCGCTCCGTAACGGTCCTGCGCGGAGCGCGGTCGGGGCCGTGAACGCGGTACCCGACGCGCTCCGCGCATGATGGTTCCCCGAATGACTTCTCTCGAAAACGCACCCTCTCGCAGTGAGGCGCTGCCGCGGCCACTCGGCTTCATCGCCAGCCCGGCGACGCCCGGGCTGGCCGGGCGAGCTCTGTCGGTCGCGCTCGCCGCCCGCGTCCCGCTCCTGATCGCCCTGGTCACCTTCGTCGTCTTCTCTCCGGCGCTCTGGAATCACTTCGTGGACTGGGACGACCAGGTGAACTTCCTCACCAACAACGACTACCGTGGGCTCGGCTGGACGCACATCCGGTGGATGTTCACGAGCTTCCTGATGGGGCAGTGGATCCCGCTCACCTGGATGACGCTCGGCCTCGATTACACGCTGTGGGGCATGAGGCCGCTCGGGTACCACCTGACGAACCTGTTCCTGCATGCGGCGAACGCGGCGCTGTGCTTCCTGGTGGCGCGGCGGCTGCTCGCACGCGCCATGCCCAGCCTCTCGGGAGCCACGCTGACCTCGGGTGCCGCGGCGGCCGCGTTGTTCTTCGCGCTCCATCCCCTGCGCGCCGAATCGGTGGCGTGGGTGACCGAGCGCCGCGATCTGCTGTCCGGATTGTTCTTTCTGCTGACGGTCCTGACCTATCTGGCGGCGCGCGACGCCGCGCCCGAGCGCGCCCGCCGCTGGACCGCGCTGTCGATCCTCTGCTACGCGCTGGGCTGCCTGTCCAAGTCGATGGTGGTCACGCTGCCCGTGATCCTGCTGCTCCTCGACGTGTATCCGCTCCGGCGTCTGGAGTTGCGTCAGTGGCGCACCCCGGCCGCGCGTGCGCTCCTCGTCGAGAAGGCGCCCTACATCGGCCTCGCGGTCTTCACCGCCGTGATGGCGGTCTGGGCCCAGCATTCGAATCACTACCTGACCTCTCTGGAGTCGCTCCCGGTCTTCGAGCGCGGCCCGCTCGCACTCTTCAGCCTGGCGTTCTACGCGAGCAAGACCGTGCTTCCGCTCGGGCTCTCTCCTCTGTACGAGTTGCCGGCGCGGATCCACCCGCTGGAGAGTCAATTCGCGCTCAGCGCCGCCGCCGTGGTCATGGTCACCGTGGGTGTCTGCGTCGTCGCACGGCGGTGGATGGCGCTGCCCGCGGTGTGGGCCGCCTACGTGGTCAGCGTGGCGCCGGTGAGCGGCATCCTGCACAACGGCCATCAGCTCGCCCACGATCGTTACAGTTACCTGAGCTGCCTGCCGCTGGCCCTGCTCTTCGGAGGCGCCATGGCGGCCGCGCTCGTCGCCGTCCGAACCGGCGTGATCCGACCGTCGCTGGCCCGCGTGGCCGTTGCCGTCGGCGTGGCCTGGCTCGTGGGACTGAGCTTGATGACGTGGCACCAGGTGAAGGTCTGGCGTGACAACGACACACTCTGGCGGTATGCGCTCGACGCCGATCCGGACTGCGCCATCTGCCACAGCAACCTCGGCGTCTCGCTCTACAACCGCCGCATCATCGACCTCGCCCTGGAGCGCTTCGAACGCTCCATCGCGCTACGTCCCGACCGCGTGCGGACCCACGGCAACCTCGGCCTCGCCCTGATGGCCGCCGGGCGCTCGGAGGAGGCCGTGTCGCACTTCGAGCTGGTCCTGGCGAAGTATCCGACGCACAACGAGACGCGGAACAACCTCGCGGTGTCGCTGCTCCAGCTCGGCCGATACGAGCCGGCGATCGTCCAGTTGCACGAGATCCTGCGCCAGGAGCCGGACCACGTCCTGGCCCACACCAATCTCGGCTCAGCATTCCTCGATCTCCATCGACCTGGAGATGCCGCGGTCGAGCTCGAGCGGGCCGCGGTCATCAAGCCGGACCTTCCGCAACCGCGCGTCGGTCTCATCAAGACCTATCTGGCGCTGGGTCGCATGGACGCAGCCCGGTCACAGCTCGAGATCCTGCGCGGGATCGACGCGGTCGCCGCGGTGCACATCAGCCCGCTGTTCATCACGGAATGGTAGGGTCGAGGGGCCATGCTCGTTCTCGTCGGCGTCTTCGGGCTCGCGATCGGCAGCTTCCTCAACGTCGTCATCGCGCGCCTGCCCGAACACCGTAGCCTCTGGCGGCCAGGCTCGGCGTGCCCGACGTGCGGCGCGGCCATCGCCTGGCACGACAACATCCCGGTCGTGTCCTATGTCGCGCTGCGTGGGCACTGCCGTGCCTGCAGTGCAGTGATCCCGTGGCGCTATCCCGTGGTCGAAGCCGCGACCGCCCTCCTCTTCGTCGCTGCATTCGAACGCTTCGGGGCGACGGCGAACTTCGTCGTGGCCGCGGTGCTTCTGGCCGCGCTGGTCGCGATCACGGCCATCGACGTCCGGCTTCAGATCATTCCGGACGCGATCACGTTGCCCGGCATCGTCGTCGGGTTCATTGCCAATCTGGCGACATCGCGTGTCTCCTGGGTCGATTCGGCGATTGGAATCGTCGTCGGGGGAGGGATCTTTTGGGCCATCCTGGAAGGCAGTCTCCTGCTCACGGGTCGAGAAGGAATGGGCGGTGGGGACGTCAAGCTCGGTGCCATGCTCGGCGCATTTCTTGGCTGGAAAGTCGCGCTCTTGTCGATCTTTTTGGCCGTGCTGCTCGGCGGCATTGTTGCGCTCGTGCTGCTCGGCTCCAGGACGACGGGACGCAAGGATCCCATCCCGTTTGGTCCCTTCCTTGCAACCGGTGGAGCTGCCGGCCTCTTCTGCGGCGAAAGGCTCGTGACTTGGTACATGAGCGCATTCGCAGGTTAGGGGTACGAGGCGTCGGCCTCGCCGAGTTGATCGTCGTCGTGGCGATCCTCGGCCTGCTGGCCGCGATCGGCGTGCCTTACCTCGTCAGCTACTGGCAGGCGTCGACCTTGACGGCCGGGGCCCAGGAGCTCCAGACCATTCTGAACGGCGCACGACAGCTCGCGATCCGGAACAACACGTCGGTCTGCGTGAAGCGCAACACGACCAGCGTGCAATACATCAGCAACGGATGTGGCGGAACCGTCTGGACCGGCGCGGGCAGCGATAACGCCGGCTGGATTCCGCTCGTCAATGGCATCACGATCACGGCGGGCCCGGCGCCCGACGTCATCTTTACGTACCTCGGTGCCGCCGCCCCTGGTGGGACGTACACCGTCAAAGCTCCCAGCAACGCACAGACAGTGACGGTCACCGTGGCCGGCTCCGGGAGAGTGACGATCCCTTGACGCTCGACGCCCGCGGGCTGACGCTCGCCGAAGTCGTCGCCGCGGCCATGATCGTCGGGATTGGGCTCGCCGGTTTGATGATCGTGGTCCCGATCGGGAGCTTCGGGCTTGCCGAAGGCAATCAGCTCACGACCGCTACGTTCCTGGCCGAAGAGCGGCTCGAACACGTCAGGAACGCACTGTGGACGTCGAGCCCCGACAACGACTGTGTGGGCATCGGGCCGATGGCCGCGCCGACGGTGCCGGCCACCAAGAATTGCACGAACGGAGCTCTCACGCTGGCCGCGGGTGACGTCACCTTCGGTGACGAGCCCAGCGTGGCGGCGCCGTACACGAGCTACGCCCGGACCGTGCGCATCCAGGACTGCGCCTCGACACCGTGCACGGGCATCGCAACCGCCGGAATGCGGCAGGTCACGGTCACGATCAGCTACCGTCCCCTCACCGCCGCTGGCGTTGCGGCCAGCGACAAGTCCGTGACGCTCACGATGCTGGTGGCCCAGCGATGACGGACCGCCGGAAGGATCCGCTCGGCCTCGAACGGTCGTGATGATTTTCAAAGTCCGCAGTGTGGTGGGCACGCACGACGTGAACTGGAGCGCCGAGGCGTGCCTAAAACGTTGGTGCCCGTGAGGTGGACTCCTATACTGGTGAACGAGTGAAAATCGATGTTTAACATTCCATTTTTCCGGCGGACCTCGGACACGTTTGGCCTGGATATCGGTTCCAGCGCCGTGAAGGTCGTGCAACTTCACGGCTCCTCGTTGATCGGGCTCGGCGTGGCGTCACTGCCTCCCGATGCGATCGCGGAAGGCACGATCAAAGATCCCCCGAGCGTCGTCGAGGCCATCAAGGACGCCGTCGGCCGAGCGGCCGTCGGGTCCAAGGAAGCGGCCATCGGTGTGTCGGGGCGCGAGTTGATCATCAAGAAGGTCCAGATTCCTGAAGTGCCGGTCAAGGAGCTGCGAGACGCGGTGCAGCTCGAAGCCGAGCACCACATTCCGTTCGCGATCGACGAGGTCTTCCTCGACTATCACGTCGTGGGTCGCCACGACGGCGCCATGGATCTGATCCTGGTCGCCGTGAAGAAGTCCAAGGTCGTCGAGTACGTGGGCGTGGTCGAAGAGGCGGGTCTCAACGCCGTGGTCGTGGACGTCGACGGCTTCGCGCTCGGCAACCAGTTCGAGCTCAACCAGCAAAACGAGCGCGGCGAGGCGGTGGCGCTCATCGATATCGGCGCCTCCATCATGAAGACGAACGTGCTCCGGGGTGGAACGCCGATCTTCGCGCGCGACATTCCCTTCGGCGGCAACAACTACACGAACGCGATCGCCCAGCACTTGAAGATTCCGTTCGATCAGGCCGAGAGCGCCAAGCTCGGACGAGACGTCGGCGTGAGCTGGGAATCGCTGGTGCCGGCCCTCGAATCGGTGTCGCGCGAGCTGTCCCTCGAGGTCCAGCGCACGTTCGACTACTTCGCCTCCACGGCCGACTCCGAGCGCATCGGCAAGATCGTCCTGGCCGGCGGGTGTGCCCAGCTGCCCGGATTGACGGACTACCTCTCCTCGACGTGGGGCATCCCGGTCGAGCTGGCCCAGCCGTTTGCTCGGATCGATGTCGGCGGCGGCCACTCGGAGGTCGTCGGGGCGGCCGGGCCGTCGCTCGCGGTCGCGGTGGGCCTGGCCCTCCGCCAGCCTGGAGACAAGAACGAATGATCAGGGTCAACCTGTCGCCGGCGGGACGAGCGCGGCCAGCCTTTCAGTTCAAGCTGCCGAGCTTCAATGTCGGCCTCCTCTTCCTCGTCGTGTATCTCGCCGCGCTGGGCGGGGTCGCCACGTACTGGTGGCAACCCGCGAGATCGACGTCATGAACCGCGAGTTGACCACGCTGCGCGTCGTGACCGGTCAGGGCCCGCAGATCAAGGCCCAGGCAGCCGAACTTCGACAGCGCGTGCAGGTCATCGCCGAGCTGACGAAGACCCAGGGCCGGCCGCTGCGGTTCCTGGACGCCTTCGCCGACATCATTCCGAAGGACCTCTGGATCACGGGCATCGAGGAAAAAGGCGCTGTCCTCCTCTTCAGGGGCACGGCGTTCTCCACGACCGCGGTGTCGGACTTCATGCAGAACCTCCGGGCATCCGGACGGTTCAAGGAAGTGGACATCGTCGTGGCACGCCAGGAGATCACCAAGACACCGCGCTTCGTGACCTTCGAGGTCACGTGCCGGTTCGAGAGCTGATATGGCCCTCCCCGCGTTCTTCGACCCGATCGTCAACGCGCCGCGCTGGCAGAAGTTCGCCCTCGGCATCTTCGGACTGGTCATCCTCGGGGCCGGTAGCTACTTCTTGGTGCTCTCGCCGCTCGAGATCAAGGTCAACGCGCTCCGGGCGCAGCGGTCCACCGTTCAGCGCGAGCTCCTGGAAGCCCGGGCGGCCGCGGCCGACCTCGCCCGCGTCCGGCTCGAGATCGCCGCACTGCAGGCCCGACTCGACACGATGAAGGAACGCCTGCCCGGCGAGAAGGACCTCCCACCGTTGTTCCGGACTGTCACCGATGCCGCCTACCAGTCCGGGCTGCAGGTGTCGCTGTTCCAGCCGAAGGAAGGACGCATCCACGATTACTACGTCGAGATTCCCATCACCCTGGCGGCCGAGGGCGGGTACCACCAGCTCGGTGAGTTCTTCGAGCGAGTCGCCGGTTTCCCCCGCGTGGTCACGGTGCAGGAGATGAAGATGGCGGGGATCTCCAAGAGCCGGAATCCGCTGAAGGCCGACCTCGTGCTCGCGACGTACCAGTACCGACCCGTGGGCTCGCCGCCGGCGCCGAAGCCCGGACAGCCTGGAGCCCAGAAGTGAAGGCCGTCCCGGCGCTCGTCGTGGTCGGGCTCGCGACGAGCCTGACCGCGTGCAGCGGCGGCAGTGCGTCGCAGGCACCATCGGCCTCGGCGCCGACCGCACCGATGCCCGCCGCACCAACGGCGTCTCAGCCGGTGGCGAGCGCGACGGCGTCGGAGCCTCAGGCGCCCCCGCCGGTGAAGTACCAGGCCAAGGGCCGGCGTGATCCCTTCGAGAACCTGGAAGTGCGCGAGGGCGCGAGCGGTCCCACCCTCGCCTCCGCCAAGCTCACCGGCATCGTGCAGGGCTCTCGGGGCCCCCTCGCGCTCGTGGAGACCTCGGATGGCCTCGGTTACATCCTGAAGCCCGGCGATACGCTCGGGGACGGTCGGCTGCTCGAGATCGGTTCGGACTCGGTCGTGTTTCGCATCGCCGTTCGCACGGGCTCCACTACGGACCGCGTGGTCCTCAAACTTCCGGGTGACTGAATGATCACACAGCGACGCAGTGGGCAGTGGGTGACGGCAGGGTTACTCGCGCTCCTGATCGCGCTTCCGGCGCGGACCCCGGCCGAGGAGCCGAAGCTGGCCTCGGCGACTGAGCTCAAAGAGGTCGCCGTCGAACATCAGCCCGACGCGACGATCGTGCACATCACGACGTCCGGCGCCGCCAAGTATCACGCCGAGTTCATGGATTCTCCGAGCCGGCTCGTCGTCGATCTCGAAGACACCGTGTATGCGTGGCGCAAGGCGCCCCTGCCCGTCACCGAGGCGCCGGTGAAACAGATCCGCGGCGCGCAGTACCGGAAGGGGATCGCCCGCCTCGTCATCGAGTTCACCCGCAAGGTCGGGTACGCGATCCGTGAGGACGAGGACGGTCTGACGATCGTGGTCCCGCGGGTAGTCGCCGACGTCTCCGCGGCTCCCAAGCCGCTTCCCTTGAAGAGTCCCGTAGTGGCCGAAGCGCCGGCCGAGCCCAAGGACGCGCCGGCGGCTGCGCCGGCGGAGATCAAGCCGATGCCGGTGCTCCCGGCGCCGGTGAAGCCCGCGCCGATCCCGAGGCCTGCCGCGAGGGTGGTGGCCCAGGCGCCAGCTCAGGCGCAGGCCCCGGCTCCGGCGCCCACGCCGGTCGTTCCGCCGCCGGCGGCCACGGGCGGCCCGCATCTCATCTCGCTCGACTTCAAGGACGCCGACGTCATCAACCTGCTCCGCATCCTTGCCGCCGAGAGCGGCCGCAACATCGTCATCGGCGACGACGTGAAGGGCAAGATGTCGATCGCGCTCCGCAACGTGCCCTGGGAGCTCGCGCTCGATACCATTCTGAGCGCGCGGGGTCTCGAGAAGGTCGAGCGCGGCGGCGTGATGCGCATCGTCTCCACCGAGCAGCTGACCAAGGAGCGCGAGGCGCGGGCCCGCGTAGAAGAGGCGAAGCTGAAGGGCGAGGCGGAAGTGCGGGCGAAGCTGGCCGAGGCCCAGGTCAAAGAGGCCGAAGCGGTCCAGCGCAAGCTTGCCGCGGAGGCCGCCCAGCGGGAGCAGGAGGCGAAGGGTCCCCTGCGCGAGGAAACGATCCGCATGCAGTACGCGGACCCCGAGGAAGTCGCCAAGACGCTGCAGGGCATCCTGGGCATCCCCGCCGAAGGCGCCAAGGTTGCCGGCCCCGGATTCCTCGGTCTTCCGCCCAACCCTGACATGGGCATCGGCTACCAGGGCGCGCCTCCAGCCGGGACCCAGGTGCCGATCACGCCCGTGTCGGTCTCCCAGGACGTGTTGAACAAGGGCTTGACCATCCGCGCTCACAAGCCGACGAACACCCTGTTCCTCCGCCTGTACGAGGCCGACCTCGAGCGCGTGAAGAAGCTCATCCGCGAGGCGCTCGACATCCCGCTGCCACAGGTCAAGATCGAAGCGCGCATGGAGATCCTCGACCGCAGCGCGCTCGAGCAGATCGGTATCCAGTGGGGCGGCCTGTGGGCCGGGGTTTCGGGAACCACGACGCTGGTGGGCCAGGGACTTCAGACGACGACGGGTCCGGGCGGCCAGACGATACCGATCCAGCCTGGATTCCAGCAGGGAACGGCTAACGTGATCGGCCTCGCGCCGGCCAATCTCGGCCGCGGCTTCGGCCCAGTCACCGGCCCCGGCTTCGGCATTCTGGCGGACCCCCCGGGTGGCGTCGCAACCGGCGGCTTCCCGATCAGCTTCCAGACCGGCCTGCCGAGCGGTGCGAACCTCGTGAACTTGCCGATCAGCGCGTTGCCGAACGCCGGCCCGCTGCCGGCGGCCGGCCTCGCCTTCGGCATCGTCGGGCGGACGTTCAACATCAACCTCGCGCTGCAGGCGCTCGCCACGCAGGGCAAGACGCGAACCCTGGCCCGGCCCGAGATCGTCACCGTGGAGAACAACAAGGCGACGATGTCGCTCGGTGAAGAAATCCCCTACGCGACGATCAGCTCGGCCGGTACCCAGATCCAGTTCAAGGAAGCCTTGCTGAAGCTCGAGGTCACACCCACGGTCATCCGTGAAGACGACGTGATTCGCATCAAGCTCATCGTCGTCGTCGAGAACAACTCACGCGGTGACGTGGTCAACCTCGGCAACGCCGGCTCCCCACCCGCGATCAACCGCCGCAAGGCGGAGACCCAGGTCCTGATTCGCGAGGGTGATCGCCTGATCATCGGCGGCGTGACGACCAGCGTGAACCAGAACACGGTGCGCAAGATCCCGCTGTTCGGCGACATCCCGATCCTGGGTTACCTGTTCAAGCAGAACGAGAATTTCGAGCAGGGCCGGGAGCTGGTCGTCTTCCTGACGCCGTCCGTATTGAAGTCGACCACGACCGCGGCGATGTCGGGTGCGGCGACCCCCGCGCCCGCTCCCGCACCTCGGTAAGCTGCTGGCCGGTCCCGCCCTGGGGGCCGGCACCAGCCGCGCGCCGCGTGGTACTCTCAACGGCACGCGACGAGGGCTTCTTCGATGGCTGAGATCTTCCGTTTCCTGACCGCTGGCGAGTCCCATGGCGAAGCACTGACCGCCGTCATCGACGGCGTTCCCGCGGGGCTCCCCTTGACCGAAGCTGATATCGACGTCGATCTGGCGCGCCGCCAGCGCGGCTACGGCCGTGGTGGACGGATGAAGATCGAGCGCGACCGCGTTCACATCGTGTCCGGCCTCCGCTGGGGCCAGACACTGGGCAGCCCGCTCACGCTACAGATCGCGAATCGAGACTGGGAGAACTGGAAAGCCACGATGTCGGTCGGACCTCCCGAGGCGGGCGCCGCGCACAAGGAAGTGACGCGCCCGCGCCCCGGGCACGCAGACCTCGCGGGCGCGATGAAGTACGGCCACCGCGACATCCGCAACGTGCTCGAGCGCTCCAGCGCTCGCGAGACGACCGCGCGGGTCGCGGTGGCGGGCGTGGCCAAGCGCCTGCTGGCGGAATTCGGGATCACGATCCTCAGTCACGTCACCGAGATCGGCGGCGTCCGAACGTCCCACGACTTCGAGATGCCGTGGGACGAGGTGAAGCAGCGCGCGGAGGCCTCGGAGGTCCGCTGCGCTCATGCCGAGACCGAGGCGGCCATCATCGCGGCCATCGACGACGCGAAGACCAAGGGCGACACGCTGGGTGGCGTCTTCGAGGTCGTCGCCCTCGGCTGTCCGGTCGGGCTCGGCTCCTACGTGCAGTGGGATCGGCGTCTCGACGGCCGCCTCGCCCAGGCCTTCTCCGCCATTCAGGCCATCAAGGGCGTCGAGCTGGGCCTCGGCTTCGAGGCAGCGCGGCGCCCTGGCTCCGCCGTCCACGACGAGATCCTCTTCGACGCCGACAGTGGCTTTCGGCGCTCGAGCAACAACGCCGGAGGCCTCGAGGGTGGGGTGACCAACGGCCAGCCCGTGATCGTGCGTGCCGCCATGAAGCCGCTCTCGACGCTGCGGACGCCCCTCAAATCGGTCGATCTCGCGACCAAGGAAGCCGTCGAGGCCGTCGTCGAGCGCAGTGACGTCTGCGCGGTGCCGGCGGCCGGCATCGTGGGCGAGGCGATGATGGCGATCGTCCTGGCCAACGCGTTCCTCGAGAAATTCGGTGGCGACAGCATCGACGAGATCCGCCGCAACCACACCGCCTACCTCGAAAGCCTGAAGCGATGGTAGTGCGAGGTGAGCCGCGCCCGGGCGGCGAGCCGCGCGGTGAAATCGGCTCGACAATCGTGCGAGGTGAGCCGCGCCCGGGCGGCGAGCCGCGCGGTGAAATGCTCGGATCATTGCCCCGATGAACATCGACGTCCAACTGGGCTCCCGATCCTACGCGATCGTCGTGGAGCGCGGTGCGCTCGCCAGCGTCGGCGCCCGGTTGAAATCGCTCGGCGTCGGCTCGCGAGCGGCGCTCGTGAGCGCGGCTGGCATCCTCAGCGCCCACGGCAAGACCGTCACCGAGAGCCTCGAGAAGGCCGGGTTCACGGTCACGACCCTGGAGGTTCCCGACGGCGAGGCGGCCAAGACGCTCGGCGTGGCCGAGCGGTGCTGGAATGCGCTGCTCGAGGCCGGCCTCGACCGCACGTCGACGGTGCTGGCGCTCGGCGGGGGCGCCGTCGGTGACGTGGCCGGCTTCGTCGCCGCCACGTACATGCGTGGCGTCAACTTCGTCCAGCTCCCCACCACCGTGCTGGCTCAGGTCGACGCCTCCATCGGCGGCAAGACGGCGATCGATCATCCGCGCGCCAAGAACCTGATCGGCGCGTTCCACCAGCCACGGCTGGTGCTGAGTGACCCCGCCACCCTGTTGACGCTGCCCCCGCGCGAGTTCAAATCGGGGCTGGCGGAGATCGTCAAGCACGGCATCGTGCTCGACGCGGCCTACTTCGACGACGTGGCGGCCAGCGCCCGGGCGCTCCTGGACCGCGATCCGGCGACGCTCGAGCGCATCATCGGGGGCTCGTGCCGGCTCAAGGCTAGGGTCATCGAGCGGGACGAGCAGGAGGCCGACCTGCGCGCCGTGCTCAACTATGGACACACGATCGGTCACGCGCTGGAGGCGGCCAGCGGTTACGAGCGCTGGACGCACGGTGAGGCCGTCTCGCTCGGCATGGTCGCCGAGGCCCGCCTGGCTCGGCAGCTTCGCCTCGCCGATGCGTCGACCGTCGAGCGTCAGGAGCGGCTGCTCACGGCGGTCGGTCTGCCCACCCGCGCCGAAGGCATCGACGTCGACGGCGTGCTGACCGCGATGCGACGGGACAAGAAGTCGCGCGATGGGCGCGTGCCGTTCGTGCTGGCGCCCACGATCGGCGCCTTCAAGGTCGTCTACGACGTTCCGCCGGCCGACGTTCGGGCGGCGCTGGCCTCACTCGCAGGGTAGCGCGTTGACAAGCGAAACGAGCGCCCCGTATAACGGTTCTGCGATGACGGTGGACGATCCCGCGATCACCGGCGCCATCCGTCGGCACGAAGAGCGGCTCCAGCGGGATCCGGAGTCGCTCGCCTTCGCCCAGCTCGCCGATCTCTACCGGAAGTCGGGCCGTGCCCGTGACGCCATCGCGCTCTGCCGGCGTGGCCTCGACCGCTATCCCCACTACACGACGGCCCGACTGATCCTGGCCAAGACGCTGCTCGGAGAGGGCGACCACGACGCCGCGCTCGCCGAGCTCACCTCCATCCTCGGGGAGAGCCCGAAGGAGGCGCAGGCCCATCGCCTCAGCGCCGAGATCCATCGGCTGCGCGGTGACCTGGACGCGGCGGCGCACCACCTGGACGCGGCGGCGCGGCTCGATCCGACCGACCGAGAGTCACGGGCGCTACTCGGGCTCTTGCGGGCTGCGCCGCACGACGGCGAGATCAGCGGCCTCGCCCGTGTGCTCGCCGACGACACGTTCGTGACGACCGCGTTCGGCGCCCTGTGCCTCGACCAGGGCCTCACCGAGGAGGCCCTCAACATCTTCATTCGGATCCTGCGCAAGGAGCCGAACAACGCCGACGCACGCGCGGGACTGGAAGGCGCCCTGCGCGCGCGCCTGAAACGGAAGGGTTAGCGCGCGATGCAGGTGTCGACCGCCGAGTTCCGGAAGGGGCTGCGCATCGTCTTCGACGGCGAGCCGTATACGATCGTCGATTTCCAGCACGTCAAGCCCGGCAAGGGCGGCGCGTTCGTCCGCACGAAGCTCAAGCACATGCGCCAGGGCCGGGTCATCGACAACACGTTCCGATCGGGCGAGAAGGTGGAGCTGGTCGACTTCGAGGACAAGCACATGCAGTTCCTCTACAAGGACGACCGCTTCCACTTCATGGACATGGAGACCTACGATCAGGTGTCGCTGTCGGAGGACGAGGTCGGCGACGTGGCCCTCTACCTCAAGGACAACACCGAGGTCGAGGTGCTCTACATCGACGGCTCGCCCGTGAGCCTCGAGCTCCCCAACTTCATCGAGCTGGCCGTGGCCCGAACCGATCCCGGCGTGCGTGGCGACACGGCGCAGGGCGGCACGAAGCCCGCCACGCTGGAAACGGGCGCAGTCGTCCAGGTCCCGCTCTTCCTCAACGAAGGCGACATCGTCAAGGTCGACACGCGCACCGGTGAGTACCTCGGACGCGTGGCGACGGCCGGTTAGCGATGCGCGTCAGCCGCCGGCCCGATTCGCAGGCCGCCACCGAGCTCGCCCGCCAGCTCGGCGCACTCATGCGGGAGCTCGACCTGGCCGAGATCGAGGTCAGCCTGGGCACCCTCAAGGTCCGCCTGCAGCGTCCCGGCGCCGCGCCAGCGGCGTACCCGGTTCCGATGGCGCCGGCGCCCACGCCGGCCGCGGGGCCAGTCGTCGACGTCGCCACCAGCGCCACGCTCGTCACCGTCGAGGCGCCGATGGTCGGAACGTTCTATCGCGCCTCGTCGCCGACGACCGAGCCGTACGTGCGGGACGGCGACGTCGTCAAGCAGGGCCAGGTCCTCTGCATCATCGAAGCGATGAAGCTCATGAACGAGATCGAATCGCAGGCCGCCGGCCGCATCGAGAAGATCCTCGTGGAGAACGGGCAGCCCGTGGAATATGGGCAGCCGCTGTTCCTGATCGAGCCCGCGGGCTAAGCCACCGTGCGGGTGTCTCGAGCCGGCTGGCTGATGATCGCGTCGGTGCCGCTCGTGGCCGGCGTGTTGCTCCTGGGCTGGCGTCCCCAGCCGACCGTCCCCGTCGATGAGCGCGCCTACGTCGCCACCACCGTCGCCGTCGGCGGCGGAGAGCGTGCCGCCGCGCTCCAGCTCTATACCGCCGGGCAGTTCCCCGGAGCCTGCGAGCGCTTCAGCCGCGCGGCTGCCGACAATCCGAAGAGCCCGGTGTGGCGTCAGGACGTCGCGCGCTGTTTCGAAGCGTGGGGACGCGACGTGCTGAGGCAGAATCGGCCCGA
>WNGJ01000870.1_pt1 | contig 28406 bp, 21 predicted proteins | sample 5400611 | NCBI WGS metagenome assembly WNGJ01 (sample SAMN13153375, study PRJNA577476) | soil metagenome | isolation source: 40 cm soil or saprolite under Garry oak tree replicate 1 | place: USA:California | collected 2016-06-15
TTCGAAAAGTCCTGTCCGGGCATGCTATCTTTCTGTTCTTGGGTGCTCAGTGTAAGTGCCTCCCTCATAAGGATGACATTTTCATTGAACACTAACAAAAAGCAGGAATCTTTCTTGTATCCGCGTAACGACTGTGTTAAACTGGATTTGTTTTTAAAACGTAGGTCTAATTACGAGAGGAGGTCTCTTGATGGAAACATTTTCTCACAAAAGAGAACGACGTGCATCGAAGAGCATTTTATTTGTAGGAATTTTGGTATTATTTACTATGCTACTTGCAGCGTGTGGTAGCAGTACAACGACGGGAGGAGGTAGCACACCTACAGCTAATCCCCAGACCCCAACTGTCGCGCCTCCTAGCGACCTGATTACCCCAGGCACATTGACCGTGGGAAGTGATACGACCTACCCACCGTTTGAGTACATTGACACTGCTACAGGTCAGGCGAAAGGCTTCGACGTTGATTTGATCACGGCGATTGCTCAACGTATGGGCCTGCAAGCAAAAATCGTTACGACGAAATTCGACACGATCATTGATGACGAGGCGGCTAGGCGCTTCGATGTTGTTATCTCAGCTGTGAGCGTTACCCCTGATCGCCAGAAGAAGGTTGATTTTGTGCCGTACCTCAGTGTTGGTGAGTCGCTGTTAGTACAGGCCGGGAACCCCTTGAATATAAAGAACACGGCCGACCTGTGTGGCAAGAATGTCGGGGTGCAGGATGGTACGACTGAGCAGATTGACTTGAAGACCGCCAATGCTGCCTGCGTAAAAGCAGGTAAGCCTGCTATTAACGTTACCACCCTGCAGGATCAGACCGCTGTAATACAGTTGCTGGCAAGTCATCGCGTAGTTGCGACCTATCAAGACTCACCACTCACTGACTACTACAACAAGCTAAACCCAGGCCAGTTTACCGTTGGTGGCTCTGTGGTCAATGCCGGTCCGGAAGGTATTGTTGTGCGTAAAGGCGATACCTCGATGTTTAATGCTGTTCAAACAGTCTTTAACCAGTTGAAGACCAGTGGTGCCTATCATAGCCTCATTCTGAAATGGGGATTTACCAGCGAGGAGATTCACTGATTGATCGCCAGATGATCCCTGTCTAAAAGTTGAAACCCAACCGTAGGAGCGCGATAAAATAAATCGTGCTTCTACAAATTGTCTACTTGCCAAGGAGGGCCGCCGTGTTTCGTTGGGATATTGTCTGGCAATTTCTCTTCTCCGGTTTTATTTTCCAGGCAGCCTGGACAACTTTGTGGATATCCGTTGTCTCTCAGCTTTGTGGGGTCATTATTGGCCTTTTTCTTGCGTTGATGCGCATGTCACGTTTTCCCATTCTTTCTGGGCTGGCTCGCGCTTATATCTGGTTCTTTCGTGGTAGTCCGCTCCTGGTACAGGTTTTGCTCCTTTGGGACGGACTACCACGACTCGTACCTAGCCTATTGCTGCCTGGCTGGGCTGTAATAGTGATTGCTTTCTCGCTTAATGAAGGCGCGTATATGGCAGAGATTACTCGCGCTGGTATTACGTCAGTAGACCCGGGCCAGATGGAAGCCGCGAAATCATTAGGCATGCGCTATGCGCTTGCAATGCGCCGTATTGTGCTGCCACAGGCGGCGCGTGTGATTGTGCCGCCGCTGGGCAACGAATTCAATAACATGCTTAAGACCACGTCAATTGCCTCTGTGATCGGCCTCGAGGAACTGACAGGTACCGCTGAGATCTTTGGTGCGCCAACCTTCACCATTTTCGAATTACTCATCGTTGCCACTTTCTACTATCTGCTGCTTACAACTTTATGGGGCCTCGTCCAGAGCTGGATTGAGAATCGCCTGAATCCCGACCGTCTGACGAAAGCCGATCTCAAAGAGAAAAAGAGCTGGTCCGAGCGCATGATAGGATTTGGTTCACGTACTGGTGGTGGTACCCTGGTTAGTGGACGCTAGGCAAGCAGGAGCAAAAATTATGAACTTAGAACAGGCAAATGGCAGCAAGGCGGCAGGCACTAATGAGATGGTACATGCCGAGAAGATAGTCAAAAGCTTTGGCCATCTAACGGTCCTGAATGGTGTTGATCTTTGCGTGAAGCGTGGACAGGTCGTGGTGATTATTGGGCCAAGCGGTTCCGGCAAGACGACGCTGCTGCGCTGCATCAACCATCTCGAAAAGATCGATAGCGGGCGCATTTATATCGACGGCCAGCTGGTTGGGTATCGCGAAGTGAACGGGCGCGTGGTTGAGGACAAAGAAGCGGCCATTGCCCATATGCGTTCCCAGGTCGGCTTCGTGTTTCAACGCTTTAACCTGTTTCCGCACTTGACAGCCCTCGAAAATGTGATCGAGGCTCCTGTACATGTGCTGCACCAACCCCAAGCTGAAGCGACTGAGCGCGCTATGGAATTGCTCAGGAAAGTGGGGCTTGAAGAGAAAGCTTACGTCTATCCGCATAGGCTCTCCGGGGGTCAGCAGCAGCGCGTTGCTATTGCTCGTGCGCTCGCTATGAATCCCAAGCTGATGCTCTTTGACGAAGCCACTTCCGCGCTTGATCCTGAGTTAGTTGGTGAAGTTCTAAAAGTGATGGACCAGCTTGCTAAAGAAGGCATGACGATGATAGTGGTCACACACGAAATGGGTTTTGCCCGCGAAGCGGCCGATGAAGTGATCTTTATGGATCACGCGGTGATTGTAGAACAGGGGCCGCCCGAACAGATTTTCGATCATGCAGAAAACGAGCGCACACGGAGTTTTTTGGGAATGATTCTGTGAAGACAGATTTATACTTGCCAGGTAAAGATTAGGACACAACAGGTGCGAGGAGGCAGAACTACATTCTATGGCGAGTCGTAAGGTCACTCGATCTGCTGCAGATAAAGCCCCAAGGGATGGTACATCCTCACAATCACACAGGGTAGCTAAACTTGTGGGTGGCGCACTAATAATCTTCGCCTGCCTCTGCCTTGGATGGTTGCTGCTGTTTCGGTTCGGGATAGGGGTCGGGGTAGTAGCGGGTCCGGCATCACTTCCCTCTCCGGGCAGTACTCCTACTGGTCATCCCACAACGCCGCCCTCGCCATTAACCGACGCCGGAATTTCTTTGGGACATCCGATGCAGGCACCCGCGCTAACTGAACAACAGGCTCTAGTGATCGCCAGCCAGCTTGAACCGAATGCTGCTGCGCATGCCGGAAAGACCCACGCTCAATATGTGCTGCTCAACTATGCAGGAACGAACGCTTCAGCCTCTCATGCTGATCTCAGTAATGTTCCTGCCTGGATGATTGTCTATCAACAGATCCCGTTGGCCCCCGGTGATCTTTCTGCGGATCCCACACCGTTTCCCCAGACACATCACGACCTCTATATCTTCCTGGACGCGAACAGCGGCAAAGAAATCCTGGCTATCTGGGTGTAGTGGGGTCTCGCATCAACTCAACTATCGTGCATCTTAATCCAGCCATGACGTAATGCGTGCACGACAGCAGCAGTGCGGTCATTCACCGAAAGCTTTTTGAGGATAGACGTAATATGATTCTTCACCGTCTGGTCACTAATTTTTAGCGATTTGGCAATCTCTTTGTTGCTGTTGCCGCGCGCGATATAGTCTAGAATTTCCACCTCGCGGCTTGACAGTGGCGAGTAGAGGTCTTTGGTGACGGCATCTTCCTCTTCCACCGCCAGTTCGCGGAATGACTTGAGAACGCGACTGGCGAGCTGTGGCTTCGAGAGTACATCGTCATTGATTAAATATTCGCCGTGACTTACTCTGCGTACCGCGTCCATCAACTCTTCTGGTGTAATATTGCGTGTATAATAGGCCGCGGCTCCCACCTTGATCGACTGGAACAGGCGCTCCTCATCTTCCGAGGGGGTAAGTATCATAATGGCCATTTGCGGAGCGAGATGGCGCATTTGCCTGGCTATCTCCAGTGGATCAGTGGCGGTGAGGCCTGCATCGATGAGCACCACATCAGGGTTTCCTGTGCGCGACAGTTCGAGAATCTCCTCGGCATCGGTTGATTTACCGATGATGTCACAGTCGCCCATTCGTTCGAGGGTAGAGCATATACCCTCACGGAACAGGGGTTGCTCATCAACGATGATTACTTTTATCGTTTCCATCAAATTCCTCGCAGCAGAGCAGCTAGAGCGGGGTACTGCCGCTATACTGCCTACCCTTCTATCATTTAGAATATTCCAAAATAAAGCATTCACCCCTTAGATTGGTGGGGGAGTGTGGTATGGGTGATTGCACCTTATCTTGGACACATGCCCAACTATTGCATCATTATACACACAAAACACGAGATGAACAATCGTTAGATAGCCAATCTGGTGTATCTCGTGTTTTGTGGGAATTGAAAGTGACAATTTTCTGAAAGGCTTACCTTCGCGCTAGAAGTAATTTGAGAATTTGCATGCATCGCCTGGGCGAGCCTTGCGCTCGCTCAGCATCTCTCTACGCCGGTTCGTCTTGTGCATAACAATTATTTATGACAGCGGTACCTGGTCGCTAAATGCGTTCCAGGCGGCGTAATGTGGAGTTTATACCTACACGCAGGCACTCGATCACACCCTTCCCCGTGACGGCAACAGCCTCAAAACTCGGAAAATGGTAAGGATTGAGGTATTGTTCAAGTACGGAGACAGGCAGTATATCTTGCAGATCTCGCTTGTTCCACTGCATAACCAGGGGGAAATCGTTGATATCCTTATTCATGCGCCGGAGTTGCTCCTGAAGTTCGTTCCAGCTCTCGATGTTCTCTTGCAACTTGCTGGCCTGGGAATCGACAACGAAGATCACACAGTCAGCGCCTTTGAGGACAGAGATGCGAGTCTGCTGGTACAATATCTGGCCTGGAACAGTGTAGAGTTGGAAGCGAATCTGGAAGCCGTGAACCTTGCCAAGTTCAAGCGGGAGTAGATCGAAATACAGAGTCCGCTCGGTCTCCGTGTCGATCGAGACCATGTCTCCTACGTCTTTTGGGTTGACGGCCTGGTGTATGTAATGCAGGTTAGTAGTTTTGCCACCCAGACCGATGCCGTAGTAGACTATTTTGCAGTTGATTTCTCGTTTGGCCATGTTTATTAGGGACATACCTGATTGTTCTCCTACCCGCTCATACGTGCCGCTGCCTGAACGCACTGTTTGATCTGAATCACAAACCTTAAGGCGACCCGGAGGTCGCCTTTGCTATAATTTGCTCCTTATTGGGGAACAGTATACAGCATTTTGAAAAAAAGTCAAATTAGCTGAGATACGCTGCTACGCTACAGGCAATGAATTAAACGACAGGACAATTACTTTTGGGCTACTCTGCCTTAGGATCGCTCTATTGCTGAAGATGCTGGTCAATATGATAAGATGATGAGCAAGACCACTGTGAAGGTGTCAACATGGATGTGACACGTAAGAACACTCACCGGGAAGAATTACCAGCAGTATCGCCGACTGTGTGAAATAGGAATATATTATGCGCTGTAATTGGGGAATCCTTGGCCCAGGCTTCATTGCCACTCAGGCCGCGATACCTGCCATGCAGCAGGTACCTCGTGCCTACGTATTGGCCATTGCCAGCAGCGATGAGCGGCGTGCTCAAACGATCTCCCTCCGCTTTGGTATTGAACGGGCATATCACGGCTATCAGGCCCTGCTCGATGATCCCGATATAAACGCGGTCTATATAGCTTTACCCAATCACCTGCACCAGGAATGGACAATTCGCGCAGCCCAGGCAGGTAAACACGTACTTTGCGAGAAGCCACTCGCCATAACTGCTGCCGAATGTGAGGGGATGTTAGCCGCTTGCCGGCAAGCGAATGTGCTTTTGATGGAGGCAGCCATGTATCGTTTTCACCCCCGCATGCTCTACCTGAAGCAGGTGTTAACGGCCGGCGAATTAGGTGACATACGGTTTTTGCATACTGCGTTTTCCTTTCCTTTTGATGCGCCTGGCAATTATCGCGCATATCCCCACTTTGGCGGAGGGGCCTTGCTGGATATCGGCAGCTACTGCGTCAACGCCGCTCGCTGGCTCATAGGCTCTGAACCTTATGCCGTTCAATCTGTAATTTCGTATAGTCGTGAAGCCATAGACCTCAGTACGAGTGCGATACTGCGTTTTGGGGAGGGTACATCGGCGCATATTCAGTGCAGTTTTGCTGCTGCCGAGCACCAGGTAATCGAGGTGGTGGGAACCGGGTGTGCTATCACGGTTCCACTTGCGTTTACCGCCTGGCGTGACGATATGACCATATTGCTGATCCAGCGCGGGTCGGCGTTTGAGCAGAAAGAGTTTGCCCCGGCCGACCCCTACCAGTTGATGGTGGCACATTTTACAGAGTGTGTCTTGGAAAGGAAACCGCTGCTTTATCCAGCGGAGGATGGGCAGGCGACTTTACGAGTTCTGGATATGCTGAGGGTTGATGCTCTAAACAACCATTGACGAATGCGTACGAAACAGCTAGACTAAATAAGCCGGAATAAATATAAACATGAATATAGATTCATAAGGGGAGATCGGAAAAAATGGCGATGGATACCGAGGTTGCTACTGATTTTGAGGTTGTCATCGGGCTTGAGGTACACGCGCAACTTCTGACGAAAAGCAAAATGTTCTGCACATGTAGCACAGATTATGCCAATGCCGCACCAAATACACACGTATGTCCTGTCTGTATGGGTATGCCGGGTGTGCTTCCCGTAATCAATCAGGGGGCTGTCGCTTATACTATTATGACAGCCCTGGCCCTCAATTGCACAATTCCAGAATACTCAAAGTTCGACCGCAAGAACTACCCATATCCTGACTTGATGAAGGGCTACCAAATCTCGCAATATGATATCCCCCTGAGCAAGAATGGCTATCTCTTGATTGAGTATGAAGGCCAGGCGAGGCGCATCGGCATCACACGCGTCCATCTCGAAGAAGATACTGCGCGCCTGTTGCATTTCGATGGCTATAGCTTGATCGACATCAACCGTTCGGGTACGCCGCTGATGGAGATTGTCAGTGAACCGGATATACGTTCACCTGAAGAGGCGCGGCTCTACATGCAAAAATTGCGTGAAATCCTGGTTTACCTGGGAGTATCCTCTGGACGTATGGAAGAAGGGAGCCTGCGTTGCGATGCCAACATCTCTATTCGTCCACGGGGACAACAGGAGCTAGGTGTGAAGACCGAGATTAAAAACATGAACAGCTTCCGCTCCGTGGAACGAGCGCTAGCGTATGAAGCGCAACGTCAAGTCGAGTTACTGCGAGCTGGCATTCCCATTCAACAGGAGACACGCGGCTGGGTTGAAACAAAGGGTATTACCGTGGCACAGCGCAGTAAAGAATATGCACATGATTATCGCTACTTCCCCGAGCCTGATCTTCCGCCGCTGATCATTAATCGCGCCTGGGTTGAGGAGTTGCGCGCGCAGCTTCCAGAATTGCCCGATGCTCGCCGTGCTCGTTACATGGACGAGTATGGGCTTTCAGCGCAAGATGCGAACGTACTGACTGAAGAGAAAGCACTCGGCGACTACTTTGAGCAGGTGGTGGCAGCCTCGCAAGCGAGTGACCGCTGGACACGCGCTAAAGCTGCTGCTAACCTGGTAATCAACGATGTAGTGCGCTTGCTTAAAGCTAACTCCATTTCCGTAGAGGAGAGTCCCCTGCCGCCAGCGGCCTCAGCAAACCTGCTTGATCTACTCGCGAGAGGGCGCATTACAGGCAGGCAAGGCAAGGAGGTGCTGGAGGAGGCCTTTGCTTCTGGCAAAATGCCGGAGACTGTTGTTCAGGAAAAGGGGATTGAACCGCCCATTAGCGATCAGGGTGCGTTGGAGCGTATTATAGAGGAGGTGATAACCAACAATGCCAAGGTAGTCAGTGACTATCGTGCAGGCAAGACAAATGCTTTGCAGTACTTGATTGGTCAGGTAATGAAACAGACCCGCGGCCAGGCAAAGGCCGATAGTGTGCGAACAATACTCATAACAAAACTGGACGAGACGCCGCCAGCGTAGGTGGTATCTCGTTTCCTTGAAAAGGAGATATGCAGATTATGCACGATGATGTGAGATCTGCCGCGTTGAATCCCTATTACATGGCGATTCAGCAATTTGAGGCGGCCGCCGATAAACTAAATCTTTCAGAGGATATGCGAGAGATTCTGCGACAGCCTAAGCGTGAACTCGCCGTCAATTTCCCTGTACGACTCGATAACGGCCGCATTAAGACCTTTACAGGCTATCGCGTGCAGCATAACGTCAACTGTGGCCCTGCCAAAGGTGGCATTCGCTACGGCCCAGATGTTACGCTCGACGAAGTCAAAGCCCTGGCCATGTGGATGACCTGGAAGTGCGCGGTGGTAGGTATACCATTTGGGGGAGCAAAAGGTGGCGTTATTTGTGACCCCAAGAATATGAGCCCTAGCGAGTTGGAGCGCCTGACTCGCCGCTACGCGACCGAGATCTCTATCATTATCGGACCGCATAGCGATATTCCTGCGCCCGATGTCAATACGAACTCTCAGGTGATGGCATGGATTATGGACACGTTTTCCATGCATGAAGGCTACTCTATCCCCGCTGTAGTAACAGGCAAACCCCTCTCGATTGGCGGTAGTGAAGGCCGTAACGATGCGACAGCTACCGGCGTTTTGTTTGTAACCCGCCAGGGCGCGAGGCGTATCGGAATGCCTTTGCGGGGGGCGCGTGTCAGTATCCAGGGTTACGGCAACGCAGGCGCAATTGCTGCTCGTCTCTTCCACAATGAAGGATGTAAGATCGTAGCGGTGAGTGATACCCATGGTGGCATTTATAACGAGTCCGGGCTCGATCCCGCTGCCGTACTGCGACATAAACAAGAGCGAGGAAGCGTTATCGGTTACCCACGGGCTCAGCGACTCGGTGTGCAGGATGTGCTGGAAGTTCCCTGCGACGTACTGGTTCCGGCGGCTACCGAGGGTGTGATTACAGCGGAGAATGCTGACCGCGTTCAAGCCCTTATTGTTTCCGAGGCTGCTAATGGTCCAACAACCCCTGAAGCAGACCAGATTCTCTTCAAGAAGGGGACACTGGTCATTCCAGACATTCTGGCAAATGCTGGTGGTGTGACTGTTAGCTACTTCGAATGGGTGCAGGACCTACAGAGCTTCTTCTGGGGTGTTGAAGAGATTACCCAAAAGCTCGAAGTAATCATGAATCGCGCCTTTACTGCTGTAGCAGATAGAGCCGATCAGTATTCTTGCGATATGCGTTTGGCTGCCAACATGCTGGCAATTTCGCGGGTGGCGGAAGCGACGCAGGTGCGCGGCATTTACCCGTGACACTCTCGCCCTCTGAAAGAGAACGAGCTCCTCAGCGATTTTGCCGGTGTAGCCCGCCCCTTGCTCGACCCCCTCTGTAACGAGGGGGTTAACCCATTGACTGACTGGGGTCACATGCATCTCTGTTAGGATGCAAGGGGCGAGCCTTTCCTGCTACTACGCCTGGATAGACTACGAGTCCGTTATTTGTGCTGCCTGCGTACGGTTTAAAATCCGCGGCGTTCGCGCTTAGGCTTCTTCTGCTTCGGCGGTTTCACCTGCCTGCCGGGTTTGGGCTTTTTCCGGCCACGCCCCGCCCATTCACCATCCTCATCCTCATCCTCATCCTCAACCTCTTCGTCGAAGTAGTCTTCCTCTTCAGGTTCCTCTTCTTCAGGTTCTTCGAGGACGAGATCATCATCGGCGCTGTCCACATCATCAAACGTGTCTTCTACATCGATAGTTGGGAGTTCCAGGTCGTCTACATTGTCTGCCAGGTCGATTTCATCCTCGTCAGGCTCAACGTGCTCATCAGGAACATTCTCTTCTGGCTCGACCACGTTTTGTGAACGTGTTTCCCTGTACCCATCCGCGGCTGCAGCCGTACTATTACGCCCTACTTTGCGTAGAGGTATAGGTTCCGGTTCTAGTGTCTCGGCTTCGGCTTGATCCGCCCCTTCTTCAGGTTTGGGGGTGCCGATTACTCTGCGCCCTGCGGCCACATCCAGCCAGAACTGGGAGTAGTAACGTGGTCGGTCTGTGTCTTTCTCGCTGTCTTTCCTTGTCATTATCCACCTTCTCCTGCAAGGGTCGATCACACGGGCTACCCGGATCCTAACCGGGTCTGAAACGTTTCCTGCTCCATCGCCATATGAATATCCCTGCAAAAATCTCAAGCTATACCACTACCATGATGGTAGTACTTCTTATGTCATGATATGAAGAAAGTGAAAACATGTCAAGATGCTATCTAATTGGGCTAAAAGCGCTTGTAAAGGGAGTGGAGATACTGTCAAGACCCCAAGTGCATGAATTTTCTGACCAGAGCGTTGCAGTGATGGCCTTATACCTCTATAATACGATGTGAACGATTCCATAGGCCCTCTATGCCACCCGGTAGCGTCATATTTGTGTTCAATGGATTCCGCTGGCTGTATTGTATGAGTGGCTCTCGTGGTTATCGGCAGCCTTACTTATTGTCAATCATAATCGTGTAAGAGCAGCCTTGATGGTTACTCTTATGACCCCGAGCGGGGCCCCTTTAAATTATTGGAGGATACAATTGACGAGGATTCTCGACAGCATCGACAGCCCAGAACAATTACGTACTCTGAAGCCTGCACAGATGAAGCAGTTGGGTCAGGAGATCCGGCGTGAGATCATCGAAAAAGTTTCGCAGAAGGGAGGTCACCTGGCACCTAATCTTGGCGTAGTTGAATTAACGATTGCTCTACATTATGTTTTCGATACTCCAAACGACTTGTTGGTCTGGGATATTGGGCACCAGGCGTATGTACATAAACTTTTGACTGGACGACGTGATCGTTTTCATACCATCCGTCAATTTGGCGGCCTTTCTGGTTATCTCAGGCGCGATGAAAGTCCCTACGACGTGTTTGGAGCGAGCCATGCCAGTACCTCGATATCAGCGGCGCTTGGTATGGCGGTAGCCCGCGATTTGCAGGGGCAGGACTTCAAGGTGGTTGCCGTGATTGGTGACGGTGCTTTGACCGGAGGGATGGCGCTGGAGGCGATCAATAATGTGGGCAGCTTAAAGAAAAATCTAATCATCGTGCTCAATGACAACGAAAAATCAATTTCTGATAATGTTGGCGCCCTCCACCACTATTTGGGCAAAGTACGCCAGATGGAAACGTCACCCAGTTATCGCAGCCTGCGTGAGATGGCGAAAGGCTCGATAAAAAAGCTGCCTGTGGTGGGTGATAAGGCGCGTGAAGCTGCTGGCCGCGCAGAGATGAGCTTCAAGAACTTTGTGATGCACAGTAAAAGCGGCATGATCTTTGAAGAACTGGGCATCAAGTTCTTTGGGCCGTTTGATGGACACAATCTGCCCCAGCTGCTAGATGTCTTCGAGAATATCAAACATATCGAAGGTCCAGTGATGGTACAGGTGGTGACAAAAAAAGGTAAGGGCTGGGAGTTTGCGGAGAATGATTCAACGAAGTGGCATGGTCCAGGCGCTTTTGATTATAAGACAGGCACTATCAAGAAAAATCCCGCTGATCCTCCGACCTACACAGAAGTCTTTGCCGACACGCTGGTGGACCTGGCGGAGAAAGATAAAAGCATTGTTGGTATTACAGCGGCTATGGCCGAAGGTACCGGCTTGAAGAAGATGCACCAGCGCTTCCCCGAGCGCTACTTCGATGTAGGTATTGCAGAACAGCATGCTGTAACGTTTGCGGGCGGGCTTGCCGTCTCGGGTATGCGTCCCGTGGTTGCTATCTATTCGACATTCTTGCAGCGCGCTTATGACCAGGTTATTCACGACATCAGCGTGCAGGATTTACATCTCGTGTTTGCGATGGATCGCGCCGGCGTAGTCGGTGAGGATGGTCCCACGCAGCATGGCGTCTTCGATATCGCGTTTATGCGCATCATCCCAAATATGAAACTTATGGCCCCTAAAGACGAGAATGAACTGCGCCATATGCTCTATACTGCTGTATATATGGATGGCCCTGTAGGTTTGCGTTACGCGCGCGGGAAAGCAGTCGGTGTGCCCCTAGATGCCGAACTGCACAAATTAGAAATTGGCAAAGCGGAACTGCTCAGTCCTGCGACGCTCGAGGAAGCGGAGCAACAGGACTGTGTTATTCTCGCTTACGGGACGCCCGTTGCCCAGGCAGAACAGGCAGCTAAAGAGTTAGCTGAAGACGGCATCCACGCCGCCGTAGTCAATGCGCGTTGGGCCAAACCGCTCGATGAAGAGCTAATCCTGCGCCTGGCAAAAGGAACGTGCCGCATCGTTACCGTCGAAGATCACGTGGTTGCAGGCGGTTTCGGCAGCGCAGTGCTTGAACTTCTGGAAGCGCGTGGTCTCCTGCGCAATGTGGATGTGCGGCTCATTGGCTACCCGGACAGGTTTATTGAGCACGGCGCGCCTTCGATCCTCAAGGAATTGTATGGGCTGACCTCTTCGCATATCAAGGATGTAGTGAAAGAACTGGTTCATTCCGAGTCCAAGGGGTATGAGCTGGCGCATTAAAAACATAATACTATATATGGGGAGCTGGCACCCGCCCACTCCCCATATATACGCCTCCCTCGCTCTATATAATGCTCCCATCCTGCATACGAATGATGCGGTTTGCGCGCTGTCCAACCTCTAGAGCGTGTGTCACAACCACCAATGTCTGGCTGTACTCACGATTAAAGCGACAGAGCAAATCCATCACATCATTGGCCGATTCGCTATCGAGATTGCCCGTTGGCTCGTCCGCCCAGATGATGGCAGGGTTGTTCGTCAAGGCGCGGGCGATTGTCACTCGCTGGCGTTGCCCACCTGAGAGTTCGGCCGGGCGATGGCGTGCACGATCAGCAAGGCCCACACGATCCAGCATCTCTAAAGCCCGCTGCCGGGCCTTTCTACCGGGAACTTGGGAGACGAGCATGGGCAATTCTACATTCTCCACTGCGCTGAGCATAGGTAAAAGGTTGAAATCCTGGAAGATAAAGCCCATATGCCGGGCGCGATAAGCCGTTCGCTCGTTGTCGCTCAGTTCACGCAGATTTTCACCTTGAATGAAAATGTCGCCCTCGTCGACTGTATCTAGACCGGAGAGACAGTTGAGCAGCGTTGTTTTGCCACAGCCACTTGGCCCCATGATAGCAACCATCTCGCCGGAAGCTATCGCCAAATCAATGTCGCGCAAGGCCTCCACGCGCAATTGTCCGCTGCGGTAGATTTTACGCACCTGTTGTGCCTGTATGATCGTTTGCGTTTGTACTTGCATGCTGTTGTCCTGGATATTTGCGTCTACTACTTGAGTTTGGTTCCTATTGTACCATCCAGGCACAATAGCATGTCCCGCCAACTTGTGCAAATTCTATTCTTATGGTTATTAGCCCAGAAAGTGGCTCAAAGCAGCAGAGTACTCTCATCGTTACCTTGGTTTCTCCTTGTTCGTTCTGAACGGATATGCGAGACCTTCTTGTTATTGAAATCGAAAGTTATGGAGCATAAATGGAAAAGATCGTAGTACAAGAACCTGGTAGTAACGTTTCTGACTCAGTGACCCTCCCGGAAAATATCCTTTCGCCGCACCATTTGCCAAGTTACCAACCTACTCACTGGGCGTTTGTCAATGCCCTGCTCGATCGTGTTGATCAATTGACAGGTGGTCGGGCGGGCTGGTTCCAGCGCTTCTTCACCTATGTCTTAATCGGCGGATTTGCTGCTCTCGTGAACGTAGCAGTATTCTCGCTTGTCTTTTACCGCATTTCGCTGCCACTTAGCGCACCAATGCGCAATCTGTTTGCAAACATCGTCGCCTGGGAGGTTTCCACCCTGGCAAATTTTCTCCCGAACGATTTTGTGACGTTTCGTCATCTTCCTGGTCATAGCCGGTCATGGTTTGCACGCTGTACCCGATTCCACCTGACCTCACTTAGTGGGGGCATCCTTACTTTCATCATTGAGGGCGGGCTCACGTTCCTTGTACACATTCCCGCTTTCATCGCACAGGCAATCGCCCTGCTCATTGTTTTTGTCTATAATTTCTCACTTCATCATCTTTTTACCTACCGGCGTGTCAAACATGCATGACGTGGCATTTTCTAGCTATGCTCGTAGAGCTTCCGTTGGTGTAACTCGCCCGGCCTGCCAGGCCGGGAGCAGTGCTGCCAGGAGCGAGGCCAGCAGGGCTATACCGACGATCAGGCCCAGTTCTTGCCAGGGGACAGTGAACGTCAAGCCTGTGTGAAATTGCTCGAAGAAGTTCACGGCAAAGATATTGCGCGAGAGAATCAATCCGAGAATCACGCCCAGCAGGCTGCCAATGCAACCCACGAAAAACGCTTCGCATAAAAACGCTCCTTGTAGTAAGCGTCGTTTACTTCCAAGCGCACGCAGCATACCAATCTGCTGGCGGCGTTCAACCACGGCACGGGTGCCCGTTATGGCAAGTGCCGCTACCCCGAGCAACAACGTCAGCCCGACTACTCCCAGCAGCACATTACTGAGTAGAATGCGTGGCCCGCGTACTGTCCAGATAGCATCCTCCAGTACCGTCGTCTCTAATCCATTATCCAGGAAAGCCGATCCAAGCTCTAAGGCCAAAGCGCGTTTATCCTGGCCAGGAGCCACCTTAAAGTAGTACGTCTCAGCATTGGGGGTAGATGGATCAGCCTGGAAGCTACTATAGGCTTTGCTGGAGATGTACAGCCCGAAATGCGCGCTATCGCTGTTATCGACGACACCGATGATGGTCAACTTTGTCGCTGACGGCTCCTGGAAGCCCGCTACCCAGACCGTGGTGGGCTTGAAGCTCGTATCACCCTGGTAGATGCCGTTCATGGAGAAGGTAAAGTATGGATCAAAGCCGGGTGGATAGGCCGGTACGCCGGCATCGGTGGGTGAAGGTGCGTTGGGGTCATACACGGGCTGGCTATTGGGACTGTATGGCAGAGCCGTGTTGTCGATCAGCGCATAGTTGGGGTGCGATTGCAGGGCCTGCCACACGGCATTATCACTATTAAAGCCCTGCGCCCGTGCCGTCAGGTGCAGTCCATAGCCCTGCAAGAACCCGCCGCTCACTACCTGTGCGGGATAAAGATGCCATGCCGGGGCTTGCGCGTTGGGCTGAATTACCCCTACTGCTGTCGAAGACTGGGTGCCGATTGCCGAAAAATCGTTGGGATTGATGCCATGACTACTCAGCGCCGCGCGTATATCTGCTATCGGCTTGAAATATGCAACTGCCTGGATATCATAGCCGCCCGTCTGGAAGTTGATATCAGTATAGTTGTTCTGCATAGCATTGGTAATGATCGCCATCACCGTCATCGCGAAAACCACCAGGCTGAACATCACAACACTCAACCCGGTGCGGAAGCGATGATGCAGCGGATAAGACGAGGCCAGCCTTGTCATGATCTGCAAGCCTGGTAACCATGAACACAGTGCCAGCAAAGGGCCGATCAGCAGTTCCGCGTTGGCAAGCAGCGCCCATGCTGCCCCCAGCACCATCATCATGCCTGCGACAAAGAAGACTTCTACACCCCCCTGGAAGCGTGGGAGACCCAGGCTTGCCAGCACATCGAAAGGCAGCGCCCAGTATGCTAGTATGGAAAGTCCCACGACAGCGGCGAAAATTCTTTGAACGAGCCTTTTCCACACGCTCAGGCCTAACCTGGTCAGAACCCACTCCACGGCGGCTTTTAGTAGCAGCCCTGCGCCAATCACAATTAACGAGAGACCAAGCGAGAAAGGTGTGATTTGTGTACTCTTCAATCCGAATTGCAGCAGCCAGTAGCCAGCGAGCAAAGGCAAGATACCCAGGCGTGCCAGCGTGCGTATTACATCCAGCAGCGTATCAGGTACCTGTTCAAACAGGATGCGCCGTACATTGCGCGTTGCTCCAATGCGTCTCAACAATTGGAGCAAGTGCAGGAAAAGCTCGGAAAGTGATGCAGTTGGTCGCCCCGATTCTGGCAGGTTGCGTAATGCATCTACCACCGTCATGCGGCTCACTGCCCACGCTGAAACTCCTACGGAGCAGAAGGTGAAGATTACGCCCAGGCAATAGGCGGTAATCAGGCTACGCGGCTGAATCACGAGTTTGAGCGGGAAGTTAAAACGAGCCAGGATGGGACCCAGGATGAGAAAGAGGATTGCTCCTATACCTAAACCGATGAGCAGCCCAATCAACGATGAGATCAGGTCATAGACGGTGCCCTCGAAGAGGTACATCAGTACCAGGTGCCTGCGCTGCACGCCGATGGCTCGTGCCATGCCCATTTCAGCACGTCGCTCTGCGGCCAGCAACACAAAAATGAGGAAGATTAAGAGCAGGCCAACCGCCAGTGCAAAGAGCGCGAAGAGTGCAAAGATGCGGGAGAAGATATCGTCTGCCAACTGTGCAGCTTTTGCTCCCGCTTCTTTCACCTCGTTAACATGCAGATAGGAGGGAATCCATCCGCTCAGTGTCTGTTTCACCTCCTCCGAAACGTCAACTCCATTGGCATCTCCTCCACGCATGGCGACGAAGATCTGCGTGATGTCGTCATGGCGGTGTTCGATTGCGCGAAATGTTTGAGCCTGGCTCAAAATATATGGCAGTTCTCCGATTAGCCCTCCGTCTGCGATGATTGCGCGTACATGCACCTGGTAGCGTTTACCTGACCAGCGATTTGAGTACAGGTAGAGGGTATCGCCTGCGCGTGCATTGATCAGTACGGCTAACGTATGATTGACATACACCTCGTTGGGCTGAAGATCGGCGATCTGGTAATGTTCTTTTCCGCTGTCGGCCTGGATACCCCCAAAGCCCTGCTCGCTGCCCGGTATGAGGGCCAAGGCAGTGACTTTTGATCGCACCTGACGCGAGGATAGGTCTGCTATCAGCAGATTATTTTCGGTCAATGCCGCCCCAATTGCAGCAATATTTGGATCAGTATGTACCAGGCTGCGCAGATGAAAGTAGATATAATCGTCGAAGAAGCCAAGCGGGGGCTGCCCTCCTGTAATCGTCTCGTCCACTGTGCCCAGGTTAGAGACTGCGACGGTCTGCACGGCAGCGTTAATCACATCGCCTGTCGCCAGCACGCTGGTAAGCAGCGTGGTTGAGAGCATAAGCGCAAAGACAATCAGCACCATTTGTGTGCGACGGCGAGGAATATTACGCACACCAATTTTAAAGAAGATGGCATTACTAATTGCCAGCAATACTACTGCGCCTATGATGACCAGCGTGATCACCAGCAGAATGGTGGTAAGTGTATCAAGTGGAATGCCGAACAGTTGTGTCATGTATTTTTTGCCGGTCTCTGGATATGTTGCAAGGAGGTATAGAATAACTTCGCGATCTGCTCATAACCCAGGTCAGTTGGGTGTAGACCGTCACGGCTGATATATTCGGGATGAGCTCTCAGGTTGTAGTTCTGCTGTGAGATATTGACCAGAATGATGTGGTGCTGTTGCACTGTTGCGGCAATGGCTGTGTTATAGGCCTGAATACTATTCCGCAATGCTTGCTGGTTATATTTATTGTTATTGAAATAAGGCAAGAGCGTCAGATCTGGTACATTTGCGACGAGAATACGCGCATGAGGCGCTGTAGCCTGAAGACGACTCAGCATCAGGTTCAGATCGTGAGAGTAACTGTCGATCGGTACATTATCCGCGAGATCGTTCACGGCAAGCCATATGGTAACGAGGTTAGGATGCGAGTCGAGGGCTATGGGCAGCTCCACGCTAAGTGCATCATGTATACGAATGCCCGGTATGCCGAGATTGATCAAGTGGACATTGGGGCCAAGCATTCCCGCCAGGTCAGCAGACCAGTTTTGTGAATAAGGATCCTCAGTTCCAAGGCCAAAGGTCTCTGAGGCGCCAATTGCTACATAAGTGAACTGGCCGTTCGACCCTGGTTGCACTGTCTGCGAACTGTTCTTCTGATTTCCCCGGCTATCGGATATTTGGCCACAACTCGCCAAAAAGCATATGAGAAAGAAAAGTGACGCAATCGAAAGTAGCACTTTCAAGCGCGCGTTTCTTATTGGAAAACGACGATTATGGCAAAGCAGAGGGCCTTCTGCGCTACGTAGATTGCCAGAGGGCGTGATCAAAATAAGATTTCTTTCTGGCTGTCAGGTTCGACTTATCAGCTTTAAAGATTATATCATATCGATTCCAGCCGAGATACCTGGAAATTGATGTAGTGCGGGAATATCAGGGAATAATGAAGCCACCGGTTGTATTTGCGGAAACCGGTGGCTTCATTATTCCCCTCATGTAATGGTACACTTATAACAGCACCTTTTACAGATGCCCTCCATAGGGTAGGTATATCAATTGCGCTCATGATTGCCAACCCGAATCCACAGCAACTCGGCGGCTGCAAAGATCCGTCACAACTGTACATTGCATAACACTATGAGCGTATAGAAATGAGACTGGATATTTTATGGGAAATGACAATGGATCAGTGAATCCCCAGGCAACCCAAAACTCCAATGCTGTTCAGCAAGCGACAATCGATCCTACCCTATTGAACTCGCTCGAGTGGCGTTTAATCGGCCCGTTTCGCGGAGGGCGAGTCGTAGCGGTGGCTGGTGACCCTGTGCATCCACAGGTATTCTATTTTGGCTCGACGGGTGGTGGCGTCTGGAAGACCACCGATGGCGGTATACTCTGGGAAAATGTGTCCGACGGCTACTTTAAACGTGCATCGGTTGGTGCGATTGCCGTCTCGACTTCTGATGCCAACGTGATCTATGTTGGTATGGGTGAGACGACTATCCGTAGTAATGTGTCTCATGGTGATGGTGTATATAAGTCTACCGATGGTGGCAAGACCTGGATACACCTGGGCCTGGCGGATACCAGAAATATCGCCAAAATACGTGTCCATCCCCAAAATCCCGACCTGGTGTATGTTGCGGCGCTAGGACATGCGCACGGGCCGAACCCTGAGCGGGGAGTCTACCGTTCGCGCGATGGTGGCAAGACCTGGGAGCAGATCCTGTTCCGCAGCGATAAAGCTGGAGTTATTGATCTCGCGCTGGACCCGAATAATCCCCGTATTTTATATGCAGTTCTATGGGAAGCCCAGCGCAGGCCGTATACACTTATCAGCGGGGGCGAGGGCTGTGGCATCTTCAAATCTACCGACGGAGGCGACAACTGGACTGAAATCACGCGCAAACCGGGTCTGCCGACCGGAGTTGTGGGGAAGATTGGCCTGACCGTCTCACCTGCCAAAGAGGACCGCGTCTGGGCTATCATCGACGCAGAGGATGGTGCACTTTTTCGCTCCGACGATGGCGGTGAGAACTGGGAGCGGTTGAGCGAGGACCGTAACCTCTGGGCGCGGCCGTGGTATTACCAGCATATTTACGCTGACCCACAGGATCCGGAAACCATCTGGGCGCTGAATGTCCAGTGCTGGAAGTCGGTCGATGGGGGACGCACCTTTTTCGAAGTGCAGGTACCTCATGGAGATAATCACGATCTATGGATCGACCCACACAATCCCCAGCGTATAATCGAAGGAAACGATGGCGGTGCCTGCGTGTCCTTCAATGGCGGTAATAGCTGGTCATCGATCTACAACCAGCCCACAGCCGAGATGTACCACGTAACAACTGATAACCAGGTTCCTTATAGAGTCTACGGCGCTCAGCAGGATAATTCAACTATCAGCCTGCCCAGTCGTTCTGCGCTCGCGGGTATTACACAATCCGACACGTATGAGGTTGGAGGAGGAGAAAGTGGATACATTGCCGTTCGTCCTGACGACCCCAATATTGTGTATGCCGGGAGCTACCATGGATATCTTACCCGCTACGATCACCGGACTCGCCAGGAACGCAACATCGCTGTCTGGCCTGAACTGGCGACCGGTTGGGGTGCGAAGGATCAGAAGTACCGTTTTCAGTGGACGTTTCCAATCCTGATCTCACCCCACGATCCAAGCGTGCTCTACGCCACCGGCAACCATATATTCCGTTCGACCGACGAGGGCAGCAGTTGGGAAATTATCAGCCCGGACCTTACCCGCAATGATGTCGCCAAGTTAGAAGCATCTGGCGGACCGCCCACTAAAGATAACACGGGCGCGGAGTTCTACTGCACCATCTTTGCTTTTGCTGAATCGCCACTCGAGCGCGGGCTGCTCTGGGCTGGTTCCGATGATGGCCTGATGCACATCTCTCAGGATGGCGGGAAGATCTGGAGGAACGTAACGCCCGCTGAATTGCCCGAGTGGGCGCTCATCAACATCATCGAGCCTTCTCCTCACGATCCCGCGACTGCCTATGTTGCTGCGACCCGCTACAAGTGGGACGACTTCCAACCCTACCTTTACAAGACCAACGATTACGGGGCAACCTGGACAAAGATTACTACAGGCATTGCGGAGAACGACTTTACACGTGTGATACGCGAAGACCCGGTTCGGCGGGGACTGCTATATGCTGGAACCGAGGCTGGGGTGCACATTTCGTTCGACGACGGGGAGCATTGGCAGTCATTACGCTTGAATCTGCCTGCCGTACCTATCCACGATCTCCTAATCAAGGACACCGACCTTGTCGCGGCGACACACGGGCGGTCATTCTGGATTCTGGACGAGGTGACGCCGCTACGCTACATCAGCGAACAGGTGCAGAATACCCCGGCCTCCTTGTTCAAGCCGCGCCCCACTGTGCGCTTCATGACCAGTTGGGGATTTTCTCGTCCATCTGCCCCCGGGATTTTTTACCGCAATACAGGTGACACGATGATTACTGGCCGTCGCGTGCTGAAGCCCGGTGGGAAAACGGTGGATCGCAACTTGACCGCCGGAAATAATCCACCCGATGGCGTGATCGTTTACTTTTACCTCAAACAGAAGCCCGAAGGCGAAGTGAAGCTGACCTTCCTTGATGCACAAGGCGAGCAGATCAAGTCCTTCACCAGCGAACAGGCACAAGATGAAACGCCAAAGACGGAAGATGCGCCAGATCCAACAGATGAGGCAGATCCAACGGATGAGGAGGAGGAACGAGAGAAAAAAGATCCGCGTGTACCCAAAGAGATTGGCACGAACCGCTTTGTCTGGAATATGCGCTATCCCGATCCAAAGAAAGTAGATGGATATGTGGCATCTGAGGCTGTAATGGCAGGCCCGGCCGCCGCTCCTGGTACGTACTACGTGCAGTTGACGGTCGGAGATCAGACCTATGTGGAGGCATTCGAGATTCATAAAGATCCACGAGTATCGGCTTCGCAGGAAGACCTGGATGCGCAGTTCGCACTGCTTCTCAAAATACGAGACAAACTTTCGGAAACCCACGATGCAATTAACACGCTCAGAAACATCCGCCAGCAGGTCGAGGGTTGGGAGAGACGCACGCGGGAGCGCGAGGCTCACGAAACCGTGTCTAAGGCTGCCAGGTCATTAAAGGAGAAGCTTGCGCTCATCGAGGACGAACTCATTCAGTCCAAGGCGAAGACCCGGCAGGATACAATGAACTTTCCAGTCAAGCTTAATGGCAAGCTGGCATGGCTGGCAGGTGTGGTTGCTAATGCCCAGGCTGCGCCTACACTGCAGGAGTACGAACTCTTCGAGGACCTGGTGAGGCGTATCGATACGCAACTTCAGGGCTTGCAGGAGATCATCGATGCCGATGTGACAGCCTTCAATGCATTGATGCGTGAGTCTGATATGCCAGCAGTGATACCAATCGCAACCTTACCCAGTAAGCGATAGTGGACCCTGGCGAAGGCAAGCAAGCCTCGCCAGGCTAATGTACAGACTTTGTCTTGTCACTTCCAAAATTCTTGCGTCTTTCCTTGCACTGTGATATACTCTCATGCTAGCGGGAAAGGACTTTCGCGCTTATATAATCATGCAGAAATACACACGCTCTTTGATCAACGAAAGCCCTGGTACACCTTGATCTAACTAAGTGCAGATATGGTGGTAGGTAGGGGTTATGTGAAGATTTGCTTCACCAATGGCCTATGTATGGGAACCCTTGCGTTGATAAGAAAAGAGCGGAGGATCAAAAAGGGAGGATTCATTTTTTGGCAAACATTGTTTCAATGAAACAGCTTCTGGAAGCGGGTGTACACTTCGGGCATCAGACCCGTCGCTGGAATCCCAAGATGGCGCCGTTTATCTTTATGGATCGAAACGGCATTCATATCATCGATTTACAGCAGACGGTGACGCGCCTGAATGAGGCGTACAAGTTTGTTGAACAACTCGCCGCCCAGGGTGGGGCTATATTGTTTGTTGGTACAAAGAAGCAAGCCCAGGAAGCTGTAGCAGAAGAAGCCAAGCGTTGTGGCATGTTCTACGTCAATCAACGCTGGCTGGGTGGCATGCTGACCAATTTCCAGACCATTCAGTTGCGCATCCGCTATTTGCGCGACCTGGAAGCCCGCCGTGATCGGGGTGATTTCGAACGCTTGCCCAAGAAAGAAGTGCAGCATTTGCAGGATGACATAACGCGTCTCGAACGCACCCTGGGTGGTATCAAAGATATGCGACGCCTGCCGAACGCAGTTTTCATCATTGATACACGCAAGGAGCGCACCGCCGTATTAGAGGCTCGCCGCCTGGAAATCCCCATCGTCGCTCTTGCTGATACGAACAGCGATCCTGATGAGATTGATTACCCCATTCCTGCCAATGACGATGCTATTCGTGCTGTTCGCTTGCTGAGTTCCAAAATCGCCGATGCCGTCATTGAGGGTCGTCGTGAACTGGAGGCCCAGCAGAAAGAGAGTGAAGCGGAAGAAGCTGAGGCGGAGGCGCCAGTTGAGCGGGGCGCTCCTTTGCCTGCCGGTGAAGCAGAGAACACTGCTCTTCCTGTCCCAGTTGAGGAGGGGGTACAAGAGAACCTGGGAACTTCTGCTGAACCTGAACTCGTTACGAAAGAGGCGAAGTAGGAACGGTAGCTCGCTCTATCCCGGCCCGGTATGAGATCAGCATCCTATTGCCTATATCATGCTCGGGACGTGGCTGGACTGAGGTAAACCTGCGACTCAGAGGCGGGAGATAGGATCGCATTCCATCTCCCGCTTCTATTGTAATATAAAGCGGACAAATACTATATCATTTTTGTCAAGCACTCAGGGACCAAAAAAGATGGACGGAAGCGGTTGTACTTTCATCAGGAGCCTGGGTATTATACAACATGAGATTGAGGAGTGAACAGTTATGGACTATACTGCTGCAGACGTCAAGAAGTTGCGTGAGCAGACGGGTGCAACATTTGTCGACAGTAAGAATGCATTAGCCGAAGCGAAAAGTTGGGACGAGGCCATCAAAATTCTCGATGCCCGGAGTGGTCACAAGGCTGAGAAGATGATGGCGGCTGGCCGTGAGACCAAACAAGGTGGCATCTTCTCCTACATTCATCACAACCATAACCTGGGAGTATTGCTGGAGCTCAATTGCAGCACCGACTTTGTTGCTCGCAGTCACAGTTTCCGTCAACTGGCTAATGATCTGGCCTTACAAATCGGTGGTGCTGCCCCCAAGTACATTAACTTCGAAGATGTACCTGCCGAGGTTGTTGAAGAGGCCCGTTACGCGATTCTGGAGGATCCTTCGATGGAGCGTGTTCCACCGGCGAAGCGCGATGAGGTTATTGACAGCAAACTCAAGAAGGTGTTGGGTGAGCAGGTATTGATGATGCAGCCCTGGGTGAAGGATGAGACAATAATAGTGGGCGACCTTGTGAAAAAGGTGATCGCCGAAACCGGCGAGAATATTATACTGCGGCGTTTCAGTCGCTTTGCATTGGGCGAATAAGTGATGTCAGGGTGTCCAGAATGAATGCCCTGATATCGGCTTTCACGCATGGGAGTATCACCTAAGATGTCTCAAGACACTTCATCCCTGGTCTATGAGCGTATACTGCTTAAATTGAGTGGCGAGGCGCTCTGTCCCCGCAAGGGCTACGGTATTGATGCAGAGGCAGTGCGGCGTATCGCCGGTGAAATTCAACGCGTGCATGCTCTTGGTGTGCAGGTAGCGGTGGTGATCGGTGGTGGTAATATCTGGCGCGGTGCGGATGCTGCCGCAACGGGTATTGATCGTGCAACTGCCGATTACATGGGCATGCTGGCGACAGTCATGAATGCACTGGCATTACAGGACGCCATGGAAAAATTGGGTATGGTCACACGCGTGCAGACCGCTATCGAGATGCCGCCTGTGGCTGAACCGTTTATTCGCCGCAGGGCCGTACGCCACCTGGAAAAGAGGCGCGTGGTAATCCTTGCGGCAGGCAGCGGAAACCCATTTTTCACAACCGATACTGCGGCAGCCCTCCGTGCTGTTGAACTCAACGCTCAAGTGTTGCTTAAGGCTACCAAAGTGGATGGCGTCTATGACGATGATCCCATGCATAATCCCGAAGCCCATAAGTTCGAGGAATTGAGCTATATGCGGGCGCTTAATATGGGACTGAAAGTCATGGACAGCACCGCACTTTCGCTGTGCAAGGATAATCACCTGCCGATTATCGTCTTCAACCTCAACCAGGAGGGGGCGCTCGAGGCTATTGTGCGCGGCAAGAAGTACGGAACGCTAGTTCATGATATGAATGATCAGGGGATCCCATTTATCGCGCCTGTGTAGCGTGATCGACAACGCTGGGGGCACATTCAATACTGCGCCCCCCTACAAAGCAAAGGGAGAATTGCTATGGTAGACGATATATTCGGAGATGCTGAGCGGCGCATGCAGAAGGCGGTCGAGGTATTGAAACAGGATCTGGCGGCGATTCGCACTGGTCGGGCCAGTTCGGCGCTTGTAGAGCGTATCACAGTCGATTACTACGGAGCACCGACACCCATCAACCAGGTCGCCTCGATTTCTGTTCCGGAAGCGCGTTTGTTGGTAATTCAACCCTGGGATCGTAAACTTCTGACGGATATTGAAAAAGCCATTCAGAAATCTGATCTGGGGATCAATCCAAACAACGACGGCCAGGTGATACGCCTGGCTATTCCCCCGCTCAATGAAGAACGTCGTCGTGAAATGGTTAAGACCCTCCACAAGAAATTGGACGAGCATAAAGTTGCCATTCGCAACATTCGCCGTGATGCACAAGACAAATTGCGTGATCGTGAGAAAAAGAAGGAAATTTCCGAAGATGAGCTAAAACGTAGCACGGAACGGCTACAGAAGCTCACCGACCGCTTCATTGATGAGATGGAGAGGGTTGGGAAAACTAAGGAACTGGAGATATTGGAGGTCTAACCTTGGCCAAACTACAGAATCTCTTTCCCTCCTCGAAAGGGAAAGAGACTATGCAGTCGCAATCCGATGCAGCCCAGCAGCTAGCATCCGAACAAAAGCCTGTACTACGACACGTGGCCATCATCATGGATGGCAATGGACGCTGGGCAACAAAACGCCACCTGCCGCGCCTTGCCGGGCACAAGGCCGGCGTCAATGCCCTGCGCCGGGTGGTCGAAGCTGCTGCTGATGAAAATATCGAAATGCTCAGCGTGTACGCCTTTTCAACTGAAAACTGGGCGCGGCCACGCGTCGAAGTTGAGGGGCTGATGCGCCTCTTCTGGGAGACCATCCGCTCTGATTTAGAGAAACTACACCGCGATGGAGTGCGCCTGCGTCATCTTGGTCGTTTACAAGATCTCTCCCCTGATATTCAACAAGCTGTGCGGGACTCGGTAGAAATTACGCGCAATAATACCCGCATTGGTCTCAACGTATGCTTCAATTATGGCGGCCGTGCCGAACTAGTGGATGCTGTGCGCCAGATTATCGCCGACGGGCGTGATCCCGATGTTATCACTGAGGAATTGATCGGTTCCTATTTATATACTCGTGATCTACCGGACCCCGATATGGTCATTCGCACAGCAGGGGAGATGCGTGTCAGTAACTTCCTGCTCTGGCAAACGGCTTACAGTGAGTATTATGCAACACCGACGCTCTGGCCCGATTTTGGACGCGAAGACTTGCGCGCGGCACTGGAGAGTTACCGTCAGCGACGGCGGCGTTTTGGACGTCTCTCTGTGTCATAGCATATAATAGTAGAGACACACAGGTATCACCACGCGTATCAAGGGAAGGTAGCGGCTATTACGCTGTGGCATGAAGCCTGTAATAAGGAGCCGCGTGCAACCCGTAAGTGAGCAAAAAGCAGAAACGAATCCAGCGGAAAAGGCCGAGAGGCAATGGTATCGCTCTGTTGGTCTACGTACTATCACGTCCATTGTTGCCATACCGATTGTGCTAGCTGTCGTGTGGTTGGGTGGCTGGTGGGCATTTGCAGCCTCCGCACTTGTAGTCATCCTGGGTACCTATGAACTGCACACGATGATGCTTCACGAAGGGTATCACCCACTCGTGTTGATCAGTTTGGTACTGAGTATGCTCTTTCTTGTGGCTGCCATGGTACCCATGGAACGTCTTGTGCTGCTTGAAGCGGGCTTGAGCATAGCCCTGCTCATTACATTTCCATTGCTCTTCTTCCGCAAGAAACTCGACGGGGCAATGGTCGACTGGTCGCTGACGCTGGCAATCGCTGTTTATTTGGGCTGGCCTTTGAGCCTCTTACCACTATTACGCGGCTACCAGATGGGGGTCAGTAATGGTTTCTGGTGGATACTAACGGCACTTCTCTGTGTCTGGGGATTCGATACAGGGGCATTCTTCTCCGGGCATTTCTTTGGTCGGCACAAACTCGCTCCAAATATTAGTCCTGGCAAGACATGGGAGGGAGTGGTTGGCGGCTTGATCATTTCAATTGCTGCCGCTCTACTCCTCACTGTTCGACCTCTGGGTGTGCCATGGTACCTGGCTATCTTATTGGGAGGTTTGATAGCGTTGGCTGCTATGCTCGGTGACCTGGCGGAGTCTCTTATCAAGCGTCAGACGCATGTCAAGGACAGTGGCCAGTTTATGCCCGGTCATGGTGGTATCCTCGACCGGGTTGACAGCCTGCTCTTCGGTATAATCGTGGTCTTCATCTTTGCGCAGCTTATTGGGAAATTCTGAATCTGGTCAATTCCCATACGGTGGTCCCGAAACACTCAAGGCACCGAAACACCGTCCTGGGTGTTTCTATTTTGCCTCGTGGCGTGGTAAAATACGACTGGTAGGTATATTCAACAATTGAGAGCGAAAAATTGAGAATCAGGGCGAACGAAGTTCTGCTTGCAAACACATTTAGAGGGCTAGAAATATCTTAGCGGACAAGCAAGCACAGACTCTATGTTCGCCCATAACTATGAGTGAGTACTGAGGTTCATGACCAAATTTCCCAGGGGTATTGCCCTGCTCGGCAGTACCGGATCGATAGGGCAGCAGACACTTGATGTGGTGCGGTGCTTTCCAGAGCATTTTCGTATAGTAGCGTTAGCAGCGCGCAGCAATGTTTCACTCCTAGCGCGGCAAGCTCACGAATTCACGCCCAAGCTAACAGCATGTTTTGCCGAAACGCCAGAGGTAGCACGAGCGGCTAGAGAGGCTTTACCCGGAGTTGTGCTTGGCGAGGAGGGATTACTTGCAGCAGCCACGCATCCAGATGTAGATATCGTCGTAGCTGCCACTTCAGGTCTGATGGGCCTCGCCCCGACGTTAGCAGCCATCCGGACTGGAAAGACTATCGCGCTGGCGAATAAAGAAACGCTTGTCATGGCGGGTCACCTGGTAATGGAGGCAGCGCAGGATGCAGGCGTATCGATCCTGCCTGTAGACAGCGAACACAGTGCAATCTGGCAGTGTCTACGCGGTGAAAATACAACAGAGGTCAATCGCCTCATATTGACCGCCTCAGGAGGGCCATTCCGCCGCGCTACGCTCGATCAACTATGTTCGGTGACAGTGGAGCAGGCGCTGGCTCATCCAACCTGGCAGATGGGACCCAAAATTACGGTAGACTCTGCAACACTGATGAATAAAGGGCTGGAGGTACTTGAAGCTCACTGGCTTTTTGGTATTCCATATCAACGGATCGATGTCGTCGTGCACCCGGAAAGCATTATCCACTCGATGGTCGAGTTTGTTGATGGTTCGTTGAAAATGCAGGCCAGCCTGCCAAGTATGCATTTACCGATACAGGATGCGTTGAGCTATCCGGTACGTTTAACCACCAGCGGCACTGGACTTGTGCGCGAGCTGCACTGGGCTGAGGTGGCACAACTCAATTTTGAAGAGCTTGATAACACACGCTTCCCTTGCTTTCGGCTGGCTCTCGAAGCAGCAAAGCTGGGAGGCACTTATCCTTGTGTACTTGTAGGAGCAGACGAGGAGGCTGTCGCCCTCTTCCTCGCGGGAAAGATTGGATTCCTGGAAATCGCTGAACTAATCGAAGCAGTGCTTGAGCGTCATCGCCCCGATGCCCAGCCGGATCTGTCTGTAATTCTAGAGGTATGTGCCTGGGCGCGCAG
>WNGJ01001646.1_pt1 | contig 28398 bp, 23 predicted proteins | sample 5400611 | NCBI WGS metagenome assembly WNGJ01 (sample SAMN13153375, study PRJNA577476) | soil metagenome | isolation source: 40 cm soil or saprolite under Garry oak tree replicate 1 | place: USA:California | collected 2016-06-15
GGCTCAAGAGGCCGAGCTTTCCGATGTCGAGCAGCCCGCGGTCGCGCGGCAGCAGGCGGATCACCGCTGATTCGCCGTGCTGCGCCGGCATCGTCGCGACGCGGATGTCGATTTCCGAGCGGGCGACCCGCAGCCGCGCGGCCCCGTCCTGCGGCAGGCGGCGCTCGGCGATGTTGAGCCCGGCGAGAATCTTGATGCGGGAGATCAGCGCCTGCGGTACCGCTCCCGCCGGCGTCGCCACCGCGCGCAGCAGGCCGTCGACGCGCATGCGCACCACGAGCCCGTTGCGGAACGGCTCGATGTGGATGTCGCTTGCGCGCAGCTCCATCGCCTTTTCCAGGAGGTCGTTGACCGCCCGGACCACCGGCGCGCCGCTGGCAAGGTCGCGCAGGCTCTCGATGTCGTCGTCGCCGGGCGCAAGGGTGACCTCCTTGGCGTCCGGGGCGGAAGCGTCCTCGCCTAGGCGTTCGGTCAGCGCCGTGGCGATATCCTCGAACGAGGCGACCTCGATTTCGACCGGCCCGCCCAGCACGATTTCCGCCGCCCGAATGGCTGCCGCGTCGCTCGGATCGGCCAGCGCCAGCCGCAAGCGCCGATCCGGCGTCTGATAGGGGAACACCGTGGTCTCGCGCAGGAAGCGGCGCGAGAACGCGCCGGTAACGGGGGAAGCGGCGATCAACTCGGGCAGTGCGACCCGGCTCAGGCCGTAAAAGCGCGCCACCTCGTCGGCAAAGTCGTTGGCCGAAAGGTCGGTCAATTCCCACAGTTTTCGCAGGCTCAGTTCAGAATTGCTTTCGTTATCGCGGCCAGAGGCAAAGGTTAAATCGGAGACAATATAGTTCTTGCTCGACAGGTGTCTTGCAAAATCGGCCACTATATTGGGCGACATCGCGGCGTCCACTCGCGCGTGAGCGGGCGAAACGCCTCCCCGCGCATCAATGTATTTCTGCTTGACGGATAAATAAAACTTAGCGATGCTCAAAAACTCTGTCAATCAATAGGCGGGTCGGGGGCGGTTGTAAGCGCAACGATCGTTTCGGGTGGGTGAGTTGCTCGTAGTGTGCAGGCTTGCACGGCGGCCGGCGTTCCGCGCGTTGCTGGCGGGCGCGGGCATTGCTGTCTGCGGCGCGCTGCTCTCGGCATGCAACCTCACGGCGGGCGGCGAAAGCGGCACGGCTCCGCCCGATGCGGTGGACCGCATTCGCCAAACCGATCTGCAGCCGCGCTTCCCCGCGCCGTCGGAAGGCGCGAACACCGGAGCCACCGGCGGCCCACGCGCGGCGAGCTATTACGGAAGCGCACCCATCGAGGCGGCCGCGCCGGTGCCGACCCCCGGCGGCGGCGAGGGTTACGAGTTCAATTTCGAAAACACGCCGGTTATCACCGTCGCCAAAGTCATCCTCGGCGACATTCTCGGCGCGGGTTACACCATCGATCCGCGCGTGCAGGGAACCGTCAGTCTCACATCGGGGCATCCGGTCCCCAAGAACGACGTGCTGTACGTGCTGGAAAGCGCCCTGCGCACCAGCAACGTGGCGCTCGTGCGCGAACGCACCGGATACCGGCTCGTGCCGGCGCCCGAGGCGGTCGGCAGCGCCGGCGTCGATCCGCGCCGCGACCCCGAGGCGGGTTACGGCATCACGGTCATTCCCCTGCAATTCGTCTCGGTGCAGACGGTCACGAAGCTCCTGGACAGCTTCGCCGCCAAGCCCGGCTCGATCCGGGCGGATCAGTCGCGCAACCTGCTGCTGGTGCAGGGCACCGGCGCCGAGCGGCGAGCGGCGCTCGATACCGTGCTGAGCTTCGACCGCGACTGGATGCGCGGACAGTCGGTCGGAATTTATCCGATCCGCAACACTACCCCCGAGCCGGTGATGACGGAACTCGAGAAGATCATCGATTCCGGCGAGGGAGGCCTTAATCAGAATCTCGTCAAGCTGCAGCCGATCGCGCGCATGAACGCGATCCTGGTGGTCTCGAAGAAGCCGGAACTGCTGCGCACCGTGGCGACCTGGATCAACCGGCTGGACAATTCGGAGACCGCGAGCACGGGCGTGAAAGTGTACCGCGTCCGCTACGGCGACGCGCGGCAGATCGCCAAGCTGCTCAACGACATTTTCATCGGCAGCGGAGGAGGGGCGCTCGACACCGCGGCGAACCAGATCGCGCCCGGCGCCGGATTGAGCGGCATGTCGACCTTCGACCGGCTCACCGGCGCGAGCCAAGGGAGCACCGGCGTCGGGGGCTCGCCGACGCCGCCGGCCCAGGCGCCCGTCGGCACCGGGTTTGGCGGGAGCGGGCTCGTCGGCCCTGGCGGCACCCCGAGCCCGACCACGGGCGGCCCCATTCGCGGCGGCGGCGCCGAAACTCCCGCCGTGCCCACGAATACGCTCGCTCCCGGACCGGCTGCCGGCGGCGGACCCGGCGGCACCGCGGCGATTCTTCCCGGCGTGCGGATCACCGCCGATGTCGTGAACAACGCGCTGCTGATCTATGCCAACCGGGAAAGCTACCTGATCATCGAACGCGCGATTCATCAGCTCGACCGGCCGCTGCTGCAGGTCGCGATCGATCTGACCATTGCCGAGGTCACGCTCAACGACAAGCTCGGTTACGGCGTGCAGACGCTGCTCACCAGCGCCAACCTCGGCCTGCCGACCGGCACCGGGCAGGCGATCAACACCGCGGTCGCGCAGCCTTTGGCGCAGGTGTTCCCCGGCGCCAACATCCTGGTCGGCACGCTCGCGAACCCGCAGATCATCATCAACGCCTTGCATAATTACACCGATGTGAAGGTGCTATCGAACCCGTCGCTCGTCGTGCTCGACCATCAGGTCGCGACGTTGCAGGTCGGCGATCAGGTGCCGATCACGACCGGCACGGCCACCGTGCTCAGCGCCAACAACGCGGTCGTCAACACGATCAATTATCAGAACACCGGCATCATCCTGCGCGTCGTTCCGCGCATCAATTCCAACGGCAAGGTCACGCTCGACATCGAGCAGGAGATCAGCAACGTGTCGCCGAACTCGCAGACCGGGTCGCTGACGCCGACAATCTCCCAGCGCCGCGTGAAGAGCTCGATCTCCGTCGTTACCGGTCAGACCGTGCTGCTGGCCGGCCTGATCAACGAGACCCAGAGCCGCGCGCGCACCGGCATCCCGTTCCTCGATCAGGTGCCGGTGCTGGGCGACGCCGCCAGCACCCTGAACCAGAAGGCGCTCACGCGCACCGAGCTGATCATCTTCATTCGGCCGCAGGTGATCCGCGACAGCGTCGACGCGGCGGCGGTGGCGGAAGAACTGCGGTCCCGCATGCGCGGCGGCAAATACGGCCAATGGGAGCCCGTCCCGGGAGCGGCCGAGACGCCGACCCCGCAGGTCCTGCGCTAATCCAGGCGCGCTTGAGCGAGCCGCGCGACCGTCTCCCTTTGACGCGACGCAACGTCGGAATAATTGGCGCCGTTGGTGCCGTCGCGATTGCGGCCGCGGTCGTGAGTTTGGCGGTCGCTCCCGGGCTCGCCGGCATGTTGGGGGCTGCGCTCGCCCTCGACGTCATAGCGATCGCGGCGATCGACGCGCGCCGTTTCATCATCCCGGATGAGTTGACGCTCGCGGCGCTCGTACTCGGGATCGCCAACGCGGGGCTCGAGACCTGGCCCGAGGGGTGGAGCGCGGTTTTTTCGTTAATCGGCGCGGCGCTGTTGCGCGGCGCGGTGCTGGCCGGGTGTTTCTTCGCGCTGCGCGCGCTCTACGCACGCCTGCGCGGCCGCGAGGGGATCGGCCTCGGCGACGTCAAGCTCGCGGGGGCAGGCGGCGTGTGGCTAACCTGGTCGACCATCCCGGTCGCGATCGAGATCGCCGCGCTCGCGGCGCTCGCGGTCTATGTGGTGCGCCAGCTCGCCGGCGGCCGGGTGATGAGCGCGACCGCGCGCATGCCGTTCGGCCTGTTCCTGGCGCCGGCCATATGGCTCGGCTGGCTGCTGGAGGCGACGCTGTTTGCGGCCTAGAGCGATTTCCGCTTCAAATGAATCGGAAACCGCTCTAGGTTTTTATTATCGCATTTTCTTTCGGAAAACCGGTTCCCACTTTCCCGGAAAATGCTCTGAGCGCGCTTACTCGATCCCGGGCGGGCGGCGCACGTAGAACCACTTCGACGCCAAGTCTTGTCCGGCGGTGCGTTCGACCAGGGTCAGTTTCGCACCCACCGCGTCGCGGATCCTGACCCAGTAGTCGCGCTCACGCGGCGTTGCACGGGCGGTCGCGACATTGAGCCATTTGTAGGCGAGAACATAATCCTGCGGTACGCCCTGGCCCTTATCATACGCCAGGCCGAGCATGAACTGGGCGACGGGAACGCCTTGCTCGCTGGCGGCACGATACCAGTCTGCGGCCGCGACGTAGTTCTGCGGCAGGCCGCGCCCGTTGGCGAACATGAAGCCGACATAGGTTTGCGCCCTGGGGTTGCCGTGCTGGGCGAGCGGCAAAAGCAGCCGGGCGGCCGTCGGGTAGTCGTGACGGTTGTACGCGGCGATGCCCGCCTGCAGCGGTCCGGCGGCAGCCGGGCCGGCGCCGACCAACGCAAAAAGCAACGCACTCAACAGAACTAATTTCCTCATGGGCCTCGGTTCGCTCCTCGATCAAACGGCAGCTCATGCGGGCAATACTATAGAACAACTGCGCGCAACCTGCATCGGGCATTCCGGCACGAGAGCCGTGCGCAGGATTTTATCAGGCGGCTGCGGGCCTGGGCAGCTCGCGTAAGGCCGTTGTGACCTGCGTCAGCACGCTCTCCCAGTCGCCGGGCGTCGGCTGACGAAAAAGCCGCGCGGTCGGATACCATGGAGTTTGGTCGCGGCCGACCATCCAGCGCCAGTCGGTGGAGAACGGCAGCAGGACCCAAGTCGGCTTGCCCATGGCGCCGGCAAGATGGGCGACCGACGTGTCGATCGTGATCACCAGGTCGAGCAGCGAGATCATGGCGGCGGTGTCGGCAAGATCGGCCTGGCGCTCGCCGAGGAAGGTGGCCATCCCGCTTGAGTCCAAAATCGGCGCGTCTTCGTTCGGCACCTCCTTCTGCAGGGCCACGAAATGAAACTCGCGCAATTGCAGGATCGGCAGCAGCAGGCGCAGGGGAATCGATCGACGGAATATCGGCGATACGGCGCCGGCCCACATCAAACCGATCCGAGGCCGTGGCAGACCTGCCAAAACCGGCCGCCATTTGACGAGCCTGTCGGCCGGCGCCGAAAGATACGGGATATCGGCCGGGATGGTCTCGATGCTGGTTTGGAACGTCAGGGGCAGCGTCGGCAGCGGACAAAAGCCGTCGAACGGCGGCAGCGGCTCGCCTTGCCCGCAAACGACCGATGCGCCCTTGAGGGTCGTCATCACGGCGGCCAACGGCCGCTGCACCGCCAGGACGACCTTGGCGCCCCGTTGCGCCACCAGCGGGACGTAGCGGGCGAACATGATGGTGTCGCCGAGTCCCTGTTCGCCGTGCAGGAGGATGGTCTTGCCCGAAATGTCCCAGTTGCCGAGCCACAACGGCTGCGCCGGTCTTTTCTTGCCGCCGCTGAAATTGCCCGTGAAGTGCCGCCACGCGTATTTTTTCCAGCCGGCCGCGTAATCGCCCAGCGCCAGCCGCACCAATCCCTCGCCGAGCTGGGCGTCGACGTGATCGGGCTTGATCGCCTGGGCGATCTCGAAGCAGTCGAGCGCTTCCGCGTGGCGATTGAGGCTGCGCAACGCCAGACCGAGATTGTTGTAGGCATCGGCGTGGTCCGGCTTGAGCGCGAGCGCCTGCTTATAGCTCGCGACCGCCTCCTCGTAGCGGCCGAGCGCTTGCAGCGCGATGCCCATGTTGTTGTGCGCGTCCGCATAGCTGGGGCGTGCGTCAATCGCGCGGCGGAAGCACGCGACCGCCCCCTCGTGCTCGTTCCGCGCCAGCAGCACACCCAACGCGTTGTGAGCTTCCGCATAGTCCGGCCGTAGCTCGATCGCACGCTGATAAAGTTCGCGCGCTTCGCCGGGACGGCCGAGACTCTGCCGGACTTGTCCCAGATTGTAGTGGGCTTCCGGACGGCTCGGCTCGAGCTCGATCGCCCGTTCGAACTGTCGCGCCGCATCGGCCGGACGCTTCAAGCGCTGCAGCGCGACGCCGAGATTGTTGTGGGCATCGGAAAAATTCGGGTGGCGCTCGATCAGCCGCTCGATCAGCGGGACCGCGTCCGCGAACGCACCCCGCCGCAGCCGCAGCACGCTCAATTTGTGCAAGGCGTCGGGGTTATCGGGGTCGTGCGCGAGCAAGGCCTCGTAGCGGCGCTCCGCGTCCGGGCTATCCTCGCGTCGCGAGGGCCTGCTCGCTTCAACCACGGCAGTGGGAGCAGCGGGTGATTCCTCGCCAGTCAAATCGGTGCTCAAAGAAAACTCTCCGCCTCGCGAGCTCGGCCGCTTGTATAGTGCTCCGCCGCGGGATAGGGCGGTCGCTTCGACGCGGGGCGAGCGGGTCGGGATGCGTCGATTTGACTGCAAACTTTGCGGGCGTGACGGGTCGCGATGGTTGACATCCTTGCTCCGATTTCGGTCGGCGAACTGATCGACAAGATTACGATATTGCGCATCAAGCGGGAACGCATCCGCGCCGCGTCCGCGCAGGCCAATATCGACCGCGAACTCGACCGCCTGCTCGAAATCCGCGCCGGCGCGTCCCTCGATCGGGCTGAGCTTGCGGCCCTCGAGGAGGAACTCTTCCGGGTCAACGGCCGGCTGTGGGACGTCGAGGACGAGGTGCGCAGCCTGGAGCAGCGCGGCGACTTCCGGGAGCGTTTCATCGAGCTTGCGCGCTCCGTCTACCGGCTGAACGACCAGCGCTCGGTGCTCAAGCGCCGGATCAACGAGGTAACAGGGTCGGCGATCGTCGAGGAAAAGTCTTACCCTGCATACGAGTAACCCCTCGCGTGGCGGGGCGCCCCGCGCTTGCCGCATTGACGCGGCATCAGCGTCCGGTAAGTTAACGGCCATTCTCGCGGAACGCTGCAAAACCCGGGCTTATCGGCTCAAGCGGTGACGCCGCGTCACGGCGCCGGGAAAACCGGCGAACGGAGGAAAAAAACCGATGCCGCTGTCGGGCCAGTTTGATCTCACCAACGCGAAAGAAACCGTCGCCCTCCCGAACACCACCGACGTCGCGAGTTTCACCGACACCAATCTGTCCGATACCGCGTCCTCTTTCACCGCCCAGATCGACTGGGGTGACGGGACGACATCGGTCGGTACCGTCGTCGGGTCGAACGGGAATTTCACCGTCGAGGGCGGCCACACCTACGCCGACGAGAATCAATACCCCGCGATCGTAACGGTCACCCGTACCGCCGATAGTTCGCAGCTCGTGATAGCGGGAACCGTCCCGGTCGCCGACACCGACGTCTTCAGCAATCTGCACGGCACCACGATCAGCTATACGCCCAATCAAGCCCTCAACAATGTGACGGTGGCGACGTTCACCGACAGCAACACCGTCAACGTGGCCGGGGACTTCACCGCCCAGATCGATTGGGGTGACGGAACGGTCACCACCGGCACGGTGCAGGGCTCGGCCGGATCGTTCTCGATCGTGGGCTCGCACACGTACACGGCGGCGGGCGAGTTCGCGGTTTCGGTGGCGTTTGCCGACGACGCACCCGATGCGGCCTCCGGCTTCGTCAGCAGCACGGCGGTGAGCGGGTTTGGCGGTACGGTGGTTCTCACCTCGGCGACCGAAGGGACGGCGCTCAACGGCGCAGAGGTCGCCACCTTTGCCGACACCAGCGGCAGCCATGTGGCCAGCGACTACACGGCGAGCATCGACTGGGGCGATGGGATGACAACGCCCGGCACGGTGAGCGGGTCGGGCCAGTCCTTCACGGTCACCGGGAGCCACACCTATGCGGACGAGGAGGGCAACGAGGTCGACGGTACATCACCGCTGATGAAGGTGAGCATTACGCGGACGGGCGGCCCGACGATCACGCCGCAAGGCACGGTGGTGGTCGCTGACGCCGACTTGTTGACCATGACCAGCAAGACGATCGGAAGCTCGGTCAACCAGCCGCTCACCAATGTGACGGTCGCAACCTTCACCGATCCCTACCTCGGCAACATCGCCGGCGATTTCAAAGCGACGATCGACTGGGGCGACGGCTCGACGACCGATATCGGGACGGTTTCCGGCTCGAACGGCGCGTTCACCGTCACCGGCAGCCACACCTATACGGACAACGGGCAGAACAACATCAATGTCAGCATCCTGGATGATGTCCCCAACGAGGGGCAGATAGGTGCCGTCACCAGCAAGGCCATCGTCGGATTGGCACCCGGCGATTTCCTGCTGACCGCCGTCACCGAGGGCGACGCCAGCAGCCATAACGTCGTAACCTTCAACGACGGAAATACCAGCGACACCGCGTCCGCGTTCACCGCCGCCATCGACTGGGGCGACGGCACGACAACGCCTGGGACGATCTCCGGCGCGAGCGGGTCGTTCACGGTCAGCGGCATCCACGCCTATGCGGACGAGGGCGGCGAAACGCCGACCGTGATTGTCACGCGTACCGCCGATCAAGAGACCGCCACGATAACCGGGGACACGACCGTCGGCGACGCCGACAGCTTCTCACTCACCGCCAACAACATCAGCGGCAATCCGGGCCAGCCGTTTACCAACGTCCAGGTTGCGACCTTCACCGATACGTTCCTCGGCCAGGTGGCGAGCGACCTCGATGCAACGATCGACTGGGGTGACGGGACGACCACGCCCGGCACGATCTCCGGCGGCAGCGGCTCGTTCACCGTCAACGGTACGCACACCTACACGGCGGGCGGGACTGACGTGCTGAAGGTGACTGTTTCCGACGACGCGCCCGGTACGGCCTCGAAGTCTGCAACGGCCACGGCCACGATCAATTTCGCCGGCCAGATGGTGCTGACCGCTGCCACCGAAGGCACCGCGCTGCCCAACAACACGCCGGTCGCCACCTTCAGCGACAGCAACGGCGGCGACACGGCGGCGAGCTTCACGGCGACGATCGAATGGGGCGACGGGACCACCACGCCCGGGACCGTGAGCGGCGGCGCCGGCACCTTCACGGTCAGTGGCGGCCACACCTATGCGGACGAGGGCAACGACAGCGCGAAAGCGATCCTCACTCATACCGCGGATGGCGCGACGTCCACGGTGAGCGGCAGCGTTGCGGTCGCCGAGGGCGACAGCCTCACCCCGCATCCCGTGAGCTTCACGACCCATGCGCACCAAGCCTTCAGCGGCACAGTCGCGACCTTCGACGACACCTACACCGCCAATGTGCCGGGCGACTTCGTGGCCACCATCGATTGGGGCGACGGAACGACCACGGCCGGCACGGTATCCGGCGGGAGCGGCACGTTCACGGTGAGCGGTACGCACGCCTACGCGTCTTCCGGGCAGGACACCGTGACGGTGAGGCTCGCGGACGATGCGCCGGGGACGGCCAGCGCGACCGCCACGAGCACGGCCACGGTTGGCGCCGCACTTAGCGTCAAGAACGACTTCAACGGCGATGGCAATTCCGACCTGCTGCTGCAGAACAACCCGTTCGTCGGCAATCCCAACGTGATGGTCGAATTGCTCAATGGGCTGACCGTCTCCTCCTCGGGAACGATCTCCACGCCGCCGGGATGGCACGTCGAGGCCTCGGCCGATTTCAACCAGGACAGCAAGGCCGACATCATCCTGCAGAACAACGACGGCACGCCGCAAATCTGGCTGATGAACAGCACGAACGTCACCAGCGTAACCAACCTGGTGAACCCCGGCCCATCCTGGCACGTGATCGCCGCCGACGACTTCAACAAAGACAGCCACCCCGACATCCTGTGGCAGAATACCGACGGCGCGGCGGCGATCTGGTTGATGAACGGGACGACGCCGATCGCCGGCGGCGTGCTGCCGGTCAATCCCGGTCCGGCATGGCGCGTCATCGGCGCCGGCGACGTCAACGGCGACGGCAACGCCGACATCCTGTGGCAGAACAACGACGGGACGCCGGCCATCTGGCAGATGAACGGCACCAACGTGATCGGCGGCGGGCTGCTGATCAATCCCGGGCCGTCGTGGCATGCCATCGGCCTTGGCGACTTCAACGCCGACGGCCACGCCGACATTCTGTGGCAGAACAACGACGGCGCGGCGGCCATCTGGGAGCTCAACGGTACAAACATTATCGGCGGCGGCGTGCTGTCGCCCAATCCCGGCGCATCGTGGCACGTGATCGGCACCAGCGACTTCAACGGCGACGGCCACGCCGACATCCTGTGGCAGAACAACGATGGGACGCCGGCGATCTGGGACATGAACGGCACGACGATCATCGGGGGCGGTCTGCTGCCCAACCCGGGCGCGACCTGGCAGGCCAAGGCTGACGGGCCGATTCCGCTCGGCGGGATGGATACCGGCGTCCCGGCAATGCCGCCCGCGCTGCATTTGAGTGCGCCCGATCCGGTGGTGGGCACCGGCCTGCTTCCGTCCGGGCTCCCACCGCAGTTCGCGCCGCCTTGGACGGGCGTCCCCGCCGGGACAAGCGATCCGACGTGGGTGCATTTGGCCGCCTTCGGCACGTGACGCCCTCAGGCCCACGGATCGCGCGGCTTGTCGGATAGCGGGCGAGCAGGGAGCGCAGGTCGCGCCGCAACCCTCGCGCGCGTGGTCAATATTTGGCGACCACCGGGCCCCAATCGAATTTGTAGCTCACGCCGAGGCGCAGCACGTGCTCGCGCGGGGTAATCGTGGTGTTCCACGCGTAGCCGGGGGCAAAGGGAGCCGCGGCGGCGATGAGCGGCGAGGCGTAGCTGAACGCGTCGAACCGCAGGTAGAGATACTCGGCCTTGACCGACCAGTTGTTCGTCACCGCCCATTCGACCCCGCCGCCGGCGACCCAGCCCAGTTGGTTCGACGACGTCGAGCCGACGTGCGTGGCGCCGTTAAAGACGCCGAAAACGGGAACCGTTCCGAACGCAACGACGGCGTTGGACTGAAAGTTCGCCCAGGCGACGCCGCCGGTCCCGTAGATCAGCACCCGCTCCGCTGGGGTAAAGCCGGCGCGCACGCGGGCGGTCGCGAACCAGCGTTGCGTCACGTCGACGTGCTCGGTGTGCGCGGCGTCGATGAAGGCCGGGTTGCCTACGTTGGGGAAGGCCGCATAGGCGGCGTCCGCGGAGGCTGCTGTGTGGGTCCACTGCCAGTCGCCCTCGACCCCGAGAACCGCCGCGCCCCACTGGGCGTTGCAGCCGACTTGGCCGCCTGCCTCCCACCCGCTCGGCGTCATCGCATAGGAATGCGATAAGGCCGGGATGTCGGTAGCGATGTCGCCGCTTCCCTGGAGGTTGGGCGGCGGGTTGGTCCCGGGCGCGTTGAGATAGCTTCCGCCGGGGGAAAGGTCCGCCGTCGTCGGCAGACGCGTGCCGCCGACGTTCGCGCCGACATAACAACCGGTCCAGCTCCAGATCGGAGCGACCGCACGCGCCTTGACCGGAAGATCGGCGGCACCGGCAGAATTGGCCGCGGCGCAGACGATAACCGCGACGGATCCCAGGACCAGCCGCCTCATGGGCTCCCCCTTGCCCTGATGGACGAATCCGAACGTATGACGAGACTATCGTCCAAACGTATCATGCGGTCATCTGCACGGCTGTCTCATTTCTGCAACGGTGGATGAAAATCGGAGTAGCGAGCGCGCACGGCGCGCCGTCAAGCCAAATTGAGGCGGTCCAAAAGGCCGTTCGCGAGCGCGAACTGCCGGGCCACCATGTCCTCCCAATCGGCCGCCGGTGCGGTTGCCCTGCTGCGGTGGGCGCGGCGCTCCGGCAATAGTTCGCTCAGCACGATCGCGCACCAGCGCAGCCCGAACAGCGGCAACAGCGCGGCAAGTCGTTCGGCATGCGCCATGCCGAAGTGGGCGAGCAGGGTGTCGCGGTAGAGAGCGCGCTGCGCTTGCGTGAGCGGCATGCCGGGATGAAGCACGAAATTGCCGATGCTCGTGAGCGGATCGTCCCAGCCGAAATATTCGAAATCGAGGAACGTCAGTTTTCCATCCGTCCCGCGCAACGCATTGTGCGCTCCGAAATCGGAAGCGATCAGGGTTTGGTCGGCCGCGGGACGGTCGGCGGCGAAGTCCAGTCGCAATTCATCGTAGCTGCGCCGCGCGCGCGCCTCGGCCGCGGTCAGCGCGGGGAGAAATCGCGCCTTCAGGAAAGCATCGAGTTCGGGCAGCTGCGTGCCGAATGCCGCGAGCGGCCCGCATCTGGCGCGAATGTGGGAGAGAATGCGCGCGCCGGAGACGCACGCCTCGGCCGCGGGCCCGATTTCCCGGCGTGAGTCCGCGTCGATTGCGCGGTCGAGGTCGATCTGGAATTGGGCGAATTGCGCAACGTCCGCGTCGGAAACGTCCGTTACCGCGGCGCCCTCGATCCAGGAGAGCAAACTCACATGCGCGTCGTGGTCAGCGGCGACGAGGTGTGGGGCGCGCCCGAGCCTCACGCGGGCGAAGAACGCGAGTGCGCGCTGCTCGGCGCCTTGGCGGTCGCGCCGGTCGTCCGCAGGATATTTTTTGAGCGCATAGAGACCCGCCGCGGTCGTGATCTTGAACACGCGGCTGTTGCCGCCCTTGCGCACTTCCTCGATTGCCGTCACCGGGGCAGGGATCAGGCGCGCGGCCGCCTGCGCGACCGCCTCAGGAATGCTGGAAGACGGCGGCACAGACTTCGGTCCAGTTGGCGGCACGCTCGAACGGGCCGGAATGCTCGGTGGAAAACAAAATCTTGCGGCAGCCGGCGGGCATGTCCGCGTGGCCGAGCACCTCGGGCAAGTCGTCGACGAAAACTTGACAATCGAGTTCGCCGATGCGGCGGACCTTGGCGTCGCGTGTGTCTTCGAAGAACACCCGGCTCACATCGAGGCCGAATCCCTCGGTCTCAAAGAAGCCTTGCCGCCGCATCCACGCAAGCGCGCTCTCGCGCAGGTCCGTGCGCAGCGGGTCGTGGTGGGCGAGGAGCGTCTTGTGGCTGACGACGTAGACCTGCCATCCGTTGCGCTCGCGGCAGCGCCGGAAGAACTCCGCGGCGCCGTCGTAGACTTCCGCGCGGTCGATGCGCTGCCCGTACACGAGGCCTTGCAGCCGCTCCCACAAATATCCGTCCGGCCGTTCGCGATAGAGCCAGCGTTTCGCGGCGTCCTTTCCGCCGGTGAAATCGGCAGGCAGGAGTCCCGCTTCCTTGCCGACGGCGGCGAAGGCACGGTCATAACAGACGAGGGTGTTGTCGAAGTCGACGCCGATTCTCATAGCGGGACAGGATCACTTGCGTCGAACATAGCACGGGCAGCTATGCGGAACCTGCGCGGGGATAGGCGGAAAAGAGTTCCTGAAGGACCGCTGCGGCGGGACGGATGGGAAATCCCAGCTCGCTCGCCAGCTTGCCGGCGTCGAGCGCGGCATAGCGATGGCGATGGATCGCCGCGACCTGCCCCTCGTTCACGTCCTCGCCGCGAACCAACTCGGCCGGGAAGCCGCAAATTTCCGCCATCCGGCGCGCCGCCTGGGCGTAGTCGAGTTCGTCGGCGGACGAGAGATGCCACGGGCCGACGCGCCGTTCCAGGCCGAGACGCATCGCGGCTTGGGCCACGTCCTCGACCGACACGGGGGCAAGCGTCATGTTCGTGGCGGCGACCGGGGACTGCCCGGCGCCGAGCGCGGCGTGCCAGGTGCGGAACATGCCGACGGGCACCCGTGCGAGGATTTTGGTAATCCGCAGGACTGCCGCGGGCAGGCTCTCGCGGGCGATCGCTTCCTCGACCTCGAGCTTGTGCCGGCCGTAGAGGTTTTTCGGCCGCCGCGGCGCGGTTTCGCCCGGCCGGGGTATTTCGCCGTCGAACACCTGGCCGCTCGAGAAGAAGACCAGATGCGTGCCGACGCGCGCGAGCGCGCGCATGACCTTGAGCGTGCCTTCCACGTTGACGAGGTGCGCCGCCTCGGGCGCACGCTCGCATGCCTGCATCTCGGTCACTCCCGCGCATACGAACGCGCAGGCGAAGCGCTCGCGCGCGAGCGCCGGCAGATCCGGGCGGGCGAGGTCGAGCTGGATCGCATCGGCGCGCAACCGGCGCGAGGTCGCCCGGACGGCGTAGCCGGCGGCGCGCAGCGCCAGCACCAACTCCGAGCCGACGAGGCTGTCCGCGCCGATCACGAGTGCGTCGTACCGCGTCATTTGCTCTTCATAGCCCGCGTGGAGCGCAGCGGAATGCGGGATCGGCGTCCCCGGACTCGCTCCATCCGGGCGACAGATTCACGCGAGGTTGACGCGCTGCATCATCTTGATATTGAAGTAGCGCGGATCGTCGAGCGAATTGGGCAATTTGCCGCGATCAAAGGCCGCGATCAGGTCTCCCACCGCTTCGTCGATGGCGTGGCCGGGGCTGAAGCCCAGCTCGCGCTGAATCTTGCGCGACGACACGTGATAGGAGCGCGGATCGTTGGTCGGCTTGACCACGAGCTTCACATGCTCGCCGACCTGCGTCTGCACCATGCGCGCGAGCTGGATGACGGTGTGGTTCTCGTAACCGGCGTTGAACACCTTGCCGTCGATCTGCTCGGCCGGCGCCGCCAGGAGCAGCAGATAAACATCGACCATGTCGCCGATGTGGATGTTCGGGCGCAGCTGCTCGCCCCCGAACACGGAAATCTCGCCCTTGTTGTAGCCCAGGTTGGTCAGGATGTTCACGACCACGTCGAGCCGCTGGCGGGGTGAATATCCGCACACCGTAGCCGGGCGCACGGTAACGGTGACGAAGCCGCGCTCGTGCTCCTTGTCGAGCAGGTCCTCGCATTCGGCCTTGTAGCGCGAATAATCCGTGAGCGGCTCGCGCGACAGTTCCTCGGTGACTTCGACGCCGTTCTTCACTCCATACACCGAGGACGACGAGGCGTAGATGAAACGCTTCACGCCGGCGTCCTTGCTGGCGCGCACCAGCGGCACGAAGGCATCGAGGTTGATCGACCGGCCGAGCGTCGGATTGAGCTCGAACGACGGGTCGTTGGAGATGCACGCGAGGTGGATGACGGCGTCGCAGCCTGACAGCGCACGCTCGACCGTTTGCGGGTCGCGGATGTCGCCCTTGATTTCGCTCAGGTCCGGGCTGCCGCGCACCTGCGCCAGCACATCCTCGCCGTAGATGTAGAGATCGAGCACGGTGACGGCATATCCCGCCGCCAGCAGGGCAGGCACCAGCATGGCGCCCACATAGCCGGCCCCGCCGGTAACCAGGACGCGGTTAAGCGACGGGTTCTTCACGTGCATCGTTTTTGCTGGAGCATGATCTTTTTCCGACCTGGCTTCGCCCGCCGAAGCATCAAGCCCAACGACGATCCGTGCGAGGGCTTCGCGCAGGCGGGAAACCGGTGTCCACTTTTCGGGATCATGCTCTAGTCGCGCCGACGCGCGGCACCGCGGCCGTCCTGTTCCATGCTGTAGTCGAGAATGGCATGGCACAGCGCCAAATGCCCGATCTCGACGATGCCGTAGAAATCGGATGGCAAATAAACATTCATGTCGCCTTCGCGGCGCAGCGGATTGTCCGCGCCGAACCCGCTCATGGTGAGGATGGTGCAGCCGAGACCGCGCGCGGTGCGTGCCGCGTTTAGAATGTTGGGAGATTTGCCGGACGAGCTGATCGCCACCAGCAGGTCGCCCGGGCGCGCATGAAACTCGACCTGCTTCGCGAATACGTCGGCGAAGCTGTAGTCGTTGGCGAGGCAGGTGAGCATGCTGCTGTCGTTGAGCGACAGGGTGCGCAAGTTGCCGTTTTTGTTGTAGTCGGTCGCCATGTGGCTCGCGGTGGTCGCGCTGCCGCCGTTCCCGACGAACATCAGCTTGCCACCCGCATCATGCGCGCGGCGCGCCGTCGCCGCCGTCCAGCGCACGACTTCGTCGAGCGGCACCCGGGAGCCGGCACGATCGGTTGCCTCGCCATCCTGCAGCGCGGTCGCGAGCGCCTGGGCGTAGCCGTCCACGTAGGACGCGCGAACGCTGTCGAGCATGGTCCCTTCCCGCTCTTTCGAGCCGTCTGGCCGGAAACCGGCCCCTGGTTTGATCATTGGGCCGGCAAGCTATGCCCGCGCCGGCGGGAGGCGTCAAGCAAAGACGCCACCGGCAACACCCGCCGCGGGCACTATTTCAGCAGATCTGTCAGATACTTAACGACTTCCGCCCGGGTGATGTAATGCCGGTGGCCGGCGATGCTCAATCCGAGCGGCTCCGGGACCGCACTCCGGAGCTTGGGGCCAACGAACCGTCCGAGGCTGTGGAGCGCGTTTCTCAATCCACTTACCGCCGAAGCAGCGGCCAAAATCCGAGCGATCGTAAAAGTCTGCTTATAGAACCGATGGCGTAATTTCCGTGGCATGCGAATTTTCTGTGCGCATATCATTTTTTCGACGGTGTAGATTTTTTCGCTGCCAGCGAATATACACGGACTGTGTACTTTCTACGGGATGCGTCGGCCGGGACCGCCATAGTCCCGGCCTCCGCACTAAGAGGGTGGGCCCTTACCGGCCTCGATCCGGCCCTCTGCGGGGAGCGCTCTTCGACGAAGACTCCGCAGGATGCCTCCATACACCTTCGGGCCCGTAGCTCTCCCCCAGCAAGCCGGTCCACAGCCGGCCGCTGGGGGGCTCCCTCCCCGAAGCTTAACTAGTACGCCCCAGGAAGACTTTGACGGCGGCGGTTGCTGCCGAAATTAACGCCCCATGCTAAGCAGGGGAACGCGATCATGCGTTCAAATCGGTCGTGATCGCGCACAATTCAGTACCCCGAATCCCTAGACCGTCAAGCTAAACGCACCTCGGCTTACTTCAGCAGGCTGGTGAGATATTTCACCACTTCCGCCCGCGTAATGTAGCGCCGATGCCCAATGATGCCAATTTTGATGGCGCCAACGGCATTGCCGATGAACCCGGCCAGGAAGGGATCGCAGCCGCTGCCCACCAAGGGCGCGGAAATCGAGAAGAACGCGTCGCCCGCCCCGATCGTGTCGACCGGCCGTCGGGTGAGCACGGGAATTTGTTCGATCTCGCGGCCATCCGCGGCCACGACCGAGCCGAACCGGCCGTGCGTGATGATGAAGTTGGGGCAATGCATGCGCTGGCGCAGCTTCTCGATGACCGTGTCGATCGGCGAATAGCGGTCGGCCACCGCGAGCCGCGCTTCCGGCTCGTCGATGCACACGAAATCGGCGCGCGGATATTTGGTGACGAGATTGAATCCCCGGTTGGCGCTGTTGGTCTGCGCGTTGACGGCGAGGAAACGCGCCTTGCGGCAGAGGATGTCGATGAGCTCGTCGTCGATCAGGCCGTGGCCGAAGTCGTTGACGATCACCATGTCGTAGTCGGCGATGGTTCCATCGACCTTGCGATTAACCGCCTTCTGCGTCGTCGCGGACAGCGGCTCGTCCGCCAGGTAGTTTATTTCAATCAGCTTCTTGACGTAGCCGGGGTCGACCAGGCGGCTCTTGAGCGTGGTCTCCGCGCCTTCGCGATAGAACGGGATCAGGTTGACGTTAGCGGCGAGCGAGCGGCGGATAAGGTCTTCCTGGCTTCGGGCTGCCCCCAGTACCGTCACGAGGTCGGTCGACCCGCAGAATTGGGCGATCAGATTGGCGGTGGCGCCGACGCCGCCGCAGAAAATCTCCCGCTCGAGATAGCGGGTCGAGATGATGTGCTCCTTCGACGGCTTTCCCAGCGGCTCGACGTAGATGTATTCGTCGAGAATGGTATCGCCGACGATCAGGCAGCGTTTGTTTGCCAGCGCGTCGAGCGGGGCCGTGAGGTTGTCAATGGTGATCCGCCGGCGCAACGCGTTGAGGAACTCCGTCGCCTCTTCCGGATAGATTTGCAGCGCGAGGTTGGCGAGGTTCGACGAACTGAAGGTGATGTCGTCGGTGAACAGCAGCCGGCCGCCGTATTTCTCGACCATCAGGCGCTCGGTGGTGATGCGGCCGGTGACGTCCTTCTCCTCGGCGCTGTATTCCGAGCCCTTGAGGTAAATATCCGGCTTGATCTTCTCGATCACGTATTCGGCGCCCGGGTTGGGCGAAATGCCGACGTGGTCGACGATCTCGAGCCCCGCCAGCATTTCGGCGCGCAGCTGCTCGGGGAATACCGGCCGGCCCGGACCCTTGTTCACGTGGCGGTCCGTCGTGATGGTGACGACGAGGAGTTCGCCGTTGCGCTTGCCGAGTTCCAGGTGCCGCTTATGGCCGACGTGCAGGATGTCGAAGACGCCGTGCGCGAGTACGACCTTGCGGCCAGCCGCGCGCGCGCCGGCGGCGATCGCGGACAGTTCGTCGATCGATTTGATCTTGTCGCCCATTTGGTCGGTTCCGGGCGGCGGAATAGCCAATCTACCGGCGATTGCCAAGGTAATCGAACCACTCGGCCGTGGCGGCCGCGATGCTGTCGGGCGTCCACACCGGGGCCTCGCGCCAGTATTCGATTGCCGAGAGCATGTGCTCGACCCCGCGCTCGATCGACACGCTTGCCGACCAGCCGAGCTCGGCCTTGATGCGGCGGGTATCGGCGAAAGTGCAGTCGGGCTCGCCAGGGCGCTTCGGAATGCGGACGGTCTCGCGCGCGCCGAGCAGTTCGACCAGCCGATTGACGGAGACGGGTCGATCGCTGCCCACGTTGTAACAGCGGCCCGTGCGGTCCGATTCGGCGGCGGCAATCAACGCCGTGACGGCGTCGGAGACGTAGGTGAAATCGCGCTGCTGGGTGCCGTCGCCGACGATGGTCAGCGGCTTGCCGGCGAGGAGCTGCGCGAGGAACACACCGAACACCGCGCCGTAGGTGCCGCTGGTGCGCGCGCGCGGACCGTAGATGTTGAAGAACCGCAGCGACAGGGCAGGGAGCCGATAAACCTGCGCCCAATGCATGACCAGGCATTCCCCCAGCCACTTGGTAAGGGCGTAGGGGTACTGCGGGCGGATCTGGGCATCTTCGGGCGTGGGATAGACGTCCGGAATGCCGTAGCAAGACGAAGACGCTACGTAGACGAAACGTTTGATGTTCGCCGCCCGTGCCGCCTGCAGCACGGCGAACGTGCCGTCCACGTTGGCGCGGAAATAGGCCTCCGGTTTCTGGATCGACGGCACGATGTCGGCGAGTGCGGCCAGGTGGAAGACGCGTTCGACCCCGCGCGCCGCTGCCAGCATGGCGGCCGCGTCGGCCACGTCGGCTTCGACGATCTCGAGCGCGGCGTTGTCCGCGTGCTGAGCAAGATTTCGGCGATGGCCGGACGCGAAGCTGTCGACCACCCTGACCTTGCGCCCGCGCGCGATCAGGGCATCAACCAGGTGGGAGCCGATGAACCCGGCCCCACCGGTCACGAGGTCCGTGCTCACGCGGTTCTCACGCCGCTTCGTGCCGCATCGTCAACCGGCGCAGGAGCCTGCGGCCGCTGCGCGGCAGCATTCCTCGCCAGCCGGTGCGCAGCAGCGCGACCCAGAGCGTGTCGACGCTGACGATCGCGCGCACGCGTGAATCACGCAGAAGCCCGAGCAAAACGAGCAGGCCGAGATCGGAGAGAGCCCCGCTGCGGCGCAGCCGCGGGAGGATGTCCGGAGACTCGGCGGCAATCGCGCGGATGGCGGCGGCGGCAAGCTCGACGCGCGCGCCTCGCTGGCGCGGACGCTCGGAATAGGCGCCCGCGTGAACGCGGCTGTAAGCCATGACGCGGGGGACGTAGACGGCACCGTCACGCAGTGCCGTCACCATGCAGGCAAACCAGTCGCCGTAAAGTTCGAGTTCCGGACGGCATCCCCCGGTGGCTCGAATGGCGCCGGTACGAAACACCACGGTGTTGCTGGAAATGTGAAACGGCCGGCGGCGCAGCCGTGCGGCAAAATCCTCGGGCGAGAACCAGGTCTCGAGGGCCGCGAGATGAAGCGGGAAGGGCTCTCGTTCGTTCCCCGGATCCATGATGATGCCGGCGTCGGAGAAACACATGCCGGCGCGCGGATGGCGTTCCAGCGCGGCGATACTTGTTTGCAGGAAATCCGGCTCGGCGAGGTCGTTCGTGGAAGACAGGTGAACGAAAGCTCCCCGGGCGTGCTGGAGGCCCGTTTGCAGGGCTGCGGGCACACCGCCGTTGCTTGCGCGCCGCACGACCGTGATGCGCTCATCGTAGCCGGGCCATTTGCGCACCGCGGGTTCGACCGGTTCGTCGGAGCCGTCGTCGGCGATGACGATTTCAACGTTGGGCCAGGTCTGCGCCTTGAAACGTTCGAGGGCGCCGATCAGGAGATGGGCGTCGTTGTACGTGGGGATCACCACGCTCGCGAGCGCCGGACGTGTGGGCGTGCCGTCTGTGGTCATTGCCGCGCCCGCGCGAGGCCGTCCGTCACGGCGCCGGCGATGCCCTGCGGGTTGATGCCCCAGACGTCCATCAGCTTTTGCTGATTGCCGTAGTGCTTCGCGAATTCATCGCCGATGCCGAGCCGGCGTACCCGCGGCATCGCTTCGCCGGCATCGGCCAGCGCTTCGAGTACGGCGCTGCCGAGCCCGCCGATGACGCTATGCTCTTCGACGGTCACGACGAGCCGCACCTCGCGCGCCGCCGCCACGATAGCGTGCGAGTCGAGCGGCTTGACGGTGTGCACGTGAAGCACGCGGCAGCGCACACCGTCCGCGGCGAGGCGTTTGCTCGCCTCGAGCGCCGCGGTCGTGGCGACGCCTGTTGCGACTAGAAGCGCGTCCGCGTTCCCGGCGCTCTCGCTCATATCGATCGCCTTGCCGATGGCAAAGCCTTTGTCCGGCCGGCTGACGATCGGGTCGCCGCCCTTGGCGAGACGAATGTAGATCGGATGCGGCCAATCGAGACTCGCGTGCATCAGCCGCGTCATCTCTTCGGCGTCGCACACCGCGGTGACCGTCATGTTGGGCAGCGCGCGCATGATGGCGAGGTCTTCGATCGCCTGATGGGTGGGCCCGAGCGGCGCATAGACATAGCCGCCGCCGTTGCCGATCAGGCGCACCGGCAAATCGTGCAGGCACAGGTCGAGCGCAACCTGCTCGTAGCACCGGCGCGTGATGAAGGTCGCGATGGTGTTGACGTAGGGGACGAGCCCCTCCATCGCCATCCCGGCAGCCATGCCGATGATGTTGGCTTCGGCCACTCCCTCCATGAAATAGCGTTGCGGATAGGCTTTCTTCATTTCGCCCAGCAGCCCGGGCGAGAGGTCCGAGCCGATGAACACCACGCGGTCATCGCGTTGCGCCAGCGCGTACACCATGTCGAGGCAACGCTTGCGCATGATCAGTCCTTGGGATCCAAGCCGATGGCCTGGCGCACGTCGTCCGACAGTTCGGCTTTATGGTGCCACGACGCGTTGTTCTCGGCCGCCGGAATTCCCTTGCCCTTGACGGTGTGACAAATGACGAGGCGCGGCTGGTTGGCGGGCAACGCCATGGCGCGGGCGAACGTGCGGCGCAAATCGGCCACGTCGTGCCCGTTCGCTTCGAGCACCTGGAAGCCGAAGCTCGCCCACTTGTCGGCGAGCGGCTCCATGTTCTGGATTTCGAAGACGCTGCCGGCCGACTGCAATTTGTTGTAGTCGATGATAGCCGTGAGATTGCCCAGCCGGTGCTTGTCGGCGCAGGCGGCCGCCTCCCATACCGAGCCTTCGTTGATCTCGCCGTCCCCCATGAGCACGACGACGCGGCTGTCGCGTCTTTGGATGCGCGCGGCGAGCGCCAGCCCGATCCCGATGGGAAGGCCGTGGCCGAGCGCGCCGGTGCAGGCTTCGACGCCCGGCGTGACCACTTCGGGATGGCCGCCGAGGATCGAATCGAAGTGACAGAACCGGTCGAGTTCCGCGACCGGAAAATAGCCTTTGTCGGCGAGCAGCGCGTAAAGCGCGAGACAGCCGTGACCCTTGCTGAGAATGAAGCGGTCGGCACCCGCCCGAGATCGGTGGCATAGGCCGATTTGATCGCGTCGTTCATGCCCCTCGCCGGCACGGCACTCTTCCGGCCCATGCTCTAGGCAATCGGCCGCTGCCGATCAAGCGCAGGCAACCCGTCAATCAGGCGCGGTAGAACGCGAGCACCTCGCCCGCGACGGTCTCTACGTCCTTTGCGCTCATGTACTGGTTCACCGGCAACGTCAGGATCCGCTCCGCTTGCCGTTCGGCCGCCGGGAAGTCGCCCTTGCGATAGCCGAGGCTGGCGGCGGCGGGCTGGAGGTGGATCGGCACCGGATAATGGATGGCGGTCTTGATGCCGATGGCGCGCAGATGACGCTGCAGGTCGTCGCGCCGATCGACCTGGATCACGAAGGTGTGGAACGTGTTGAACTCGTCCTGGCGGCACGGCGGGACGAACACCTTCTCGTGTTTGATCAGGCGCTGATAGAGCGCGGCGTTCTCGCGCCGCTTGGCGATCACGTCGGGCAGCCTGTCGAGCCGATAATCGAGGATCGCTGCTTGCAACACGTCCATGCGCGAGACGAAGCCCCATTCCTCGACGGTCTCGCGATCGGCCATGCCGTGGGTGCGCAGACGGCGCATGCGCGCCGCGGCCGCGGAATCGTTGGTGGTAACGAATCCGGCGTCGCCCATGGCGTTGAGATTCTTGAGCGGGTGAGCGGAAAAGCACCCGAAGTGCCCGAACGAACCGCTCTTGCGGCTCTGGAACATCGATCCGATCGACTGCGCCGCGTCCTCGATCACCAGCAGGCCATGGCGCGCGGCGATTTCGAGAATCTGGTCCATGCGGCAGACGCGGCCGGTGAGGTGTACCGGCATGATCGCGCGCGTGCGCGGCGTAACCGCGCGCTCGATCGCCGCGGGATCGATGTTTTGATCCGCAAGCACGTCGACGAATACCGGGCGCGCGCCGAGGTGCACGATCACGGCGGTCGAGGCGATGAAGGAATTGGGCGGCGTGATCACTTCGTCGCCGGGGCCGATGCCGGCGACTTTCAAGACGAGGAACAGCGCGTCCGTGCCGGAGTTGAGGGCTACCGCCTCGCGCGTGCCGCAGTATTCGGCAAGCCGCGCCTCGAGCCGCTCGATCTCCGCCCCGGCGCCGACGAATGAGCCGCGGCGCACGATCCGTTCGAAGATCGCCGCAAGCTCCGGCATCTGCTCGTCCGCCTGGGCCGGCAGGTTCACGTATGGGATATCGTGGCGCGGCACGGCCTTAGCTTTCATAAAACTCGGTGATGGTCTGCACCATGTAGGCGAGCTGCTCGGCCGTGAGGTGCTCGTGCGCCGGCAGCGAGATCATGGTTTCCGCGTGGCGGTCGGTCACGGGGAAATCGCCCTTGCGGTAGCCGAAGTGCCGCAGGCCCTCCTGGCGATAGACCGGGATCGGATAATGCACCTTCGCCTCAACGCCCGCCTTGCGACAGTAGGCGAGCAGTTCGTCCCGGCGCTCGGCGAAAACGATGTACAAATGAAACACCAGTCGGCGATTGTTGTAACGCTGCGGCAGGCGGATGTGCGGCAGCTTGCCGAGTTTGCCATCGAGATAAGCGGCGTTCTTGATGCGGGTCGAGGTTATGAACTCGACTTGATCGATGAGCCAGTTGCCGATCACGGCCTGGAGCGAATCGAGACGGGAGTTGCAACCGAGCATCACGACGCTGTCGCGGTCCGCAAGCCCATGGTTGCGCAGCCGCCGCAGCTTGACGCTGAACTCATCGTCGTTGGTGACGATCACCCCGCCGTCGCCCCAGACATTGAGGTTCTTGAGCGGGTGCAGGGAAAAGCCGCCGGCACGCCCGAACGTGCCGGCGTTGCGGTTCTCGATCGCGCCCAGAATGCACTGGCAGGAGTCTTCGATGACCGGCAGTTTGTGCCGCGCGGCGATTTCCATGAGCGCCGGCATGTCGGTCATCTGGCCCGCGAGGTGGACGGGCATGATCGCCTTGGTGCGCGGCGTGATCGCCGCCTCGACCTTGCTCACGTCCATGCAGAAATTGTCGGTGCAGTCGACGAGCACCGGCCGCGCGAAATTCTCCGCGATTGCGCCGATGGTCGCGATGAAAGTGTTCGCGGCGGTGACGACCTCGTCACCCGGTCCAACGCCGAGCGCCTTGAGCGAAAGCTTGAGCGCGTCGGTGCCCGAGTTCACGCCGATGGCGTGACGCGTGCCGATCAGGCGGGCAAAGCGCTCCTCGAACTCCCGTACCGGCTTGCCCAGAGTGAAGTCGCCGGTAGGCACGAAGGCACGCAACCGGCCGAGAATCTCCTCGATGCTCTGCTCGTTGAACTGGCGTGGGAGATAGGACCACTGAACCTTGGTGCCGTTCGGCTGCAGCGGCAGGTCGATGCGCGTCATCCGCCAAGATCCATATTGGACTGATCCGATCGTTAATGTCGCAGGGGGTCAGTTGAAACTAACGCACCGGCGCCGGGCAGGCAAATCGCCGGAACGGCCCTCGACGCAAGCTTTGCCGCTCACGTATGTTCCGCCCAACAGGAGGACACCGTGGGCTACAGCGCCGAGTATTTTGCCACGCACGTCGCGCGCTGGCTCGATGAAGGTTGGCTGTTTCCGGGCGCGCGGCTCATCGAGTTCGGCGCCCAGGAGTTCTATTGCGACGCGCAGACCGCGCGCGAGCATGCGCGCGCGTTCCTGCTGGCGCGCGCGAAGACTCCCGCCGAGGTCGAAACCGCGATCGGGCGAAGCGGAACCTTCTCGGTCGCCGACGTCTACCGCGCCCTCGGCATCGACTACGTCGCGATCGACGTCGACGGCACGCATGGGTCGACGTTTTTCGACCTCAATACCTTCGCGCCTCCGCCGGAATGGCTCGGCGCCTTCGACATGGTCAACAACGAGGGGACGATCGAGCACCTGATCAACCCCATCAACGGTTTTCAAGTCACCCACGAGCTGCTCAAGCCCGGTGGGATTGCCCGCCACAGCGCGCCGCTGAGCGGCTGGTGGGATCATGGAATGTTCCATCCGACCAGCAGCTTCTACCTCGCCCTGCTCAATGAGAACCGGTACGAGCTGCTCGAGGCCGAGGCGCGGGCGGAGGCGCGGGCGGCGCGACCGTGGGACGGCCAATTGTTCAAGCTCGCGCAGCCGCATCACATGGTCGATTTGTGGGGTTTGATCGTCTATCGCAAACAGATCGACGAAGCGTTTCGCCCTCCTGCCGATCACCTGCTCACCCCGCGCGCCGGCGCGATCGCGTCGCGTTTGGCGGCGGATTGGGCTGCTTTTTCGGCGCACCGCTTCCACGGCGACGCGCCGCGGCGCGGCCGGTTCGATCTGTGGCGCTGGTTGCTCTATACCCGGCGCTGGCTGCGCTCGGTCGCCGGGCGCCGTCGCGGTCGCAACGCCGAAGCTCACCGCAATTCGGCGTAGCGGCTCAGCGCTTCCTCGGTATCGCCGAGGAACATTGAGGCATACATATACGGTCTCAGTATGGGATACCGCGAAAACTACTTCTCACAACACGTCCGTCATTGGCAGCTGGCAGGTTGGCTGCCTCCAGGCGGGCGCCTCATCGACTTTGGCGCGCAGGCGTTCAGCGGTAATCCCACCTCCATTAGAAATGATCTTGCCGGGCTCGGCATCAACCTCGACCGGCCAACGGTAGCGGAGGCGTACCGCACCCTCGGGATCGACTACATCGCCATCGATGTAGATACGTCAAACGAGTCCCTGTTCTTCGACCTCAACACGCAGGCGCCGCCGCCGGAATGGATCGGGGCTTTCGACATGGTCAATAACGAAGGCACGATTGAACACTTGGCAAATCCAATGAACGGTCTGCATGTGGCACATGAACTGGCGAAGGTCGGCGGCGTCGTGCGCCACAGCGTGCCGATGGTCGGACATCGCAAGCATGGGTTATTCAACCCGACCCCGAAGATGTGGTCGGAACTGATGGTCGCCAATCACTATCAATCCCTAGAGGCCTTCATCGACTTCCAGGAGGACGACCCTTCGTTCGCGTATACGGGGTTTACCGTGCGCGATAGCAAAGGGAGACCATGCAACGCAGCGCCCGCCTCAAACGCGTGGGTTACTCTCGTGTACCGAAAAACGCGCGATACGCCATTCTTGATTCCGACTGACCACTTGTTGTTTCCACTTGGAGGCGTCGTTGCCGCCGATCTCATACGCAATTTCGAGCAGTGGTCGGCTGCCCGACCTGTTGCTCAAGCATATCCGCTGCGCCCATCCGGCACGGTAACCGCATCCGCGGTCAGCATCGTCAAGTTCGTCGCTTGGAAGATGTCGGTCCGGCTTTGGCTCGGCCTGAAATCACTATTTCCGCGGCGATAATAGCTCGATCGGCTGGCTAATCTGACCGGCGAGTTCGTCTGCCGATCCGAATACGTCTTCACCAGCCGCTGGAGCCGAGGCGACGTGCAAGCTCACCGCAATTCGGCGTAGCGGCTCAGTCCCTCCTCGATATCGCCGAAGAACACCCGCCGTCCGTTCGCCAGCAGCAGCGCCTTGTTGCACATGGTGCGGGCGAAATCGCTGGCGTGCGAGGCCATGATCATGATCTTGGCGCGGCTGATGAATTCCTCCGTGCGCGTCCTCGCTTTCTCCTGGAAGTGCGCGTCGCCCGCGCCGATCGATTCGTCGATGAGCAGCACGTCGGGAACCTGGATCGTCGCCACCGCGAAGGCGAGCCGCGCGTGCATGCCGGCCGAGTAGATTCGGGCCGGCAGCGACAGATATTCGCCCAGCTCGGTGAATTCCTCGATATCGCGGATGTACTCGGGCAGGCGTTCCTTGGGCCAGTCGTAGAGGTTGGCGATCAGTTTGATGTTCTCGTATCCCGTGGCATCGGGATTGGGCGCGAGGTTCTGCCCGAGCAGCGCCATGATCTTGCCCTCGACCTCAACGCGGCCGCTCGACGGCGGATAAATGCCAGCCACGAGCCGCAGCAGCGTGGTCTTGCCGGCGCCGTTATGGCCGATGATGCATACGCGATCGCCTTCTTCGAGCACGAGATCGATATTGCTCAGCGCGTGGATGACGAACAGCGCGCCGGCGTGACTCACGTTGCTGGCTCCGACCTTGGCGCGGCCGAACGAAGGCATGCGCAGCAAACGCAAGGCGTTCGCTTCGAAGACCGGGATGCGCACGCTCACGTCCTCGATCCTGACGTGGGACATGACTGCCGCGGCGCCTCGATTAGACGAAGAACGCCAGGTTGCGCCGCATCCGGCGGTACGCCAGATAGGCCAGCACATACCCGATTACGGTTACCGCCAGGACGACGGCATAGGTTCTCAGCGGCGGCACTTCGCCGAGCAACGGTCCTCGCACGATCTCGATGAAATAGAACAAGACGTTGTAGTCGACGATGTACTCCCGACCGGTGAGCACGCGACGGTAGTCCCAGAAGATCGGTGTTACGAAGAAGGCCAGCTGCAGCAGATTGCGCACGATCAGCTCGACGTCCCGGAAGCGGGCGCACACGAGCGCGAGCAGCGTGATGGCCCAAAATCCGTTGATGAACAGGAGCAGGATGCCGGGAACAGCCAGCAGGGTGATCCAGTGCAGCGAGATGAGTCCGAGCGCCACGCCGAGGACGTAGAGGATGAGATGATGGCAGAAGGTGATGGCGATGCGGAAACTCATCCGCGCGACGTAGAAGTCGATGCTCAGGTTCGACGAGAGTATGTACTCGCGGTTGCGCACGAAAGCGGTCGTCCCTTCGCCGATCTGCGCAGTGATCGCCGACCAGACGATGATCCCGAGCCCGATGTAGGCGATCAGGTCCGTCATCGTTCCACCGATGACGGCGGAGGAGACCACCGCGATGCCGAGCGTCATCACCAGGACGTTGACGGTCTCCCACAGCGGTCCGATCTTGGAGCGCCGGTATTGGCAGACGGTGTCGAGCCACGCCCAGGTGAGGCCTTTGCGCAGGTTGCGCACGGTGCGCAGGCCAAGCCAGAGCGCCGCGCCTGAATGGGGCATGGCGGCGCCGGTCGTGGCATCGAGTGCCTGCAACATTTGGGATTCCCGCTTCCCCGCTTCCGCCCCGCGCGGTTCCCCTAGGCGGTATCTTTGCGGCAGACAAGGGGAACGTTTCCGGCTAAAGCGTCGTTAAAGTCGCGGGCAAAAAGGCCAAACTTAACAAGCCTGTGGGGTGTCGAGCCGTATGCGGGTGTCGGTCATCATTCCGGTGTACGATCGCCAAGCGCTTGGCGAGCGGGCGTTGCGCAGCGCCCGATCCCAGGACGTGGATGACATGGAAGTCGTCCTGGTCGACGACGCTTCCGATCCCCCGTTCCAGCTTCCCGCCGATCTCGCCGCCGATCCCCGCGTCCGCGTGGTCCGCCACGAGGACA
>WNGJ01000873.1_pt1 | contig 28385 bp, 27 predicted proteins | sample 5400611 | NCBI WGS metagenome assembly WNGJ01 (sample SAMN13153375, study PRJNA577476) | soil metagenome | isolation source: 40 cm soil or saprolite under Garry oak tree replicate 1 | place: USA:California | collected 2016-06-15
GGCCAGCCGCCCGGAACTGCGCCAGATCTGACCGGCCGCCGCGAGGTCCCCGCGCGACCCGGCCTCCGCCACCGTCATGGGATTGAGGCTAACCGGCGAGGCAGGCGAGTACGACCAGCACGCCCGCGAGGCCGAGCAGCACCAGGATCGTGAGCGCCAGAGCGAGAGTGAGGACCAAGGCGATCAGCATCGCTCATCGCCTCCCCCGCTCATGGGGGCACACGAGGATTGCGGCCGGGGCGACTGACCTGCGCGGACACTGTGCCGGCCGATCTGAGCCCGAAGAAGATGCGCTTTCACCAGCACATGCCCGCTCGTCAGCACGGCCGGCAGGTCAGCAATCCGCCGTATGGGGTAGCGCATCGCATCAAGAGTGGCATCGCCGGGCCCAATGAATTCCCTCGACAATCAGAACCGTGGATCGGCCCGATCATGGCATTCGCCTTCGCGCGGCCAACAGGGCACACCAGGAACCTCCGTCACAACGGCTACCGGCCGGCTCACGGAGAGGCGATAAACCCCTCCCTCGCCGCGCCGGGTTAGCCTCAATCCCATGGCTGTGGTTGCGGCGGAGGCCGGGTCGCGCGGGGACCTCGCGGCGGCCGGTCAGATCTGGCGCAGTTCCGGGCGGCTGGCCGACGGCCGCGAGATCATCTATTTCGACGAGTCTCCCGGGCTGGGCCGGGCGGATGTCCGGGACGGCCGGGATTTGCCGCCGCCCCTGGCCAGGTCAGCGGCCGGCGGGGACGGCGGCCATGAGGGCGCCGACCGCGGCGGCGCCGCCGCCCCGGAGGGCGGGCTGCGCTGGGATCCGCTGCTGGGCGAGTGGGTGATGTTCGCAACGCGGCGCCGGGACCGCCCGGTCCTGCCGCCGGCGGACCTGTGCCCGCTGTGCCCGTCCCGGCCGGGCCGCCGTACCGAGATCCCGGCCCCCGGCTACGACGTGGTGGTGTTCGAAAACGGGTTCCCGGTGCTGCGCGGCGCGGCGGCGGGAACCGCAAAGCACACTGTGCCGCCGCCGGGCTCGGTGCGGGCCGCGGAGTCGGTTCTCGGGGCCGGCCCGCTGCCGCCGGCCGAGCGCGCCGGCCATGGCCGGTGCGAGGTCGTCTGCTTCACCGCCGAGCACGACGCCTCGTTCGCCGACCTGCCGGTGCGCCGGATCGGCACCGTGCTGGCGGCGTGGGCGGACCGGACGGCGGCGTTGGGCTCGCTGGCGGGGGTGGCGCACGTGTACTGCTTCGAGAACCGGGGCGAGGAGGTCGGCGTCACCTTGCACCACCCGCACGGCCAGATCTACGCGTTCCCGTTCGTGCCGCCGCGGACCCGCCGGCTGCTGGCCCGGGCCCGCGGCCACCGGGCGCGCGGCGGCCGCAACCTGTTCGACGACCTGGTGGCCAGCGAACTGGCCGATGGGCGCCGGGTGGTCGCGCGCAACGAGCACTGGATCGCGTTCGTGCCCCGGGCCGCCCGCTGGCCGTATGAGGTGATGGTGTTCCCGGCGGCGCGGGTGCCCGACCTGCCCGCGCTGCCCGGCCCCGCCAGCGCGGCGTTCGGCGAGGTGTACCGCGACGTGCTGCGGCGGCTGGACGCGCTGTTCGGCGCGCCGATGCCCTACATCGCCGCCTGGCAGCAGGCGCCGGTGCGCGGCCCGGTGGCCCGCGCCGAGTTCGCCCTGCACCTGCAGGTGCTTCCGGTCGGGCGAGCCCCGGGAGAGGTCAAGTTCCTGGCCGGAACCGAATCAGCGGCCGGGGTCTGGTCCAACGACACGCTGCCAGAGGTGGCGGCCGGCAGGCTCCGGGAGGCCGGCCCGGGCCGCGGGAAATGCGGGCAGGCCCACGGCGGCCGGGGACGCCATGCTGGCCGGTGACCCGCCCGCACCGCCGTTCAGGATCAATCTGGCGCCTGGCGGGATCAGCAGGAAGCCCGCCTGACGGACCCGCCGGCCCAGCCGTCATCGGGGCGGCGCCGAGGTTCCTTTGCAACCGTTGTGGCCGCCGTGGGGTTCTCTTGGTTTGTACTGGCCAGCATGGCACGGGGGCCGATGGCGGCCGCAGCATGAGGTGCCGCAGCATGAGGTGCCGCAGCCCACAGGCCGAAGCAAGACACAGGCCGAGACAAGACAGGAGCGACGGGATGGTCCGAGAGCGCCCGGAGCCGCGAAGCAGGCCTTTGCTGCTGCTCATCGGAAGCAGCGCGCGGGGAAGCAGGGAGTTCATCCTGAAGTCGGTCAGCAGCCGTTACCGGCTGTGGCTGCTGCAGCCGGCGGATGTGTCCTGGGAAGAGCCCTACGTCGTCGGCAACACGATCGTGGACAATACCGACCCTGCCCTGCTCGTCGCGGCCGCCAGAGAGGTAGCTGAGCGGCACGAGGTCAGCGGGGTGTTCTGCTACGACGAGGGCCTGGTCTGGCCGGCCGCGCATGTGTCACAGAGCTTGGGGCTGCCGGGCAACACTCCCGAGACGGTGGCTGCTTGCCGCGACAAGCACGCCACGCGGATCGCGCTGGAGCAGGCGGGGGTGAGCCAGCCAGACTCGATCGGCGTCCGCAGCAGGGAGGAGGCCGTCGCCGCGGCGGAAAAGATCGGGTATCCCGTGGTGGTCAAGCCGCGGGGGCTCGCAGGAAGCATGGGTGTCAGGCGAGCCGACACGGCGGCGGAGCTCGGCGATGCGTACGCCGCCGCCCGCGGTGCGTCCTATCCGGGGGTGCCGGTGTTCGAGACGGCGGTGCTCATCGAGGAATACGTCTCAGGACCGGAGATCAGCGTCGACGCAGTGTTCTTCGGCGGTCGGTGTGTCCCGCTCGTGGTGGCGCGCAAGGAAGTGGGATTTGACCCGTTCTTCGAGGAGGTGGGTCATGTCGTCGACGGAGCCGACCCGCTGCTTTCCGACCGTGCGCTGCTTTCGGCACTCAAACGCAGCCACGCCGCGCTGGGATTCCATACTGGCGTGACCCACACAGAGTTCCGCATCACCCCCCGGGGTCTCCGCCTGATGGAGATCAACGCCAGGCTGGGCGGCGACATGATCCCGTTCCTTGGCAAGCTGGCGACCGGTGTGGACGTGGCCATGGCCGCGGCCGACGCGGCCGCGGGCCGGCGGCCTGACACCGGCGTGCGGCACCGCGCGGTCGCGGCGATCAGGTTTCTGTATCCCGAGCAGGACGCCGTCGTCGAATCGGTGACCATCCACGAGGAGTCATTCACCCCGGACATCCACAGCGCGGTGGCCATGGCGGCGCCCGGGGCCGTGCTGCGCCTCCCACCGCGGGGGTACATCTCCCGCTACGGCCGGGTGATAGCCCTCGCCGAATCGGTGGACAAGGCACAGACCGCGGTCGGCCGCGCGGCCGGCATCGTCCGGCTCTCCGCCCAGCCAGCGGGGGCGCTCACGTGATGGCCCGAGCTGGGGAACATCCCACGGTCTTCCAGACGCTGCGCGAGACGTCGCAGCCGGTCCGGCTGCTGCTCCTCGGCACGCTCATCAACAGGCTGGGCACCTTCCTGCAGATCTATCTGGTGCTTTACCTGACGAAGAAGGGGTTCTCCGTCACCGATGCGGGCATTGCGCTCGGCGCCTACGGCGCGGGCTCGGTGGCCGGCGTGCTCCTGGGCGGCTCGATCTGCGATCTCGTCGGCTACCGGTGGACCATCGTCGGCTCCATGGGGGGCGCTGGCCTGCTCACCGCGCTCATCGTCCATTTGCCCAACCTGCCGGCCGTCATCGTGGTGGCGGCGGCGATCGGCGTCGCCGCTCAAGCGTCGCGCCCCGCGACCGCCGCGCTGATCGTCGACCTCACGCCGGAAAAACAGCATGTCATGGTGTTCGCGGTGTACCGCCTGGCGTTCAACCTCGGCACGATAGCCGGCCCGCTGCTCGGTGCCTTGTTGATCAGTTACTCCTATGAGCTGATGTTCTACGGTGACGCGGTCACCTCTATCGGGTTCGCGCTCCTCGCGCTGACGCTGCCGCACTCGGCCGTGCCCACGGACTCGCCGGGCACCGCCGACCCCGGCCGGCCGGGTACCTCATACCGCGCGGTGCTGAAAGACCTGCGCTACCTGTTGTTCATGCTGGCGCTCCTCCTCAACGCCGTGGTGTACATCCAGAGCACCGCGGTGCTCCCGCTGCAGGTCACCGCGTCCGGGCACACGGCGTCCTTCTATGCCGCCCTGCTGTCCCTGAACGCTCTCGTCGTCGCCTGCCTGGAACTCCCGTTCACCAAGTTCGTGCAGCGAATACACAGCAGGCTCGCTGTGGCACTTGGCATCGGGCTGGTGGGCGTCGGCATGAATCTGTACCTGGCGGGCCCGGCGATAGCGATGTTCGTCGTGGCCACGCTGGTGTGGACGGTCGGCGAGATGACCGGCACACCGACGGCTTCCGCGTATCCGGGCAGCGTCGCGCCCGCTGGCATGCGCGGCCGGTACATCGCGGGTGCGACGTTTTCCATGCAGATGGGTTATGCGATTGGGCCGACCCTCGGGACCGCGGTGTGGGCGGTCTGGCCAGCCGGCGTCTGGTGGATGTGTGGAATGCTGACCGTCGTGGCGGTGTTCGCGGCGCTGGTGGGCATGACCGGACCGGCGGCAAGGCGGCCCGCAGGCGAGCCCGCAGCGCAGGAACAGCCGGCGGGGCGGGAACAGCCGGCGGGGCGGGAACAGCCGGCGGCGCAGGGGCTGCCGACCAGCCGGGAACCCGCGGTACATGGGCTGCGCGCAGAGCAGGTTGCCGATGCGATGCCTGATGGTGGATGACCACCGAGTTGCGGCCGGGCCGGCCGACGACGCGCCGGAACTTGTGGCCGAGCGGCTGCGCCAGCAGTTAACCGACGACCTTGACGCAGGTTTCGCCGAGCTGGTCGCTCAGTATCAGCGCCTCGTCCACACCACGGTTCTGCGGGCCTGCCATCATCCGGTCGACGCGGAGGACCTCGCCGCCGAGGCGTTCCTGCGCGCGTATCGCGCGCTGCGCGGGTACAGCCCAGAACAGATCGCTGAGCTGCAGTTCCGGCCATGGCTCGTGACCATCGCGCTGAACACATGGCGAAACGCCGTGCGTGACCGTATCCGGCGGCCCCTCCAGGTGCCGATGACGTGGGCCGCCGAGCGGCCGCAGCAACCCGATGCCTTCGAGGCGGCCACCGACCTGCTGGACCAACGGCGCGAGCTGGCCGAACTGATCGGGCAACTGCCGGAACAGCAGCGAATCGCGGTCGTGCTGCGGCACGTGTGTCAGTTATCCATCGGTGAGGTGGCGCAGGTGCTCAACTGCCCGGCAGGGACGGCCAAGTCGCACATATCGCGTGGACTTGCCGTTCTCAAGAACCTGGCCAGCCAGCGGCAACCTCCAGCGGCAGGTTTCGGAAGGACCACGCTCCCGCAGCGAAAGGAGGACCTCGGGTGACCGAGTTTAGTGACGATGCGCCCGGTGTGGAGCCCCTCCTTCGGGCGCTTGGCGGCCTGGCCGCCGGCCAGGTCGACCTGCGTCCGCGAATCTTCGCGCATTGGTGCGAAGCCGGCGGCCCGATCGGCGACGTGTTCGTGGCATTCACCGACCGAGGTGCCTGCTACCTGCGCACGATCGAGTCAGTGGATGGGGAGGAGGCACGGTTCGCCGAGTCGTTCAGGCAGCGTTTCAACCGCCCGCTGCGCCTGGCCCTGCGGCCTCCGGTGGGCCTGGTATCGGCGCTGCGCAGGGGGCGCCTCGGCAAGCTGCCCGTCGATCTGCGCGGACTCACCATCTTCGAGCAGTCGGTGCTGCGCGCCACCCTCGGTATTCCACATGGCCAGATCCGGCCCTACTCGTGGATCGCGAGGGAAATCGGGCGGCCAGGTGCGATGCGGGCAGTCGGTTCCGCGCTGGGCCACAACCCCGTGCCCCTGCTGATCCCGTGCCACCGCGTCGTCAGGACGGATGGGGACGTGGGCGGCTACATCTTCGGGCGCCACGCGAAGGAAGAACTGCTGACGAGCGAGCGGGTCGATCTGGCCGAGATCCGCTGGCTGGCCGAACATCGGGTGTTCTACCTGGGAAGTGACACCACCCATATCGTCTGCTTCCCGACCTGCGCGCATGCACGCCGGATCACCCGGCCGCACCGGCGGGGCTTCCGCAGTATCGGCCAGGCCGAGCAGGCCGGCTACCGGCCGTGCCTGAGTTGCCGCCCCGGCGCGATGGCCGGATGAATTCCCGCTAGCACCCGCCGGCACCCGCTGGCGCCGGCGATACGGAGATCTCGACGTGCGCGCACCGTCGCGTAATGGCGATCCCGCCTGGTCGCATGATCCTGAAACCCCTGGTCTCGCGCACGGCAACCCGGCCATGCTCATGCCAGTTCCCAAATCCCAGCAATACCAACAGTCACCACGGTATCGATATTGCGATGCTGGGGGGAGGATGTGATTCAAGCTCCGGTTCTATCACACACCTTGCGCGGTTTATGTGCTGTCCTTTACATGTCCCCCAGAATAAATCCGGCCAAAGCAGCGCACTAGGTTACAAAACTTGTTGACATAGCAACGAGCCAGCGGATAGCCTGACGCAGGAGGGCACGGGGGAACATGGAATACCTGCAGGCCATGCCGCATGCCCACCAGCACTGTTCAGCCAGCCAGGGCTTAACCATGCCCTGGGTCCAAAAGGGGTTTACTCATGTATGGCCGACCAGCAACGGAGCTATCAGGCCCGGCATCTCCCGCACAATCTTCTTCACATGTCCACGCGAGTATTTCCGTCGCCTCGATGAGGGCCAGCCTCAACGAGGCACAACAATCACTGGGGGAGATCGGCGAAGTATTGTCGCACTTCGCCGACGGTGACGACGGAGTCCCCGCACCCCTCTCCGAAAGTGCCGTCCGCGCGATTCCCAGATGGCATTTCGCGATGCTCAATGACCTGGAGCGGAACGACGCCTTCGCCACGGCGCTCGAACGGGTGGTGCTACCCGGCTCATTCGTCCTCGACATCGGCTCGGGAACCGGCCTCCTGGCGATGATGGCCGCCAGGGCCGGGGCCGACTCCGTGATCACCTGCGAGGCGAATCCGGTACTTGCGGAGATGACCAGGGAAATCGTGGCGAGGCACGGGCTGTCCGATGTGATCACCGTGATCCCGAGGTTCTCCACGGACCTCCGCGTGGGCATTGACCTGCCGCGTCCAGCCGATCTGATCGTGTCCGAGATCGTGGACTGTGGCCTGGTGGGTGAGGGAATACTGCCGACCATCCGGCACGCAAGGCGGGAACTGCTCGTGCCGGGCGGGCGGCTGCTCCCAAAATCCGCCCGGATCATGGGCGCACTGGTGGAAAGTGAAGTTGTCGACGGCCTCAACCGGGTGCGCACCGCGGCCGGGTTCGACGTCGGCCTGCTGAACGAGGTGGCTACCAAGGGTCATTTCCCGGTGCGCCTGTCCACCCGGCCGCACCGGATGCTGTCCGCACCCGTGGAGCTTGCCGCCTTCGATTTCGAGACCGACCTTCTCGCCGACGGCCACGCCGAGCTCGACATTCCAGTATCCGCCGCGGGCGAGGCGCACGTGCTGGTCGCGTGGTTCGAGATGACGCTTACTGAAGGCGTCGTCATGCGGAACTCCCCGGATAACCTCTCGTCGCACTGGATGCAGGCGTGCATACCATTTGCCGAGCCCGTTCCTGTGGGCCGCGGCGAAACCGCCAGGGTGCGGTTTTCCTGGCAGCGCGATCGCCTGGCCGTGCACACCGAACACTCATAACCCGCAAGGAGCTATCGTGAATTTCAAGCCCGACTTCAAGCCGTTCTCGCTGGACGCGGACCAGCTCAGGGAGCTCGCGTTGAATTACGCTAGCAACCCGCTCTATCTGGACAGCGAGGAATGGGAAAACGACAATAATCCATACCGGCGCCAGTTGCGCCCGCAGGTGGTGAAATATCTCGACTTCTCCGAAGTGCTGCCGCGTGCGGAGATCCTCACCTACTCGGCACTGGCTGCGAACCGGATTCTCACGACAATCTACGAGACCGATCTGGTATTCCTGCCCGGGACCGGATTCGAGGCCCACCGCAGCGACTTCGACAGCTTCTACAGTGCGACGAACAGAGCCCTGGGCGAGATGATCCGGCCCTACCTGGAAAGGCATGTTTTCGGCTTCCTCGACAGCGAGGTGGAGCTGAGCGGCAAGTGGACAAGGGCCAGCCTCGAGGCGTTTCTGCGCGAGCTGCGGAAGGCCCCGGCCGAGCCCTCGTTGTCGGAGCTGGCCATCCAGAGGTCCACGGACCCGAAGCGTGCGGCGAGGAACTGGCTCATACAGTTCGCGCCAGACTTTCTTGCCGAAGCGTCGCCCATGATCCGCAACGTGATGGGCTCGTACGGGCCCGCGCAGTCGGAATGGTTCAAGGTAATCATCGACGAATACGGCTACGGGGTGCACCAGACAAAGCACAGCACCCTGTTCGAGAACACCATGACCTCGGCAGGGCTGCGCGCCGACCTGCATCACTACTGGCAGTACTACCTGACGAGCAGCCTCATGACGAGCAACTATTTCCACTACCTCGGCAAGAACCATGAGCTGTTCTTCCGGTATCTGGGTGCTCTCTACTACACCGAGACGACGCTGGTCGACTTTTGCCGGCGGGCCGCGACCCTGCTCACCAGCGTATTCGGTGAAGAAGCCGACACGCGGTACTTCACCGAGCATGTGCACATCGACACCCACCACAGCCAGATGGTGTTCACAGGCGTCATCTTGCCTGTCGTCGAGCAATGCGGCGAATCGGTCATCCCAGAGATCGTGCGTGGCTATGAGGAGTTCAAGCTGCTGGCGCAGATCGCCGATGAGGACTTCGCCGCACAGGTGGACTGGATGGACTGCGGGCCGCAGAACAAGGGCCTGCATGACCCGGTGTGGGCCAGGGTGGAGCGGGGAGATGTCACCGCCCCGGTGGCGCACCTGGTCGAGCCACGGGGCGAACTGTCCAACACGCATCAGCACGACGGCGACGAGCTATGCCACATCGCGTCAGGCACGATGAAATTCGTCAGCGGCTATGACTCCCATCAGATCCTGGAATCGGGCCAGGGCACCGTCATCTGGAAGAACCGGCTGCACGGCGCCATCATCGAGTCGCCCGAATGCGTCTACGAAATCCACTCGGTGGGTGATTACCGCGCATGTTTGTCCTGACCTTCGCCGCCGCCGGCCGTGGCAACTGCGCCGAGATCGAGGGCGTGCCCTACGTGTTCGCCCGTACCAGCCTCGGCTCGTTCGTGATGCCGGCGAGGTGCGCGCACCGCGGCGGGCCACTGCACCTCGGCGACTTGGACGAGCGTGGTACGCGGCTCGTCTGTCCCTGGCACGGGGGGCACACGTCCGTGGCACGCATGATCAAGACCGCGGTGCCCGCGGTGCGGACGGGGAACACGGTCACGGCCGTGTTCCCCGATCCCGCGGACTCCGGCCGCGCGGTCACCTACCGGCCGCTGTCCGCGGCGCTGACCGGTGGCCGCTGACCGGTGGCCGCTGACCGGTGGCCGCTGACCGGTGGCCGCTGACCGGTGGCCGCTGACCGGCGCTGGCACAAGAACAGCGGAAGCAACCCGGCCGGGCGATCCGGTGTTCTTGTCACTGGCGCCCCGGCCACGACGGCAGCACGATCACCCGAGAGTTGAGGTACGGCACATGGCCTACGCAGCAGGCATCGCGGAGTTCGTCGAGGCGGTCAACGACGCGATGCCACCCGACTTCTACACCTACCCGGTGGAGCGCCAGCGCGCCCTGTACGACGGGCTGGCCGAGGTGCTCCCGATCCCCATGCCGGCCGGGGTCCACGCCGAAGTCCTCGCGGTCGAACATCAGGGCCGCCAGGCGCGGATCCGCGTCTACGAGCCGGCCACGCGCAGCGGTGACGGGGTGCTGTTCTACATCCGCGGCGGCGGCTTCGTGCTCGGCTCGCTCGAGAGCCACGACAGCCTCGTCGCCGAACTCGCCGGCAAGACGGGCCTGGTGGCCGTCGCGCTGGACTTCGGGCGGGCACCGGAGAACCCGTTCCCCGGGCCGCTCGAAGATTGCTACACGGGTCTGTGCGGTGTGCTCGCCGACCCGGCGGCGCTGGGGCTGGACATAGACCCGGCCGCCGCGGTCGTCTGCGGCGAGAGTTCCGGCGCCAACATGGCAGTGATCTTGTCGATGATGTCACGTGACCGCAACGGCCCGGCGCTTCGCGGGCAGGCGCTGATCAGCCCGGTCCTCGACTTTGCCCGCTGGCGGCACGGCGGTGAGGACGCCCCCCTGCTGTCCGGAGGCGAGATGGAGTTCTTCACCGCGTGCTACTGCCCACAGACCGAGCAGGTCAAAGACCCGTACGTCTCGCCGCTGCTCTCGGGCCGGTTTCACGACCTGCCGCCCGCGTACGTGGTGGGCTGCGGGATGGACTCCCTGCGCGTCGACGCCGAGAAATACGCGGCCATACTGCGCGAGCATGACACCCCCGTGCAGTACGTGCTGGAAGAAGGAATGGTGCACGCACCCGTGCGTGCGCGGCGCGTCAGCGCGCCCGCCGGCGAGATGTTCGCCCGGTTCTGCGCCGCCACAGTCGCGCTCGCCCGCGCCGGACAGGCAGGCAGCAATGCGAGCTGAGCTCAGCGGTCCCGCGGTCATCGTCGACCCGTACTCGTCCGGGGCGCTGTTCGCGGATGCGTTCACAGCCAGCGGCATCCCCGTCGTGGCCGTGGTGACCGGGCCGCAGCCGCCGCGGCCGTACGCCCCCTCCTACCGGCCCGCGGACTTCCCGGAGATCGTCGTGTTCCGCGGCGATCTCGGCGCCGTGATCAGCAGGCTCCGCCAGCTTGGGCCGCGCTGCGTCATTGCGGGCTGCGAATCCGGGGTGGAGCTCGCGGAGCGGATCGCGCCGCACGTCGTGCCGGAGCGGGCGAACGTCGCCGCGCTGGCACCCGCGAGGCGTGACAAGAGCCAGATGGCGGCCGCCGTCGTGGCCGCGGGGCTGCGGGTCATCCCGCAGGTCTGCACCGCCGAGCCGGACGAGGTGCAGTCCTGGCTCGAAGACACCGGCCTGACCGGGCGGGATCTGGTGATCAAGCCGCCGAAGAGCGCGAGCACTGACGGGGTGGTCAAGGTTCCCGGCGGTGCCGGCTGGAAGGAGATCTTCCTGGGGCATCTCGGCAGGGTGAACATGCTGGACGAGGTGGACGACCGGCTGGTGGTCCAGGAGTTCGTCGCCGGAACCGAGTACGTGGTGGACACCTTCAGCCACGACGGCGATCACACGCTGGTCGACGTCTGCCGTTATCACAAGATTGACAACGGCCCGCACATGGCCGTCTACGACACGATGGAATGGGTGCCCCCCGGCGACGGCGCGATAGCCGCGTTGCTGCCGTACGTACATGGCGTGCTCGATGCGGTCGGCGTCCGGTTCGGCGCCGCGCACGTCGAGGTGATGAACACGTCGCGCGGCCCCGTGCTGATCGAGGTCGGCGCCAGGCCGCACGGCGGCGGCCAGCCCCGGTTCAACAAGAACGCTACCGGCGACAGCCAGATCGACCGGACCGTCAGGTACCTGACGGGCCAGGACGTGCCGGCCGGCTACGACCTGCGCAAGCACCAGTCGTGTGTGTTTCACATCGCGCGCCGGTCCGGGGTGGTAGGTGACACGGCGGCGCTCGCCGCCATCCCCAGTCTGGCCAGCCATCATTTCTCGACGCTGCACCTGGCCGACGGCGACGAGATCGAGGTCACCAAGGATCTGGTGGGCAGCCTGAGTCTGGGGTTCGTGATCCTCTCCCACCCCGATGCGGAACAGATCCAGCGTGACTACCTCGCCATCAGGGAACTCGAGGCGCGGCTGGTGATCGAAGAGCACGCCGTCGCCCACGCGCGTTAGGCGAGACAGGAATGGCTATCGTCACGATCACCTTTCTGGCCAGCTCGCTGCTCGTCATCATGACGCCAGGGCCCGACCTGGTGCTTGTCACCCGGATGGTCCTGACCCACCGGCGGCTACGGCCGGCGGCGATCGCCGCGGCCGGGATGATTTCGGCGGGCGCGGCGCAGGCGGCGCTGGGCGCGGCGGGACTTGCCTGGCTGCTTTCCGCCAACCCCGCACTCTTCACCGCCTTCCGCGTGACCGGCGCCGCGGTGTTGTTCGGATGGGCCATGGTCGTGCTGAGGTCAGCGCTGCGCCCAGCCGCCCCGGACGCGTCGCCACCCGAGCCGCCGCCGGCGCGCCGGGCGTTCCTGCAGGGCTTCTTCTGCACCGGCGCCAACCCGAAGGTCGGCGTGTTCCTCATGGCGTTCCTTCCGCAGTTCGTGCCGCGGGGGGCCGATCCCGCCTCCGGTGTCGCCCAGCTCGCCGCGGTCTACCTGGCGATCGGCCTGTGCTGGCTGCTCGCCTGGATAACCTTGGTGCATCGGTTCGGCGGCTTCGTCCGCGCGCCACTGGCCACCCGTGCGGCCGACGGGCTGATCGCCGCCGTGTTCAGCTTCTTCGCCGTCAGGCTCGTCCTGGGCCTGTAACCGGGCTCCCCCGGCCCTCGCCAACGGGCTCGTTGCATGTCATCCTGGCTGTGGGTCCGCGGGGGGAATCATGGCAAAACTGCCCGAAACCCACGTCGAACCAGCTGCGGTCGCCGCGAGCCGGGTGAGCCGGTTTCTGCCGCCTGCCCGCTACCGGCATCCGGGTGACATGATCCGCCTGATCATCTCTGGGCTTGTATTCGCCGGAGCGGCGGCTGTCACCGTGGCCACCCATGCCTTATATGCGGGTTCCAGCGCTGCGGCGGTGGCTGCTGTCGCGCATTCCACCCTGGCGGGCCGGGTGCTGGCCGGGTTCGTGCAGGGCGCTTTCGCCGCCGCGGCCGTCACCGCGGTAGTCGCGACGCTGCGTTACCGCCGGTACCGGCTGCTGGCCAGCCTGGCGGGCGGCGCCGTGCTGGCGGGCGTTGTGCTGGTCGGGCTCATTCATCTCGCGGACGGGCAGCGTCCCGGCGCGCTGGCCGCCGGTGCGGGCCAATGGTGGTGGCTGACCGGCGCGCCGCTGGTAAGCCCCGCGCTTGGTGCTGCCGCCGTGGCCGGCACGGTCGCGGCGGCACCGTGGCTGAGCCGTCCGTGGCGGCGCACCGCCTGGATCGCCTTGTGGCTTGCCGCCGTGGCACGGCTGGTCACGGGTACGGCCGGGCCGATGGAAGTGGTGGTGGCGTTCGCCGCGGGGGTAACGATCGGTGCCGGCGTGCTCCTGCTGTTCGGCGTGCCCGACCGGCGCATCGGCCCGCAAGGGATCGCCACCGCGCTCGGCGCCGCGGGCCTGCCGGTCGCCCGCGTCGATCCGGCGGCTGTCGAGGCGAAGGGTTCGCGGGCGTTCGTCGCGACCGCCGAGGACGGAGAGCCGTTGTTCATCAAGGTCCTCGGATCGGATCAGCGCGATGCCGACCTGTTGTACCGCGCCTACCGGTTCGCCCGGCTCCGGGGCATCGGCGACACCCGGCCCGCCGCCTCGCTCATCCAAGCCGTCGAGCACCAGGCGCTCGTCGCGGTCATGGCCGAGCGGGCGGGAGTGGCGGTGCCGCCCGTCCGCCAGGTGATCAGGAGCGCCGATGGGTCGGCGCTGCTGGCGATGAAACGTGTGGACGGCAGTTCCCTCGACCGGGGCCCGGTGCAGCGCGTGAGCGACACGATGCTCCTGGAGCTGTGGACACAGGTGGACACGCTGCACCGGGCGAGGATCGCGCACCGCTCGCTGCGGGCCGCCAACATCGTGGTCGACGGTGCGGCCCGGCCGTGGCTTGTGGACTTCAGCTTCTCCGAGCTGGGCGCCACGCAGCGCCAGATCGCGCTGGACGTCGCCGAGTTGCTGGCCTCGCTTGCCGCCATCGTCGGCGCCGGCCGAGCGGTCGCCAGCGCGGCGGAGGTCATCGGCCCGGCTGGCATCGAGGCGGCGATGCCGCTGCTGCAGCCGCTTGCTCTTTCGGCCGGCACCCGCCGCGCGGTCGCCCGCCATGATGGCCTGCTCGCCCAGACCCGGGCGGCTGCCGCCGCCGCGAGCGGCCGGGCGGACCAGGAACTGGCCCGCATCCAGCGCGTCCGCCCGAGAACACTGCTCGCGATCGCCGCTGCCGCGGGCGCGTTCTACTTCCTGCTGCCCAAGCTCGCACAGGTGGGAAGCGGCTGGCAAGCCATCCAGTCGGCCGACTGGTCGTGGCTGCCGCTGGTCATCGCCCTGTCGGCCGCGACCTACCTGGCGAGTGCCTTGTCACTCATGGGTGCGGTGCCTCAGCGGATCCGGTTCTGGCCGACCGTGCTGGCTCAGGCCGGATCATCGTTTGTGAACCGCGTTTCCCCGGCCAACGTCGGCGGCATGGCGCTGAACGCCAGGTTCCTGCAGAGATCGGGCGTCCCGGCCAGCGCGGGCATCGCCGCGGTCGGCGTCAACAGCCTGGCAGGCGCCGTCGTCCATCTGATCTTGATAGTGCTCTTCTTCACCTGGTCGGGCAACGCGCTCACCAAGGCCTTCAAGCTACCGTCGAGCAGCAAGCTGCTGCTGATTCTCGCCCTCATCTTGGCGATCATCGGCGTCGTGCTCGCGACCCGGCCCGGCCGCCGGATCGCCTCGGCCAAGGTGATCCCCGGGCTGCGGTCGGCCGCGGTGAGTCTCAGGCTGGTGGCGCGAGACCCGGGCAAGATAATCATGCTGTTCGGGGGGTCGGTGCTGATCACCCTGGCCTACATCGGTGCGTTCGCCGCCTCCGTCGAGGCGTTCGGTGGGTCGCGGAACGTCATCGTCCTCGGCGCCGTCTACCTGGGTGCTTCGGCCATCGCGGCCGCCGCCCCCACACCTGGCGGCCTCGGCGCCATCGAGACGGCCCTGGTCGCGGGCCTGGCAGGTGTCGGCATGCTGGCGGGACCCGCCGTTTCCGCCGTGCTGCTGTACCGGCTGGCCACCTACTGGCTCCCGGTCGCACCGGGCTGGCTGTCCTGGCGCATGCTGCAGCGGCGGGGGTACATATGAGACCACGCACGATGTTTCGCGTGGCCTGCCTCGGGCTGACGGCCGCGCTCTCGGCCTGTACATCCTCAGGCGGTCACGTCCTGCCCGCCGGGGGACAGCCGCCCACCCGCAGCGGCGCGGCCATCACGGTCGGGTCGTTCGATTTCCCCGAGAGTGTCCTGCTCGCGGAGATCTACGGGCAGGCACTGGCGGCGAACAAGTTCCCGGTACGGATCCTGCCAAATCTGGGGCCCCGCGAGCTGGTCGATCCGGCGCTGATGAACGGCCTCCTGCAGCTCGTTCCCGAGTACGCCGGGTCGGCACTGGAATTCGTCAGCCTCGGCCGTCTTTCCCCCACAGCCGACGTCAAAGCGGCCAGCAAGACCCTGGCCAAGTCGCTGGCGGGCCGGGGACTACTGGCCGCACAGCCGGCCGCCGCGCAAAACAGCAACGCCATCGTGGTGACCGCGGCGGCCGCGGCTCACTATGGCCTGCGGTCGATCACCGATCTCGCCAGGGTGGCGCCGCGGCTGGTGTTCGGCGGCCCGCCCGAATGCCCCGAACGCGCGTTTTGCCTGCGGGGCCTGCAGCGCGCCTATGGCCTGCACTTCAAGTCATTCATCCCCCTCGACGCCGGGGGCCCGCTGACGCTCCAGGCTCTGTGGGCCGGCGACATCGACGTCGGGTTGCTTTTCACGACCGACCCACACATCTCGGCACAGCATCTCGTGATACTGACCGATGATCGCGCCCTGCAGCCGGCCGAGAACGTCACTCCCGTACTGCGCCGTGACGTGGCGGCCCGCTACGGCGCCGGCCTCGTCACCCTGCTCAACGGCGTGTCCGCCTGGCTTACCACGGCCTCGCTGCGCGACCTCGACGCGCAGGTCGAGCTGCACGGGCATGGACCTCGCTCGGTGGCCGCGGCCTGGCTGCGCGCACATGGGCTGACGCAGAAAGGGGGTGCCGGGCATTGAGTGAAGGCATCGAGCCGGTGGCCACGCGGGACCTGCCCGCCACCCAGCCTCCGGGCTCCGCCGCCGTCTACAAGCTCCGCCGTCAGCGCAGGCCGACAGGGGCGCCTCCGCCCTTGCCGCGCCCGCACTTCGTGAGCACCACGGCATGGCTGGTTCTTGTGGCCGTCACGCTCGCGGGGGCGATCCTGGTCGCCCTCTACACGCCGTGGCTTCGCCTTGACGACCACATCAACACGGCAGCGCTCCGGGTCGTTGCCAAAGAACGGACGCCGTGGCTCACCGATGTCGCCAACGGGATCAAGGTGGCCGGCAGCGGCTGGGGGGTTACCGCGCTCGGCTTCTCGCTGGTTGCCCTGACAGCGGTTTTCCGGCGCTGGCGGCACCTTCTGGTGTTCCTGTGCAGCTTGTTCTTTCTAGTGATCGTCGGGCAAGTGATCTATTTCGGGCTGTCCAGGCCACGTCCGTACGGCGTGCCGATCATTGCTGGCTGGGGTGGTTACTCGGCGCCGTCTCCTCCCGTCGCCGCCCTGACGATCTATCTGGTAAGCGCCGCCTACTGCCTGGCCGTGCCGGGTCGCACCCGCGCCTACACGAAGGCCGCGGCGGCCGCCGTCATCGCCCTGTACTGCTTCGCCCGCCTGTATCTCGGCGTGGACCATATCGACGACGTGCTGCTCACCGTCGCACTCGCGGTCGCCATCCCGGTAACAGCGTTCCGGTTCTTCACCCCGAACGAGGTCTTCCCCGTTGCCTACCGCCGCGGGCGCACCGCCCATGTCGATGTGACCGGCCCGCGGACCGCGGCGATCCGGCAGGCCATGCGTGATCAGCTCGGGCTTTCCGTGACTGAGATCAAGCCGGTCGGCCTCGAGTCGTCCGCCGGCTCCACCCCGCTCCGGCTCCGGCTGGACGGGGTGGGCGAGCAGTATCTGTTCGCCAAGCTCTACACCAAGGGCCATGTGCGCTCCGACCGCTGGTACAAGCTATGGCGCACGATCCTCTACGGCGCGCTGGAGGACGAGCATCCCTTCCAGACCGTGCGGCGCCTGGTCGAGTACGAGGACTACGCCCTTCGCCTGCTGCAGGACGTCGGGATCCCCACGGCCAAGCCCTACGGCATCGTCGAGATCACACCTGAGCGCGAATACCTGCTGGTCACCGAGTTCTTGCAGGATGCAGTGGAAATCGGCAAGGCAGACATCGACGACAAGGTGGTCGACCAGGGACTGCTGCTGATCCGCCAACTGTGGGATGCGGGGATCGCCCACCGTGACATCAAACCCGGCAACCTCATGGTCAGCGCCCGGCATCTGGTGCTGATCGACGTGGCCTTCGTCCAGGTGCGCCCGTCACCCTGGCGGCAGGCGGTCGACCTGGGCAACATGATGCTGGTGCTCGCGGTACGCACGGACCCGCAGCGCGTCTACCGGCGCGCGCTGGATTACTTCACCGCGGACGAGCTCGCGGAAGCGTTCGCCGCGACCCGCGGGGTGGCGAGCCCGACCCAGCTGCGCGCGTTCATGAAGCGGGATCCACGTGACCTGCTCGGTGAGTTTCGCGCCCTCGCGCCCGCGCGACCGCCGATCGTGCTGCAACGCTGGAGCCTCAAGCGGTTCAGCCTGGCCGCGGTAATGCTGCTGGTCATTGCCGTGGCCGCCGCGTCGGGGGTGGTGCAGACGTTCTTCCCAGCCGAGAATATCGGCGCGTCCGCTCCGGCCTGCGGCACCGGCCATTCGATGATTCTCAGTGCGCAGGCGGTCCCGTCCGCTGCGCTGCTGCCCTGTATCGCCGAGCTGCCGGCGGGCTGGCAAGTGGGTCCCGCCGACATTGCCAGCGGCAAGGCAAGCTTCCTGCTGAGCTCGGATCGCGCCGGGCCGCAGGCGGTCACCGTAACCCTGACCGCGGCCTGCGACACCTCGAAGGCCAGGCAGGTACCGTCCGACCAGCCCGGCACGCGCAGATTCGAGCGGCCGCTGAGCTTGGTGCCGCAATTTTCCGGCCTCCGCTACTACACATTTCCTGGCGGCTGCGCCACCTACAACTTCCGCTTCAAGCCAGGAGCCGCACCGGTCCTTGCCGTCGCCGTCGACAGCGCGCTGGCGTTCCAGTCCCGGTCGACGCTCGTCGAACACATACGGCACACCGAGGGTCTTGTCCTGTGCGGGCGTGGCGCCGCGTGCCCAGCATGAGCCGGGAGGCGGCACCGGGCCGGCGCGAGCCGCAGATTCTTGCCCGGCCCCGGCTGGACGCTCTCGTCACCGCCGTTGTTGTGCTGATCACGGCCGGTGTGTTCGCCGCGGTTGGCAGCCGCACCATGCTCGTCCGCATCCAGCGGCTGGACGACGCGTGGCTGCACCTGATGGTCTCCGGCCGGTCGGCGCCGCCCACGGCTGCCGCCAAGCTCTTCAACCTCCTCGGGCTCGTGTACGTCACGCTGCCCGCGCGGGTGGCTCTCGCGGGCATGCTGGCCCTGCGGCGCCGCTGGTGGCATCTGGCCGCCTTCGCCGCGGCCGTGGCGGTGTCGGAGGTACTGATCGGCCTGCTGAAAGGCATCTACGACCGGGCCAGGCCACCCGGATCACTCGTCGCCACAAGCGGTGCGTCCTTTCCGTCCGGGCACTCGGTCGCCGCATCGGTCACCGTCGTCGCGGCGGTCATCGCCCTGGTTCCCGCGGGAAGACGGCGTGTCTGGTGGTCCCTGGCCGCGGTGGCCTTCTCGATCCTGATGGCGCTGTCCCGCGCCTACCTCGGTGCCCACTGGTTGTCCGACGCTGCGGCCGGGATCCTTCTCGGGACGTCGTGCGCGCTGGTTGCCGCCCTGGTCGTCGACCAGTTCCAGCGCCGGCCGCGAGCCAGGCGGCCGCAGCGGCGAACCAGAACCCAGGCCCCGGATGCTCTTCCCGCGCCGGACCCCGCGGAAGGGCCCCGTGGGTGAGCCACCCGCGCAGCCGTTAAGAATCATGATCCCGAACGGCTGTGTGCGGTGCGCCGCCCGGGCCGGGACCGGGGGGCCTGGGGCGCATTGTGGTCCCGGCTTTGGCCGTGCGGGCGGGCGGGAATGGAAATCATGCGACTGCCCACAAAGGAGCGACTCATGCAACAGCTGAGCTATCCGGTTCAGTTCTCGGTCGACTATCCCGACCGGCCGCTCGATCGGCTGACGACGTTCTTCCGCCTCTTCGTGACCATCCCGATCGCGATCGTGCTGGGCACAGTGTCCGGGGGAACATGGCAGTGGACGTATCCGAACGGAACCACCGCGGTGGTCAGCGAGGCAGGTGGCCTGCTGTTCTTCGCCCCCCTCCTCATGATCTTGTTCCGGCAGAAGTACCCACGGTGGTGGTTCGACTGGAATCTTGAGCTGCAGCGGTTCGCCAACCGGGTCGGGACCTACCTGGCCCTGATGGGTGACCGGTACCCATCCACCGACGACCATCAGTCGGTTCACCTGCACTACTCCTACCCGGACGCGGCACGCGACCTCAACCGGTGGCTGCCCCTCGTGAAGTGGCTGCTGGCCATCCCCCACTACGTGGTGCTGGCCTTCCTCGACATCGCGGCGGTGGTGATCGTGGTCGTGGCCTGGTTCGCCATCCTGTTCACCGGCCGGTATCCCAAAGGCATGTTCGGCTTCGTCGAGGGGGTGATCCGCTGGCACAACCGCGTGGTCGCCTACGCGTTCACCCTTGTCACCGACCGGTACCCGCCCTTCCGCCTGGCGCCCTGAACACCCGCGATTGACAGATGGCGGCGATGCGTGCGCTGGCAACCGAAGATCCGGCCGATACATGTCTCAGAATACGAGATTGATCTTTCCATATACTGAGATATTGGTGATCCAGGAAACTGGTCAGCGATTATCGCTGACCAGTTTCCGGAGATCATGAAACCGGGCGGGCCGCGGTGGCGCGGCTGCCAGCCGGGCGCGGTGCCCGCAGCCCGGGCCGGGAACGGCCCGGAGCGGAGGCGCGGCAGCGAACATCTCGCTTGCTCAGCTCATCCGGAGGCGCGGCAGCGAACGTCTCGCTTGCTCAGCTCATCCGGCGGTATCGCCAGACGCACAGCGGAACGAACAGGGCCAGCAGCCCCAGGATCCAGGCTGCCGTTCCGCCCAGCGAGCCAGGCACGCCGCCACCGAGCGCGTACGTCCGCGCTGTGTCCGCCGTCAGCGTGACGGGGCTTACCTTCGCAACGGCCTGCAGCCAGGCCGGCATGCTCGACACCGGCACGAAGACCGAGCTCGCGAACACGAGAGGGAAGATGACGACGAAGCCGGCCGACTGTGCTGCCTCGGCGCCGCCCACGGCCAGCGCAACGAAAGCGAAGATCCAGCTCAGCGCGAATCCGAAGGCACTCACGACGGCAATGGACACGAGCGCGTCGGGCAGTCCGGCGTGGAAGCGAAAGCCGATCACGTAGCCCACGACGATCATCAAGCCGATAATCAGGACGTTGCGGACGAGATCGGCAACCGTGCGCCCGAGCAGCACGGCCGACCGCGCCATCGGCATCGACCGAAAGCGGTCGACGACCCCGCGTTCCAGGTCCTCTGAGAGGCCGACCGCGGTCTGCGTCGCGCGGAAGGCCACCGACTGCACGAAGATGCCGGGCAGCAGGAAGTCGATGTACCTGACTCCCCCGGGCAGCGAGCCTCGCACGGCGCCGCCGAACACGTAGGCGAACAGCAGCACGAACATGATCGGCTGGATCGTCGAGAAGATCAGCAACTGGGGCTGGCGGATAAAGTGGCGCAGGTTGCGCGCGGTGACCACGCCCGCGTCGGTCGCGGCTGAACGGATGCCCGGCAGCGAGGGACGCCGCGGCGCCGGGAATCTCCTCGCGCGGTAGCCGGCCGCGCGCTGCGGACCCGCCGCCGCCTCGCGCTGCGGGTCCGCCGCCGCACGCTGCGGGCCCGGGCCCGCCGCCGCACGCTGCGGACACGCCGCCGCTGGTGCGCCGGCCGCGCTCACCGGCGCCGGCGGACCGGCGCCGTCCTCGCTCGGCGGCACCCCCGTGAGCTGCAGGAACACGTCATCGAGCGTCGGGCGGCGCAGCCCGAGATCGCTCACGCCGATACCCGCGTGACGCAGCGCCGAAGCGGCGTCCTCGATGAGCTCGAGCCCGTCACGCGGAGCTGGAAGCGTGAGCCGGTCCAGGCGCTCGCCCGGCTGCGGATCGCCGCAGCCCACCCGGGCGAGCACGGACTGCGCCTCGTCGCGCTGAGCCGCGGTGCTCAGCTCGACCTCGAGGATCTGCCCGCCGATGCGGTCCTTCAGCTCGTTGCCCGTGCCCTGCGCGATCACTCTCCCGTGATCGATCACCGCGATCCGGTCCGCAAGCTGATCGGCCTCCTCGAGGTACTGAGTCGTCAGCAGGAGCGTCGTCCCCCCGCGGACGAGCTCCCGCACGATCCCCCAGATCTCGTTGCGGCTCCGCGGATCGAGCCCAGTGGTCGGCTCGTCGAGAAACAGAATCCGCGGGCGGGTGAGCAGGCTCGACGCGAGGTCCAGCCGGCGGCGCATCCCTCCGGAGTACGTGCGCGCCGGGCGGTCGGCCGCGTCCGCGAGGTCGAAGCGCTCCAGCAGCTCGCCGGCCCGCTGGCGCGCCTGCGCCGGCGAGAGGTCGAAGAGACGCCCGAACATCTGCAGGTTCTCGCGGCCAGTGAGGATCTCGTCGACGGCGGCGAACTGCCCGGTCAGGCCCAGCAGCTCACGAACGGCCGGGGCGTCGCTCACCACGTCGCGCCCGAAGACCTCGGCGTGCCCCGAGTCCGGCGCGAGCAGGGTCGCGAGCACACGCACGAGCGTGGTCTTCCCGGCGCCGTTCGGCCCGAGCAGCCCGAACACCGTGCCCTCGGCGACCTCCAGATCGACCCCCGCGAGCGCCACCGTCGCGCCGAAGCGCTTGATTACGCCCGCAACTCGCACGGCGGGAGCGGCGGAACGCTGCGTGAACATTGCCTGGCGATCATACTCCGCGCCCCGTCGCGGGCGAACCCACCCCGAAGCCTCGCTAGGCGGAAATCGCGCTAGGCGCAGCTCGCGCCGGACCCGGGCGGCGGTGTGCGGCCCGGATCTGGTGAGCTGCCGGCGCCGGTGGCCGGCCCTGCGGCCTGGCACTGGGCCCGTAGCCGCGGGTATCGCACGGCGATCACCGCCAGCGCCAGTGCCGCGTAGGCCACCGGGACGGCGTACATGCGGTGGATGCCAAGATGCTCGGCTGCCCATCCACCGGCCAAGGTCCCAGCCGTCATCCCCAGCACGACGCCCGACCCGGCCCACGACACCGCCTCGGTGAGCGCACCCGCGGGGACGACACGCTGGATGACCTCGAAGACGGTGATCGTCGCTGGCGCCATGGCCAGGCCCGCGAGAACGAGGAAGGCGGTCAGCCCGGCCATCGACCTGGCCCCAAGAAGCGGCACGAAACCACAGGTGAACAAGATGATCGCGATCAGCAGGCGGCGGTGCAGCCCGCGCCGCGGCGGCCGTGTGTTGTGTCTGGTCCCCTGCCACCGGCTCCCCTCCACAACGGCTGGCGCGCCTCCCACTGACGCCTATCACCTGACGCCTATCACCTGACGCCCTATCACCGGCAAATGGCGGATGTTTCTGGCGGGTGCGGGCCGCAGTCTTAGCGTGCAGTCGAGGCGAGAAGGCCTTGAAACAGTTCCGAGGAGGCCGTCAACGGAGATGGACGTCATAACAGTCGGAGCGGCCGGGGAGCCTTGCGCGCCCGTTATAGCGCCTCGAACGGCGACCAGAGCCATCTCGGCTCACCCCCGGGACTCATTGTGAACTGGCTGGTGGACCAGCTTATTCAGCTGGCAGGCTCGGCGCTGATCCTGATCGCGTTCGCCGGCGCGCAGACCGGGCGGCTGAACCAGAAGTCACGCCGGTATCTTCTGGCCAACGCGCTCGGCTCGGCCGTCCTGGCGGTGGAGGCGGCCTATTACCGCCAGTGGGGCTTCCTGCTGCTCGAAGGCGCGTGGGCGATCATCTCCGTGCTGGGAATGGTGTCCGCCGTGCTGCCGGCCGGTAAGGATCCGGACTGGTCGAGCTCGGCTGACGGCCCGGTGCCGAAAGTTCAGCGCGGAAGCGAAGCAGGTGGCCGTCATGCTGTCGTCGGCTGAGTCAATCCGGCCGACCGGTCGCCAGTTAGAGACGTCCCCGGCGGACACAGCGGCCGAGGCGGTGGATTTTCTTCGCCAGCTGCAGGCCGAGCACGCGGAACACGGGCCGGCTGAGGACCGGATCAATGAGGTACGCGCGCAGATCGAGGCGACCGGCAGCTACTGGCAGACCGAGGACGAGCTGCGATGGGGTGCCAAGATCGCCTGGCGGAACACCCCCCGGTGCGTCGGCAAGTTCTACTGGAAGGGCCTCGCCGTCCGGGACATGCGCCACCTGACCACTGCCGACGAGGTGTTCGCCGCGATCGTCGGCCATCTGCGCTCGGCCTTCAACGGCGGCCGGGTCAAACTGGTGCTGACCGTGTTCGCGCCGCAGGAGCCGGGCCAGGACGGCATCCGGATCTGGAACAGCCAGCTGGTCCGCTATGCCGGGCACCGCCAGCCGGACGGAGGCGTCATCGGCGACCCGGCCAGCGCCGACTTCACCGACGCACTTCGGCGGCTGGGCTGGGACGGCGGAACCGGCGGCAGGTTCGACCCGCTCCCGGTGGTCATCCAGATGCCCGGCGAGCAGCCCAGGATCTACCCGCTGCCGGCCGACGTGGTCGCCGAGGTTCCCATCAGCCACCCCGATTACAGCTGGTTCGCCAGCCTCGGGCTGAAATGGCACGCCTTTCCCAGCATCAGCGACCAGCGGCTGGAGATCGGCGGCGTCAGTTACCCGGCGTGCCCGTTCAGCGCCTGGTACACCACCGCTGAGATCGGCGCCCGCAACTTCTCCGACGACAATCGCTACGCCATGCTGCGGCCGGTGGCCGAGCAGATGGGCCTGGACACCCGCACCGACCGGTCGATGTGGAAAGACCGCGCGATGCTCGAACTGGTCGCGGCCGTGACGTATTCGTTCGACCAGGCCGGTGTCGCCGTCATCGACCACCATTTCGCGGCCAGGCAGTTCGTCCGGCACGAGCTGCGCGAGCAGCAAGCCGGCCGGATCACGCCCGCGAACTGGGAACTGATCGCGTCTCCGATCAGCGGCTCGGCCACGCCGATCTGGCAGCGCAGATATGACCCGATCATCTTGCGGCCCAACTTTTTCCAGCAACCCGCCCCCTGGGAAACTCCGCCACCGGCGCCTGACCGCCCGCCGTCCTCTCGCCACCCGCTTTGCCCGGTTACCCTTCATCCCCTGGCCGCAAGGAGCATGCCGTGCGTCTGAGCATCTCGTTCACCGGGTTCGGCGGCATCGCCGGCACGTTCCCCGCCGTCCTCGCCGCGGAGGAGGCTGGCCTCGACGGTGTGTGGAGCGCCGAGCACATCGGATTCCACGACGCGATCGTCCCGAGCGCGGTGATCCTCGTGAACGTGCCCGGCGAACAACCCGACGTCATCAGGCAGCTCGCCAAGGCACGACACTGATCCTTACGCTCCGGCCTCGTAGAAGGAGTAATCGGCGTCGTAGTCGCTGCCCTGCACCGCCCCCACGGTCGCCTGGTCGCAGAGGGCCGAGGGAGCTACCCCACCGACGGTGTTGGTGCGCTGCACGTAGGTCGTCGCGGTCAGCGTGCTGCCGATTCCAGAGCCCGACGCAACCTCCTTCAGCAGGACCCAGGGGATGTTGCCCGGGCCGTCCGGCGACGGGATGCTGCTCACCCTGACCGCCTGCACCCAGCTGCCGTCCAGAGCGGCCCACGTCGGCACGTTCTGCCCGCTCGCCGCGTTGAGCGTGTAGGTGTGGAAGCCGAAAACGGTGTTGTCCCCGTTGAACAGGACGGCCGCCGGCCGCAGCAGCGTCCAGCCGAAGCCGGTGGCGTTTTGGGTGCACTGGTAGATCTGCTGCCCTTCGGCGTGCACGACCCGGACCAGGTGGTTGCCGGCCGGAACGTCAATGGGGGACGAGGCCCAGCTTGGGCTGGCCGCGCCTATGACCCCGGCGACGGCCACCGTCGCGCAGGCGGCGAGCCACGCCAGCCGGCGCCCGCGACATAACTGAAACATGTTGATCATCCTTTCCCGATGAGCTCGACAAGAACTAGGTGACCGGTGTTTTTCGCCAAATCACGGCAGGTAAGAATGATCAGTGCTTTGATCACCGGGATTTCACCATCCGTAACCACCTCAGCGGCCGGATTGGGTCGTTGAACACCAGCCACCCAGGCCATCCACATTTGCGGGAATCCGGAGTCATGTCAAGGGCATTTGCCATGCGGGCAGAGGCAACGAGAAAATGCGGCGAGAACCGGTTAACATTTGTCGATCCCCGCTCCGCATACCGCAAACTCATCCAGAACTACTTCACCCGGCAGGCCGTGGCCCGTTACGAAGATGTCTTCCGTGAACTGACCCGGCAACGTATCCGCGAATTGATCGCGGGCGGCGAGCCCTGCGTGCCCGCCGGATGCGGTCACCGGGACGTTCGGCCCTGTCCGGAACCGTCAGCTGCGCGGCGGGCCGCATCAGGCGCATCGTGGGGGCGGCACTGCCGCGGCGAGGAAGGGATACCGATGAAGCCGCCGGCCGAGGGGCGCCTGGATGCGGCCATGGCGATCAGCGCGAGGTTATCCATGCGGCGGCCCTCGTGACGAGCGACGGTTTCGCACCTGGGGAGATCGACACGAGCCGGGCGCATCCGGCGCGGATGTACAACTTCCGCACCCATAAAGCCGCCACGGCCGCCGCCATGTACGACCAGGCGACCTCCGCGCTCACCCTGCGCACCCACGCCCAGATCAGCCGCTACTTCGACGGCCTAGAACTCCTCGACCCCGGCCTCGTCCAGTTACCCCGATGGCGCCCAGACGCCAAACCACCCCGCGACGCCAGCGCCGTCCTCGTCTACGGCGCCGTCGCCCGCAAACCGCCACCCCCAACGATCCCCCGCCACGGTAAAAACGCCGGCAAGCCGGGGCACGCCCCTGGTCAAGTGGCACAAACATGATCCTTAACGGCTGCTTAGGGGTGAAACCGTGCAGAGCAGCGCGGCGCGGTGCGGCACAGCCCCATGACCTGCTGAGACACGTCACATCCGCCTCTGGCAGTGCGAGGTAGTGCGGCACGGTTGACGCTCCGTTTGACTCTCCGAGCGTCCCGCCAGTGGGCACAGCAGAACGCCCCGCCAGCCTTCACAGGTGGCGGGGCGTTCGGCGCATTGGTGTACGCCCGGTCACCGTAGCGCCTCCCCGAGGTCGGCAACACGGGGACGGCCCGGCCAGCGGTCGCGCAAGCGGTCATACACACAGACGAGCATGGCCGCGAGCCGGGCCGAAGCTGTTACCCGCGCGATCTCCGCGCATTGGAGCGCCACTGATGCCGCCTGATCAGCGTCTCCGGACACGGTGTGGACGGCCGCCAGATGGGCCAGGTTCCGCGCCGCCCACGCTGACGACCTTTGATCCCCGGGCAGCCGCGCGTACCCGTCCTCAAGCAGTTGGACGGCGCGCTCGCAGTAGCGGGAATCGGCGGCCAGCAGGCCGAACGTTGCGCCCCGGGCGCACTCGAAGTAGTCGGGCGACATCCAGTAAAGCCACGGATGCCGGCCTGGTGCCTGGTCTGTTAGCTGCTCCGCCATCTCCGCAGCCTCGCCGAGCTTTCTTTCGACCGCAGCGGTATCACCAGTGTGGGCGTACCCTCGCGCCTCAAGGTCGGCAGCGTCAGCGCGCTGTCCCACGGCGACCGCGGGATCTCTTTGCGCCGCTTGCGCCAGGCCGATTACCGTGCCGATCTCCCCGGCGAGCAGTGCCATGTTTCCCCGCTGGACGAACACCGTGGCCGTCATGGTCCGGTCGCCTAGTTCCTGCGCCCATTCCAGCGCTTGTGACAAGCGGGCACGGTCTCCGTCCACGTCGCCGGTATCGCGGTGCAGGTACGCGGCGAACTGCGCCCACTGCTGCGCCACGTTGACCAGTGCCGGGCGCACGGGGCCACGGGCCTGCCGCACGAGATCCTCGATCACGGCAAGCTGGGCGAGGACGGGTGTCATCACCGCGAGCGGGCCAGCGCAATCCTCGGCACACCGCTGCGCCGCCAGCACGCCCGCGAGCGAGTCCACGGTGGCCGCGTCCACTTGCGAAGGACGGCGGGCCGTCCAGTCGATGCGGTCCCGGTCCTCATCCGCCATGCCACCGAACAGCAGAGTGTCGGCCAGCGCCAGCACCCCGCCCGCGAGCACCCCGCCCGCGAGCACCGACCTGCGCGCCGGTCCCTTGTACGGCACGAGCGCGGCTAACTCCCCGCCCGCGCCGAGAGCATCATCGAGCCGCTGCGCCATGCGCGCGCCAGGGTGCCGCTTGCCGTGCTTCAGCAGATGGACATACGACCGGTCGCAGTGCGCCTGCCGCGCAAGCGCGCGCTCGCTGATGCCGCACTCGGCCATAAGTTCCTGCAGCCGTTCGGCGAACTCCATCGCGTACACCATTTCGCGTTGGTCTGCCTGGTTCACATGCGCTGACAGGCGCTGACTATGTCCCGTCAGCGTCTGTCGCAGTTCCACCGTAGCCGAGCGGGCGCGCAAGGTGGGTGCCATTGGTGTACGGCGCCGCGCTGGCACACGCGGCCATGATCAGGAGTGGCGGCCAGGCATGGCGGATGAACGGAACCTCGCGGCGGGCGCGGCCGAGCTGGAGAAGCTCGCCGCCGCGCTGGACGGCCAAGCGTACGCGGTCAGTCTGGTCATCGACGGGGAGCATCGCCCACACCTGGCCGTCACCAACCGCATGGCGACACAAGCTACCGAGAACGTTTACAGCGACGGGACGCACTTCTACTGGGGATGGGCGGATCCCATCGCGCCCATCGCCGACCTGGTCGGCGCTGCGGCTGCGATTGACCGCGTGCTCAAGATCTTCGGAGGAAACCGGTGACCGCCGATCTGGCCCAGGTCGGGGCCACCTGCCCCGGGTGGCGGGCCTGGCGGACCCGCGGCGGGCTGGCCGCGCGCAAGGGCGGCACACCACCTGGTGTGCAGGCCCGTGGCGCGACACTGTGCGAGCTGCTCGCGGCCATCGCAGCGGCCGAGGTATCCAGCGAGCCCGGCGGCCCTGCGCCCGGCCCGAACTACCGCGCCATCCTCACCGCACTCGACGGCGCGGCCGGGCCGCTGACATCGCGCGCTGTCTCCGACGCGAGCGGGCTAGCGTTATCGACCACCGTTCACTCCCTCGGAGTCCTGTGCGCCTGGGGTGTGACCGAACGCCACCGCGACGGCCGTACCTGGCTCTACCGCAGGTGCGATGTGCTGGCCGACGAGATCAAGACCGCCGCCGTCGCCTGGGACGGCCCGGCCGAGCAGACCGCGTAGCGCGG
>WNGJ01000874.1_pt1 | contig 28380 bp, 27 predicted proteins | sample 5400611 | NCBI WGS metagenome assembly WNGJ01 (sample SAMN13153375, study PRJNA577476) | soil metagenome | isolation source: 40 cm soil or saprolite under Garry oak tree replicate 1 | place: USA:California | collected 2016-06-15
CGTGTCATGCTGAACGCCTCTGTCGAGGTTGTGACTCGAGGAACTGACAACAAGCCGGTCTCAGAAGAAACCCGAACAGTCGTCGTAAATGCGCACGGCGCAGTGATCCTTCTGCGTTTATCCGTGTCTATGGGACAGTCACTCTAACCCGATTTGCGCTTTTGGCCGGGCCCGCTCAGACAAACCCCTTTCGCCGGGGTACCTCGCCAGGAAGAGGTTGCGCAATAGATTCGGCTTTTTTGGATAATCGGCCGAAAGGCGCAGCGAGACCAGTGGAGTCCTCCGAATCACTGGCCGGCTCCGTGTCGCTGATTCGAGAAATAAAGAGTCTCGACGTTCCAGAAAGTCTGAGGGCGCAGCACCACCGGCGCAGTATTTGCGAGGGCGGGAGAGATCGCCGCAAGCGCATTTTTGTTCACCAGGTAAATGAAGGGCTGCTGCTCGCAGACAATTCTCTGAACCTGATCAAAGTAACGCTTGCGCTGGTTTTGGTCATTCGTAGAGGCCTGGGCTTGCATGAGGTGATCAATTTCCGCCTCCCAAGAAGTGGCAGGCGATTTTTGCTCCGGGTTCCATTGGTGATTGCTGGACGAGCTGAGCCAGACGCTCATCTGCGCACTAGGATCGAGGTCCACATTGACGAGACCAAGCATGCAAAGCTCATATTCGAAGGTACGCGAGATGCGTTCGATGAGGGAAGGAAAGTCCAGCGTGACGATATTGAGCCGGATCCCGATCTGCTCCAGGTCCTGCTGGATCATTGTGGCCATCTGCTCACGATATTTGTTTCCGGCATTGGTGACGACGGAGAATTCAACTGGGTGGCCTTCGGCGTCTTTCAAGACGTGTCCGTCCAAGCGGAACCCCTCCTGCTGCAGACGGCGCAAGGCGGCTTGGGAATCGTGCGGGGGAGCCTGGAGCGACTTGTTAAGCCAGAAGAGATTAGCCGGGGAAACGGGTCCCACTGCCGGGCGCGCGTGACCGCTAAAGACGATGCGGCAAAGATCGTCGCGATTAATTGCTTCCGAGACGGCCAGACGGAAGTTGGTGGACCGGAACCATTTCTTTTTGTAATCCGGGATGGGGGCTGACGGGGCCTGATTGAACCAAATTTGCTCGGAGTCGAGAGACGGGCCAATGTCGCGAACGGCCGCGGGCATTTCCTTGGCGAGGTTCTCAAAGTAGGAAGCGTCGAGGCTGTTGATGAGTTGAATTTCGCCACGCTTAAAACGGAGGAGCTCAAGATCTCGATTTTGTTGGATGTCTAATCGGATCGAATCGAGGTAGGGAAGTTTTCGTCCCTGTGCGTCCTTCTTCCAGTAGTAGGGATTCCGTTTCAGCAAAACGTAAGAGCCGGGTTTGTATTCGGCAAGGGCAAACGGTCCAAGAACAGCCCCGTCCGTCTTTAGAGAATGGCAGGAAACAATGGCCACCTGGTCAAAAAGCCGCTCTAGCCCTGCAACAGGAGTAGGAAACTCAATTGCGACATCGCGAGGGTTTGAGACAGTCACGCGCACGGGACCTTGCGAGGAGCGAAAAGAGTCACCGGTGGGAGAGTGCAATTCCGGAACCATCAATTTCTGCATTGTGAAGGCGACGTCTTCAGCGGTAAACGGAGTCCCATCGGAGAACGACAGGCCTTCACGTGTGCGGAAGCTGATTTTCTTTCCACCGTCTGACACCTTCCAAGACACTGCTAATTCTGGTTCGAGCGCTTGAGTCTTCCGGTTAACGCGGATCAGCACCCCACCTGTCAGATAGCGAATGGTTTCAGAGCCCTCATCATCAACAAGCATGGGATCGAAGGTTTTTGGTTCCGAGCGCAAGACGAAATGCAATTCGCCGCCAGATTGCGGCTTAGCGGGGAGAGCAGTCAAAAGAAAGCCTGCCGCCAGCAATACGAGTCGATGGCCCCTCATGACGTAAAGTCCTCCTGAGGTGTGACAAGCTGAAAACAGTTCACAACGACAAAGAGCAAGAGGAGCGGCGCCAGCCGCGCGGGATTCGCCTGCACCGTGGTCCGATATTCGAGCTCTCGAAGCAAGCCGCCCCGAGAAGGCAAGGGTTCCGATACGCCTAGCCCCAGAATTCCTAAATTTGCTTCCGTGAGGATGAAAACCGGAATGGAGATCAAGAACTGTTCATAGAGGACTGGGCGGAGATTGGACAATATTTGCCGCTGCAAGATGCGCCGGGAAGAACAGCCGCAGGCCGTGGCCTGCAGCACAAAGTCAGAATTGCGTAAGCTACCCGCACCGGCACAAATCACGCATGTGGATGCCGAGGACATTCGTTCTACTAAGAATCAGCATACCTTCGTCGCGGAGCACTCCAGGTTTAAGAGGGCGGCTCTGGTATACGATTCGTTACGATGCTCCTGCTTCTCGACGTACATACGCCGGTCGGCTTCAGCGAGGAGGTCCTCAGCATCGTGGCCGTTGGTGGGATAAGAGGCGTGGCCCACGCTTAGGGTGAGTTGGGATTCGCCACAGACCTCGCGCCCAACTTCAACCGCCAGGCTATGAAGCCGACTTACCGTGGTCTGTACAGTTTCAGGCTTCAATCCGGGCAGAACGAGCACAAACTCGTCGCCGCCCATACGAGCTGCATAATCGTATTCCCGGCAGGCTTCCCTTAGTTTCTGGCCAATGGCGCGGAGCACTTGATTTCCCACCACGTGTCCCAAGCGATCATTGACCTGCTTGAAGCCGTCCAGGTCACAGACGAGAACACTCAGCGGCAAGGCTGCACGTTTGCATCGCGACAGCTCGCTATCCAGGCGCAAGAAGAGCGAACGAGCGTTGGGTAGACCGGTGAGGTAGTCAGTGGTGGCAGAATTTTCTGCCCTCTGGTACTTGAGAGCATTTTCCACGGAGAGGGCCAGTTTGGATTGGATCGCCGTGAGGATGCGAACGTGATCTTTGGAGAAAGCATCGGACTGAGCGTGATAGAGACTTAGGACCCCAATCATGCCGCTCACGCTTTCGAGCGGCACGGCCAGCACAGAGCGAAGAGGTGAGCACCGCGCTGGATTTCCGCAATATCCAGATTCCACCGCAGCGTTTCCGTTGACAATCGGTTTGCGGTTGGCTGCTACCCAACCGGATACCCCTTCGCCAAGCGGAATTTGCAGTGAGGAAAGTAGAGCGTGATTCTCTCCGCTCACGTATTCCGGAACAAGCCGCCCCTCTTTGTTCACGTAAATGACAATCGAATCGTGGGGGATCAAGCGTCCCAGCCGAACGGACAGCACAGAAAGGGTGTCGGCCAGGCTGAGGGAATTGCCGAGTTCCTGACTCAATTCGTACAGCGTCTGGACCTCCTGCCTCGCGGAAGCGATCGAAGTGAGGAAGTCGATGGAGCTCCTTCCCGAGCTCAACCCGTCATTTGAATTGGTTTCAAATCCGGCAGCAGGCTGAGTTCCGCGATCGACTTTCATCGCCACGGAGCTCAACTTTTTCACGCTGTCGTGTGCGTCCACTCGAGTCTCGAATTCGTGAAGACGCCACTTCAAACACTCAACCACTTCGGGATCAAAACTCCTTCCCGCTTCCGCTTCGACTTCTCGAAATGCTTCTTCGATCGTCAGCGCAGGGCGATACGACCGGTCAGACGCAAGGGCATCGAAGCAATCCACAACGGATAAGATACGAGCACCAACGGGAATTTCTTTGCCACGCAGGCCCATCGGGTACCCAGCCCCATCCCACTTCTCATGATGAGCTCGGACGACCGGAACAACGGGATACGGAAAATTCACGCGTTCGAGAATCTCGGCGCCCACGAGCGGATGAATCTTGACTTTGTCGAATTCTTCCGGAGTAAGCTTGCCGGGTTTGGAGATAATGTGTTCCGGCACGGCTAGCTTGCCAATGTCGTGCAAAATCGAAGCCGCCCGCAGGGCGTTCATCTCCGGCTCACTCAATCCCATCGCTTCGCCGATCCCAACCGCATAGGCTTGCACACGACGCAAGTGATCGTGGGTCCTTTGGTCCTTGGCCTCGATCGCCAAAGCAAGAGCTTCAATGGTGCGAAGGTGCAGAGCAGCCATCTCCTCCACGTGGTTTTTTTCTGTTTGTAGCCGCGTGAGGTACAGCCGGTAGGAGCGATACACGAGATAGATGACCGGGAAGAGCAAAAGTGCGGTTGTGCGGCCACCCACGCGATCTACCATGGCGATAAATCCAGCAATTGCTGCACCCGCCAAATAATAGGGGAAAGACCAAAAATAGCACTCGGACCACACTTTCCCGAGAGATTTATTTTCCGTCAGCGAAATGACGCAGGCCACGGGGATGGTATTTGTAAGGAAGAAGACGCAAGAGGCTGAAGCGAGCTTTAAGGCAGCGACGTCACCGAAGAGCGCGGGCAGTTGGGAATGAAAAGTCCAATGGCATGTCGCCGACGCCGTCACCATACTGGCGGCGTTGAAAGCCACCTGAATTAGCCTGGGTCTAGTCTTGGCACTCCACACGGACTGGACAATGGCGCCGATGCAACTCATCAACAGCACTTGGCCTAGGCTTAATTCTTGGACCGCGACCAGCACGAAAAGGAAGATCACGGACATCGTTCCAGTGACCCCTGGGAGGTTTACCTTCAGACTGGATCCGAGAACTGCCAGCAACAGAAAACATGCGAAAAGTCCCAGGTCGCTCGGAGCGGGTTCCCTCACGCCAATCCAAAGTACGACAACGCCAAACAGAATAACCGTGGTAATAAAGAGCTGCGCTCGAAGAGAGAGACCCTTCACGGTGCTTTTCACTCCTCGCCATGGACAAGGAGCATCTGAGGTGCCACTGTTCTCATGACCGTGTAGCTAGGTATCACGAAGAAAGCAAAGCAGTTAGTGGACGATTCCTTGAGCGACAATGCCAAGACCGATTTCGTGGGGCATCTTGTCCCACTGGGCAGGCGGGAACGGGTCAGAATGTCATGATATCGGGTGGGTTAGGACGAGTTGGCTAGTACTTCCGGTTGGATTTCGTATACAGTTTTTTCGCTCCTTGTACTATGGACGCAAAGCCGTACCGTAGGCCACCCTGGTTCTCGAAATGAAACAGTCCGCCAGTGCCGAATGCCTGGAGCAGTCTGAGACGTTTCTAGGCATGCCCGCTGTGTTTTCCAGCGAGCCCATGCGGGAGTTGCGGCGTCTTGTTACTCGGATCGCACGCAGCAACGCCGCCGTGCTCATAACTGGGGAAAGTGGTGTCGGCAAAGAGTTGATTGCACGGGCACTGCACCACGATTCTCTTCGCTGCAACAAGCCCTGGGTTGACGTGAACTGCGCTGCGCTCCCCGAGCATCTGATTGAAAGCGAATTGTTTGGGTATGAGAGAGGAGCCTTTACCGGGGCGCAGGGGCCCAAACAGGGCTTGTTCGAGCTCGCGGATTCCGGAACGCTCTTTCTGGACGAAGTCGGCGAACTCGAGCCGCGAATCCAAGTAAAGCTGTTGCGCGTGCTTGATGGCGTGCCCTATTTCCGGCTGGGCGGAGTACGCAAAGTCAGCGTGGATGCACGACTCGTGACCGCGACAAATCAGGATCTGGAAGAGGCGATCCGGCGCGGCAAATTCCGCAGTGATTTGTATCATCGTCTCGCGCAAGTTCGGCTTCACGTGCCACCTTTGCGGGAAAGGCGCGACGACATATTACCACTCGCGAGTTTCTTTCTGCGGCAACACGATCCTGTGATGCGCTTCGCCCCCTCGGTGGAAGAAGCGATAACAAGCTATAGCTGGCCTGGGAACGTCCGCGAGCTACGCAACACGATCGTGCGCGCCGCGCTGCTGGCTACCGATGGAGAAATCCGCCCTTCTCTCTTTGGCATCCCGCAGCATCAAGCGTCTGAACAGAGACCGGCGCCACATGCTACTACTTTGGAGGCCATAGAGCGGGAGACGATCTTTCGGGTGCTCCGTGAAACGGGAGGACACCACACGAAAACGGCGAAGGTGCTGGGTATTTCCCGGCGCACGCTGACGCGCAAATTGAAAGCGTATGGGGTACGAAATGAGCGTGAAATTGCTGAACCCGGCAGAGGAAATGAGCAAGAACGTGCCGACGCGGCGCAGCGCCCGACGCCGATGCGCGGATGAAGTCGTACTGTTTTCCGTTGATGAGCCGCTGGTGGAGATTTGTGGGATTCTCCGCGATATCAGCGCGGAAGGATTCCGGGCAGTTCAATCACTGGCTAGGGCTCTGTGCCGGCCAGCGAGTGCGATTTAGACATCCATACGACGAAGGGACAGCAACCGTGATGTGGACTCAAGTCCTGGGGCAGAAGGCCGAGAGTGGCTTCCTGATCGGTGAGAGCACGTGGTAGCCGTAAATGACTAGGAAAATTAGAAGCGGTTCCCTCAAAAGTTCTGCACGTTCGCATTTTTCAATTACCTCTAAGCTTCAGCGATTTGGCGGTCTGCATTTCCGGTGGCTCCCCTTACCGTGATTTGTTTCGCCAGGATCGGCTGAGACAAGTTGGCCTTTACAACGCACTTCTGCGTAACCTCAACAACGGAAAGAATTTAACTGGTCCAATCAGCAACGTTGGGCTCGCTCCAGTGACAATCTGTCGCAGTGGCGAGAAGACCCGCCAAGCCGTAACCGCTTCATTCTAAAGGAGTAGAACAGATTTCTGGCTAGGAAAGCCAAGTGCTAAAGAGAACCTGGAAGCTCGAAGGATGAGAGGGCTACGGCCATGACGAGGAAACGCTGGCAAGTCCTTGCCGTCTTATTTGGCTCCTTCCTTTTAACCGGTACGTCGCTGGCCGACAATTCCGGGCTCGGGAAGGACGACGGAAAGGACTACGGAAAAGAATCCCGTCGGACAGACGTCATCATCCAGTTCACGTACTCCCCAAGGCCAGGCCGAGACGAAGGCGTTCGTCGGGCCGGAGGCACCTTAAAAGCCGAACTGAATCTCATAAACGCAGGCGTTTATTCCGTTCCGGCGAACGCCCTGAAACATCTGGCCCGGGACGCCGATATTCGATACATCTCGGCGGACCGCTCGGTCGTTACGCTTCTCAATAACGCTGCACCGGCGGTCAACGCGAATATCGCTTGGAGCTATGGCTGGGATGGCGCTGGCATTGGCGTGGCTGTGATCGACAGTGGGGTCAACAACAGCAAGGATTTCCAGCAATGGGGCAAATCGTCATCTCGAATTCTTTACTCTCAAGAGTTCTATGGCGGATCCAAAACGTACGACGAGTACGGTCACGGAACCCACGTCGCGGGCATTATCGCAGGCAACGGCACAAATTCTACCGGCTCGCAGTACTTCTACACCTTCAAAGGGATTGCACCCAATGCGAATCTCATTAATCTGCGGGCGCTGGATCAGAATGGCGTCGGCACGGACAGCAACGTGATTGCCGCCATTGAGGCAGCCGTACGACTCAAAAGTGCCTACAACATCCGCGTCATCAATTTGTCGCTGGGCCGACCTGTATTTGAGAGCTACAAGCTCGACCCTCTTTGCCAAGCCGTCGAGGCAGCCTGGAAGGCGGGCATCGTTGTTGTAGTCGCGGCGGGAAATTCGGGGCGTGACAACTCGGAGGGGACCAATGGCTACGCCACGATCACCTCTCCGGGCAACGATCCCTACGTGATCACCGTGGGAGCCATGAAAACAATGGGCACTCCCACCCGCAACGATGACTTGATCGCGAGTTACGGCTCGAAAGGTCCGACGCTCATTGACCACGTGGTGAAGCCCGACATCGTCGCTCCCGGGAATCGTACCGTCTCTGTACTCGACACGAAAGGTTCGCTGCAGTACAGCTACCCGGCAAATATTGTCCCGTCCTCTTATTACGAGAATAGCGGATCGCACAATGGGTCTTCTTATTACACCTTGAGCGGTACGAGCATGGCTGCTGCGGTTGCGAGCGGCGGCGTGGTGGTCTTGTTGCAGGCGCAGCCGAACCTGACGCCGGACCAAGTGAAAGCGCGTCTGATGAAGACGGCCTCCAAGAGCTTCCCCGCATTCAGCACGGCGACCGATCCGACCACTGGGATTACGTACACAAGCGAGTACGACATTTTCACGGTTGGCGCCGGTTATTTGGATCTCGCCGCAGCATTGTCCAGTGCGGATGTGGCGACCGGCAACGCTCTCTCTCCCACTGCTACTTATCATCCGGCTGACGGCAACGTCTATTTGACCTTCAGTTCTGGCGCCGTTTGGGGCTCCGGCGCGGTTTGGGGCACAAGCACTGTCTGGGGCACCAACGTATTTGTCGGCGGCACGGGAGCTGTATGGGGCTCTGGCGCCGTTTGGGGCACGAACACGGACAGTGGTTTTGGCGCGGTTTGGGGTACCGGCGCGGTCTGGGGCACGAGCACACAAAATACGGTGGAAAGCATTGACGTAGCTGTTCGAGGTGAAAACTAACATGAAGCCCATTCCCAAGTGCGAAGGCATCGGGAGCGTCTCGCGCCTCATATTGCTCACCCTCATCTTCCTGATGGCTCCTGGTCTCACCTTTGCCGACGGCAAGAAGCACAAGCTGTCGAAAGACCTTGACGAGCTGAGAAGCGGGTCGCACGGTGCGACAGTCGATGTCATCATCCAATTCAACCAAGTTCCGACCGACGCTCACCACGGGAAAGTTCAAGCCAAGGGCGGCGTGTTGAAGACGAAGCTGGACCTGATCAAGGGCGCACATTATTCCGTGCCAGTCGACTCTCTCTCGGGAGTCGCGGATGATCCTGACGTTGCCTACATCTCCCCCAATCGTCCGCTCAGCGGCACCTCCACGTCGACCCTCGACTTCACTCCTGAAGCCGTGAATGCGCCAGTGGCCTGGCAGCAGTGGGGTTTGGATGGCACAGGCGTAGGGGTGGCGGTCATCGACAGCGGCGTCATTGCCGTTGGCGATCTCTACTGGTGGAATCCAACGAATCAGACCTACGGTTCACGCGTCGTCTACAGCCAGAATTTTGTTCCTGGTGCCACAGATGCGTCGGACCAATATGGTCACGGAACGCATGTGGCCGGGATCATTGCGAGTGAAGGGTGGTTTTCCACCGGTAATAATTTTACGCACACATTCAAAGGGATTGCTGCGAACGCGAACGTCATCAACCTGCGAGTCCTCGATCAAACCGGTGCCGGCACCGACAGCAGCGTGATTGCGGCGATCCAGACCGCGATCAACTTGAAGTCTACATACAACATTCGAGTGATCAACCTTTCGCTCGGCCGCCAAGTGTTCGAGAGCTATGCCCTAGATCCGCTCTGCCAGGCCGTCGAGGCGGCTTGGAATGCGGGCATAGTGGTTGTTGCCGCGGCGGGCAACCAGGGCAGGAACAACAGTGCGGGCACAGAAGGTTACGGCACAATCGCGGCCCCCGGCAACGATCCGCACGTCATCACCGTGGGCGCGATGAAGACGGCAGACACTCCCACCCGCAGCGACGACACCATTGCCAGTTACAGCTCGAAAGGACCGACGGCATTCGACTATGTGGTGAAACCTGACATCGTCGCCCCTGGCAATCAAGTCGTATCCACTTTGGCGCCGAATGCGCCTCTGCTAAGTACTCCAACCGACGTTTATCTGAACGAGTACTCCAGTTCGACGACTACTAACAGCACCTCGGGCGGCAATACTAAGAACAATAAGAAGAACTCCACGTCGAGCACCTCAACGCTGACCACGAACACAATCTCGCCGTCTTATATGCGTCTGAGCGGAACTAGCATGGCCACCCCTGTGGTTAGTGGCGCCGCCGCGCTTCTGCTTCAGCAGAATCCGAACCTCACGCCAGACCAAGTGAAAGCTCGTCTAATGAAGACGGCGTCCAAGGGTTTTCCGACCAGTAGCACGGTGATCGATCCGACGACCGGTATCACCTACACCGATTACTACGACATTTTCACCATCGGCGCTGGCTATCTGGACATCGCCGCCGCTGTTGCCAGCAATGACCTGGCCGATGCTTCGGCTGCATCTCCAGCCGCGGTCTTTGACCCCACAACGCAGGGCGTTTACCTGGTTACGGGAACTGGCGTCGTTTGGGGAGATTCTTCGAGTTGGGCCACGTCGCTCGTATGGAGCACCAACGTATTTGTGAACGGGACCGCGGTGTTGTGGGGTACCGGCGTTTGCTGGGGCGATAGCACCAACGCGGGCTTCGGCGTCGTTTGGGGCACAGGCGTTGTTTGGGGTGATACAGCAAACCAGTCCACGTCCACAGCGCTGAGCGTACTGATGAACGGCGAGAAATGAACGGTAAAGGTTACGAAGGGAAGGCCAGAGCAAGTACATCACCAGCAGGGAGTTCCTTCATGAAGATGCTTACTCAAGCCAAGTCGCTTTCACCCACAAAGTTGCCTAGCGCGACGACGTGGGGAACGCGGCTAGCCTTGTTTGCGCTAATTGTCCTTTTGGCCACCGGATTGTCCTTCGCAGACGGCACGAAGCACAAATTGTCCAATGACCTTGAGGCTTTCCTGAACTCTAATGGCGCCAGGGTCGACGTCATTATTCAGTTCACGCAGGCGCCCACTGCCATGCAGCATGCCAACGTGCGTAGCAAGGGCGGCATCCCGATTGCGATTAAGGGCGAGTGAGGGAACCGACCATGCTAACGACTCGCGGACAAAAATTCTCGCTGAAAGCCACCCTCTACATCTCCTGGGTCGCTGCCGCCGGGCTGACGGTTTTCAGCGCTGGCATGCTCCGCTGGCAATCCACTGGTGTGGGGCGCTTTCTGGCGTTCCTGTTCCTTGCGCAAATCGTCTCGACACAGAAGATCAGCCTGCCGGGAATGACGGGCACCATGTCGCCGAGCTTCCTGTTCATGTTAGTCGGCATCGCCGACTTTAGCTTTGCAGAAACACTTGCGCTAGGCTGCACCGCGGCTTTTGTGCAGACGCTCTGGAAGGCCAAGCACCTGCCGAAGCCCGAACAGGTCATCTTCAATATTTCGACCCTCGTGCTATGCGCGGGTTTCTCCGGATGGTTGAGCCATGAGATTGTTTTGGCGACGCGTACCACGTCTCTCTTCGTGCTTCTGGCCATCGCGGCGTTCTTGTTCTTAGTGCTGAACACGGCGCTGGTTTCGGTAGTTGTTTCTCTGACGGAGCAGAAACCGCTACGAACAGAATGGGTGCAATGCTTCTATTGGTCCTTCCCGTATTTCTTTGCCGGAGCCCTAGCTGCCGGGTCTGTCAGCGCTTTGGGTCGTTCGGGCGGATGGCCGAGCGGACTCTTAGTGCTGCCACTGATTTATCTCTGCCACCTCTGGTATAACGTTCACGTCACCAATGCCGCCCGTCAACAGGCTCTGCTCGAGGGTCTGTCCGAGAATTCTCGCGCTCTTCTACGAGAGGCGGAGCCCACACTGGTAGATACGTAAGATCCTAACGATTTGAAAAAAACTGTAAAAGTCGGAGTCACCGTCGTAGCCTTTTGTCGATCACGTGTGACTCGCGGGGTCGGGGTCATTCGCGAGGCGCTAACAAAACACGCAAATCTGCGATTGCGTACAAAATTTCTCCTTTCGCTCGTGCTGGTCACTTCTGCCATCACCTGCGCCACACTTCTTATTATGCGTCACAGTGCTCAGGTGCAGATGCGGCGCGAGACTGAGGAAGGCGCCCGCAACGCAATTCTCAGGTTCCAAGTCGTCGAGCAGCAGCACCAGATAGCCCTCAGTCAAAAAGGCGACCTGTTGGCCACGCTAGCCTTATGAGGAACGGAGATGCAAAGACCATCCGGGATGCGAGCGAAAAGCCACGGTGGTCGGAGGACTGCGACCTTTTGGTGCTCGCGGACCATCGCGGCAAGATTATCGCTCTTCATCGAAATCACAAAACCAACGTGGCGCCAGCTAGCACGGCCAAGAGGCCCGTTCCAAGTAAGAGCCGGTTGAGCCTCGCCAAAAATCCTCTTGCTTCACGATCAGATTTCAAAACAGTCAGGGTTACGACCGAATTCTTCCCTGGAGTCAGGTCGACCGAGCTCGCCAAGAACTGCTCGCCGTCAATTTGGATTTCTTTCGGAGCGCTACGATCATGAAGTTGTCGCGCGAGCGCGGGTTCGGCGAACGGAGAAAATGTGCTGAGGACGATATGGCCATTATAGCGGAAGATCAGATGACTTGATGAGATGTGCCGCAGATCGGTCGCTCTTCGCTCGTCAAGCAACCGGCCCACAACCGCGAGGCCTGACAATTTGCCCTTTCCCGATGGATCTTGGTAAAAGGGTTGCCAGGCCATTTGATAAAGATCGTGGCCGCTAACCCACCACCCTGTGCCATTCCCGTCTTTCAGAGAACGACGAAGATTGCTTCTGCGTCGGCGACAGGGAAATCTGAACTCCTTGTATGTGCAAGAGATCTTCGGCGCGAAGTTGGATACGTAGATTCTTCTACTGTGCACCGTCCAACAGGCAGCCGCCTCCGAGGCCGGCGGCTTCTGGAAAGTGACTCGGTTGGCCAGTTGGCCAATTCCAGGGAAATGAGCGAACACCACCGTTTTCCCGGTACCCGTGGGCAATGAAACGATCACACGGCGTTTGCCGGCTTTGTAGGCATCTCGAACCGCCGTCAACGCTTCGCTCTGATAGGCGCGCAGATGACATGTCGTCTGTAGATGCCGTATTTGCGCTTTGCCATCCATTCAAGAACCACCGCTCGGTCAGTCTCGTTGCCAGTGCACCGAATCATTCTTTCACATACTCTTGAAATGACAACCGCACACAGACCAGCTGCAAGTCGCAAACCCGGCCTTGTGCGAAACGGAGACCTTTGAACAATTCGTCTTGGGCATAACGCAGATGTGATATTGCAGGCCCTGACTTGCTTTGCGTGAATACCTTCCAAGGATAAGACCGCGCATCCCCTACGAAAATAGACCGCAGAGCGTGATGGCACGAGGCGGTCGCCATTTAATCGCGCGCCCGAGGCCGCGAGCACACAACGTAGCCATGGAGTTAAGAACAACTTATCAGCGCGAATCGATGATGCGATCAATGCGGCGCCGCCCACGGCTTCGCCCAGAAACTTCGCAGGGCAGCTTTATTCTGAAGGACCTCAATAAGATTAGGGGGAAATTCGCAGGTGCAGCGTTCCATAGGCAATCATAGGCATGGTAAAGGTTGAACTGCTATGTGCGGAGTGGGATTATCCCACGATGATCGTCACACTGGATTCAAAACGCCGTTTGACTGTCCCGGCCTCTCTAGCCCCGGCGTCGCCGGGGGAATATTTCGACGCTCGCTTCGACGCGGAAGAGGATGCGATCGTCTTCCGCCGACTCCCCGAAAAGGGAAAAGAAGACTGGCTGGCCCTGCTCAAGCAATGTCCAGTCAGCATGGATGATATTCCCTCTCGGCGCCGTAAACGCGCGCGCCCCCGCAAGTTGTGAACTGGCTGCTCGACACTGGCGTGATTTGTCAACCCGGCAAGCGCCATGGCGACTCACGCGTGGTCGCGTGGCTGGAGCGGGAGAAAAACCAGTGCTGTACGAGCGCGGTGGTGATCGCGCAGTTGGCTTACTGGGTGCGAACGAAAGAGGGACGGCAACGCCAGGCCCTGCAGGCCTGGTTGACGCGCCTTGTCGATGCTATGCACGGACGCATCTTTGGTTTCAACATAATCAGTGGCGTATGTCTGGGCTGAGCAGGAGCACGCGTTAGAAAAGGCAGGTAAGAGAATGCCGGTGGAAGACAGCTACATCGCCGCCACAGCGAGACGCTATGGCCTCACCATTGCTACTGGCAACGAACAAGATTTCCGTCGCCCCGGAGTGAAGGTCTTCAATCCTTTCAGTGAACTCCAGAAGTAATGACGAATAAGAGGAGATTCCACTGATCGAGCAGTTCGAAGAATCAAGACAGGAAGGAAAGGGATCATTTCGGCATTTCTCGCCCACTACAAAGCCTGAATTCCCAGCAGATTTCCCATTGTTGATGGGAAAAGCCCCGTTAAGGCGGCGTAAATAAATAAAGGTATCAACCTGGCCCTATCCTTTGACGATGGCGGGGCTGATGAGGTCTGATGACATAGTTCCATTCGCCATGAAACCTATCCGGTTGAAGATTGATGCCCTTCATTTCTTCCTTGCTGACTTTGCGGCCGGTTGGATATTTGCGGCGGTCCAATCGGCAGGTCACTTTCAGCCCTTTCGCAGTCGTCGTCTTGGCAATGAGATGGACGACGGTTTCGTAATCTCGCAGTGGCTCGCCACGCCAATTCGATGAGATGAAGGAAAAAAGGCGGTGCTCGATCTTGTTCCACTTGCTCGTCCCAGGTGGGAAATGACAGACCGAGATGGGCAGGCCGGTTTCATCCGCGAAGGTCTGCAACTCCAGTTTCCACAGACGCAACCGCCAGCCGTTGCTCCCCCCGCCGTCGGCCGTAATCAGGATCTGGGTGGCTGCCGGATAGAGCCGCTTGCCTTCCTGGCGCCACCATCCCCGGATGGAGGCCACCGCAAACGCTCCCGTGTCGTGATCGGTCCCGACATTGACAAACCCGGTGTTGCGCCCGATGTCGTAGATGCCATAGGGATAAGCCCGCGGCACGTCGGGGGTGGGAAAATCGTGCCCGCGAACCTTCCTCGGCTGTTTTGCTGGAAGCCATTGCTGGCCGGCGTTATCGTAGTTGCCGATAAGTTCTTTCTTCTTGGTATCCACCGAGATCACTGGGCTGCCCTGCGCCAGGCATCTTTTCACCGCGGCGTTGATGTACCGAAATTGCGCGTCGCGGTCCGGATGGTCCCGCCCCTCCTCCGTCTTCCGGTTGCTCTGGAGACTGTAGTCGAGACCGTGCAGAAGCTGGGCGACCTTAGCGTGGCTGACCGGATGTTTGTGCCGACCCAACTCTTTCGCAATCGCCCGTGTGCTCTTACAAATCCAACGCAGCGCCGATTCCGGGTCACCCCGGGTTTGATGATCGATCATCTCTTCCAAGGTATCCACCAGCTGTGGGTCCGACACGGTAATGAGTTTGCGCCCGGCTCCCGGGCGGCGGATGCGACCTTCCACCGGCGCGGAACCCTCTTCGATCTCACGGATGCCTTTGGAAATCGCCTTGCGCGACAGTCCGCACGCACGGCGCACCAGACTCACTCCCCCGTAGCCCAAAGCCCTCGCTTCGCTGGCCGCCATGACCCGCCGCGTACGTTCGTCCAACAATGGCCACACAGAACGGAACTTAGCAGCCAGCTCGGCAAGACTGTCCATGCTCAGGCAGCATAACAACGATCAGCACAGGATGCTACCTTTATTTATTTACGCCGCCTAAGTATCGAGCGGCCATGGGTATCTCTCCCGGCGCACAATCTACTTCTCTTGTCCAAGCCTGTCAATTTAGCAACTTGGACGAGCCGTGACATCAACTCTCGGTGGCCGCCAGGAGGGACAGCCACTCGTCCCAATCGTTCAACACTATATTGTAATCTGCACGCGGCACCTGACGATTGGCGGACGGAATCAGAGCAACAATCTTTACCTTTGGAAAATTCTCTTTCAGCCAATCGACCATTTCTTTTCTCGTTTGTTCTGGTGCCTTGTAACCGACGACAAACACATCGACATTTTCAATGAGGGCCAGAGCACGCTTTGCAGTTTCGTTGTCAACGACAGATATGACTTCGTGGCCACAGCGTCGAAACAGTTCGGCCCTCGCGTTCAGTTCTTGTTCCTCGTAGCCGATCTGAAACATTATCCGTTTCGGCGGAAATTTGATCGAAGTCTTGTCGCCTGTCATGTTGGTGATGACATATTCACCAGGTGCGGATGCTGCAAGCACCTTCACGAGTGCCTTGGCATCTTCTAAATTTGCCGCCGCTTTCATCCAGCGACGACTACCGTCGCTTTGCACCTTGAATATGTGAAACGGCGGGAACATGGCACGTTTCGTAGTTCGTCGGGGATTCAATCACAGGGCTGCTTCCCTGTCTAGCGAAGATTCGGGCACGAAACCCACTGGAGCGGCCTCACTTCTGTTATCGCCCCTTCCAGAGTTCCCAGTACAACCCTTCTGCTCAGTGTGCTAGGATTGCTGCAATCCCTGCCCAATCAGACGGAGGCGTATATGTGGGAAGACGCCAACTATTTTTGGGTGGTTCTCTGCAAGAACTTCTGGTTTCATATGCGGCAGAACGTTTTCTTCCGGCATAGAATCCCCCTCGGCGAAACCGATGCTGTGACTCCTCTCCCTCCTCTCGGTAAACACTTCACCGTCCGGTGCGATGAATGCAGAAAGACGTATACTTATAAACCCAAGGACGTGCGGAGAATCGAGCTGGAACTTCCTAAGTCATTCAAGCCCCATCCACTCTTTCAAGAAGAGCTGGCTCTCGATGATTCGAATCGAAGCACTGAGCAGGAGCCGCGGCAGGAGGTACGACCCCAAGAGGAACCACCCCAAGCGGAGCGGCCCGAAACGGAACCGACCCAAGAGGAACGACTCCAAAGGCAAGCACGCCAGGAGGAGCCACGGCAAGAGGAACCGTCCCAAAAGGAAGTACCCAAAGAGGAAGCACAGAAAGATGAGCCGCCCCAAAAGGAACCACCACAAGAGGGATTAACGCGAGCTAGAGGGGCTTAGTAGTAAAGTCCGCTCACTGCTTCGTCCCAAATAAAAGCCTCCTCAGCTCCTCCTTTTTCGCCTCCTCGCGTGGGTGCCTGCCGTGCGATTCAACCCACCGCTTCAGGTTCGCGACCATCACCGTGTGGGTTATCGGTTCCTCGTGAACCTCGACCGTGATGCACATCCGGTCGAACACATCGTCCTCGGTCCAGAAACTCGAATCCAATCGGTGCAGGCCACGAACAGCAGCTTCGAACAGCGATTCCGTCTCAACCTTGGCAGCGTGTTTGACTCCAAAGTTGTCCACAAATTTGACGATGCAGTTCCGCTTGAACATTTGAAACCAGGTCATGTTCCCGTGACTGATGTACAGGCAAAGTCGGAACATGGCATCAATAGCTTGAAGGCACTTCCGCTTTTCGTCGATGACCCGATCGATGTTCTCCTTTTTTCAGGCAAATAGTAGCGATTGGTATATCAGCGAGCTGGAGCTGGCCAGGCCCTACCTCCCGACGGCGCAAGCTGAAGAGCTAGAAACGCGCTTCACCTGGTTCAGAGAGTTCGCCATTTGCAGAAAGTATCTCGATGAAAGTCTCTGGCGCTATCGCTACTGCGATTTCTTGCCTCGAAGCTGACCACCGAGCCGGAACAAATGAAGTATCTGGCCGAGGCATACGACAAGGTGAACGAACACGCCAAACTGCTCTTCCAATTCGACCCCGGCCAGAAGTTCAGCTGTTACAACACCGTTCTCGGTCAGTCTCGCCGGCCTCCGGCGCTGGGCGATCCTGTACCCCTCATCCGAGAGCTGTATGCCGAGTCGAAAAAATTCGTCGAACATTCGATCGGTCCGGATGCTTTGCCGCGGGAGTGGCGGCGCTAGGCTGGCGACTTGGCAGGCCGGTTCGGCGGCTTTGTCCAGTTTCACGACCATCGGCGTCAGTTGTCCTGCAGTCCTCTGGGGCGGAAGGCGCAGGCACAGGTCTCACTGCGCTATGCGGGCGACTAATCTCACATCCTGGAGAATCCCCGACGGCAAAGGTTGAAGATGATTTAGGTCTTGATCGCGAAACCGCTCCCCGTACCGGTCGTTCAGCAGAAAATGATCTGGCACAGCGCGGCCGGCCATTTCGTTGATGGCGAGATTCCCGACGACGACCTTGAACTTGTTCTCGCCGGCGTGAAGGTATTTCGTTACGTCGACTTCATATGGGGGAAGCCAAACTGCTCCGGCCGAGTGCCCGTTGACAAAGACTTGCGCCGCCTCGCGCACCGGGCTGTCGACCCAGGCTTGCATGCGTAGGGAGTTTGAACCGGTGCCTTCCGTACCTGGTTCAGAGGCCGGTATTGCAACGGGTGCGCCAGTTCCGAAATCGAGATAAAGCTCAATCGTTGGCTTGAGCATGGCGGCGGGCACGTCGACGCTCTTCTCATAGGTAGCGATTCCAGAGTAAAACTTCGTGTCCGCGTGGTCCGTCCACGAGTGCAATTTTGCCATTCTCACCGTGCGGCCGATACCAGCAAATGTTACGGACCAATCCGCGGCCAGATCGAGGGCCGGCGGCACAGCTTTGGGTTTGGCCGGCCGGAGCTGCTCTTGTCTAATGGGAATCTTTTCCTTAGAAAACACGAAAACACTGGATTGGTAAGGCTGCAGCGCCAAATCAACCTGCGAAACGCCCCCCAGAGTTCGCATCGTGCCGGAAACGGGATCCCACAGTTCGGCGCGAGTAGCCGTTACACGGAAAGTGGCCTGAGTGTGGATCACCTGATTTGTGGTATTGGCAACGAAATAGAGGTCGGCGGACGGTAGTTTTCGGTGCACAAAACCCAGGCCAGGAACAGGCGGTGCGAACAGCACATCGGGCTTCGCTACCTGTGTGAGCCTTGCGCCGAGATCCGCATCTTTCGCGAGAAAATGCCCGGGGGCGGCCGGCTCACGGAAAAGTTGCCGGGAAATCCGCTGGACCTGCGGCGACTCCGCCTCGAATTGCTTCAGCCCGGGAGCAATGGAAGGCGCGTCGCGCGTTGCTATGACGATTCCCCCGGCTTGGGCATACGCTTCGATCTTGCGATAAGTGGCGAGGGGCAACCGCTCGATATCGGGCAAAACTAGGAGGGGGTAGGGGATGCCGACTTTGTCGATTGCCTCCGCGTCCGTGAAATCAAAGCTGTGACCCGAGTTGAGAATCTCCGGAATTATTTCGCTGCCCAACCGAGCCGCAACGATTTGATTTACCGAGATGCTTGCCCCGAGCGGAGGTGCTTCTCCGTGCCGAACGGATGAGCCAGTGACCGTTGCTCTGAATTGCGCCCATGCATCGTCCGTGGGCAACAGCACGGCAACATCAATTACAGGTTTACCCTGCCGCAGGAGATAACTAATGCGCTGGAGATAGCAGGTAACATTCGGCATAACCAGCCACCACGGATTGTGCTGGTTGAAGGCCGCGGCGGCATAGAAGTGCCAGCCGGGTTCAGTTGCGGATTCAGGCGAATAGGGCCATCCGTGACCGATGAGCTGGTTGCTGCCTTCGAGAAAATAGGCGTCGGCTGCGGCCTTCATGTCCAGCGGCGTTGCGCGGAAAACGGGGGAGTGCAGCCAAGTCCACGTTTCGGAGGACGTGACCTGCCGACCATACAAATGGCTCGCAGAAGCCGCCCAGCGCACCGCCGAAAAACCCTGCCAATTCCACCCTTCGCCTTCCGGCAGGTCCACCAGCGCATTACTCGATAACCTCACCGGTGGGATGCCGTAGGTCTGCGAGCGGAAGCGCGTGCCATGGCGGGCCGCCCACTCGCGGATGGGCGCGAGATAATTTTCGTCGGCCAACTCCGTCAGTGTTTCGCCCCAGTCATGCCGGACTTCGCTCGCGAGGGGGCTGTCTTTGTCGGCCACTTCGGGCAGATACGTGGCAAGGTCGTACCCGCGGCGCGCATGGAATTCCTTGAGAAAATTGCCGGTCCAGTCGGACCCGTACACTTCAAGGCTATCGCTAAAGACGGCGTACGGTGGCCGAGAGCCAAATGCCTCCATCATGCGGTCACCCACTGCATGAAGATAGTCTTCAACGGCGCTGCGGTCGTAGTGATCCAAGACAAATCCTTCGGCGCCGATCGCCGGCCGCTTGACTTGTTGCCCCGTTCGGCTGGCGATGAAGAAGAGCACTTCGTGCGGCGCGTCGAGGCGCGGCAACATCAGCCGGCCTTCTTGAATGTCGGAGAGCGGTTGCGCCTCCTGGGTTACAATTCTTCCGCCTGGCGCTTTGCGGACGAGAAATGCAGCCAGAAGTTCCTCTGCATTCTCCATGGCCGGCAACGCCACGGAGTCCTCCCCTTGGCCGACGGGGACCGCCAAAACGCGCAGCCTCCCCGCCGCATGAATCACCGGCACGCTGGGACCGCCGTAGGGCCACCCACTGCCGAGGGTAAGGTCAAAACGAAGACCAAGCTCATGGGCTTTCTCGGACGCAAAGCGAAGATTCTCCAAATACTCGTCGGAGAGGAAAGCGTAGCTGCGAACGCCGCTCGCAGGGTCGTCAAGCGCGAGCGGGTACGTAGTCTGGACCTCCACCCCGCCAATTCCCGCGTCCTTCATCAATTGGAGCTCTCGCCCCAGTTCGTCCTTGTTAACGGAAGGACCAAACCACCACCACCTCATCATGATGCGGCAGTCGTCCGGGGGGTTCTGAAAGGAATGCCGAAGGTCGTCGACGGGATCGGCGATGCTTTGGGCTGGAACCCCCGAGCTCGAGGCCAAAAGAGTGGTAACCAAAAGAAAGAAGAAGCTCCGATTCTGGAGTCTAGGAAACATCGGTTCTTGGTTTGAAAGGAGAGGTAACCCTTTCGAGGATGTCGATTCCAGAGGATAAGAAGGCCTGTTTTCTTGGAGTTTTGCAAGCGCTGATTCCAAACACGGTTATGGGGCCAAATTCTTTGTGTATTGCATCCACTTATCGGGGTAGACTTCGGGTATCGCAGACCGATGAAACCCACAAACGCGGCCCCGCACAAGTACGCGAGCGAATCGGATGCGAGACCCGCCCTTCGGCATTACAACGGTCGGCGATCTGAGTTAGCTAATACTGTCAAAACCATCCGGACGAGTCTCTCAAGTGTCGGCAAGTCTTGCAGCGCTGCCTTCGGTTCAGCATTGACCTTTGCTTGCCCAGCCAGTGCGTTTGCCAGGTACCGTTCCGTCTGACCTTCAGTCACTACTACTCGCCACTACGGTCCGCTAGCGAGCCCTGTCACTTCTGACAGAAGACGTGCGCCATAACCGGCCTTAGGCTCGCTGAGGAAGGAGTGTGGGCATGACACCCGTGACAGCGGCCGAGAAGGCGAGCCACTCCATCTCTGCGTATGGCTCAGCGAGATCCACGATTTCAGGAACGCCTCTGAGTGCTGAGGAATTGCGCAAAACCCATGCCTACTGGCGCGCGTGTAACTACCTCATGCTCGGCATGATCTACCTGCAGGACAATCCTCTGCTGAAGGAACCGCTGAAGATCGAGCACATCAAGAACCGGCTTCTCGGACACTGGGGGGCGAGTCCTGGTTTGGCCTTTATCTACATCCATCTAAACCGCCTTATCAAGAAGTACGACTTAGATATGATTTTCTTGGCCGGACCCGGACACGGCGCCCCCGGTGTTCTCGCTCCAGTTTATTTGGAAGGAGCTTATTCCGAGATCTATACAGATAAGAGCGAGGACGAAGAAGGTTTGCGCCAGTTCTTTAAACAATTCTCCTTTCCAGGCGGAGTAGGCAGTCATTGCACACCGGAGACACCCGGTTCGATCCATGAAGGCGGGGAGCTGGGGTACGTGCTCTCCCACGCCTGCGGAGCGGCCTTTGATAATCCGGAGCTAATTGTTTCGGCCGTCGTCGGGGACGGCGAAGCGGAAACCGGACCTTTGGCAACTTCCTGGCACATCAATAAATTCTTGAATCCGATCCGCGATGGCGCGGTTCTCCCGATCCTGCACCTGAACGGTTACAAAATCAACAATCCCACCTTGCTTGCCCGGATTAGTCGCGAAGAGTTGGAGAACCTCCTGCGAGGCTACGGTTGGACACCTTACTTCGTGGAGGGCTCTGATCCGGAAAGTATGCATCAAGCGATGGCGGCGACGACGGAGCATTGTATTTCAGAAATAAGGAAGCACCAACAGGAAGCGCGAAAGACGGGAGTTGCTGAGCGGATCCGCTGGCCCATGATCGTGTTGCGAACTCCGAAAGGCTGGACGGCCCCGAAAGAGGTCGATGGTCACCGACTAGAGGGTTTCTGGAGGGCACATCAGGTGCCGATGGCAGACGTTAGGAAGAATCCAGAGCGACTCCACCAACTGGAGAAATGGATGCGCTCGTACAAGCCCGAAGAGCTCTTCGACGAAAGCGGAAAACTGGTTCCAGAACTGAAAGCACTCGCTCCGAGTGGTGCGCGACGGATGGGCGCGAATCCGCACGCCAACGGGGGAAAGCTTAAGAGGGCCCTGCGCCTTCCGGACTTTCAGGAATACGCCTTGAAGGTTGAAAAACCGGGCACTATTGAGGCCGAAAACACGCGTCCCCTGGGAGTGTTCCTGCGGGATGTGATGAAACTGAACATGAAGAACTTTCGCGTCTTCGGACCAGACGAAAACACTTCAAACAAACTGAATGACATCTATGCGGTCAGCAAGAAATTCTGGATTGCGGAGAACTTTCCTGAAGATGCCGACGGAGGAGAGTTGGCAAATGACGGCCGAGTCATCGAGATGCTAAGCGAACACACGGTCGAAGGCATGCTTGAAGGGTACGTGCTTACCGGTCGCCATGGTTTCATTTCCTCTTATGAGTCCTTCATCCACGTTATCGATTCTATGTTCAACCAACATGCGAAGTGGTTGTCGATCTGCAATCACCTATCGTGGCGGGAAAAGGTTGCGTCGCTGAACATACTGGTTACATCAACGGTTTGGCGACAGGACCATAATGGTTTCACCCATCAGGATCCCGGCTTCCTGGACGTGGTCGTCAATAAAAGTTCCGCTGTTACACGCATTTATCTTCCTCCGGATGTCAACTCATTGCTGTCAGTCGCCAATCACTGTCTGAAGAGCGAAAACTACGTAAACGTGATCGTCTGCGACAAGCAAATGCACCTGCAATACTTGGATATGGAGGCCGCGATAACGCACTGCACCAAGGGGATCGGCATGTGGGAGAAAGCCTGCAATGACCAGGGCAGCGAACCGGATGTTGTGATGGCCTCGGCTGGTGACATACCGACACAGGAAACTTTGGCAGCCATTGCGCTACTACGCGAAGAATTTCGCGATCTCAAGATTCGCTACATCAACGTGATCGACCTTTTTAAACTGCAGCCGAGCTCGGAACACCCTCACGGGCTGTCTGACAAAGATTTTGATTCGCTTTTCACCATCGACAAACCCATCATCTTTAATTTCCACGGATATCCGTGGCTCGTCCATCGTCTGGCTTACAGCCGTACGAATCACAACAACATGCACGTCCGTGGTTATAAGGAACAGGGCAATATCAATACGCCGTTGGAGCTAGCCATCGAGAATGAAATTGATCGGTTCAGCTTGGCCATGGATGTTATTAAACGCGTTCCAAAGCTTCAGCGAATCGGTGCCCACGCGAAAGAAAAATTTCTTAACGAACAGATTTCGTGCCGAAATTATGCCTACGAGCATGGGACAGATAGGCCTGATGCGGCCGCCTGGAAGTGGCCTTACTAGAAACGACAGATCTTGTCGATGAACTCCCTCTTGACGAGCTGCGGATGAACGTCCTGGTACTCAACGCGGGAAGCTCTAGCCTGAAGTTTCAATTGATCGCAACGGACCGTGACGCCATTGCCGCGAATAAGGATGTGCGCCTGTGTCGGGGACACATTGACCGGTTCGGCGGAGAAGTAGTTGTCGTTGTGCTAGTGCGTGATGGCTCAAGGAAGAAGTTCAGTGCCTCGACGCGCGATCTGCAGGCATCATTGGAACAGCTCATGCGGTGGATCACCTCGGACGCTTCGGGAATCAACGAAATCAGAGCGGTCGACGACGTCCATGCTGTTGGCCATCGCGTCGTTCATGGCGGCGAGTTGTTTGGGGAATCCAAGCTGATCACCGACGAGGTGCTCAAGGGGATTGAGGACTGCATCGAGTTAGCGCCGTTGCACAACCCGAATAACATCAAGGGCATTTTGGCGGCACGGCAAATATTCGGTCCGAATTTGCCGCAGGTCGCGGTCTTCGACACTTCGTTCCACCATTCGATTCCGGAGCATGCCTATCTGTATGCCGTCCCTTACCACTTGTACCGACGGCATCACATTCGGCGTTATGGATTTCATGGGACGTCTCACCGCTACGTCACCGAGCGCTACCAGGTGCTGCGGGGAGTGAGCACGGAGCAAACCAATGTCATCACGTTGCACCTCGGGAATGGATGCTCGGCGGCGGCGATTCGAGGTGGAAGCTCCGTCGACACGTCGATGGGGATGACGCCGCTGGAAGGTTTGGTGATGGGAACCCGGTCGGGGGACATCGACCCGGCGATTGTGAGCCTGATTGCCACTAAGGAGAGCCTATCCGCGAGCGAAACCGAAGCGCTGCTCAACACCCAGTCCGGATTGCTCGGCATCTCCGGGCTGACCAACGACATGCGCGTATTGCTGCAAGAACAACAGAAGCATGACGACCGCCGAGTGCGCCTTGCCATCGAGGTCTTTTGCTATCGCGCAAGAAAATACATTGGAGCATTCCTCGCGTGCATGGGAGGAGCGGATTCGGTTGTTTTCACCGGAGGGATCGGAGAAAACTCGCCAGAAATCCGCGCCCGCATCTGCCAAGGTCTCGAATGGGCGGGTCTGCGGTTGGATGACAACAGGAACAAGCAAACGGTCGGGTTGGAAGGCCAAATCAGCACGCACGATTCCCGTTTGCATGCCTTCGTAATTCCAACCGACGAAGAACTCCTGATCGCACGTGACACCGTCCGCTGCATTCTGGCTGGCTCGCAGCTGGGGCGACCGCCGAAAGTCGAGGAACTACGAGTCCACTGAGCACCATTGCGTTCATTTCCTGTGAAGCACCGGCGGCGACGTTCGGTGGGTTGCGTATAAAATTCGTGGACAGCGGGGAAGGACAAACTAGGCGATGAAGGACCAACTGCCCGTCGTTTATTTGGCGCGACACGGTGAGACTCTCTGGAGCCTGTCGGGCCAACACACTGGCTTGACTGACCTGCCACTCACTGAATATGGCGAGCACACTGCCCGGCGACTTGGCGAGCGCCTCAAGGGTCTAGCTTTCGCAAGGGTATTCACCAGCCCTCTGCAGCGCGCGCGCCAGACATGCGATCTGGCAGGGTTTGGATTGGTCGCAGAGATCGATCCCGACCTGGTGGAGTGGAATTATGGCGAGTACGAAGGACGCCGAGGTGCTGACATCCGTGCCCAGCGACCGGACTGGAACTTGTTTCGAGACGGCTGCCCTGGAGGAGAAAGCCCCGGGCAGGTTAGCGCGCGCGCCGACGGAGTCATCAGCCGTGTGCGTGCGATTCCGGGCGACATCCTGCTTTTCACAAGTGGGCATTTCATCCGGGTATTGGCAGCCCGGTGGCTCGGCCTCGAACCGAGCGCCAACAGCAGATATTTCATGCTGAGCACAGCCAGCCTTAGCGCGTTGGGATATGAAAACGATCTATCGAGGCCAGTGATTCGGTTCTGGAACGATACGCGTCATGTGGAGATTCAGCCCGAATCAGTGGCAGACGCGAGTCCGTCAAGGCGGTAAGCAACAGACCGGCGCAGATGGCAGGCGAACTCCCAAGAGGAAGACTCCGATGAGCACAAAGAGTGTTATGGCAACGGCGGCAAAAGCGGCACAAGAGGATGGGGGGAAACTTCTCAAGCAGTACGGCTGCGGTCCGATTCAGTTTATGGGACCGGATGGGCTGTACGAACGGCATCTCCTGTTCGACAACATAAAAGACCCTAGTGCGGTCGTTGCCAGGGAGCAGTTCGAGGCCGCGGCACGCTCGGTGCGCGATGTCCTTTCACAGCGATGGGTACTCACGGAGAAAACATACGAACGCGAAAATCCTAAGCGAGTTTATTACCTGTAGCTGGCGAATTGTTGTTTTGCCCAGAATTCCTCAAGGATTTTCCGTTACTGCTATGATTCCGCGATGCGCAATCTGGTCGTTCTCTTCATCCCCTTCATCACTGCCCTGGCCCGGTTGCTCGGTCCCGGTGGCGTCCGTTCCCTCGTTGCGGAGTCGCTTCTCCTTAAGCACCAACTTCCGATCGTGAATCGCTCGCGACGACGATCCCCCAATCTATCCGCGTCGGAGCGCATCTTTGATCGGCTGGATGGCGCTCTTGGTGCGACCAACTCGCCTTCTCCGTTCCGCAATTGAACTGAAGCCCTCCACACTGCTAGCCCTTGACCAAGCCTTGAGCAAGCGAAAGGATCGGATGCTATGCTCAGCGAATCGCCGACACAAGCCAGGCCCGAAAGGGCCGGGCGCAGAACTCATCCGTGCGGTCGTTGATGGTCGATGAAGATCGAGGTGTCGAAGACGACAAAATTACTCATCGTGTCCCGGGAATTCGAGCCTCCCTCCGTATTTCGACATCAGCTTTTTGAAGCGCTTCAGTGCAACAATTTCTCGCAGCGCCGCGTGTACCGCCTCGGTTCGCGATTTCACGCCTAACACTTCGGCTGCTTCGTCCGCCAGGCGCTTGTCGAGCCTCATCGATGTGATGGTCCTGGCCATGGGTTCCACCTTTCGCTCAAACATATATATGTTTTAGCCAGCCTATATATACACGTCAATTATTGACGGACCTGGATGTAGCCTGTATAAAAGCCGTAATCTCTATTGAGAATGCAAGGGGAAGGTTCTTTGAAGGAACACGACTTGTCCCGAAGGAAGCTGCTTCAAGCCATGGGGGCGGCGACTTTGTCGGCTTCGTTTCCCGCGACCGAAGTACGGACCTCCGTGATGAGGGATCGCGATGCATCCGAGAAGTCGCGCATCCCCAAGATCGCACTAGAACTCTCGAGGACCGGATCGTATTTCGCTACAGGCACTGTCGATGAAGCCGGGATGCGGCGCTTGAAGCAGCTTGGAGTGGATGACGTCCTGATGAGTGGTCCGCCCATTCCTTGGCTAGAACCCGATCTCCGAGCGCTCATAGATAAGCTCAAGACGGGGGGGCTCGCCCTTGGCAACATGATGATCACTGGGTTTCCGAACACGCTCTATGGGAAACCCGGGCGCGACGAAGAAATTGAAAAGATTCAGCAGTCCATTCGCGCGGCGGGAAGAGTAGGGCTGCCAGTGATCGAATACAACTTTTATGCCCACCGGCTTGTCGAGGGCTACTATGGCGAAACGGGACGGGGCGGAGCAGGGCTGACGGCGTTTGATTACGATCGTGTCAAGGACCTGCCCCCGCTGCCCGAAGAAGGCCCGCATAAGCTCGAAGAAATGTGGAGCAACATGACCTATTTTCTGAGAGCCGTGATCCCGATTGCGGAGGAATCCGGAGTTCGTCTGGCTCTTCATCCGAACGATCCCCCCGCGCCTCTGAGCCGCGGCTCGCAACAGATCATGGGGAGCGTCGAGGGATGGAAGCGCCTGATCAGCATTGTACCGAGTAAGTCCAACGGAATCACCTTTGACTGCGGTGTGACACGCGAGATGGGGCAGGACCCAGTAGAAGTGTGCCGCTATTTCGGAAGCAAGGACGTGATAAACCATGTTCACTATCGCAATGTTCGCGTGCAGACGCCCAACGAAAAGTACACGGAAGTCTTCATCGATGAAGGCGTCAATGATATGTATGCGGTAATGAAAGAACTGGTGCGTCAGGACTATTCGCGGCTGATCTACCCCGAGCACCCCCGCGCGCTCGATTACGACCGCGAGCGGCCTGATTTCAAGCCATACTACCCGGGCGGCGGCGGGTACGCAGCCTACGCATATAATGTCGGTTATACCAGGGCCATGATACAGGCATGCTTAGCATCTTGAGCGTTTGGAGAAAGCGCATGTCGCTCTAAACCGGATGAACGCCCGCCGTCATTCTAGAAACAAGCCAGAGTGCCTCAGCTCCAAAGGCGGTGGGCACATTTTTCTCGTCCTTGGAAACTCAGCATGTGCTAACTCATAGAAAATAGAGGAAATCCGGCAGGACTCACCTCCGACCTGTGATTGCCAATCAGCGACAACCCCGGTTGTCCGGGAAGCGTGTTTACGCGGGATCTAGAGTTGGCTGGTTGCCGACTATCCGGACTCCGTGCCACAATGCGCGGCGGATTCGAACGCGTGCTCATGCCACGCCATCAAACAGTCTACGACGCGGTCATTGTCGGCTCAGGTGCGAGTGGCGGCTGGGTGGCCAAGCAACTCACCGAGCAGGGCATGCGCGTTCTCATGTTGGAAGCCGGGCCGCCACGCCTGCCCACGCGTGACTTCACGGAGCACGTGTGGCCGTATCAGGTCAAGTTTCGCGGCTTCGGAAACCGCCAGGCGCTGCTTGAGCGCCAGCCGATCCAACGGCTCTGCTACGCGTGCGATGAATTCAGCCACCAGTTTTTCGTCGACGATCACGAGAATCCCTACACGTTTCCTCTCGACAAGCCGTTTATGTGGATACGTGGCCGTCAGGTGGGCGGCAAGACATTCTGCTGGGCGCGCGAAAGCTACAGATATAGCGACTACGAGTTCAAGGCCGCCAGCCGCGACGGCTATGGCGAAGATTGGCCTTTCAGTTACAAGGAGCTCGAGCCTTATTACGACAAAGTCGAA
>WNGJ01001341.1_pt1 | contig 28379 bp, 25 predicted proteins | sample 5400611 | NCBI WGS metagenome assembly WNGJ01 (sample SAMN13153375, study PRJNA577476) | soil metagenome | isolation source: 40 cm soil or saprolite under Garry oak tree replicate 1 | place: USA:California | collected 2016-06-15
CGACAGCCTGGGCATGGTGATGCTGGGCCATCCGACCACGCTGCCGGTGACGCTCGAGGACATGCTCCACCACGCGAAGGCGGTCGCCCGCGGCGCGCGTCAGGCGCTGCTGGTCGGCGATATGCCCTTCATGTCGTATCACGTGTCAATCGAGCAGGCAATCACAACCGCGGGCCGGTTCCTCCAGGAGGCCGGGATGCACTCGGTCAAGCTCGAGGGCGGCGGCCACGTGATCGAGATCACGCGCCGGCTGACCGAGCTCGGCATCCCTGTCATGGGCCATCTCGGCCTGACGCCGCAGTTCGTCCACCAGATGGGCGGGTTCAAGGTCCAGGGCAAGACGGACGCGCAGGCGGCCAGGATCCTGGCTGACGCGAAAGCCCTGGAGCAGGCGGGAGCCTTCAGCATCGTGCTGGAGGGAGTGCCCAGCAAGCTCGCGAGCACCGTCACTGAGGCGCTGCGCATCCCGACCATCGGCATCGGCGCCGGCGCCGGCACCGACGGGCAGGTGCTCGTCCTGCACGACATGCTCGGGCTGACGACCGGCAAGGCGCCGAAGTTCGTGAAGCGGTACGCCAACCTGGCCGATGAGATCACGCGGGCGGCGAACGCCTATGCCGAAGACGTGCGGAACGGAAAATTCCCGGGCCCCGAGCACGAGTACTCGGCCAACGGCTCAGCTCCGGCCTCCCAGGGGTCCCCGCGAACTCTCGGCGAAGCCTCCGAGTTCGTGGGGCAAAAGGACAGGGAAGAGGTCAGGTACGGCGGTTAGCGCCCCGGCCGTCATCGAGACACCCGGCGCGATGCTCCACGCCTCGCGCCGGTGGCGCTCCGAGCGCAGATCGATTGGGCTCGTGCCGACGATGGGCGCCCTGCATGCCGGGCACCTGAGTCTGGTCGAGCTCGCGCGACGCGAGAACGATGTCGTGGTCGTGAGCGTTTTCGTGAACCCGATTCAGTTCGGGCCGGGCGAGGACTTCGCCCGCTATCCGCGTGATCCGGATCGCGACGCGAGACTGCTGGGTGAGGGTGAGGTGGACGCGATCTACGAGCCGCGGACCGAGCTGATGTATCCGCCAGGGGCGAGCACCCGGGTCCACGTCCGCGGCATCGCCGAGCCGCTCGAAGGCAAGGCGCGTCCCGGTCATTTCGAGGGAGTCGCGACGGTGGTGACGAAGCTCCTCGCCGCCGTGGAGCCGGACCGCGCCTACTTCGGCCAGAAAGACGCGCAGCAGGTGGCGGTGGTGAAGCGTCTCGTGCGCGACCTCGACCTCGGCGTCGAGATCCGGGTGGGGCCGATCGTGCGCGAGGAGGATGGCCTGGCCCTGAGCTCGCGCAATGTGTACCTGGATCCCGCGGAGCGGAAGGCGGCGGCGAGCCTCAGCGATGCGCTCCGCGACGCCGCCCGAGCCTACGCTGCCGGCGAGCGAGATCCGGTCCGGCTGCGGGCCGTGCTCGTGGCGCGGCTGAGGGCAGAGCCGTTGGCCGATCTCGAGTATGCGGAGCTGGTCGACGCGGCTACTTTTGAGAAGCCCGGAACGCTGGCGGTGATCGCGGCGCGGATCGGCAAAACGAGGCTGATCGACAACCATGACCTCTCGATTCCCCTTCCTGGGTAGAGCTTCCGTTCTGCGTTACAATTGACGTTCATTTTGACGGAGGCCGTTTTTGACGACCAAGATCACATCAATAACTCTTAGGGGGTTCGTATTTTGTTGTCCACTGAGTCCGGTGCTGTCCTGACCGAGAACGAGGAGGGGACTGACCAGGAATCATCGGCATCGATGACCATGGAGGACTACCTCCACTTCGAGGAGGAAGCCTTCAAGACCCCCAACCACGGGGACATCGTGGATGGGATCGTCGTACGAGTTGACCCGGATGAGGTCCTTGTGGACATCGGGGCCAAGGCGGAGGGAGTCATCTCGAGCAAGGAGCTCGGCATGCGCGGAGACGTGGACTCCGAGCTCGAGCCTGGCGACCAGATCAAGGTCTACGTGCTCCAGCCCGAGAACGAAGAGGGCAACGTCGTCCTCAGCCTACGCCGGGCTCGCGCCGAGACGACCTGGATCGTGGCCGCGGAGAAGCAGGCCGACGGCACAGTCATCGACGCCGACGTCCGCGAGCAGAACAAGGGCGGGCTGATCGTCAACATCCTCGGCCTGCGCGGGTTCCTGCCCTCGAGCCAGGTGGCGCGCGCTTACGCGGGCAGCCTCGAATCGCTCGTCGGCAAGCGGATCCCGGTCAAGATCCTCGAGGTCAACCGCAAGCGCAACCGGCTGATCGTCAGCCAGAAGGCGGCGGAGGACGAGGATCGCGCACGCAAGCGCGAGGAGCTCTTCAGCCGGCTCCAGACCGGCACCACCGTGAAGGGGACCGTATCGGGGATCACCAGCTACGGCGCCTTCGTCGACATCGGCGGCGCGGATGGCCTGATCCACATCTCCGAGCTGTCATGGGACCGCGTCTCCAAGGTCACGGACGTGCTCCAGCTGGGCGAGGAGGTCACCGTCAAGGTGATCAAGCTCGACCCCGAGCAGACGCGGATCTCGCTGTCGCTGCGACAGCTGCAGCAGGACCCATGGGAGCGCCTCGTCCAGTCGATGCCGGTCGGCTCGATCGTGGAAGGCCAGGTCACCAAGACCAAGAAGTACGGAGCCTTCCTGCAGATCATGCCGGGCATCGAGGGCCTGCTCCACATCTCCGAGCTGTCGTGGGACCACGTGGAGCGGACCGAGGATGTGTTGAAGGTGGGGGAGACGGTTCAGGTCAAGGTGATCGGCATCGACACCGCCCGGCGCAGGATCTCGCTGAGCCTCAAGCAGCTCTCGGCGCCGCCCGCGAGCCTGGCCGGTGCGCGCACCGACCAGCGCCAGGACGAATATCCCGAGGTCGAAGAGTAGCCCGCCGGTCACATTCTTCGCAATCCATCAGATCCACCTCTGGAGGGTCGCCGCCCCGGCTGCGTAACAGCTCGACTTGTTCTCAGCCGTTCAGCGCCGCGAGGCGCTGAGCGGCGGGACTGTAGTAGGGATCGATTTGCAGCGCGCGCTGATAGGCGCGCCGCGCCGCATCCCGATCGCCGATCTCCAGCTCGCGGTCGCCGAGCTCGACGTAGAGGCTCGGCTCGGTCTCGCCGAGATCGGCGGCGCGGCGCAGCTCGGCGACTCCCCGCGCCTGCTCGCGCTTTGCGATCAGGCCCTCGCCCAGCGACCAGTGGTACTGGGCCTGAAGAGGATCGACCTGGACGGAGAGGTCGGCGCGGCCGCGCAGGTACCAGGTGTCGGCGAGGATGGGGAAGACGGCAAACACGGTGGCCGCCACGACAAGCACTGTGGCGAGCGCTGGTTGCCACACGCGACTCCCCACCCGGCGTTCGGGCGACCTCCCCACAGCGTAAGGAGGTGAACAGGCGGACCACAGCGTTCCTGCCAGGAGCCAGAAGGCGCCTGTGGCGGGGGCCCAGTCGAAGTTGAAAAGCACCCACACGCTGTAGCCGGCGAGGGCTGCGGTCAGGCCTGCGACGCCGGGTTCAGAACGGCCCTTCCATACGCCTCGGAAAAGAACGACCAGCACCCAGGCGAGCGCAACGAGACCGAGCACGCCCTGCGTCGCCGCGATGTCCAGCGGACCGAAGTGAATGCGGTCGAAGGTCACGTAGGTGGCGTAGTCCTGGCTCAGGAAATGTCCGAAGGCGAGGCCGGTGGAGTCCTCGCCCCAGCCCGTGATCGGCCGCGCCGCGACCATGCGCGCCCCATCGCTCCACAGGTGCAGCCGGAGCTCCGGCGGGTCGTTGTTGAGGACGCGAAGCGGACTCGCCAGCATCACCGCCAGCACGAGCGCGACCGCCGCCCCGGAAGCGATGCCGACCGCCCGTACCAGACGCCGCGGGACAGCGAACGCGAGCAGGGCCAGACATCCGGCGATCACTCCCAGGTCGCCGCTGCGAGACGTGGTGACCAGGAGGCCGGCAACCATCAGCACCACCCCGGCCGCCCAGGCGCCGACGAAGTACGTGCCGCGGCGGGCGCGGTCGACCGCCAGCGGGATGCCCATCACGATCAGCGCCGCGAGCAGGTTCGCGTTGCCGAGGTCGCCGTCCGGCCGGAAAGGGGCGTGGAAATACCACTGGCCGAGCGCCTTGAGACAGGCCACCGAGGTGCCAAAAACGAACGCCGCGACCACCCAATCGCGCTGCCGCTGGGTGGGCAGCAGCCAGAACGTTGTGGCCAGAAGGCCCAGGTAGCTGAGCCTCATCGGCAAAGACTCGTACCGTGTGTAGGACCCGGCAAGGCCGAGGGGCTGGGAAACCGAAAAGAGGAAGGCCAGCACCGCGGCGCCGGCGGCGGCAATGAGCGGCATGCGCAAGGCGCCAAGTCGCTGCGTGCCGGGGATGAGAAGCGCAATCCCTGCGCCAAGACCGGCGCAGGCGATCACAATCGATGCACGAGGGAGGATGTAGGAATCGCTGGCGACGGGTAAAAAGACGATCGGCAGCAAAAGACCCAGGGCCGCAGGAAGGTAGCCACCCAGGCGTTCGAGAAGGTGCCTCACCGCCCTCCTCTTAACTGAAATCGGGTAGCTGAGTTGGACGTTATATTAGGTGCAGGGGTACCACCCGGTACCACTGTTGTGTTGAGGAGGTGCTGGCCCCACCTAAGCAGTAGAAGGAGTCCAGGAGGATAGGGACCTTGTATCCGTTTGAGAGATTCACTGAGCGGGCCAAGAAAGTTCTGACGCTCGCCCAAGAAGAAGCAGAACGATCGCACCACAGCTATATCGGAACCGAGCACCTGCTCCTCGGACTGCTCCGTGAGGGTGAAGGCCTGGCCGCCAAGGTCCTGAACAACCTTGGGGTCGAGATCGGCAAGGTCCGGCAGACCATCGAATCGGTCCTCGGCCGGAACGAGCGGATCATCATCCAGCAGATCATCCCGACGTCGCGCGTGAAGAAGGTCATCGAGATCTCCTTCGAAGAGGCACGGCGCATGGGCCACAACTACGTCGGCACCGAGCACCTTCTGCTCGGTCTGCTCATCGAAGGTGAGGGCATCGCCGCGCACGTGCTCGAAGACCTGGGTGCGAACCTCGAAAAGGTGCGCACCGAGATCGAGCGCCTGCTGCACGACTCGAGCGCTGAGACCGAGGCCGAGCCCGCGCCCAAGAAGCCGTCGAAGACCCCGCTGCTCGACCAGTTCGGTCGCGACCTCACCGAGCTCGCGCGCCGCAACCAGCTCGACCCCGTGATCGGGCGCGAGACCGAGATCGAGCGCGTGATCCAGATCCTCAGCCGGCGCACCAAGAACAACCCGGCGCTGATCGGCGAGCCGGGCGTGGGCAAGACCGCGATCGCGGAAGGCCTCGCCCAGCAGATCAACATGGGCAACGTGCCCGAGTCGCTGCAGCACAAGCGCGTGCTGACGCTCGACATGGGCGCACTGGTCGCGGGCACCAAGTACCGCGGTGAGTTCGAGGAGCGCTTGAAGAAGATCCTCGACGAGATTCGCTCGAGCCGCGAGGTCGTGCTTTTCATCGACGAGCTGCACACGCTCGTCGGCGCCGGCGCGGCCGAAGGCGCCATCGACGCCGCCAACATCCTCAAGCCCGCGCTCGCACGCGGCGAGATCCAGTGCATCGGTGCGACCACCCTCAACGAGTACCGCAAGTACATCGAAAAGGACGCCGCCCTCGAGCGCCGCTTCCAGCCGGTGTACGTCGACCAGCCGACGCTGAACGAGACGATTGACATCCTCAACGGAGTCAAGGCGCTGTACGAGAAGCACCACCGCGTCACCATCACCGACGCGGCCGTGCATGCCGCCGCTGTCTTGAGCGACCGCTACGTCAGTGACCGGGCGCTTCCCGACAAGGCGATCGACCTGATCGACGAGGCGTCGGCGCGGGTACGCATGAAGCTGACCACGACGCCGGAGGACCTGAAGGAGCTGCAGAAGGAGATCCGCAAGCAGCGCGCCGAGCAGGACGACTCCGTTAACAAGCAGGACTTCGAAGCCGCGGCGGGTGTCCGCGACAAGGTGAAGAAGCTTCAGGACAAGCTCGCCCTGAAAGAGGCCGCGTGGCGCGACAAGCTCGGCGAGACCGTGCCCGAGGTGGGTGAGGAGGACATCGCCCAGATCGTCGCCGCCTGGACGGGAGTGCCGGTGTCACGCCTGGTCGAGGAGGAGAGCGCCCGCCTGCTGCGGATGGAAGACGAGATCCACAAGCGCATGGTCGGGCAGGACGAAGCGATCGTCACCGTCTCGCAGGCGGTGCGGCGCGCCCGGGCGGGCCTGAAGAACCCGCGGCGGCCGATCGGATCGTTCATCTTCCTGGGCCCCACCGGCATCGGGAAGACAGAGCTGGCGCGAGCCCTGGCCGAGTACCTCTTCGACTCGGAGGACGCGCTGATCAAGCTCGACATGTCCGAATTCATGGAAAGGCACACGACCGCGCGGTTGGTTGGATCGCCTCCGGGATACGTGGGGTACGACGAGGGCGGACAGCTGACGGAGGCGGTGCGCCGGCGGCCTTACTCGGTCATCCTCTTCGACGAGATCGAGAAGGCGCACCCCGAGGTCTTCAACATGCTGCTGCAGATCCTCGAGGACGGCCGCCTCAGCGACGCCAAGGGCAAGATCGTCAACTTCGCCAACACCGTGATCATCATGACCTCGAACCTCGGCATCCGCGATGTCAACCAGGCGGGCACCGCTCTCGGCTTTCAGCCCGCGGTCGTGGACGAGTCGGAGGAGGTCGAGCGCCGCCACCAGAACACGAAGCAGAAGATCGATGACGAGCTCAAGCGAATGTTCCGCCCCGAGTTCCTGAACCGTGTCGACGCCGTGGTCGTGTTCAAGAGCCTGACCACGCACCAGATCCGCGAGATCGTCGACCTGCAGCTGGCCAGGCTGAGCAAGCACCTGGCCGAGCAGCAGATCACCATCGAGGTCACCGACGCGGCCAAGGACCTGCTGGCGAAGGAGGGCTACGACCGGACGTACGGCGCGCGGCCGCTGCGGCGCGTGATCACGAGCCGGATCGAAGACCAGCTGTCAGAGCACCTGCTGCGCGGCAAGATCGCGCGCGGCGACGTGGTCCAGATCGACGTCGAGGGTGAGGACGGGCTGAAGTTCACGCCCACCAAGCACACAAAAAAGGAGCCGGCGGCCGCCGGGCCTACAAAACCGTAAGCCCCCACCCGGCGGCTTCGCCGCCGACCTCCCCACGTGGTGGGGAGGTGAAGGCCTTGCCTACCCCTTAAGCCAGCCTTTCAGCCGTTGGGAGAGGCGGGCCGGCGTGGTCTGGCTTTTGATCAGGTGGTCGAGCGCTCCCAGCTTTATCCCGCGCTCGACCAGCTCCTTCTCGTTCCAATTGGACAGGATGACGACGGGGATGGCGGCCGTCGAGTCGTCGGCGCGCAGGGTTTCCAGCACGGTGAGGCCGTCCATTTTGGGAAGCCTTATGTCCAGAAAAATGATGTCCGGGTGCAAAGCCCTTGCTTTTTCCAGCGCGACGAGCCCGTCACCTGCGACGTCGACGGTGTAGCCGTCGAGCTCGAGCTTGAGCCTGTACATCTGGGCCACGGACGCATCGTCCTCAACGAAGAGGACCCTTACGTCATCTGACTCGGATTCTGCACGCTGGTTCAACTCCCATCCCTTCATTTCGTGCAACGCTTAGCCGGTGGCTTTACGACTGATTACAGGTTCAGGTAGGTGAGCGTATCCGTTCCGCTGCGGCTGCGCCCGCTCGAGATCGGAGACCTGTTGGATGAAACATTTCGTATGTACCGGCGCCACTTTCTTCTGTTTGCGGGCATCTCGGTAATCCTCGCCATCCCGACGGCCGCGCTTTTCGGGCTCGGGTTCGGATCGCTGACCCTGGCGCTGCAGCAGGCCGGCCAGGCAGACTTGAGCTCCCTCACCCCGCTGCTCGCATCCTTCGGGGCGGGCTTGCTGATCACGTTCTTGATCCTTCCGTTCACGAACACGGCGGTCGTGTACGCGGCGTGCGAGTCGGCCCTGGGCCGGCCGGTGACGGCAGGCGGCATCTTCATGGGCGTGCTGCGTCGATACTTTCCCCTGCTCGGTTACTGGCTGCTTTTTTCAGTGTCCGGACTGATCGCGGTCCTGCTGTGCGTGGCGCCCGTCGCGCTCTGGGCGTGGCTCTTTGTGATGTGGATTGTGGTCACGCCCGCGATGTTCGTCGAGAACATAGGCGTGGGCGCCGCCTTCGGACGCAGCCGGCAGCTGGTCGAAGGCCGGTGGTGGCGGACGTTTCTCGTCCTTTTCCTGATGCTCATCGTCTGGTACGTGGCCCGGTTCGCGCTGGATGCGTTCCTGCAGCTGGCCCAGTACCTGCTCGCCATCGTTGTCTCGCCCTTCATCGTGGCGGCGCTGACCCTGGGCACCGCCGAGCTGGTGAGCGCCCTGGTCAGCCCTGTCCTGCAGATCGTCATCGTGCTGATCTATTTCGACCTCCGAGTACGCCGCGAGGCGCTGGACCTCTTTCAGATCGCGTACCGGATCGCGTATCCGGCGGCAGCTTCCTGACCGCCGCGTTGACGAGCCGGCGGCTGACCGCGGTGGCCATCGCGCTCGCCCTGACTCTGCTCGCGGCCACGACCGCAGCTGCGGAGCCGCCGCCGGCCCCCCTCTACGCGGACGCGGTGCAGCGCGCCTACGGAATCCTGCAGGGAGCCTCGGCGCCAGACACCGCGCCGGCGACCAATGCGCTGAGGGTGCTGGTTTCGGGAACCGGGACCAGCCAGCCGGAGATCGTCGCCGACCTCGAGGCTCGGCCACCGCTTTATGACGACGCGAGAAGCCGGCTCTCCGCGCTGCTGAAGGCCCTCCGCGAGGCCGCGAACACATCCGATCCCGCGGTCGCGCAACAACGCCTGCATGAGGTGATGTCGCTGAGCCGGTACGACGCACTCCACCGGCCACCGTCGCCGCTGGAGCGCCTGGTGCAGTGGATTCAGGACCGGATCACCGCGCTGCTTCGCCTCCTGTTCGGCAGCCGCGGCGGCGCACAAGCGCCGGCGCTGTGGTTTTACATCGTCGGCATCGCGGTCGTCGCGGCGGTGGTTTTCATGCTGGCTCGTGCTGCGCGCGGCCGCTTCGCGCAGTCGATCGACGGCGTGTCAGATGGACCGCGACCGGCGGCTGACTATTTCGCCGAGGCCGACCGCCTCGCCGCCAGAGGCCACCGGGTCGCGGCGATCCGGGCCCTTTGCGCCGGTGTCGCCGCCACGCTTGCCGGCGAACGGTCGTGGGAAGGCAGCCCGCTCACCGTGCGTGAGATCTTCCAGCGGGCGCCGGACTTCAACAGCCTGCGCCCGCTGCTGCTCCCGTTCGAGGCGGCGGTGTACGGCGGCCACGACGTCGATGAGGCGACCTACACAACGGCGGCCCACGTGGCTGAACCCTTTCGACACCAGGTGGAGGCGGCGGCGTGAAAGGAGCGCGTGGCTGGGTGATCGCCGCGGTGGTCGCGATCGTCATCGCGGCAGCCGCCTACCTGCTGCAGCCGCACGAGGACTCTCCGGAGCACAGCAGCAACAGCGACGCTTCGGCAGGTGCGTCGGCAGCGCTGCTGTTCAGCCAGGCCATCGGCCACCAAACCGACCAGGTCACCGGCACGTTCGACACGCCCGCGCCGATGTCCTTGATGTTCGTGTTCACGCCCACCAGCCAGTACACCGCCGCCGAGGCCGAGCTCACGCGCCGCTGGGTGCAGACCGGCGGCGGCACGCTCATCTACGCCTCTGAGCAGGGAGACCGGGAGTTGGATCGGGCGTTCGGAGTCACCCGGGTTGGCGGCTACGTGCCAGGAGGTGAGTACACGGCGACCCCCGTTGTCGCCGGGGTGGAGCGGGTGGCGGGCGGGAGCACGATCATGCCGCTGGATCCATCACCCAGCCAGGTCGCGGTTCTGCGGAGCCCGGACGGTTACGTCGCCGGATACGTCGAGCACGTCGGCGTCGGGACCGTTTACGTGCTCGCCGACCCGCTCGTGCTGTGCAACGGCTATCTCGAAAAGGCGGGCAACGGAAGGCTGCTCGCTGACCTCCTCAGCTCAGCCGGCCCGAGCGCCCACGTCGCTTTCGACGAGTACCACCACGGGCTCACTGTGAGCGACTTTGCTCCCCAGGCGTGGGTCACGACGCCCTGGGGCGCTGCCCTCCTGTGGCTGTTGGTCGCGGTCTTCTTCGGCCTCGTCCTGCGCGGACGGCGGTTCGGGCCTTTGATCCAGCGAGCCGCCGAGGTCGCGCGGTCCGACGCCGAGTGGTCGGTCGCGGTCGGCCAGCTGCTGCGGCGGTCGAGCGCCCGCGCGGTGACGCTGGGCCTGCTCGCGGGCGCGACCGAACGAGCGGTGGCGACGCGCACGGGCCTGCCGCTGCACCCGCGCGAGCGGTTCTGGAATGCTCTTTGGGTGCGCGCCCCTGAGGTGGCCGGGGACTTGGCTCAAATCGAGAATTCACTGGTCGCGGCTTCGGCCACGGAGCGTGATCTGCTGAACGCGGCCCAACGGCTGCACGAGATTGCCCACCCGGCGCCGTCCCGCCGGCCAGCCCCTCCGGCGGCGCCCCTCCGGCCCTCCGGGCCACCTCCCCGTGAATGGGGAGGACGGGGTACTTCCCGATAAATGGAGAAGAGCATTGCCTCGACCACGGCGACCGAGTTCTACGCTCGTTTTCGGGAACAGCTCGCGAAGGCGATCGTCGGCCAGGAGGACGCGATCCGCCTGTGCGCGATCGCGCTCATCGCGCAAGGCCACGTCCTCCTCGAGGGCGTGCCAGGAACGGGCAAGACGTTGCTGGCGAAGGCGATCGCCCGCGCCCTGACCCTCGACTACGGGCGCGTCCAGTTCACACCGGATCTCATGCCGGCGGACATCCTCGGCACGTCCGTCTACGACCTGGCGACGCGCACCTTTGCGCTTCGCCGCGGGCCGATCTTCACCAACGTGTTGCTCGCGGACGAGATCAACCGCGCCCCGGCCAAGGTGCAGTCAGCCCTGCTCGAAGCGATGGAGGAGCGCGGGGTGACGCTCGAGGGACAGCAGCTGCCGCTGCCGGCTCCGTTTTTCGTCATGGCCACGCAGAACCCGATCGAGTACGAGGGCACGTATCCGCTGCCCGAGGCCCAGCAGGACCGCTTCCTCTTCAAGGTGCGTCTCGACTACCCGGCGGCGGCCGACGAGATGGAGGTCCTGCGCCGGTGGGAGTCGGGCATCGAGCTCCGCGATCCCGTGAAGGCCGGCGTCGAGCCGGCGCTGGGGGCGGCGGACATCGACGCGTGCCGGGCGCAGGTTTCGACGGTGGTGCTGGACGAAAAGATCCGGCGCTATGTCGTCGACCTGGCGGCGGCCACGCGCGCCGCTCCCGAGATCGCTCTCGGCGCAAGCACCCGCGCGGAGGTGCTCCTGATGCTGGCGGCCCGCGCCTTCGCGGCCTTCGACAGCCATGACTTCGTGACTCCGGACCATGTCAAGGCGCTGCTGGCGCCGGCGTTTCGCCACCGACTGATCCTTCGCCCGGAGGCGGAGGTCGCGGGCCAGACCCCCGACAGCGTGCTCGATGCCGTGGCAAGCCGGGTCGTGCCGCCACGATAGAGGCGCGCGCGCCGCGCGGCGCCGATCAGACCTAGTCTTTGATGCGCGTCCTGGGCTTCGTTCGGGGCCTCGCGCCCCAGCCCCGGCTCATCTGGGCCGTCGCCATCGGCGCGGGTTTGATCGCGCTGGCCGTGGTTTCGCCGGTGCTCGGATTGGTCGCCATCGTCTATCACACCGGTCTTGTGATCATCGCGGCGCGAGACCTCGCCCTCGTGCCGGGCCGGTCCGGTTACACGGTTCGGCGCTCGACCCCCGAACCGTTCTCTCTTGGCGAGCCCGAAGAGGTCACGGTGACGATCCAGAACCGAGCCGCTGCAGGCCTGCTGGCCAAGATGGCGGACCACGCTCCGGCGGGGCTGCGGCCGGAGCCGCGTGAGGTCACAGGCCGATTCGACCCCAGCGGAAGGCTCAGGTTGACCTACCGCACATTTTCGCCGAAGCGAGGCGCCTATCGGTTTGGCTCCATCGACCTGCAGGTCTGGCGCGAAGACGGGTGGTGGCGCCGTCAGGTCCGGTTGGCGGAACCGCAGGAGGTCGCGGTTTTTCCGAACGTCATCGCGATCAAGCGCATCCAGCTCTCGCTGCGGCGCGGGCTCCGCGCGATGGCCGGCATGCGGCGGGCGAGGCCGCCCGGCGCGTCGACTGCGTTCGCCGGCCTGCGCGACTACGTGCGTGGTGACGATATGCGGCGCGTGAGCTGGACCGCGACCGCCCGGCGCGACCGCCCGGTGGTCATCGAGGTCGAGGCGGAGCGCGGGCAGCAGGTGATGATCGCGCTCGACTGCGGGCGCCTCATGACCGCGCCGGCTGGCGACCTGGACAAGCTCGACCACGCCGTCAACGCCGCGCTGATGCTGGCCTGGGTCGCGCAGGCGTACGGCGACCGCGTCGGCATGATGACGTTCGATGATCGGGTCACGAGCTTCATCAAACCCGAACGCGGCGCGATTCAGCTTCGGCGCATCACCGAAGCGCTGTACGCGATCCAACCCCAGTACGTCGAGCCGGACTTCGGGCACGCGATGACGCACATGGCGCTGCGCGTCGGCCGCCGATCGATGGTGATCATGCTCACGGACGTGCAGGACCCGGAGGCGTCGCGCGAGCTGGTCGCGCATGCGCTCCGGCTGGCGGCGCGGCACCTGGTGCTTGTCGTGGCGATGTCTGATCCGGCCGTGCTCAGCGCCCGCGACGACCCGATCGACAGCACAAACCGCGCATATGAGTGGGCGGCCGCGGAGGAGTCCGTGGCAAGCCGGCGCGAGAGCTTTGAACTGTTGCGACGCGGCGGCGTGCTCGGGCTGGATGTGGTCGCGGGAAAGCTATCGCCCGCTCTCGTGGAGCGGTACCTGGAGCTGAAGGAGCGCGCCCTTCTTTAGAGGAGATGGGCGACCGCTGAGCAGCAGGTAGGAATAGAGAAGGACACCGGTCGTCAGCCCGACGAACACCTTGAGGACAAACGGCGTGTCGGACGGTGAGAGGTTGCCCTCGATGGTCCCGGCGACGACCAGCAATGGCGCGAGGCCAAGCAGGAGGGTGAAGGCCCGCCGGGCAGCGATCACCAGCGCGTCGGACCGTTTGCGGTTGCCCGGTGAGACCAACGCCCAGCCCATCATCAGGCCGCCGGCGCCCTGGGCGATGACGATCGAGAGCTCGAGCACCCCGTGTCCGATGACGAAATCGAAAAGCCCGCCCGCCAGCCCGTAGGCCTGAGTCAGGCCGAAGAGGCCGCCGAGCGAGATGCCGTTGGAGATCATCACCCACATCACCGGCAGTCCGAAGAACACACCCAGCGAGAACGCGACCATCGAGACGTAGATGTTGTTGACCATGATCAGGCCGCCCACCTGGACGCGCTCGTCCGCCGGGATGTGGGTCCAGAGCTCGTGGTGATGAACCCGGTCGATGAGTCGGGGATCTGCGATTGCGTACGCAGCGTCGGGATGGGCGAGGACGACGAAGTAGGTGACGATCGCGGGGACGAACATCAGCGCACCCGCCGCGAGCAGGAACGGCCATGCCGCTCGGAAGGTGCCTGGAAGCGTCTCGACGTAGAAACGGCGGACGCGCTTCCAGATCTCGCCACCACGGCGGTAGACGATGCCGTGCCCTCGTGCGACCAGGCCGTTGAGGTAGCGGTGCACCGGCTCTCCCGGCCAGTCGCGCTGGGCGCGCGCGAGGTCGGCGGTGGCGCGGCGGTAGAGGGCGGCCATCGTCAGCACCTGGGCGGGGGTGAGCGCGTTCATATGGCCCGCGCCGGCGCGGGCGAGCAGGTCTTCGAGCCGGTTCCAGTCCTCACGCCGCTGGGCGACGAAGTCTTCGGCTCTCATGGGTTCATTCTGAATTCCGGGGAAGGGAAAATAGCCTGGGCATGGAACAGCCGCTCTCCGATACCGAGCTGGTCGTCGCCACCCCTGAGCGGGTGTCGTTCGAATACCAGGTCGCGGGCCTGGGCACGCGCGGCATCGCCCAGATCCTCGACCTCCTGATCCTGGCGGGTGTCCTGCTCGGCCTCTTGTTCGTGGCGATCGCGATGGGGCAGGTGGGCCTGGACACGATCGCCTACCTGCTCGCCATCCTCGGCAGCTTCGTCATCGTATTCGGCTACTTCTGGACCTGCGAGGCCTTCTGGTCCGGCCAGACCATTGGCAAGAGGGTTTTCCGGCTGCGCGCGGTGGGCGATCGGGGCGAGCCGATGACGTTCTTCCAGGCGGGCATCCGCAACGTGGTGAGGATCGTGGACTTCCTGCCCTATGCGTATGGAGTCGGCCTGGTCGTGCTGTTCATCAACGGCAAGGGAAAGCGTCTTGGCGACCTCGCCGCCGGCACGATCGTTGTCAAGGACTCGGACTCGATCCGCCTGTGGCAGCTGCCGGGCGGCGGGCCCGCGGCGCCGCCCTTGCCACCGCCTGCTCCCGGCCTCGCCCCGGCCGCGCCGGTTCACAAAGCGCCCGCGGGCCTGGCCCCGGCGAGCCCGGCCGAGCTGATGCTCAGGCGGCTCGACCCGGAGCTGAGGCGGTTCGTCACCTCGTACGCAAGGCGCCGGCCACAGCTGCCGCTCTACCTTCGGACCCAGCTGGCCGACCTGCTGCAGGCCAGCCTGCGCGGCGCGGCGCCCGACGTGTTCATGCAGCATGGCCCGCTCGCGGCGCTCGACTACCTGGCCGATCTCGAGAATCAGTAGCCCTTCAAAAGAGCCAGTCGCGAGCCTGCTGCTCCGTGAGGTTGCCGCCGGTCAGGGGCGTCACCACCCGCTTACCCTCGAATTCCTCGGCGCGCTGGATGATCGCCGCCACCCCCGCGGCGCCTGCCGGCTCGACCGCAAGGCCGGCGTCGGCAAACAGAGCACGCATGGCCGCCTTCATCTCCTGGTCGCTGACGAGCATCACCTCATCGACCGTCCCCGCCATGAGGCCGACGGCCTCGGCCACTGGAACCCGGACCGCGATGCCGTCGGCGATGGTTGTGCTCGGCGCGATGACAGGTTTGTGCGCCCGCCATGAGAGCGCCATGGAGGGAGCCGCGTCCGCGCAGACCGCGACCATGCGCGTGGTGGGCGAGAAGCGCTTGAACCACGTGCCGATCCCATTGACCAGCGAGCCGTTGCCCAGGGGCACGAAGACAGCGTGAAGCGATTCGCTATTCGTCATCAGCTCGGCCGCTATGGTGCCTGCGCCTTCACCGATCGCGCCGAGCATCCCGTCCTCGATGTAGAGCTCATCATTTTCTTGGGCGTGCCGTTTGGCTGCCTCTTTCGCCCCGTCGAAGTCGTCGCCTTCCAGGCGCACAGTCGCGCCAAGGGCACGCATGCGCTCGACCTTCAGCGGGTTTGCGGTGCGCGCGCCGAAGACCGTGAGCGGTCTCGACCGCTTGCGGCATGCGTAGGCCATGCCCTGACCGAAATTGCCGGCCGAGGCGCAGACGATGCCTCGGCGATCAACGCCCAGGCGGTCCAGCAGGTAATCCGTGCCGCGACCCTTGAACGAGCGGATCGGGTTCACGGACTCGACCTTCAGCAATGTGGTGACGCCGATGCGGCCGCTGAGCGGCTCGCAAACGAATTGAGGGGTGTCGAGAAAAACGGGGTCGATAACCTCGGCGGCCTCACGGATGCGGTCGATGGAGATCGAGGCGTCCATGTTTGGGAGGATAAGGGCAGTTGTATCTCCCCACCCGGCCGTGACCGCTGCGCGGTCAGGGCCGACCTCCCCACAGGGTGGGGAGGTAAAGGTCAAAGCCGAGCTAGCCACAAGGGTGGGGATGAGGGAGGTTGTACCTCCCCATCCGGCCGGCCGCTTCGCGGCGGGCCACCTTCCCCGGCAAGCGGTGAAGGGGAGCCGGCGCCGCCCCGGGGTAGTCAGAGCGGCGCCTGGACGCTCACCATGAAAAACGCGCGGCCCTGTAAAACGGTACGGCCGAGCTTGTAAAACCCCGATCATGGGTAGACAGTCTGCCTATGCCCAAATCGACCATCACCTTTGTGTGCACCGAATGCGGGGGCGAGAGCATTCGCTGGGCCGGCCAGTGTCCACATTGCCGGGCCTGGAACACGCTGCAGGAGTTCCAGGTCCGGGAGGCAGCCCGAGACTCGCGATCCAGACCCCATGAGGCGGCGCGCCCGCTGCCGCTCAGCGAGATCGGCTCTGAAGATGCGCCGCGCATGCCACTGGGCTGGGGTGAGCTCAATCGCGTCCTCGGCGGCGGCGTCGTCCCCGGCAGCATTGTTCTCATCGGCGGCGAGCCGGGCGTCGGCAAATCGACCCTCCTGATGCACGCCGCGGCCCAGGTCGCCAGGGTGGGCAAAGTCCTCTACGTCAGCGGCGAGGAATCGGGGCACCAGGTCCGGATGCGCGCCCAGCGCCTGGGCGCCCTCGAGCCCAACATCCTCCTGCTGGCCGAAAACGACCTCGACGCGATCTGCGAGGCGATCCGGAGCGAGGCCCCGGGGCTCGCGGTCATCGACTCCATCCAGACGGTCACCGACGCCGGTTTCGAAGGTAGCGCCGGCAGCGTGACCCAGGTACGCGAGTCGGCCGCCCGCCTCATGCGGCTGGCGAAGGAGACCGGGGTGCCGGTCTTTCTGGTCGGTCACGTGACCAAAGAGGGTTCGATCGCCGGACCCAGGGTCCTGGAGCATATCGTTGACACCGTGCTGTACCTGGAAGGCGACCGCCGGCAGGAGCTCAGGATCCTGCGCGCGACCAAGAACCGCTTCGGCTCGGCCGAGGAGATCGGCGTCTTCGCCATGGGTGAAGCCGGGCTCGAGGAGGTGCCGGACCCTTCGGCCGCCATCCTCGCCGGCGCCGCGTCGGCTGCTCCGGGGACTGTGATCGTCGCCGCCATGGAAGGCACCAGGCCGCTCCTGGTCGAGGTCCAGAGCCTGGTCAACAAGACACAAAACTCGATGGTTCGGCGGGTTGCCAACGGCATCGACCTCAACCGGCTGCACATGATCCTGGCCGTGATCGAAAAACGTCTCCAGGCCAGCTTCGGCAGCTCCGACATCTTCGTCAGCGTGGCGGGTGGCATCCGGATCACGGAGCCGGCCGCCGACCTCGGTCTCGCCCTGTCGATCGTCAGCAACGAGAGCAACAGGCCAATGCCGGACGGCCTGATCGTGATCGGAGAGCTGGGATTGGCGGGCGAAGTGCGCCGCGTCAGCCAGCTGGAACGCCGCCTGCAGGAAGCGGCTCGGCACGGCCTGACGCGGGCTTTGATTCCGGCCGGGGCGAGAGCCGGCCGGCATTCCGGCCTCGACGTCGTCGAGGTCCGGTCGCTGGCGGAGGCCGTCTCCGCCGTGTTTTCTTCACCTATTAAGTCCGGCGCATACATACAGGGGGCCGGACTCACGGTCTCTTGAGGAGGTAGCCTCGTGAAGCGTTCCGAGTATCTGGCCCGATGGCTGGGTGCAGGGCTCGGAGTGATCGGTGGTTTTCTGCTCGGTTATTTCATGGTCCGGGGAATCGGCACCGCGCACCCGGGCTGGGCAATCATCGGGCTGACCACGCTGGAAGGTTTGATCTTCGCGTACCTCGGCACCCCCTACTTGCTGGGTGGGTGGCGAAAGGTCAACTTCCGGCTGACGAGCACTCCGCTGCCCGACCTGCTGAGCGGACTGTTGGGCATGGTCGTTGGTCTGGTCATCGCCGTCCTGATTGGTTTTTTCGTCCGCGACCTTCCCTATGGTTACGCGCTTTCGTTCGTGCTGGCTCTGCTCCTCGCGGCGCAGGGCGCCTCGGTTGGGCTGACGCGGCGAGCCGAGCTGAGCGCGCTGTTCTTTGGCGTCGGAAAGAGCGAGGTGGATGCCCATCGCTTGCCCGCCGTGCTGCTGGATACGTCGGTCATCATCGACGGCCGCATCCTCGACATCGCGAAGACCGGCTTCGTCGACATGCCGCTCGTCATCCTGAGCTCCGTCCTGCGCGAATTGCAGATGGTGGCTGACTCGGCCGACGTCACGCGCCGGCGACGCGGGCGGCGCGGGCTTGAGGTGCTCACCGAGATGCAGAAGGACCCTTCCGTCAACCTCCAGGTGACCGAGGACGACGCCGTTCCCAGCGGCGATATCGACGCGCATCTGGTGCGCACGGCGAAGCGAAAGGGTTGGGCGATCATGACCAACGACTTCAACCTCAACCGGATCGCGCGCCTGGAAGGCGTCGCGGTGCTCAACCTCAACGAGGTGGCCCAGGCCATGCGGCCGGTGGCGATCCCGGGCGAGGAGATCATCGTCACGGTGGCGCGAGAAGGCAAAGAGCCGGGGCAGGGCGTCGGCAGCCTGGACGACGGGACCATGGTCGTCATCCAGAACGGACGCCGACTGCTGAACCAGACCATCACCGCAGTCGTCACATCGGTGATCCAGACGTCGGCCGGACGGATGATCTTCGCCGAGCCCGCGGGCGGAAGCAACGGACGCCGTCCGGGGCCTCGCCCCAAGACCGAGGAATCCGCGTGACCATCGGCGCGATCGTGGCCGCCGCCGGCACGGGCTCCCGGCTCGGCCGCGGGAGCAAGGCGCTGGTGCGGCTCAACGGCCGCACCACCCTGGCCCGTGTGCTCGAGCTCTTCCTCGCCCTCGATGAGGTGGATCGGATCGTGGTCGTTGGGCCGCCGAGCCGCCTCGAAAGCGCCGAGCGCGAGGTGGAGGCGCTCCAGCCGCGCAAGCCGGTCGTCGTGAAGGCCGGCGGGGAGAGCCGCCAGGAATCCGTGCGCATGGGCCTGGCGGCACTTGGCGGCTGCGACTTCGTCCTCATCCACGACGCCGCGCGTCCGCTCGCCACCGCCGCGTTGGTCCGGCGCGTGCTGGCGGCGGCGATGGAGTCGGGCGCCGCGTTCCCCGCGATTGCGCCGCGCGATGCCGTGAAGCGGGTCGAAGGCAACCGATTGGCCGAGAGCCTGGATCGCTCGCGCATCGTGCTCGCCCAGACTCCGCAGGCATTTGCCTATGAGCTGCTGGCGCGTGCTCATCGTGAAGCGGCCGACGCCGGCCTGGTCGGCGACGATGACGCCCAGCTGGTCGCCGCCACGGGCCACCTGGTGACGGTGGTGCCAGGCGAGCCAGCCAACCTCAAGCTGACCACGCCCGAGGACCTCGAGGTGGTGGAGGCGCTGATCAGGGAGCACGAGACCGCCCCCCGGTGAGAGTCGGCATCGGATACGACGTGCATCCGCTGCGGGCGGGCCGCGACCTCATCCTCGGCGGCGTGCGAATCGACCATCCCACAGGGCTCGACGGACACTCAGACGCGGACGTGCTCACGCACGCGGTCATTGATGCGGTTATCGGCGCGGCTGGGCTCGGCGACATCGGGACGCTGTTTCCGGCGACCGATCCGCTGTTCAAGGACGCCTCCAGCCTCGACATGCTTTCGAGCGCGATGGAGGCGGTGCGGGGAGCCGGCTATCGGGTCGTCAATGTTGACTGCACGCTGATCGCGCAGGAGCCGCGCCTGCAACCGCACATGGCAGCAATGAAATCCAAGCTCGCCGAGCGCGTGGGAACCGACCAGGTGAACATCAAGGGCAAGTCTCCGGAGGGGCTCGGGGCCCTCGGTCAGATGGCCGGCATCGCCGCCCAGGCGGTGGCCACCATCGAGGAAGTGAAGCATTCGCCCCCACCCGGCGCTGCGCGCCGACCTCCCCACGGATTGGGGAGGTGAATTCGTTGCGCCTGCACAACACTTTCGGCGGGACGAAGGACGTCTTCGAGCCACTCGAACCGGGTCTTGTGCGCATGTACACCTGTGGTCCGACGGTGTGGAACTTCGCGCACGTCGGAAACCTGCGTGCGTTTCTCTTTTACGACCTCATCCGCCGGCACCTTCGCGTGGCGGGCTTTCGGGTCACGCATGTCATGAACCTGACCGACATCGATGATCGGATCCTCGACCAGGCGATGCACGCGGGGACGACAATCGAGGAGTACATCGAGCCTTACGCCAGGGCTTTCTTCGAGGACATGGCGACGCTGCGCGCGCAGCCCGCCGAGCACTATCCGCGCGCGACCGAGCACATCCCCGAGATGGTCGACATGATCTCGACTCTGATCAAGAACGAGAACGCATACATCGCCGACGGCGACGTCTACTTCCGCATCGCAAGCTTTCCGGCTTACGGAGCGCTTTCACACCTCGACCGCGCCGGGCTGAAGGCGGGCGCCAGGGTCGCCACCGACAAATACGAGAAGGAATCGGTCAGCGACTTCGCGCTGTGGAAGAAATCACAACCCGAGGACGAGGAGATCGGGGCATCGTGGGAGGCACCCTTCGGCCGGGGGCGACCCGGCTGGCACATCGAGTGCTCGGCGATGAGCAAGCGCTATCTGGGCGAAACGCTGGACATCCACGCGGGCGGGGTGGATCTCCTGTTTCCGCACCACGAGAACGAGATCGCGCAGTCCGAGGCCGCGAACCAGAAGCCTTTCGTCCGAGTGTGGCTCCACTCGGAACACCTCTTCGACGCGACTGGCGAGAAGATGTCCAAGAGCGCGGGCGGATTCACGACCCTGCGCGACCTGATCGGGGCGGGCCACGATCCGCTCGCGATTCGCTTTTTCCTGATCGCGAACGCGCACTACCGCTCGCGCCTGCGGCTCAGCGACGATGCCTTGCATGCCGCCGCAGAGCAGGTGCGCCGGCTGCGCGAGTTCAACGAGCGTGTGATCCGGACGGCGCCGGCCGTCAGCGACGACGCCGGGCTCGCGCAACGCACGGCCGAGGTCCGCATCGCCTACCGCGAGGCGCTGGACGACGACCTGAACCTCCCGCAGGGGGTTGGACTCGTCTTCGACCACATCCGCGAGGCCAACGCAGCGCTCGACGCCGGCCGCGTGGGTCCGTCCAACAAAGCGTCGCTGCTCGAGCTGATCGATGACCTCGACGCCCACCTCGATGTGATTCGAGTCGAGGAGCCTGGCCTCGCCGAGGAAGTTGAGCGTTTGATCGCCGAGCGCGAGGAGGCACGTCGCGCCCGCGACTTTGACCGCGCAGACAGGATCCGTGATGACCTCAGGAGCCGGGGCATCGCGTTGGAGGACTCGAGGGATGGTGTCCGGTGGAGACGGATCTCGCCGGGGCCGGTTATTGAGGCAGGGCGGTCCTGACCTCTCCCGTTTCCGGATCGTAGTAGTTGCGGGGAATCGTCATCGTGTTCTTGCCAAATAAAACCAGCTCCAGCGCCGGTTCGCCAATCCCCTGCTGGCTGTGTATGTCGTGCGGCGGATCGAGCCACGTCACAAACGAGCCCGGGCCCAGCTCCTTCTCGTAGAGGACCTTCAACTGGCCCTCATCGTTATGGCGCCAGTGGCGGTAGCGATCCTTTCCCTGAACCACGCAGGCGATTCCCCACGAGTTGTGGTTGTGCACCGGGGTCTCCTTCCTGGGCGAGAACTTTCCGAGCATCAGGGTCAGGCCGTCGGGATCCGTTTGCAGGACAGCTGAAGTGGTGTCGCCGCCATGCAGGCTCTTCATCTTGGTCCGCGGAATGAACCCGGGTTCACGCGAGACCTCAGAGAGCAACCGGCCGACCGCGTTCAAGCTCCTTTCGTTGACGCCGCCTGCGAGCAACTCCCTCGCCTGCGCCATGAAGTCTGCAACCATGCAATCAGTTTGAGGCAGCTGATTTACGGGCGGAACGCGGTGCTCGAGGCTGCGCGCGCGGGACGTGTGGTCAAGGTGTACCAGGCGGCGGGTCTCGGCCACGATGCGCGCCTCGAGGAGCTGGCGAAGCTCGCGCGCATCGAAGTCGTGCCCGCGGACAAGCTCGACGTGATGGCGCCAGGCGTCAACCAGGGCGTCGCGGCAGAGCTCAAGCCGCGCCGCGACTGGACGCTGAAGCAGCTGCTCGATACGAACCCGTCGCTGCTGGTCGCGCTCGACTCGATCATGGACCCGCAGAACCTCGGCGCGATCTTGCGCAGTGCTGAGGTCGCGGGCGCCGAGGGCGCCATCATCCCCGAGCACCGCAGCGCCCCCCTGTCACCCGCCGCTGTGAAGGCGAGCTCGGGCGCGGCCGAGCTGATGCCGATCGCGCGCGTCTCCGGGCTTCCGTCGGCGATCCCCGAGGTGAAGCGCGCCGGCATCTGGTGCGTCGCGCTTGACCCGCGGGGCGAGCTGGCGGCGTGGGAGTTCGACTTCACGCAGCGCGTGTGCGTGGTCGTCGGCGGTGAGGGAGCGGGGGTCCACCGCCTCGTCAAGGAACGATGCGACGCTCGGGTCAGGCTGCCCGTTGCGGGCCACATCGCGAGCTTCAACGCCTCGGCGGCCGCGGCGGCTGCCCTTTATGAGGTCATGCGCCAGAGGGCTTCGGGCAAGACCCCCTCCAAAACCCTCTCTTAGACTGAAGCGGTGCCTGACGCCACCACGGAGCTTGACCGCGCCTCCGCTGACATAGCGTTGACGCGCGATGCCCGGGAGATTCTGGAGCGCGCAGTGAAGGTAGCGTCAGCTCGCGGCTCGTTGCAAGTTGCCCCCGCCGACGTCTTCAACGCCACGCTTCAGCTGCCCGGCAGCCTGGCCGATACCGAGATCCATGCGCTGGGGTTCGACCCGAAGTCGATCGCGCCTCTAATCGAGTCGAACGGCGCCGCAACATCACCTTCCCTGCGCCACCTGCTGGTCAATGCGAACCGCGAGGCCCAGGTGCTCGGCCACTACCAGGTCGACTCGATCCACCTGCTCCTGGCGATGCTATACAGCGACTCGCCCTCGACCTCGGTCCCGCTGCAGAAAGCCGGTCTCACGCTTTACGACCTGCGCCGGCACGTGCAGACTGGAAGCAGAGCCGGCGTCCCGTCGTATCGCGATCCGACGCGTCCTGACGCCGCTCTCCGCCGGCGTCCCTGGCCGTCACTGCGTGGGGTGCTGGGAATCAGCCCAGTGTTCATCGCCATCGTGGCCGCGACCGCGGCGGCGGGGGCCCTGCTGTGGTTGAACCCCGTGCCGCGGTATCTGCCCCTGTGGACGATCCTCTTCGTCGTCGGCGGCTGGATCACGTCGTTGTGCATTCACGAGTTCGGTCATGCGGTGGTCGCGTATCTGGGTGGCGATCGCGCTGTCGCGAGCGCGGGATACCTGACGTTGAACCCTCTGCGCTACACGAATGTCTCGATGAGCCTGGTCCTGCCGATCGTATTCCTGCTGCTGGGCGGGATCGCGCTCCCGGGCGGTGCGGTCTACATCAATCACTCCGCGCTGCGAACCCGTGGTTGGAGCTCGGCTGTAGCGGTGGCCGGACCGGTCGGGACCCTGGTGTGCGGCTTGGTGATCGCGGCGGTTTTCTCGATCGCAAACCAAACCTCGTGGATCGGGCCTCACAACATCAACTTCTTCGGCGCGCTCGCGTTGCTTGGATTCTTCATGGCCATGGCGGCCGTGCTGAACCTGCTGCCCGTGCCCGGGCTTGACGGCTTCGGCATCATCCGGCCGTGGCTGCCGTACTCCGTGCAGTACGCCGCCATGCGCTTCAGCCTGCTTGCCATTTACGCCGTTTTCGCTCTGCTTTGGTTCGTCGCCCCGGTGCGCAGCGCCTTCTATCACGCCGTGCTGCAGCTGACTTCGCTCGCCAACATCGATCAGGCGCTGATCATCTTCGGCCAGCTCAACATGCGGTTTCTCTGAGGAGTTGGAGCGCCTCATCGTCGACGGTTACAACGTCGTCCACGCGTGGACGTCGTTGAAGCACCTGGCGTCCAGCGCGTCACTGGAGGCGGCACGCGACAAGCTGATCGAGCGACTGTCGGTGCTCGGGCTCGTCTCCGGGGACGAGGTGACTGTTGTCTTCGATGCTCACCACTCAGCGTCGCTTTCCAACTCCGAGGACACCGTGGAGGGGGTGCGCGTGATCTTCACGCGCAAGGGACATTCCGCCGACCACGTCATCGAACGGATCGCCTATGACGCGACCAAATCGGGTGACGTGATCACGGTCGCGACCTCCGACCGCTTTCAGCGAGACCTCGTGCGAGGCATGGGCGGCGCCGTGATCAGCGCGCTCGAGCTGGAGCGCGCCGCGTGAAGCGCTACCGGTGAGCCAGGTCCGGCGCACGCGGATCGTCTGCACGATCGGGCCGTCGAGCTCATCGCCCCAGGTGCTGCGGGCGATGGTCCTGGCCGGCATGGACGTCGCCCGGCTCAATTTCTCGCATGGCGACGCGGACGCCCATCGGCAGGCGGCTGCCAACGTAAGGGAGGCGGCGGAGGCGGCGGGCCGGCCCGTTGCGCTGCTGGGCGACCTCCAGGGTCCGAAGATCCGGACGGGGAGGGTCGAGGGCACGTTTCAAAGGCTGGTTCGGGGACGAGTCGTGACCCTCGTGGGTGGAGGTGCGAGCGCCCCCACCCGCGCCTTCGGCGCGACCTCCCCACAAGGTGGGGAGGTGAAACTGGAACCCAACCAGATCCAGGTCAGCCATGAGGAGCTCGTCCAGGCCCTGCGGCCGGGGGATCGGGTGCTGCTCGACGACGGCCGGATCGAGCTGGCTGTCCGTGCTGTGTCGGATGGCCAGGCCGAGGCTTCGGTGGTGCGGGGCGGGCTGCTGGGCGAGCGCAAGGGCGTGAGCGTCCCCGGCCGCACCCTGCCCCTGCCCGCGCTCACGGAAAAGGACCTGTCCGACCTGAAGCTGGCCGTCGAGCTCGAGGTTGATTACCTCGCGCTCTCGTTTGTGCGGCGGCCCGAGGACGTGATCGCTTGCCAGGAGCACCTCGGCGGCAAGATCCCCGTCATCGCCAAGCTCGAGAAGCTGGAGGCGATCCGGCAGCTCAGCAAGATCCTCGAGGTGGCGGACGCGGTGATGGTCGCTCGCGGCGACCTGGGGGTGGAGTTGAAGCTCGGCGACCTGCCGGCGGTGCAGAAGGATGTGATCGACCGCGCCAACCGGGCCGGCGTGCCGGTCATCACCGCGACAGAGATGCTGGAGTCGATGGTCACCTCCAATCGGCCGACCCGGGCGGAGGCGTCCGATGTCGCCAACGCGATCTGGGACGGCACCGACGCTGTGATGCTCTCCCAGGAGACCTCGATCGGCGCCCACCCGGTCGAGGCGGTGCGCGCGATGGCCCGCATCTGCCTCGCCGCTCAAAAGCATCCTGACTACGAGCGCGCCCGCCAGATCTGGCGCGAGCCGGGCGAGGTCGGGAGCGCGATCGCCCACGCCGCCGCCGCCACGGCCGCGGAGATCCACGCCAAGTTGATCATCGCCTTCACCGAGTCGGGGACGACCGCGCTGCGCTGCAGCAAGGCCCGGCCGCCGATGCCGGTCGTGGCGGCGAGTCCGCACCCTGAGGTGCTCCGCCGGACGGCCCTGTACTCGGGTGTCGTCCCGCTGCTCGTCAGCCCCGGTCGGGATACCGACCAGATGATCTCGAACGCCACCGAGGCAGCCCTCGTCAGCGGCATGGTCCGGCCCGGCGACCGGGTAGTGGTCGTGGCGGGGGTCCCTGTCGGCCGCCCCGGCCAGACAAACCTGCTCAAAGTGGAGAGCGTTTAAGGTCCCTTAAGGGGGTCTTCGGGCGGCCCGGGCAACCGAAAATGTGCGGGTGGCGCCCGCCTCCCAAGGTCTGCTCGGCCGCATCCAGAGGTCCAATGACGAGGCCTCACATCGGTTCGGGCCGCACACGGCGGAGGTCGAAGCCTTCATCGTCGCCGCGGGCCAGCTGACGCCGTGGCAGTGGCGACAGGTCCTGGCCACCCGCCGCCTCGTCGCCTCGGTCAGCAAGGACGGCGCCGGGTCGCGGGATTCCGCCCGTTCGATCCAGGTCGCGATCCGGAGCAGCGAGCGGCTGATCTCGGAACCGCTCGCTCGAGCCGGCGAGGTTCTTTTCGACACCCTGGTCAAGCGAAGCGAGGAAAAGCAGGTGGCCGCCTGGCAGGCGATGACGGCGCTCGTCGTGCGCTCGCAGCTGCCGGCGCTGAAGTTCGCGGTCCACTACGCGCCCTTCGCCGTCCTCATCCCGCTGTCGGGCTCTGACGTGCTGGATCCGAAGACGCGGCGCTTCCTCGAGCTGCTCCAGGCGCTGACCCGGGAAGAGGTCGAGGCGCTGGCCAACCGCTGGCGCATCGAGCCCGGCGCGTCGCATGCTTTGCTGCAGGCGGTCGCCAAGAACAAGCACGTGAAGAGTGAGGAGGCGGTCGCCGTGGCGGCCCTGTCCCTGATTCCAAACCACCTGGTCGGTGATCAGGGATGGTCAGCGGTGCGCACCGCAGTCCACGGCGGCAGGGTGCTCGGCGCCATGGGCGAGCTGAGCCCTCAGGAGATCGCCGAGCTCTGGACGCCGCTCGAAGCGGTGATTCCGCTTGCTTCGCTCAGCGAAGTCGAGACGCATCCGGCGGGCGAGCGTGTGCGGAGCGCCGTCAACAGGGCGATCAAGACCATCACTCGTCCGCCTCGCAGCCGGTTTGTGCAGCCTGCGCCCGCTCGGGCAGCCGCGCCTTACGGACCGAACCACGCCGAAGTCGCGGCATTCATCAAAGGCGCCGCGGAGTTGAGCCCGATCAAGTGGTTGCGCGTGCTTGATCGCCGCAAGCTCGTCGCGAGCGTCACGCGCGAGGTCGCCGCCGAGCCGGCGGGGGTCGTGAGGTCGATTCTCGCCGCGCTCGAGGGCACACGCGATCTCGATACCTACACGCGGTGCCGCGCCTTTTCCGCGGTCGAGCGCGCGGGCTTCGCCATCGAGTCGCACGGCAGGATCGACGTCGACCAGGTCCGCCGGATGCTCGAGCCCTTCGAGCCGATGATCGTCTTTGCGCACATGAATGGGGGCGGTTTCGCCCACCGGGTCGCCGCGTTGGACAGGGGAGAGTGGCAGCGCGTGGCCGCGGCCGCACCTGACCCCAACCAGGAGGCGGTGGTGCCCCTCGTCAACGCCGGCACCGCCATGATCGATTTCTTCGGCGGGCGCTCGGACGATGAGGCCGTGGCCGCCTGGCTTGCCCTGGCGGCGCTGGTCCACCGCCATCACCTGACCCCGATCAAGTTCGCGGCCTCGTACGCGCCCTTCGCATCCGCGATCCCGGTCACGAATCCGCGGGCGTTGGGGGCCATGGTGTCGCGCTATGTGACGGCGGTGGGGCGGCTTGGGGCGAGCCAGTGCGCGGCGCTGGCGGAGCCGTGGCAGGTCGATGAGGCGCATTCCAGCGCGCTGTCACGCGCCGTCGCCGACGGCGTCACGCGGCCCGGTGAGGAAGCCGCGGCCCTGGCCGCGGTGGTGACGGTTCCCATGCGGCTGGCCGGAAGCGGGGGGTGGGCCGCGGTGAAGACCGTGGCGTTTGGCGGCCGCGTCATCGCCGCCCGGGGTCGGCTCACCGCCGAACAGCTCGAGGCGCTCTGGCAGCCGATCCAGCCCGCGATCCCGCTGGTCTCGCTCCACGCCCCTGCAAAGGCGAAGCGCTAGCTTTTATCGTTCTTCCCATGGCGACGGCCCGAAGCAACGGAAAACTTCCCAAGTTTCAGCGCGTGATGGTCGTCTCGGCGCACCCGGATGACCCGGACTTCGGCGCGGGCGGCGCTGTCGCTCGGCTGGCGGACAGCGGGGCGGACGTCACCTACGTCATCGTCACCGATGGCCGCCAGGGCGGCGAGGACCCGAATCAGAAGGACTCCGAGCTGGTCGCCATCCGGGCCAAAGAGCAGCGTGCGGCGGCGAGGGTGCTCGGCGTCAAGCGCGTCGAGTTCCTGGGCTACAAGGACGGGCATCTCGCGCCTGATCTGGGCCTGCGGCGCGACATCGTGCGGATGATCCGTAAGTACAAGCCGGAGCTCGTGATCACGCACATTCCCGGCCGGGTGCTCGACGCGCCGATGGGAGGCTCGCATCCGGACCACCTCGCCGTCGGCGAGGCCACCATGGCCGCCGTCTACCCTGACTCGCGGAACCCCCGCGCCTTCCGATCGCTGCTCAAGGAGGGCTTCGAGCCGCACGAGGTGAAAGAGGTCTGGATCCCGTTCTGGACCCATGGCGACTACCTGGTGGACATCACGCCGACGCTCGACCGCAAGATCGAGGCGCTGCGCAAGCACAAAAGCCAGGTCTCCAAGCCGGGCCGCGAGTGGGACTTCGAGAAGTTCATGCGCAAGCGGCATCGCGATGTGGGCAAGAAGGGCGGCTACCAGTACGCGGAGTCGTTCAAGAGGATCACCGTCTAGGCTCCATCCCGCAGCCCCCTCGGCGCTGCCCCTCCGGCGCGGCCCCTCCGGCGCTGCCCCTCCGGCGCTGCCCCTCCGGCGCTGCCCCTCCGGCGCTGCCCCTCCGCCGCTGCGCGCCACC
>WNGJ01000876.1_pt1 | contig 28372 bp, 33 predicted proteins | sample 5400611 | NCBI WGS metagenome assembly WNGJ01 (sample SAMN13153375, study PRJNA577476) | soil metagenome | isolation source: 40 cm soil or saprolite under Garry oak tree replicate 1 | place: USA:California | collected 2016-06-15
CTATCATCACCGGCGCCTCCCCACCAGCATGATGCAGGGCAAGCGTAGCGTGGCTGCCCGCTGGCGGGCTATCCTCGCAGGTGTCAAGATCCGAACGGCCGCGGATGCCCCGCTTGTCCTGAGTGCAGCTCGGCCGGCACTCCTGGCACCGGCCACGCTCGAGCGCTCGCCCCCGGGCTCTGCCAGCCCTCGAATTCCGCGAAAGTCGAGTGGTCCCCATCAAATCGTTATTTTAAGTTCTAATTCTGACCCGGCGCGCCTGAAAGGCAACGGCTCCCCATATCGGTGCGAAGGAGGTGCGAACCAATCCATTAACCGATGGAGGAGCCGCTGCGTTACCATCGTACCTTCGGACTGAATGCTGGACAACTCGATGAGCTTGATGCTCGTATGCCGTGACCCAGCATCCGAGCGTCGTTTCGTTTACGTCCAGTTCCCTGGCGACCTGCGCGACCTTGAGCGAGCCTTCCACTACTTTTCTGGCGGCTTGCTCCTTAAATTCCGGAGTGTAGTACTTCCCCCTCGACACTTTCCCCCGTCCTTTCCGGCGAGAATCCTATTGGATCCCCTGTCCGGAAAATCGGGGGCCACCTCAGAGCGAATGGCAGCCGGAAAGGCGGAACAACGACCCGGCCGTACGGCCAGCGACCCCTGATCGGTCACGGCGTGGTGGTGCCTGGTTGGCTGCGGTTGCCGGGCGGTGGGCCGTCGTCGCTGCCGCCGGGGGATCATGAATACTGCTGTGTTCGTGTGCCGTGGGAGGTGGGCTGGTGGGTGATGGGCCATTGTCCGGGCGCCGGGGCGTCGGCGACCAGGTGCCGGGAGCCGGTGATGCCGGCCTTCGGGCCGCCGGGGTGACGGACGAGTTGCTGGAGCGCCGCGCCGCCGTGGCGGAGTTGGCAGCTGAGCTGCGGGCGCTGGGTGATCTGGTCACCCGCACCGAGGCCGGCGCCGGCGTGCTGCGCGACTGCGCGCGGCGGTTGCGCGAAGTGGCCCCCGTCCTGCGCGAGCGCATCCGGGGCGTTGGCGAGCCGGCTTCGGTGGACGACCTGATGGGCGGGGTGCGGATGTTCAATCCGGTGATCGGGGCGGGTAACCCGATCGCGCCGCCGATGCGGATCGATATCGGCGCGGACGGCGCCGAGGGGTGGTGCACGCTCGGCCAGGCCTATGAGGGGCCGCCCATGTACGGTCACGGCGGGGTGAGCGCCATGCTGATCGACCAGCTGCTCGGCCACGCCGCCGCGGCGTCCGGCCATCCCGGCGTGACCACCGACCTGTCCGTCCGGTACCGACGGCCCGTGCCGCTGGATGTCCCGCTGCGGATCTGGGGCCGCGTGACCGGGACCGAGGGGCGGCGCGTGTCGGCCGTGGGCGGTATTACTACTGCCGCCGAGCTCGGCGTTCCCCTGGTCGAGGCCGAGGCGCGGTTCGCCCGGCTCCGCCTGGATCAGGCCAGGCGCCTGTTCAGCCGCCTGGCCAGCCCTGATGCCGCCAATCCCGACGTGGCGCACGACTGACCAGCCCGCCCCCGGCCCTGCTGCCCGGCGCCCCGTCCGGGAGGCGGCGCCGGATCGCGGCAGGCCGCGCGGATGGATGGAGGCGTTCATGGCAGAACCCTCTGCACATGGCGTAAGCCGGCGCCAGCATCGAGCATGGTCGTAAGGAAGGCGTGGCGGGGCATGTGCGGGTGCGCACTGGTGATGTGGATGCCGACGGCCTGGGCGAGTCGTCTCAGGCGGCGGGTGGCCGCGTAGCGGTCTATCCGGGCGCCGCGGCTGCGGCGGGGATCGGGATGATGACGTATTTCGAGCCGGTCGCCTGCCGGCCGTAGCCGGCGATCGCTTCGAGGGAGAGCGCGCCCGGGAGTGATACCTGCGCTGTGTAGCTGCTGGCGAACGTGGTGGTGAGCCCGGCAGCGACCTGGTCACGCAGCTGCGCAACGCGCGCTGGGCCGGCCTTTTGCAGGAACGGCGTCAGCAGCCACCCGCCGATGCCCCAGGCCGTGCCATAGCTGCGGGTCAGCTCGGTCGGGCCGCGGTCGAGCGATCCGTAGATGTAGACCTGCTTGTGCACGGCCGACCCGTATCTGCTGTAGCCGCCCGCGGCGGCGTTAGCGGCGGCTTCCATGCCCGTCAGGATCTGGCTCGCCAGCCGGCCGCCGCCGATGGCGTCGAAGGCAAGCGTGGCACCGGTTGCGGTGAGCGCGCCGGTCAGCTCGGCCAGGAAGCCGGCGGACGTCGAATTGCAGACGTGGACGGCGCCAGCCGCGCGGAGCATCGCTTCCTGGTCTGGCTTCCGCACGATGTTCACGAGCGGGATCTGCTGCTCGATGCAGAGCCGGCTGAGCATCTGGCCAAGGTTGGAGGCTGCGGCTGTGTGCACCAGCGCGCTGTGATTCTCCATCCGCATGGTCTCGACCATGCCGAGCACCGTCATCGGGTTCACGAACGAGGCTGCGCCGTCGATCGCTGTCGCCCCGGCCGGGAGCTCCAGGCACAGCGCGATGTTGACCGGCCGGTACTGCGAGTACATGCCGCCGCCCGCCGCAGCGACGACCTTGCCCAGCAGAACCTGCGCGGCCGCAGACCCGCCCGCTGCCACGACCGTGCCCGCGCCCTCGTTGCCGACCGGCATGGGCGTCCCTACCCGGCCGGCCAGGCCGCGCATGGCGGCATCGGGAATGGGCGCGGTGACGACCGGGCGCTCAGCAGATCCGCTAGCCACTGCGGCAGCCATATCGGCCCCGCCGAACAGCAGGCCCATGTCTGACGGGTTGAGCGGTGCTGCCTCAACCCGGATGAGGACCTCGTCTGGTCCCGGCTCCGGCACCGGGACCATGTCCAGGAACAGCTCGAGCATCTGATCGGCTCGCACCAGCGAGCGCAGCTGGAGCGCTTCGGCCGGAATCTGTGCGGACATAAGTGAGATCCTCTCAGAGCACGCCGCCCAGCCGCCCGGAATCGCTCATCGAGTTGCAGAGCCGCGCTGAGGGCCGAAGCCACCGCCAGCCGCCGTGAAAGGGGACGGGGCTCGACCTGCAATGGAAGAGTCACGGGCGATAGCGAACCGACTCCCGTAGCGTTGAGTTGCGAGAAGTAATGTGCCGTTACCCCTGATAACCGATGACGAACTGGTGCGGGACGTCCCTGATCCCGTGGTGCGGGGATCAGGGGTACACCGGGGGTCTTCCCGATGTGCTGGCCAGGGCCGCGGAGCCAGGCTGGGGCCATGAACACGAACACTGTGAACCCAGAGGCCCGGCTCCACGCCGGCCCGCCGTTCCGCGCCGAGTCGCGGTGCACCGCCCTGCGCCGGCCCGTCCAGGACAGCGTGGTAGCCGGAGTCGCCGCGGGCCTGGCCCGCTACCTCGGTGTGGACGTGATGATCATCCGGCTCGCCTTCGTGGTCCTCACTATCGTCGGCGGTGCGGGTATCCCGCTCTACCTGGCCGGGCTGCTGCTGATCCCGGAAGAAGGCAGCGACCAGTCCATCGCCGGCTCGCTCCTCGGGTCCCTGCGGTCCCGGTCCCGGTCGCGGTAGCCGCAACCGGAGCCGGACAAGACAGACCCCGTGCGCCAAGCGGTCGCTGGCTGGCTAGCGGCCCCGCTGGCTGGCGGGCCCGCGGGCCCTGGCAGGCCCCGGCCGCGGGAACCATGGGCAGGCCCTGCGCTCCGGCTGGTCCTGGCGCCACCGTAGCCACGACCGGCCGGGACACGCGTCGTCCTGCCGGGTGGTCCTGCGCGTACCCCAGCCGGGGTACGCCTTCAGGTCGCACGGGACGCGGCCGTGCGCTCGCCGGGCGAGCGCGGAAACCGCCGTGCAGGCCGATGATGCCGCAGCCCCGGAATCGTCACAGTAGGACACGACGCAATGCAGTCCGGCCGGGCCGGGGGCGTCCGTAACAGCCGCGACGCGGCGGGACCAGCCAAGAAGGGGCAAGCTGATGGACAAGGCCATCCTGCTGGCGGTCGCGGCCAGCGTGTGCACGGCCACGGCCTCGCTGTGCCAGCGCAAGGGGGCCAAGGATAACGAGACGGCGGGCTTCGACGCCCGGCTCGTGGTCCGGCTGGCCCGCCGGCCCGTCTGGCTGCTCGGCATCGCCGCGATGATCGGCGGGTTCGTCTTCCAGATCACCGCGCTGCGCTACGGCGACCTGGCCCTGGTCCAGCCCGTCTTGGCGGCCGAGTTGCTGTTCGTCTTCGGCTACCTGGCCGTGGCGGGCTCGCGGCGGGTGACGGGCCGCGATCTGCTGGCCGCGACGGCCATGTCCGCCGGGATCGGCGTGTTCCTCCGCCTGGCCGCGCCGTCAGGCGGGCGGCTGCACGCGCCCGGGTCCTCGTGGTTGCTGGCCGGGCTGGTCACCGTCGGCGTCGTGGCCGCGGCGCTGGCTGTGGCGTCCGGCCGGGGCCGCCGTCCCGGCGCGCCCCGGGGCCGCCGCGCCGCCGTGCTCGGCGCGGCCACCGGGATCTCGTGGGGGTTCATGGCCGCGGTCGTCAAGGAGCTTAGCTCGCACCTCGGCGGCGGCCCCGGCGCCGTCGTCTCAGCCTGGTCGCTGTACGTGCTGATCGCCGCCGGGGCGGTGACCATGCTGCTGGCCTCGCACGCGCTGGCGGCCGGGCCGCTGGCCGCCTCCCAGCCCGGGTTCACCATCCTGGACCCGCTAACGGCCAGCCTGCTCGGTGTGTTCTTGTTCGGCGAGCACATCCGGACCGATGCCGCCGCCCTGGCCGGCGAGGCACTGGCGCTGGCCGTGGTCATCGCCGGCGCCGCAGCGCTTAGCCGCAGCTCCCTGATCGCCGTCGAGAACGCGCCTCCGGCCGTCCAGCACCGGGCCGCTCCAAGCAGCGCCGCCAGTTCGGCCCCGGCCACCCGCCCGTCGGCGGATCCGGCGGACCCGCCCGGACCTGGCAACTGCCGGACTAGGCGGCCACCGGCGCTCAGCCCGGACGTGGCGGTCCGCGCCGACCGGACGCGTCCCGGTCCCGCCCCCGCCGCGGCCCGGACCGGACCACCCAGGTCGGCCCGGAGAAATCAAGACCTTGATCCCGAACCGGCTGCGGCCTGACCGCCATGCCCGGTGGTGAAAGGGAGCAGCCCAGGCTACTCCGCGTGTTGTAAATCGATCGATTTACACCTGATCATCTCGATCGGTTCCGGCAACCCCTCGGAGGGAGAGAACTTCACCTCGGCGTACACGGCCGCGCAGATCTACATCCACTCGCAGTAGGAGATCCAGGGCTTCTTTGGCAGCCTCGAGCTCATACCGGCAGGCATGGTCTCGGTGCGGAACTGGACCGGCGACGGCCCGGCCCTCAACCTGGAGCCGCTCACCGCGACCTTCGTGGCCGGCATCGCCCGCCCGCCGCAGGTCAGGCGATGCGTACGGGAACGACCCGGCTAGTCGGGGATCGTCGGCTAGCCGGTCAATCGCGTCCAGGACCGCGCGCATGCCCTATGGGTCGTCGAGGAACGCAGCCGCCTGGCTCGCCTACGGCCCGAACCGATCAAGTCCGACGCGCGTCAGCAAACCCGGGAGCCGATCGTGAGTCACGCGGGTGATCAGCCGTACGCCCGGGTAATCCACCGACAGGCGCCCGCACCGCACGAGGAGCACGTCATGGCCATGCTGGAGCACATCAACGGCCCGGAGGATCTCAAAGAACTCTCCCAGGACCAGCTGGGCATGCTGGCCAGCGAGATCCGCGACGTCCTCGTGGAGACGGTGACGAAGACGAGCGGCCACCTGGGACCGAACCTCGGCGTCGTGGAGCTGACGATCGCGATGCACCGCGTCTTCGACTCGCCGAAGGACAAGCTGATCTTCGACACCGGTCACCAGTCGTACGTACACAAGCTGCTGACCGGGCGGTTCGGCGAGTTCGGCACGCTACGGCAGGCCGGCGGCCTGTCCGGCTACCCGAGCCGCGCGGAGTCCGAGCACGACCTGGTGGAGAACTCGCACGCCTCCACCAGCCTGTCCTACGCCGACGGGCTCGCGAAGGCCTTCAAGATACGGGGCGAGCGGGACCGCACGGTCGTCGCCGTGATCGGCGACGGCGCGCTCACCGGCGGGATGGCCTGGGAGGCGCTGAACAACATCGCCGTCGCGCGCGACTCCCGCCTGGTCATGGTCATCAACGACAACGGGCGGTCCTACCAGCCGACCATCGGCGGTCTCGCCACCCATCTCGCCGCGGTCCGGGTCAGCAAGCGCTACGAGGACGTGCTCGACCGCATTAAGACTACGGTGACCAACACGCCGATCGTCGGCACCCCACTGTACGGCGCGCTGCACGGCGCGAAGAAGGGCCTGAAGGACTTCCTGCAGCCGCAGGTGCTGTTCGAGGACCTCGGCATCAAGTACATCGGCCCGATCGACGGCCACGACGAGGCGATGACCGAGACCGCGCTGCGCCGGGCGCAGGAGTACGGCGGCCCGGTGCTGGTGCACGTGATCACCCGCAAGGGTTTCGGGTACGCCCCCGCGGAGCAGAACGAGCAGGACCAGATGCACCAGGTCCCGGCCGCACCCAAGAAGCCGCCCGTCCCCGGCGCCCCCAAGGCGAAGGACTGGTCGGACGTGTTCGCCGACGAGATGGTCTCCATCGGCGCCCGCCGCCCGGACGTGATCGCGATCACCGCCGCCATGATGCACCCGGTCGGCCTGGCCAAGTTCGCCGCCGCCTACCCCGACCGCATCTACGACGTCGGCATCGCCGAGCAGCACGCGGTGACCAGCGCGGCCGGCCTGGCGATGGGCGGCCTGCACCCGGTGGTGTCGCTGTACTCGACGTTCCTCAACCGGGCGTTCGACCAGCTGCTGATGGACGTGGCGCTGCACAGGCTGCCGGTGACCGTCACCCTCGACCGGTCCGGCGTCACCGGCCCGGACGGCGCCAGCTCCCACGGCATGTGGGACGGCTCGATCCTGCAGGCCGTCCCGGGCCTTCGCGTCGCGGCCCCCCGTGACGGCAGCCGGATCACCGAGCTGCTGAACGAGGCGGTGGCGGTCTCCGACGGCCCCACCGTGCTGCGCTGGCCGAAGGGTAACGTCGGCGCCGAGGCCGAGGCGATCGGCAAGCTGGGCGGGATGGACGTGCTCGCTTCGCCCGCCGAGGGCCTCGGGCGGGACGTGCTGCTGCTCGGCGCCGGGCCGATGGCCGTCACCTGCGTGGACGTCGCGGCGCGGCTCGCCGGTCACGGCATCGGCGTCACCGTCGTCGACCCGCGCTGGGTCAAGCCGGTCGACCCCGCGGTCATCCAAGCGGCCCGTCGGCACCAGCTCGTCGCGGTGGTGGAGGACAACGGGCGGTCCGGCGGCTTCGGCGACGCGGTCTGCCGGCTGCTGCGGGACGTCGGCGTGGACACGCCGTGCAAGACGTTCGGCCTGCCGCAGGAGTTCCTCGACCACGGGCCGCGGGAGGCGATCCTGGACACCGCCGGGCTGAGCGCGCAGCACCTGGCGCGGCAGCTCACCGAGGCCGTGGCACGCCGCACGCCGGGCGCGGGCGTTCCCGACACGCCTGGTGTTCCCGGTGCGCCGGACGCCGCGAGCGCGGCGGAGACCGCCGGCGGGCCCGAGCAGTGAGTGCGTCGGCCAACTGCTCTCCCGGGCGCTGGCTGCTCTGGCGTCCGAGGTGACGAGCCCGCGAACTATCCCGTGAACCGTATCCGGACCGGCAGGAGCGGCATTGGGCAGCACCGACCCTGGCAGCTGGGCAGGTCAGCAAGCCAAGCGGCGTGGCTCTGACCCGGACAGGTTCATAGCGGCAGAGGCTCACCGCAGCCGCCCCACAGCAGCGGAGTCATTGTGTGCGACCTGCTCGCTGTTAGGCGAGGCCGATCTGCCGGCGCTGCACAGCGGCGTCCCAGAAGGCGGAAATGACGACGAGCTGGTCGCCGTCCCACTTGGTGGTCTGGCCGAACTCGACGTCGAACGTTTTTCCGGTCGGGGCGATCACGGTGCCGTCGGGCAGGGTCATCTCGCCGGTGAAGGTCCCGGTGGCGTTGGTGACGACGGTGATCCAGTCGCCGCTGCCGAACTGGATCGGGTAGGGATCGCTATGCACATACATGTCGGGGAAGATGCGCAGCATCTGCTGCATGGCCGCGGCGTGCGCTTGCCGCCCGTAGACCGGCTCGGCGAGCCCGGTGATGTAGGCGACCATGTCGGGGTGGTGGACCTGATCCACCGCGGCGAAGTCGCGGGCGTTGAACGCGTCGTCGCCCTTCTTCATCAGCGCGAGCAGGTGCGCGGTCCGGCTGGTGCCGTGGGTGGTGGTGGTCATGGGGGCTCCTTTCTTGCTGGCCGGCGGAGGGCCGCTCGGACCTGTCGCCGTGGCCGTTACTATTAATTGAGTTAACACTAACTTTTGAGTTGAGTCAAGATTTGCTAAGCTGAGCACATGACCGAACTTGGCTTGCGCGAGCGCAAGAAGGCCCGCACGCGCCAGGTCATCGCCGACGCGGCCGCGCGGCTGTTCGCCGAGCGCGGGTATGAGCAGGTCGCGGTCAGCGATGTGGCGCGCGAAGCCGAGGTCTCCGAACAGACCGTCTACAACTACTTCCAGACCAAAGAACAGCTGGTCACGGACCGCGATCAGCTGGTCCAGGATGAGCTGTCCCGGCTGATCCGCACCCGGGCACCCGAAACCACCCCGGCCGCCGCCATCCGCGACTTTGTGCTCGACACCGTGGAGGGGATCCGCCGAATTCCCGCCGGGCAGTGGCGCGGCGAGCTCGGCTTCCTGGCCGCCATCAGCCCGACCGTCCACCGGCTCGCGCTGGAGATGTCCAACCGCCAGGCGAGCGCCCTCGCCACTGCCATTGCCGAGACTGAGACGGTGGCGCCCGAGGTCGCAAAACTGCGGGGAATCGCGCTCGCCGGCATCTTCCAGATCATCATCAGCGAAGCCGGACGCCGTACCCGCGAGGGCCAAAGCCAGGACCAGATCGCCGATGAGCTGCGGCCAGCCATCGAAGCGGTCCTCGACGACCTCGACCGCTGGCTTACCCCGGCTACGGACTAAGAAAGCAGGAGCCGTGCGGCGGAGGGTTGTATGCCCTCGCCAGCTATCTCACCCGGCCCTCCCGGGTCGGCAACAAGCCCCTCAAAGGCTAACTTCCGAGAGAAGTTCTCCAGATACGCGGCGCATGATCGTGACACGCCAGTGTTCCCGGCTGGGGAACTCCGCCCTCACCGTTAACGCCCGGGACCGACCTCGGGCCGAGGCTGCGCAGTGTCTGTGATCGCCGGTTACTTGGGCGGTCGGCCGCGCCCTGGACGGATGGGAGCGATAGGCGCCGCCGCGTGGCGGCGCGGTCCGGACCACAGAGCCGGCACGGAATAGACGGCAGCGGCCACCGCGTAGGCGGCCCGCTCGTAGTTGACCCGCCACCCGACGAACTCCGGCCAGGCCTCCTCAGGAGTGCGCTCGATCGGGAAGCCGACCTGGCGCATCCGGGCCACGGCGTCGAGAAACTCGGCGTAGGTCAGGCTTATCCCGGCTTTCGGATCGGCTTCATCAGGAATATCGAATCCCATCACCCGGGCGATCCGGTTGAAGCACAAGAACCCGCTGCGCAGGCACAACCGGGCCGGTACCTCCGGCGCCGCCCCGGGCGACAGCGCCAGGAACAGCGCGGCAGAGTCCAGCACGGCCAGCAGCGCGGTTACCCAGGACGACAGCGGCGTGGGGGAGCGGAACCGGACCAGCGGCAGGTAGGTGGTGTGGCTTTCGGTGACATCGGCGGCCCAGCGTTCCCAGGCCGCGTACAGGTCCGGCATCGTATCCAGGGTCGAGGTGCCCGATCCCAGCGCGTAGTGGGTGCGGGCCAGCAGCTCCGGGCCCCAGGACGGGACTCCGGCCCGCGCGTTCAGCAGCGCCACCTCGGTCTCCCGCCGGTTGAATGCCGCGTACAGGGTCGGCAGGTAGGCGATCTGGAGCGTGATGATCACCAGGCCGACCGCCGCGGCCATGAACACGATCACCGCCGGCACCGCCCCTGCGGGCACGGCAAAGCCCAGGGTGAACAGCGAGGACCCGGCGTCGATGAATGCCGACACCACGCCACGGGTGGCGAACGGCCACAGCAGCAGCGCGAACCCGACGTAGGCCACCACGAGCCACACCGCCAGCTGGGCCAGCAAGATGGCCGCCGCCTGGGTAGCGAGCAGCCGGTCGCGCCGCCGGTAATCGGTGGCCCGCGCCATCGCCACCTGGTACGCCCAGTCGACGGCCCGGTCGATCAAACGTGTCAGCCGACTGCGGGACGCACGCGACACGATCAGTGTCCCGGTGACGCTAGACACCGACGTCAACACGAGCAGGCCGCCCACCACCGCCGCCACTACGCGGGCGGCCAGCGGCGTGATCACGAGTCGTCCTCCACCTCACCGAACCTATCGGGACGGCTCGACCGCACGATGCTGGCCCCGATAGCACTGCCGGCGACCATATCGAGGCCATCCGGGCTGACAACTAACTTGCGACCCGGCTGAAACTGCACCGACGGCATCCACGCCTCACAAGCCGATCCGCTGCCGGGCCGCCACATAGGCGGGTTCCCAGCGGGACGCCGGGCCGGCGGCCGGGCGGATGCCCTGGTCACGCAGAGCCAGCACGCTGGCGGTCACCCCGCCCGCGGTGGGCACGCATGCGTGCGCGCGGCCCAGCTCCCGCCAGGCCTGGTAGCGGGCCCCGGCCCCGCCGTCGAGACCCGAAAAGGATGGTGGGTTGAGAAACAGCGTGCGCATCATGTGAATCCGGCTCCTAATGAGTCTCGGGACGTGGCCTCCAGCGCCGCCCTATCACCGGCACGGGCCCGGCCGCGGAGTGGGCGGCCACGGCCGGGCGCGCGGCAGCGAGCTGGCTAGCTTGCCTGCCGGGCCTTCTCGTGCTGGTTCAGTTCCTCGACAACCCAGTCGACCATCACCGCCAGCGGGCAGGCGGAAGCGCCGAGCAGCAGGCCTATCCGTGCTTCCTTTCCCATGACGTCCCCTTTCGTTACTGCTGTGACGTGTTAAGCCTGCCGTCCGGCACCTCTGTCCCGTCGGTGCTGCTCACGGCCAAGTGGGTCACCACCTCCAACATGGCCTCGACGGTTATCGCGGACCAGTTCGTGAAGACCTCGCAACTGTGCGTCGGCAACTTTGTCGCGGCGTGTAAGGCGGCGGGGATCTCGTGATGAGCACTCGCTGGCTGACCACCCGGAACACACGGAGGCGCGCCCCGGTGACCACCCGGAGCGCAGGCGACGCCCCGGCCGAGGCCGCCGCCCGGGCTCGCGGCGCCGCGACCAGCAAGGGCAACCAACCGCTGCTGCGACTGGTCGACATTGGCAAGAACTTCGGTCCGGTCCGCGCGCTGTTCGGCATCAACTTGGACATTCCTGTCAGCCAGGTGACCGCGCTTGTGGGTGATAACGGGGCGGGCAAGAGCACGCTGATCAAGGTCATCTCGGGCATCTGGCCGCAGGACCACGGCGCGATCCTCTGGCAGGGTGAGCCGGTCCGCTTTCACTCACCGAAGGACGCCACCGACCTCGGCATCGCCACCGTCTACCAGGATCTCGCGCTGGCCGACAACCTGGACATCGTCCAGAACATGTTCCTGGGCCGCGAGCCGGTCAGGCACTGGGTGCTGGACGAGGTCAGCATGGAGCGCCAGGCCAAGCGCACCCTGGCCGACCTGTCGGTGGTCACGATCCGGTCGGTGCGCCAGCCCGTCGGGTCGCTGTCCGGCGGCCAGCGCCAGGCCGTCGCGGTGGCCAAGGCCGTGCTGCGCAGGCCCGGCTGGTGATCCTGGACGAGCCGACCGCGGCCCTGGGCGTCACCCAGACCCGCGTCGTGCTCGACCTTATCCGGGAGTTGAAGGACCAGGGCATCGCGGTCATCGTCGTCTCGCACAACCTGAACGACGTCTTTGCCGTCGCGGACCGGATGGCCGTCCTGCACTTGGGCCAGGTGGTTGCCGTCGGGCCGAAGTACGGGTTCGATATCGAATCCGTCGTCGACCTGATGACCACGGGTACCTCGAAACGACCTTCCGCCTCCTCGCCCGAGCAATCGTCAGGGAGCTCCAGTGAGCAGTGACGTCAAGCAGCCGCCAGCTGAAGCCGACGGTATCGCGTCCGCGGTCGCCGCGGTCGCCGCTCCTGAGGTACTCGCCGACTCCTTCGGCGAGTACGTCAAGATCTGGTGGACCCGGATCCGCGGCGGCGACAGCGGCGCCCTGCCCGTCCTGCTCGGCCTGATCGCCATCATCATCTACTTCCAGGCCAGTAACTCCCAGTTTCTGTCCGCGGGCAACCTGGTCAACCTGATGACCCAGGCGGCCTGGATCGTCATGGCCGCCGTCGTGGTGCTGGGCGGCGCGCTGCTGATCAGTCAGGCGGGCTGCCACAGCTCGACCCGGTTGCCCTCAGGATCGGTGACCCAGCCGAACCGGCCGACACCCTCCATGTCCTGCGTTTGTTCGGCCACGTCCGCTCCCGCGTCGCGCAATTGCCCGAGCATCGCATCCAGGTCGCGGACCCGGAAATTGAGCATGGTCTGCTGGGCGCGGGACCCGAAGTAGCCGGTCCCGGACTCGAACGTCGCGAACACCGTCAGCCCGGCTCCCTGACGCCACAGGCCGTTCTCATCGGCGTCCAGGCCCAGGCAATCGCGATACCACGCGCTCAGCGCCGCCGGGTCGGCGGCCCGCATGAAGTACCCGCCGATTCCAAGCACACGTTCCATGCCGCTATCTTGCCAGCACGGCGACCGGGCGGGCGGGCACCACACCGTCGCCCGCTTCACATCCGCCTCAATCGCGGGGAACTCGTAAATCCCACCGGAGCAACAAGGCCGCGCGGATCTCACCGCCGGGGCTGAAGGCGATCGCGTCCGCCCCGGCGAGCTCGGCCAGTACCGCCTGGTGACCTGCCGGGCCGGGCCGGTCAGGCCCTCAGCGCGGCAGCCGACCGGCTCCGGGCCGTGTCCTGGCTCATCAGGCGCCCCTGGTGCATCAGGAACGGCGGGCGGCCGATCCTGGTCCGGGCGAAGAGGCAGCGCCACTGCCGCCGGGTTGGCGGCCAGGGCAGCCGCGGCGTGGTCCCAGGAGAACGAGCCGGGCGCCAGGTGCCACTGGGCCATCAGCCCGTACAGGCCGGCGGTGAACAGCCGGGCCGCCAGCGCCGCGTCGGTCCCGTCCGGCCATTCACCAGCCCGAACGCCCGCGGCGATCAGCGCCTCCAGCTGCCCGTGAGCCCGGGCGTCGGCGGCCCGGACGGCGGCGGTGACGGCCGGCTCGTGGGCGGCTAGGGCCCGGGCCTCCATCAGCACCCGGCAGGTCGCCGGCTCGGCGGTCACATGCGCCGTGTTGACCCGCTGCCCGGCGCCGCAGTCCCACTCCTCGTGCAGCGCCAGGAACAGGGCCTCTTTGCTGTCGAAGTGCAGGTAGGGGGTGCCCTTAGACACGCCGTCCTGCACGGCCACATCGGCCATCGTGGCGGCGTGATAACCCGAGCGGGCGAAGCAGGCCAGCCCGGCGGCGATGATCTGCTCCCGCCGCGCCGCCCGCGCGGCCTCAGCGATCTTCGGCACGCCATCCGTCCCCAGCCCGGACCGCATTGCCAGCCGGGCGGCCGCGTCAGCGCCGGCCTTGACGGGGATAGATTGGCCGCTGTGCTGACCGATGCGCTCCCGTCCGGCGTGCTTGACCGGCTGGGCCTGCGCGGGCACCGGATTACCGTTCTCAGGGACGTTCCCGGCCAGAACGCCAACTGGCTGGTGGAGGGGTCTCCCCGGGGGCGGGTGGTGCTGCGGCGCTATCACGCCCGGGCTACCCCGGCGGACCTGTCTTATGAGCACGCGGTGCTTTGTCATCTCGCCGGGGCTGGGTGGGTTGTCCCGGAACCGGTCGGCGACCTCGTCCGGCATGAGGGCCTGTGGTATTGCCCGACCCGGTTTGTGCCCGGCGAGCCGGTCGGCCAGGAGGGCGCCGAGCAGCGGCGTCGGCGTGGCCGTGATCTGGCCCGCCTGCACATCGCGATGCGCGGTCTGGGCGAGCGGATGGGGCAGCGTCCTGGCTGGCGGGCCCAGCACGGCGGCGTCACCGTGCACACCGGCATTGACTGGGCGGCGTGCCTGCGCGGGCTGGCGGAGGTCAGCCCGAGGCTTGGGTCGTGGGCCGCTGCCGCGGCCGTGCAGACGCGGGACGCTCTGGCCGCTATCGGAGCCGGCGGGTTGCCCGTCACCGTCGTGCACGGGGACTTCGCCGAGTGGAACGTGCACTACGAGCATGGCCGCCTCGCGGGGGTCATCGACTTCGGGCTCACCCACCTGGACTCGCGGCCCTACGAGCTGGCCATCGCACGGACGCACCGGTCGCCGGAAACCATTGACGCCTATCGTGCCGAGCTTGCCCGTGGTGGCTGGCCCCTCTGCGAACTGGAGGAGGCGGCCATCGAGCCGGTCAACCGCGCCTTCCGCGTCGACATGGCCGCCTGGCAGATGGATCACGGCCGCCGGACCGGTGACTATGACCTGGCGATGATCGAGCGTCAGCTCTCCAGGACCGGGACCTCCCTTTCCTGACGCCGGCCGGCGGCCGTCGTGTGCGCCGGAGACTGATGCAAGGGGTTCGAATTCCACCGACTGTTTCCGCAGGTCAGAAGCTTATCGCGATCTTGTAATACGATCGTTGACTTCCTGAAAGCTGTCGGACATCAGTTATGCGGGCGGGCGAGGAGAGCACGGCCGAGTGCGTATGCCTCGGCCAGGTCGTCGCCGCAGTAGCTGAGGGCGGCCAGTTCCGCGAGGTGGTGATCGGCGTTCACCGCCACCGTTTTCGTCAGCCGGCGGAAGAGCGGAGCGTCGGACATCGAGTCTCCGTAGGCGACACACCGCGAGCGCGGCAGGCTGTACCGTTCGCACATCTCCTCCACGATGCGGACCTTGTCGTCCGGGGTGAGGATGCCGGCTGGATCGAGCGGTTCGCGGAACGGCAGTGCCGGGAACCGGGATGCCGCCACATCATCGAAGCCGAGCTCAAGGAGATACCGCGCGAAAAAATCGGGCGACATGGTAATCACGGCGGACCGTTCACCACGCTCCCTGATATCTGCGCAGACCTCCTGGATACCGTTCAGCCAGGGACTGGCGCCGAACACGTCCGCCACGGCCTGCCGCGTGAGGTTTCGCCACAGTTCGTGAATGGCGGCTGCGAAGCCCCGGGTGTCGATCTCACCGGCCGCGAACTGTGCTTCCAGCTCAACTAGGTCTTCCGCGCACCCGAGATGCCGCGCGATTTGCAGGCTGGCTGTCGTTCCGCTGAGAAGCGTTCCGTCCATATCGAAGACGTGCAGAGTCACACAGGCAAGTGTCAGCTATCACATGCATGCCAGGCGAGTTGATAACCGCTCGATACCGTCAGTTACCCGGCCTGCAGCAGCACGCGTTCTTGCCGTTCCCAGGACTGCCCGCTGAGCGGGTAGCCGTGGATCAGCACTACCGGCTGACCGCTGCCGTGATCTTCGTAGTAGATCCGGATGTCGGCGCTGTTCTCAGTGCCCACGGTGACATATGACATGGCTTCTCCCTCACCGCTTTAGTGGCTGTTCCCTGCGATTTTCACGCCGGGCGAGCTGCGCTCGCATCCGCCAGTGCACAGTGCGACTGGCCAGTGTTCCGCCTTCGCGCGTGCCGCCTGGCTACCCGGTGAGCCAGCAACCCGGGCCCCGCTAGAGCAGGGCCCAGGCATAGGGCGCGAGGTTGAGCCACGTCGCCTCTGTCACCGCCTGTCCCGCGTTGGTCAGTGACGTCGCGGCGGTCAGGTCGCTAGCCAACCGGAGCACGTGGGAGCGCGTGCTGAGGGCGAGCGGAAGCTCGGTCAGCGCGTCGGCCATGCGCGCAATCTCGGCGTACTGGACGGAGAGCACGTCCTAGCGGTGGTAGCCGGCAGTCAGGCTGGCGGCCACGCTCGTGTTGTCTTCGAGGGCCGGGATCGCGCCACCGGCGAGATCAACTGGACCGCCACCGCCACCGCCACCGCCACTGCCACTGCCACTGCCACCGCCGTCGAACTCGTGGCCGCATGGGCCGGGTCCTTTTCGGCCGCGCAAGTCATAGGTTCTGACCCGTGTGGCGGCCGGCGTCCTGGTCAGGCGAAAGTTATCAGCGGCTTGATGATCCCGTCGTCCTTCGTCGTCATCATGGCGAACGCCCGAGGGACGTCGTCGAACCCGAAGGTATGCGTGGTCATAGGCGTCGGATCGATCCGGCCGGAGAGCATGAGACGGAACAGCCGGTTCATCCGCTCGTTGCCGCCCGGGCATAGCCCGGTGTGGATCGACTTATCGTTCATGCCGAGCCCGAACGCGTCGAGCGGCAGCTGCAGCGGCGCCGGGTTCTCGCCGTGGTAGCCGATGTTCGATACCCGTCCGCCCGCTTTCGTCACCCGCAGGCACGCCTCGAAGGTCTGCGGGAAGCCGAACGCCTCGACCGCAGCGTCGACGCCCTCGCCGCCAGTCAGGTCCATGATCTGTTCGACCGGGTCGCCCTTGGTGAAGTCCACGATGTCGTCCGCGCCGAACCGCTTGGCCAGCGCCTGGCGCTCAGGGCGAGACTCGACCGCGATGATGCGGCCGGCGCCCATCAGGTTCGCGCCCATGGTTGCGCACAGACCGACCGGGCCCTGCGCGAAAACCGCGATGGTCTCGCCGAACTTCAGGTAGGCGTGCTCGGCGCCCATGAAACCTGTGGTGAGCATGTCGCAGGTGTAGACGGCTTGAGCATCGGTGAGGTCATCCGGGATCAACGTCAGGTTGGCCTGCGCCGCCGGGACGACGAAGTACTCGGCCATGTTGCCGTCCATCTGGACGGTGTACTTGTATCCGCCGAGCGCCCCGCCGCACTGGCTGGTGAAGCCGCGCTGACAGTAACTGCACCGATAGCAGGGAGTCACCGCGCACACCGCGACGCGCTGGCCCTCCTCGAAGCCGGTGACCGCTGATCCGAGCTTGTGGATGACGCCCACGGACTCGTGGCCAAGCGTCCGGCCGTCAGGGACCGGGAGTGCGCCCTTGACCGTGTGAACGTCGGAAGTGCAGATCAGCGCCGCCGTCGTCCTGACGATCGCCTCCTCAGCCCCAGGCTCGGGGATGGGCTTCTCGACTACCCCGGTCTCTCCTACCGTCTTGATGACGAACGCGCGCATCGTTCCGGTCATGAAGCTGCTCCTTTGCCCGAAGATGAGACAAGCCCAGGATGCGCCGCCGATTACGTGACCAACGTCCCATTCTGGAACGACCGGAATACCGGGGTAAGGCCGACAAGATCATCAAATGGGCCGGTGTTAACAGCGCCTTAGGTAGGCGCCGCTGGTGAAGGTGGTCCAGGGGTGCCAGTTGGTGCCGTTGTCGGAGATGATGACGGCGGCGTGGGCGGATGCGCCGCCCGCCTCTTCCCACAACTCCTCGAGCCCGTGGCAGCTCAGCGTCCCGCTTCATCGCCTGATGTGTCCGTCTGCGGCACCCCCGTTCGTCTCGAAGACAAAGCTGGCATCCGGCCGGCCGGTCGAAGGAGACACCCCATGCTCATTCACCTGGAAGCCATCATCAACGCCGACCCCCAGGCCGTCTACGACGTGCTGACCGACGGCCAGAAGTTCGCCGCCGCCACCGGCATGCCCGCGCAGCTCAGCGACCGCGAGGGCGAGACGTTCGCCCTCTTCGGCGGCCGGATCGAGGGCCGTCAGATCGAGCTTGTCCCCGGCCAGCGCATCGTGCAGGCATGGCGATTCGGCGCCACGCACCCGTCGGAATGGGACGCCGGCGTGTACTCGGTCGTCCGCTTCACGCTCAGCGGCCTCCAGGACGGCACCCGCTTCATCATCGACCACTCCGGCGTGCCGCCGGAGTGGCACGAGCACATCTCCGTCGGCTACCCCAGCTTCTACCAGCAACCGCTGGAGCGCTACTTCGCCGCCCTGGCCAGGCCGTAGGATCGTGCGCCGAGCCAGCTGGCCGCTGTCAGCGCCACCGATCCCAGGACAGGAGCGTCATGCAGTACGCCTTGCTGATCTACAGCACCGAGGAGTCCACGCCAGAGGAGCGACGGATGGTCGAGGCGGGGGTGGCTCCCGTCCTCGCCCGCCCGTACGTCACGAGCTGGGCGCGCCTGCACGCCCCGCCGACCGCCACGACGGTGCGTCAGCAGCAGGGCGAGACCCTGCTGACCGACGGGCCCTTCGTCGACACCAAGGAGTTCCTGGGCGGCCTGATCTTCATCGAGGTCGACAACCTCGACGTGGCGCTCGCGGTGGCGGCCGAACTCCAGGCGCTGCGACCCTCGAGCGCGGTCGAGGTGCGACCGGTCCGGGACGAGGTCCCTGGTGGCGGTTGAGGGGGTCTTCCGCGATCACTGGGGACGGGTGCTCGCGACGCTGGTCGGGATGTTCCGGGACATCGAGCTGGCCGAGGACGTGGCCCAGGAGGCCTTCGCGATCGCGGCGGAGCGCTGGCGCCGGGACGGCGAGCCCGCCAACCCGACCGCCTGGCTGATCGCGACGGCACGGAACCGGGCGATCGACCAGATCCGCCGGCAGCAGGTGCTCGCCGAGAAGACCAGGTTGATCGCCCACGAACTCACCCAGCACCTGGAACCCACGATGGACGAACCGGCGACCTTCCGCGACGAGCGCCTCGAGCTGATCTTCACCTGCTGCCACCCGGCGCTGTCCCGTGAGGCGCAGGTGGCGCTGACCCTCCGGACCTTGGGCGGCCTGTCAACCGAGGAGATCGCACGCGCGTTCCTGACCCCGTTCGACACGATGAGCAAGCGCCTGACCCGCGCCAAGCACAAGATCCGCGACGCGGGCATCCCGTTCGCCGTGCCGGAGGACCACCAGCTGCCCGACCGGCTCGCGGCCGTCCTGGTGATCGTCTACCTCGTCTTCAACCAGGGCTGGGGCGATGGCCGGGTCGACCTGGCCGCCGAGGCGATCCGACTGGGCCGGGCACTGGTCGAGCTCATGCCCGACGAGTCGGAGGCCCACGGGCTGCTGGCCCTGATGCTGCTGAACGACGCCCGCCGCGACGCCCGGGTGCGCGAGGGCGTGCTCGTCCCGCTGGACGAGCAGGACCGGTCGTTGTGGGACGAGCAGCAGATCCTCGAAGGTCGCGCGCTGCTCGGGCGGGCGGTCGCCCGGCCGAACGCCGGGACCTACGTCATCCAGGCCGCCATCGCCGACCTGCACCTGCAGCAACCCCGTGACTGGCACCAGATCGCCGCGCTCTACGGGACGCTCGCCCGGCGCACCGGATCACCGGTGGTCGAGCTCAACCGCGCCGTGGCGATCGCAGAGCTGGACGGCCCGGACGCGGGCCTTGCCCTCCTCGGCACCCTCACCCTCGACGACTACCGCTACTACCATTCGACCCGGGCCGACCTCCTCCGTCGCACCGGGCGAAAGGGCGACGCCCGGGCAGCGTATGCCCGCGCCCTCGAGCTCGCCGAGACCGACCCCGAGCGTCAGTTCCTCGCGCGTCGGCTCGAGGAGCTGGCCTGACCCGATCAAACTGGGATGGCTCAGAACTGGACGCCGCGGGTGAGGGCCCCGTCCACCAGCAGGTTGGCGCCGGTGACGAAGCTGGCGGCCGGGCTGGCCAGGAATACCACGGCCCGGGCGATCTCCTCCGGCCGCGCCATCCGCCCGGTGGGGTTCAGTCCCAGCGCCGTGGCGAACAGCTCGGGATTGCTGTGCTCGATGTTCTCCCAGACGCCGCCAGGGAAGTAGGTGTTGCCCGGGGACAGGCTGTTCGCCCGGATGCCCTTGGCCGCGAGCTGGTAGGCGAGGCCTTGCGTGTAGTGGATGATCGCGGCCTTCATGGTGGCGTAGGGCCCCGCGGCGAAGTCCACCTCGCGGCCGGACACGCTGGAGATCGCCACGATCGAGGCCGCCTCGCTGCGTTCCAGGTGCGGCAGCGCGGCGTTCACCAGGTGAACCGTGCCCATCATGTCCACGTCGAAGCTCGCGCGCCAGTTGGCCTCCTCGTCCGGTATGGCCAGCGCGCTCACATTAGCCACCACGATGTCCAGGCCGCCCAGCTCGGCGGCGGTGTCGCCGACCCACTGCCGCACGCCCGCCTCGTCGGAGACATCGACGCAGCGCCCGGTCACCATGCCGCCCCGGCCGGTCATCTCCTCGGCCGCCCGGGCCACGTCCGCCGCGGTCCGGGCGCAGAACGCGACCGCGGCGCCCTCATCCGCGAGCGTCTCCGCGATGGCCCGCCCGATGCCCCTGGTGCCGCCGGTCACCAGAGCACGCAATCCCTTTAGTCCCAGGTCCACCGCTACCTCCTTGCCGTTAAAGGACAATAATTATCCCGAACGGGCCACCCGCTGCCATATCGGACCGGTTGTCACGTCTCGCTGGCTTAACGGGCGGTCTCGGCCAGCCCGCGCAGCCGCCGGTGCATGCCCTCGTAGGCGTCCGCCGGGGGCAGCAGGCTCTTGCGCACCTTCGTGACCGAGCTGTAGTTGACGTCCACCACGTTGGCCAGCGGGCACTCGCTCACCTGGGTGAGCAACTGGTAGGCGTCGAGCCTGTCCAGCCCGTACAGGTCGCTCAGCCAGCCGACCATGCTCGCCTGGCTGATCCGCCAGGCGTCCTCCAGCGGCCGGCTCGACCCCACCACCATGAGGTAGTCGTCGGTCTCGATCCGCGGCCAAGCGGGCCCTCCGCCCTTGATCAGGTCCACGATTAGGCAGACGTCCATCGCGCCCTCCACCGCCGTCCCGCACGACTCGCCCTCGCCCTGGCGGTAGTGGCCGTCGCCGACGGAGAACAGCGCGCCCGGCACGTTGACCCCCAGGTAGCAGCTGGCGCCGGCGCGCATCTCGGGAGTGTCCATGTTCCCGCCGAAGGCGTCCGGGACCAGCGAGGACCGCACCTCGCCGGCGGCCGGGGCCACCCCCACCGTGCCGAGCATCGGATCCATCGGCAGCTCCAGCCGCAGGTCGCTGGCCCGGGCCTGGAACACGACGGTGCGCCGGTCCCGGTCCACCTCGTAGATCCAGGTCCGCTCCTCCAGCGGATCCTGGAGCGTGGCGGTGCGGTCCGTGCCCGTCAGGCCGCCGAACAGGGGGATGGTGCTGGACGCGCCCCAGTCCCGCGCCGGGCTGAGGTCCACAAAGTGCAGCGCGAGCATGTCCCCCGGCTCCGCCCCCTCCACGTAGAACGGGCCGGTCTGCGGGTTGACGAACGGCATCGTCAGCTTGGCGCTGGGCATGTCGGCCGGGTCCCGCAGGTTGCCGCAGAACGCGTCGTCCGTCCACAGCCGCAGCATCGTTCCCGGCTGGACCTTGCGGACGGGCGCGACGCCGCCGAAGGTGAACGCGTACTGGTCCCGGTCCGGGCGGAACTCGATGACATCCATCGGCGGCTTCCTCTCCTGATCATCTAGTGCTCTTTCTATCGCGCCCACCCTGCCGACCGATAGGGGAGCCGACCGCCTGCGTAGCTGGCCGGAGTCCAGGTTCTCAACCCTTCGCCCAGTAAGCCCGAAGAGCGGAGACGCTACGGTGGCCGAGTCGCAGCCTGGGCCCCCAGCCCCCATTACCCGGCTGGCACGGCAGCCGTAACCATTCAGGGATATGATGGTAGATTAATGGCATGAGGACTGCCATCGACTCCGCCGGACGCGTTGTCATTCCTAAGGCGCTGCGCGACGCCCTCGGGCTGACAGCGGGCCAGCCGCTGGAGATAGCCGAACGGGACGGACGGCTGGAAATCGTGCCGGCTACTACGCCGATGCGACTGGTGGATGAGGGCGGCGGCGTGGCTGCGGTCGCCGATGCCGACATGCCCGTGCTGACGGCCGACATGGTACGGGACACGCTGGAGCACACCCGCCGATGAAGGCAGTCGATTCCAGCGTGGTAATCGCCGCCTTCGCCACCTGGCACGAATATCACGCCATCGCCCGCAATGCCATGGCCAGTCAGCCACGTCTGGTCGCGCACGCGGCAGTTGAGTCCTACTCCGTGCTGACCCGGCTGCCGCCGCCGCACCGTGCCCAGCCGTCGATCGTGCACGCCTTCATTACCAAGCGGTTCACCGAACCATTCCTCACCCTGTCCGAAACCGGTTACCAGGAGCTTCTCGCCACGGTGGCTGCCAGGCAGATCCTCGGCGGCCCGGCCTACGATGCCTTGATCGCTTTCACCGCCGTCGAGCATCAGGCCACGCTGCTCAGCCTCGACCAGCGGGCCACGGCAACCTACGAAGCCGTCGGTGCTGCGGTCGAGCAGCTCGTTCCGCACTAGGCTTGGCGGCAGGGGAGGCGGCATACGTGACGGTGAAACGGCCCGGCACCGCCCAGACGGCTCTCGCGGTGGGCGCTCTCGGCGTTGTCTTCGGCGACATCGGGACGAGCCCGCTGTACACCATCCAGACGGTGTTCAATCCGGGCGATCCGCACCCGGTCAAGGTGACCGAGGACAGCATCTTCGGGATCATCTCGCTGATCTTCTGGTCGGTGACCATCATCGTCACCGTCACCTACGTCCTGTTCGTCATGCGGGCCGACAACGACGGCGAGGGCGGGATCATGGCGCTGATCGCCCTGATCCGCAGGCGGGCCCTGCCCGGCGGGCGCCGGGCCAAGGTCGTGCTGGCGGCGCTGGGGATCTTCGGTGCGTCCCTGTTCTTCGGCGACAGCATGATCACGCCGGCGATCTCGGTCCTTTCCGCGATCGAGGGCGTCAAGGTGTCGGCACCGTCGGTGTCCGACCTGGTCATCCCGATCACGGTGGCGATCATCATCGCCCTGTTCCTGGTCCAGCGGCTGGGCACGGGGGCCGTGGGCAGCCTGTTCGGGCCGGTCATGGGCGTCTGGTTCACCGTGCTCGGCGTGCTCGGGGTGCGCGGTATCACCGATCACCCCGAGATCCTGAAGGCGCTGTCCCCTACCTATGCCGTCGGCTTTCTGGTCGGCCATTTCGGGACCGCGTTCTTCGCGCTGACCGCCGTCGTCCTGGCCGTCACCGGGGCCGAGGCGCTGTACGCCGACATGGGACACTTCGGCCGCTCACCGATCAGGCGGGCCTGGCTGCTGGTCGTCTTCCCCGCCTGCATCCTGAATTACCTGGGCCAGGGCGCCCTCATCCTGGGCAACGCGGGCAACACCAGCAGCCCGTTCTTCCTGCTGGCCCCGGGGTGGGCCCGGCTCCCGATGGTGTTCCTGGCCGCCGTGGCGACCGTCATCGCCTCGCAGGCGGTCATCACCGGTGCCTACTCGGTGGCCAGCCAGGCGGCCCGGCTCGGCTACCTGCCCCGCCTGCGCATCGAATACACCTCGGAAGAGGTGATGGGCCAGATCTATATCCCGTTTATCAACTGGCTGCTGCTGGTAGCGGTGCTCACCCTCGTGCTGACATTCCGGAGCTCGGCCGCGCTGGCTTACGCCTACGGCACGGCCGTGACCGGCACGATCACCATCACGACCCTGCTGTTCTTCTACTACGCCCGTCATCAGTGGCGTTGGCCGCTCTGGATCGTGCTGACGGGCGGCGGCGTCCTGCTCGCCATCGACGTGCTCTTCTTCGCCGCCAACCTCACCAAGATTGTGCACGGAGCCTGGCTTCCCCTGCTGATCGGCCTCATCGCGTTCACCATCCTCACCACCTGGCAGCGGGGCCGTGAGCTCGTCACCCAGCAGCGGATACGCGACGAGGGGCCGCTCCCGGCCTTCATCGATCAACTGCACGCGATGAAGCCCCCGCTGCACCGGGTCCCTGGCACCGCTGTCTTCCTCAACCGCGGCAAGGCCACCGCCCCGCTGGCCATGCGGGCGAACGTCGAGCACAACGAGATCCTGCACGAGCATGTCCTCATCCTGACGATCGAGACCACGCCCGCGCCGCACGTGCCGGCCGCCGAGCGGGTCACCGTCGACGACCTCGGTTACAAGGACGACCGGATCGTCCACGTCGCCGCCCGCTTCGGCTACATGGACCCGCAGAACGTTCCGGCCCTGCTGCCGTTTATCCGTGCGGCCGACATCGAAAGCCCTCTGCATGACGGCAAGATGTCCTACTTCCTGTCGCGCATCGAGATAGTCCGGGGCGATACACCGGGCATGAGCCGCTGGCGCAAGCGGCTGTTCATCGCGACCTCACGGATCACCGCCGACGCCGCCGAATACTTCCAGCTGCCGCGCGAAGGCACCCTGATCGTGGGCTCCCGCATCGAGCTGTAGCGGCCCGGCCCCAGCTAAGATAGCCGCCATGGCGGAGCCAGCCCCGACGCTCGCGGCCGGCCCCGCCGGCCCGGCCGGCAATGTCGGCCCAGGCTCAGTCGGCACTGTCGAAACGCAGTACCTCGACCTGCCGCAGCCGGTGCGGCTCGACTGCGGCCGCGACCTGCACCCGGTTCGCGTGGCGTACGAGACCTACGGCACCCTCTCGCCCCGGCGCGACAACGTCATCCTGGTGTGCCACGCGCTCAGCGGCGACGCCCATGCGGCGGGCTTCGCCAAGACGCCGCCCGAGGAGAGCACGCGCGACGGGTTCGCGGCCACTGATCGCGATGGCGCGGCCGGCAAGGCGCTCGGCTGGTGGGACGGGATGATCGGCCCCGGCAAGGCGTTCGACACCGACCGCTTCTACGTCGTGTCCACGAACCTGCTCGGCGGCTGCCGCGGGACGACGGGGCCGTCGTCGACCGACCCGGCGACCGGCCGGCCGTACGGACCGGACTTCCCCGTGATCACGGTGGCCGACATGGTACGGACCGAACGGGCGTTCCTGGACGTCCTCGGTATCGAGCGGCTCGCGGCGGTGGCCGGAGGCTCCCTCGGCGGGATGCAGGCCTTCGAGTGGGCGATCCTGTTCCCCGATCAAGTCGATGCCGTCGTCGCGATCGCCAGCACGCACGCCCTGCACCCGCAGGGCGTGGCCTGGAACGCGATCGCGCGGAACTCGATTCTCGGCGACCCGGCCTGGCAGGGCGGCCGTTACTACGGCACGGGCCGCGCGCCCGATGCCGGCATGGGCGTGGCCCGGATGGTCGGCCACGTCACCTACCTGTCCGCGCTGGCGCTGAGCGACAAGTTCGGCCGGCGGCTGCAGTTCGCCGACGACATCCGCTACACGATCACCGAGCCGGAATTCGAGGTCGAGAGCTACCTGCGTCACCAGGCCGATTCGTTCGTCCGGCGCTTCGACGCCAACACCTATCTCTATATGTCGCGCGCCCTGACGTACTTCGATCTCGCGCGGCAGCACGGCAGCGGATCGCTCACCCAGGCGCTCGACGACGTTTCGGCGCGGACGCTGCTGATCGCGTTCAGCTCCGACTGGCTGTACCCGCCGTCAGCGTCACGGGAGGTCGAGGCGGCGCTCCGCGCTCTCGGCAAGCCGGCCGAGCTCCATGTGATCGAGGCGCCGTACGGCCACGACTGCTTCCTGCTCGAAGAAGCGCGCCAGACGCCGATTATCCGTCGTTTCCTGGGGATGCCCGCATGACAGTAAACCCTTCCCGTGTCGAGCAAGACCGCGCGTTCGGCTTCGAAACCCGGCAACTGCACGCCGGGCAGCGGCCCGACCCGAACACGGGCGCACGCGCGGTGCCCATCTTCGCCACCACCAGCTACGTGTTCGAGGACCCGGAGTCGGCCGCGGCCTACTTCAACCTGCAGGAGTACGGGAACACGTACTCCCGCATCATGAACCCGACCACCGCGGTGTTCGAGGAGCGCGTGGCGAACCTCGAGGGCGGCGCGGGCGCGGTGGCGTTCGCCAGCGGGCTCGCCGCGCAGAACGCCGCCCTGTTCACGCTGTTGGAGCCGGGAGACCATGTGGTCTCATCCTCGGCGCTGTACGGCGGGACGGTGAACCAGTTCAAGCACGTGCTGCGCAAAATGAACGTCGAGCTGACCTGGGTCGATCCCGACGATCCCGACGCGTGGCGCACAGCGGTCCGCGCGAACACGAAGGCGTTCTTCGGCGAGACGATCGGCAACCCGGGCGGGAACGTGCTGGACATCGGGGCCGTGGCCGCCATCGCGCATGAGCACGAACTGCCGCTGATCGTGGACAACACATTCGCCTCGCCGTACCTGTGCCGCCCGATCGAGTGGGGCGCCGACATCGTGATCCACTCGGCGACCAAGTTCATCGGCGGCCACGGCACTTCCATCGGCGGCGTGGTCGTCGAGGCGGGCACGTTCAACTGGTCCAACGGCCGGTTTCCCGTGGTCGCTGATCCGTCGCCGGCTTACCACGGCCTGCAGTTCCACGAGACGTTCGGGACGTACGGCTACCTGATGAAGCTCCGGGCCGAGACCCTGCGCGACCTGGGTGCGGCACTCTCGCCGTTCAGCGCCTTCCTGTTCCTGCAGGGGCTGGAGACGCTGTCGTTGCGGATGGAACGGCACGTCTCCAACGCGCTGGCGGTCGCGGCGTTTCTCGAATCGCACGAGCTCGCGTCTCACGTCACCCACCCCGGGTTGCCGTCCAGCAAGTACCGGCCGCTGGTGGAGAAATACCTGCCGCGCGGCGCCGGCGCGGTGTTCTCCTTCGACTGCGCCGGCGGCCGCGATGGCGGGCAGGACCTCATCCGCGGCATGACCCTGTGGTCCCACCTGGCGAACGTCGGCGACGCGAAGAGCCTGATCATCCACCCGGCCAGCACGACGCACCGCCAGTTGAGCGACGACGAGCTGCGGGCGGCCGGCGTCAGGCCGGGGACGGTGCGGCTGTCGGTCGGCACCGAGTCCGTCGAGGACCTGATCTGGGATCTGGAGCAGGGTTTCGCGCTCGTCGCCGCGACGGCGGGCAAGGAAGGAGCGCCGGCATGAGCGAGTTCGACCTGACGCGCTATCAGGACCCGCTGACGATCCAGCGCGTGCTCCACTCCGCCAGGACGATCGCGATCGTGGGCCTGTCGCCCAACGAGTTGCGGGCCAGCTACTTCGTGGGCTACTACCTGAGGCGGCACGGCTACCGGGTGATCCCGGTGAATCCCCGCGAGACGGAGATCCTCGGCCAGAAATGTTACCCGAGCCTGTCGGACGTGCCTGAACCGGTGGACATCGTGAACGTGTTCCGCGCTCCGGACGCGCTGCCGCCGATCGCGCGGGAGACGGTGCGGATTGGCGCCGGCGCCCTGTGGTGCCAGTTCGGCGTGATCAACGCCGAAGGTGCGAAGATCGCCGAGGACGGCGGCGTGACGGTGATCATGGACCGCTGCCTCAAGGTCGAGCACGCCCGCTACATCGGCCGGATGCACTGGCTCGGCTTCAACACGCAGCGCATCACGTCCGTCCGGTCCGGGCTCCAGTAGCCGCTGGCCAGCCCTTAGTGGAGCAAACTCATGACAGAACCCGCGCCCCGTATCGACTTCGCCAACCTGCCTACGCCCGCCGAGGGCATCCTGGTGACGTTGTTCATCACCGTCCGCAAGGTCGCGCGGTCCCGCGACTTCTACTCGCGCGTCCTGGGCGGCACCGTCGTCCTGGACGAGAACCCGTGCATCGTCAGGCTGTCCAATTCGTGGATCATCATGAACCCGGGCGGGCCGCCCACCCCCGACAAGCCGGACATCTCGGTGGTCGACTACCAGCCCGGCAACACCACCTCGATCTTCCTGAACCTGCGGGTCGCCGACATTCAGGCCTGCTACGAGGAGTGGAAGGCGAAGGGGGCGGAGTTCGTCACGCCGCCGATCGACCGCGGGGCGGAGATCCGCTGCTACATACGCGACCCGGACGGGTACCTCATCGAGGTCGGCCAGTCCACCGGCCTCCTGCATGGCGAACTGGCCGCGAAGCGCCCGGAGGATCTCCCGGGCTGAGGAGACCCGGCGCGGCCCTGGCCTGCGTGGGTACCCGCAAGCTCTTCGAGGACGCCGGCTTCACCAAGGCCGCGGACACCAGATCGGTCGCCGGGGGCTTCCCGCGCGTGCTGATGCGGCTGGACCTGCGCTGAGCGCCTAGGATCAGCTTGATGCTCACCGTGAACCATCTCGTCACGTCCGGCACCTTCTCCCTCGACGGGGGCACCTGGGACGTGGACAACAACGTCTGGGTGCTCGGCGACGACGCCGAATGCGTGGTCATCGACGCCCCGCACGACGCGGACGCGATCGCGGCCGCCGTCGGGCCGCGCCGGCTCACCGCCATCTTGTGCACCCACGCCCACGACGACCATGTCGACGCCGCCGCCGCCCTGGCCGAGGCCACTGGCGCGCCGATCTGGCTGCACCCCGCCGACCGCGAGCTCTGGGATCAGACTTACCCGGGCCGGGCCCCGGACCGGGACCTGGCCGACGGGCAGACGATCACCGTGGCCGGTGCCGGCCTCACGGCGCTGCACACGCCC
>WNGJ01000877.1_pt1 | contig 28369 bp, 22 predicted proteins | sample 5400611 | NCBI WGS metagenome assembly WNGJ01 (sample SAMN13153375, study PRJNA577476) | soil metagenome | isolation source: 40 cm soil or saprolite under Garry oak tree replicate 1 | place: USA:California | collected 2016-06-15
CAACATGTACACAGCACAATTCAAGTGTGTACACATCAGCAGCGCATACACACTATCCCTTCGTGGCGTTGACTTGCTTGGAACGGACGGCCTAACATGGCGACCGAAGGTCGCAAATGGTAGGCACCGTAATTTCCCACTACCGCATTGAGGAGCGACTGGGGGGCGGCGGTATGGGAGTGGTCTACCGCGCCCAGGATCTCCGCCTGGGCAGAAATGTAGCCCTGAAGTTTCTTCCACCAGAGCTGGCGCGCGACCACCAGGCATTGGAGCGATTTCAGCGCGAGGCCTGTGCTGCTTCTGCCCTTAACCATCCCAACATCTGCACTATTCATGAGATTGATGAATCGGATGGGCACCCTTTTATTGTGATGGAAGCTCTGGAAGGGCACACGCTCAAACACCTCGTCACTGGGAAGGCGCTCGACAACACTCAAATCCTGGAGATTGTAATTCAGATCGCTGATGCGCTCGACGCTGCCCACGAGTCCGGAATTATTCATCGCGATCTCAAGCCGGCAAATATTTTCATCACGCGGCGTGGCCAGACGAAAGTACTGGACTTCGGATTGGCCAAGCTGGTTGCGGCACCGCACAGAGTTGTGGAAGGAGTGGGCGCGTCTGCTCTCCCTACAGCGGGAGCAACTGGTGACCTAACGAGCACCGGGGTCGCGGTGGGCACGGTGGCATATATGTCGCCCGAGCAAGCCCGCGGAGAAGAACTTGACCAACGCAGCGATCTTTTCTCGCTCGGTGCCGTGCTCTACGAAATGGCTACCGGCCGCCTGGCATTCGGTGCTGGGACTACGGCTGTTGTCTTTGAGGCCATCCTGAATCGGACGCCCGTCCCAGTCTTGCGGTTGAACCCTGATCTCATCCCTGATTTCGGCTGGATCACCGCCAAATTGCTGGAAAAAGACCGCAAGTTGCGCTATCAGTCCGCCGCCGAACTTCGAGCCGATCTGAAACGCGTCAAGCGTGATACCGACTCCGCCGGTGTCGCCACATCAGCCGTGGCAATCCGACCGGAGACCTCCCGGCGTACAAAAACCTTTGTCGCAGCCGGGATTGCTTTCGCCGTGCTCTTGTTGCTTGTTGCCTTGGCGCCGCGAAGTTGGCAGCAGAGCCTATGGGGCGGGCTGGCGTCCGGCCGGGTTCGCTCTATTGCTGTGCTGCCGTTCGTGAATGCGAGTGCGGACCCCAACCTGGAGTACCTCGCCGATGGCGTTACGGATGGAATCATCAGCAGTCTCACCCGCGTACCGGAACTGAAGGTAATGGCTCGCAGCACAGTTTTCAGTTACAAAGGCAAAGAGACGAACGCGCGAAAGATTGGGAAGGAACTCAATGTTGATTCTGTCCTTTTAGGAAGAATCGCGCAGCGGGGAGACACTTTAACCATTCAAACAGATTTGGTTCGTGTGGACGACGGATCAGAATTGTGGGGCGAGCAATACAACCGCAAAGTGTCTGACCTGGTCGCTGTGCAGGGAAACATCGCACAGGAAATCTACAATAGCCTCAGACCCCGGCTTGCGGGTCAGGAAACAAACCAATTAGCTAAGCACGAAACCGAAAATCCCGAAGCCTATCAGCTCTACCTCCAGGGTCTCTATTACTGGAACAAGTGGACGGAAAATGGGTTCAAAAGAGCAATCGAGTACTTCAATCAAGCCGTGGAGAAGGATCCCAATTACGCTAAGGCCTACGCGGGCTTGGCAGATACTTACAACTTCATGGGCGACTCGGGATACGAGGCTCCTCAGCAAGTTTGGCAAAACGCGAAATCAGCAGCCATGCAGGCCGTCAAGTTGGATGATACGTTGGCCGAGGCCCATATCTCGCTAGCCTTGGTTCGTGAGAACTACGATTGGGACTGGCCCGGAGCTGAGAGCGAATTCAAACGGGCTATTCAGGCCAATCCCAATTCCGCAACAGCTCACCAATGGTATGGCGATTTTCTCACCAAGTCAGGCCGCTTCGACGAAGCGAAGGAGGAACTGAAAAAATCACAAGACCAAGATCCTCTTTCATTGCTCATAAACACCAGCATCGGGCGGCAGCTCTTTTTTGCACGACAATATGAAGCCGCCATACAACAACTGAAAAAAACTTTGGATATGGATCCAAGCTTCGTACCTGCACAGCATGCAATCGAGGCAGCCTATGCACAAAACGGCATGTACCAGGAAGCCGTCGGCGAAAGGCAAAAGGTCCTAACGCTCTCAGGTAATCCCGATCTCGCTGCCTCGGTTGGTGAAGACTTCAGAAAGTCCGGCTACCCCGGAGTTTTACAAAGTTGGTTAGAGGGTTTGAAAGAAGTTTCCAAGCGGCAATACGTTCCGCCATACAACATTGCAGTGATTTACGCGCAGCTGGGAGATAAGACCCAAGCAATTGCCTGGCTCGAACAGGCCTATAAACAACGTGACAGCAAACTCACGTATATAAAAATCGAGCCCGCCTTTGATCAGGTTCGCTCAGATCCGCAATTTCAAACTATTCTGCAGCGGGTGGGCTTGCCGCAATGAATTGCCACCCTCGCACGGCTCACCGAAGTTGATAGCCTGGCTCTTTCGGCAAACGGCCATCTACCCGCACAACCTTTGAGCCGGGGCGAACGTCTCGCGCATCGATAAATGCGATAGCCCCTGGAATGGCAGTAACCAGTTCATTGGCCATGTCATTGGAGTAGACCACTTTGGGGGCCGTCGCCGATTCTGCTCGAAAAATCTTGGCAATCCAATACTGTTTGAACTGGGACTCTGACATCTGGTAGATGACTTTCAGTACTACGTTTCGCTCTCGTGCCACGGGAGCGCGGATAAGCAAAACCACGGGGATATTCGTGCTCCAGTATTGTCGATCACCGAGGAAAACCTTGCGCACCTCGGCCAAAGTAAGGTTGCTGACTGGCGTGTCGGGATGGACTACGACAGCGACATCAACCTCGCCGGCGCTCTGAGCTATGGCGGACTGCAACAGGCATAGCAACAGGCAGCCGGTGATCAGAGCTCGGGACGCGAATTTCTGATCACCCGACATGTGGTCGTGTTAAAAAGTGAAGGCAGTTTGAAAGAATGCCCCATTGACACGGGGTTCGTCTACGCCGCTACGCTGGTTGCGATACTCGCCTTTAAACGCAGCATAGTTCGTAATGTCGTATCTTACCCCAACTGTCGAGCCTACCAAATCTTCGACGCTTGAGACACCCGAGACATCCCAAACTGGCTCGTTTAGCGGCCTATGAATATACTCGAAGCGGTAATAGGGTTTCCATTTGTCTTCCAGCCAGGGAAGGCGATAAGCCAATTGGATATAAAATGCCTGGCTATTAAATATCTGAGAAGTTCGCAGATCGCGGTGATGAACATTGGCGAATTCCGATAGGAATTCGGGTCGCTCCTTGGTCCACACCACATCGGCCGCCGTGATCAACTCACTAAAATTGTTTCCCGGCTGAGGAGTGAGTTTGTCGCCATACACCGAGCCCCCTAGCTGCAGCCCGTAAAATCGTGTGGGCCTGGCAAACACGCTGGCCACCCAGGCCCGGTTATCGTTGATGTCGCCGCTGTCTCCCGCCCTACTCAGAATTGAAGACCGGCCGTTTCCCAATCCCACACTGTAGCCTAGGCCCAGCCCGCCCGAAGGGAGGTTCCCTTCGGCCTGCAAACCAACGAAATGAACCGGAATGAAAGCTCCGCCAAACTGGACCATTTGCGGCCGGCTGATCGTGGTCTGCAGCCAAGCCCCGTGGTGAAAAGCAGCATTCCAATAACCGAGCGGCGTGTGATATTTCCCAAAGGAGACCTTGAAGTAATCATTGTAGTCGTATCGAATAATGGTCCGTTCTACCTGCACGTCATAACCTGTTGGCCGAGCTGTGAAGCTAAGTTCTCCGAAGTAGCCGACCTTTTTTGAGAGCGGCGAAGCCAAGTGGAGCACGAACTGTCCGAGATTGAAACCGCTCACCGATCCCTTTTGATTCGTAGCTGAAAAATCCACGTCAGCAAACCCACGGATTTGCAGGGAAGGATAATGCATCTCCGCTTCTCGAATTGCCGTTGAACTGGCCGCATGTTCAGAATGTAGCGCGGGTGCGGAGGTAGCGTTATCCTGCGATTCTTGGCCCTCGGTTACAGTTTGCAAGTTAGCGGTCGCGGCCGCATCCTGCTTGCGCTGGTGGTCCTCAAGTTCGCTGATTCGTTTCTCCAATTGCTGGATGCGGTCCATCAGGCTTTGGACCGATTCCTGTTCTGCCGGTGAAGATGTTGCCTGAGCCAACGCGGTGCCACTGGCCAAAGCAAATATGAGAAGCAGTCGAGAGTACATGTTGAACTCCTTACTCAAGGGTGGTTGAAGCTGATTCCCTACTAGGCTGTAAATGAGGCAGCCAGTTTATGCTTCCGCATGTTTTTGTAAAAGCTACAGATCGCAAACAATCGCGACCGACTTTGAAACGTGTAGATAGTCTCTACCGAATGAGATGGCCAACGACTCACAGGCACAGTGTCAGGCAGACGTTGGATCTTGTTTTTCGGAGATGGACACGGGCTCTAGCGAGTCCTTCTTGCTGATTAAATTCATGGCAGCCTGATATAACTTGGAACGCAATTGATAACGCTCGTTGGCGCGCGTGATATAGCGCACAGCGATTTCGACGCCGCCGCTAACTGGCTTAACATTGATGGCTGGGGCGGCCGATAGCGCACGCATACTCCGGGAATGCGCCGCATGCTGCCATTCCTTCTCCGCTTGACCGGCGCTCTCTGCGGTGGCTTCCAGCACGGTCTTTTGAATGGCTTCAACGATTGGGTACGGATTCTGGCTAGAGGCCAAAACCAGTCTCAGTTCATCCCAAAGCCACTGTCCAGAAGTAGAAAAATTGAAGTAATGACCCTCGATGGCGAAACTGTTGGTGAAAGTAACGCGCCTTCCGGTCGGATGGCCGGAGTCGGTCCAGTTTCCGGTTTCCAGCAATACCGTATGAAACATTCCGAGCTCGATGACTTCCCCGGTGACTCCGTTAATCTCTACCCAATCACCCAACCGGATCCCATTTCTTCCCATCAGAACGAACCAGCCAAAAAAGCTAACGATGAAATCTTTCAGCGCCACCGTAAGACCCGCGCCGGCGAGTCCCAAGATAGTGCCCAACTGGCTTGGCGGACCAAAAATCACCAGCAAGACCAGCCCCAACGCAATGATTTCCAAACCGGTGCTTATTACCGCGTGGAGAGTGTCGGCCTGACGGGGGTCCAATCGGACTTTGCTGAGAAGACGTTTTAACCAACTATCAAAGAAAATCCCGATCAACAAGATAACTACAACAACGGCCACGCCTGACAACCCTCTGTGAATCACGACGCGTTGTCGCGCTGCGACAACTTCCAGCCATTTTCTGTACGTTTCGGCCAGGTTCTTCTGATCCTCAATGCGCTCTTCAAGGTTTGTAAGTGCTTTCACCGCGGCTGAGCGGCGTTTTGTAGCATCAACGAGATTGGCCGAAGCCTTGCGGGGAGATCTAGTAGAATCTTCATCAGCAGGCGGCGTACGGCCTCCGCCGAGTGTCCCCGGACCTGCTTGCGTGTTGGTTTTGATGTTCGATTCAACAGCATCGCGCTTTGCAATGAGCGCGACGGCTGACGATTCCGCATCTTGCTTGGCCTGCCATAATTGCGACTTCTTGTCATGCAGTTCTGACCATTGCTGGTAACGGTGAATCAGCCCGCGTTGATCGGGCGGAGTAGCAGTGTTAACGGTCGTAGTATCTGCGACACGGGATGCAGCCTCGTGCTCATTCATTAACTGTTCAATTCGACCTTGGGTATTACCACCGGCAATGATTAATTCCTGCTTTGCGTTATCCACTTCATCCTGATCAAGCTCGACCTGGACTTTCGCCTCTTCCAGTTGATCGGTCAAACTGTTCGCCTCGACTCCGGTTGCTTTTGACAACGCGGAGGTAAGTTGCGCGACACGTGCCTTGTCGGCCTCCAGAAACTTCTCTGCCTTCTGCAGCCTGGTTTCACTCTGTTTTGCTTCGGCGCTCAACACAGCGGGGTGCTCTTGTGCCTCCCGCACTCCTGCGGCGAACGCCAGGTCCATCTCGCGATCACCCAGGCGCAGGGCCTCCTGCGCCAGCGGCAATTCATCGGCAGTGGTGGGCATTTGCGTCAACTGCCGCGCGTTATGGAGAGCGCTCTGATCAATCGCAGACCCGTGCACCGCTTGTGCCGGTTCGCCTCCCAGGGTCATTTGCGATGCTGTCAGCGACCTGCCAGTTCGAAACAATCCGTAGGCGATGAGTCCCAGCAATATGATCAGCGTGACTGTTGCAACTTGTTTCGTCGTCTTCATAGGCCTCGACAATAGTTCTCTGCTCTATTATGCAGCCTGAATCGAATCAACGGCTCTGGGTTTCGGAATGTTCGCATCACGCGCTCTCCAAGAGCTTGTCTGGTTCTCTATCAGTGGAATGATGTCTGATCGGACCCACTCATTTGTTCCAACCTCGGTAACCTATGCGTTCCGACGTGGCAATGGGCGGCAAAAATCTTGGGATCAGGCAAGTGCTTCTGACTTTTGCCGAGGGCTGTCGCGATCTCGTGCATGTCCTCCTCCGCGCCAGCAATGCAGGCTGAGGTATCCATACAGTTTGCCAGGCTGCGCGTTGGGTTGCCGGAAATTTCTTTTGCAAGAATGAATGATTTTCCGCGGCTTGTTTGCCTGACAGACGTTTTCGATATTCGCCATTGCGGCACATGTGCAGCTCGTGTACCGGCGGATAGCTTGCCTGGATTCGGAATTCCTTCGGCATTCATCGCGGCCACAAACCGCTCAACGGAAATATGGCTTTGCCGGTATACAGTTTTGAAGATGGCGATTACTGGGCCAATAACATACTCAACGATCTGGAAGCGGCGCTTCAGCTTGGATTTACTGGAATATGATCCTGGATGAAACTGGCGGACCTTGGGCTGTTTCCGCCATTCACGGCAATCCCGATCCAAACGAATAGCGCCCGGCGGTCATTTATCAATCGCAAGAATAAACAGATCACGTACTCGGTCTTTATTATTACTCGGCGCACTTCAGCTAGTTTGTCCGATCTGGCGCAGTTCGAGTTCAGACCTCTGGTTCAGCTCAAGGGGTGAGAGCGATGCCTTTCGCCTCACCTGACGGATCTATCACCCGCAACTGATTAACAGCGGAAAGGAAGTCAACTGTAGCGTGGAAGAAATAGCTGCCTTGGAGCCCGCTAGCGTCTTGTCCTCTCAGAAGACCTGGAAACCAGCAAGTAGTTATCGGCGAGCTTCCATCGGCGCCACGGATGTAGTGTCACGCACCACCAGCTCCGGTTCCACGGTAATCTCCTTATTAAAATCCGCTGGCTTCCGAATACGACGTAACAACGTTTCAGCCGCGATCTTACCCATTTGTCGCAGAGGTTGTCGCACCGTGGTCAGCCTTGGATTCTGGAAAGCGGCGCTCTGAATATCATCGAATCCCACCACCGAAACGTCTTTCGGCACCTGTAGCCCGGCCTCGCGTAAAGCCAGAATCGCTCCCATGGCGGAAATGTCGTTGAACGCGAAAAGTGCGCTAAACGGTTCGCGTGAAGCTAAGAGTCGTTTCGTGACCTCATAGCCCAATTGTGGTGACGAGGAATCGCCTTCTAACTGCACCGTCAGCTTTGGACAAACTGGAAGCTGCAAACGCCTGGCCATTTCGGCGATTGCATTCCAGCGCACCTCGGTATCCGAACTGAATTCCTGTCCTTTAATGAAAGCAATCTTGCGATGCTTGAGCTCGACCAGGTGCTCCAGTGCCATTTCCGCCGCACGCTCATGATCGAGGACGATATTGGTAACACCTTTGACCATGTTATGCCCGGAGACAGTTACCACTGGGACTGGCAAATTCTGGTGCCATGGAGTATCCACAGCAATAAGGCCGTCGACTGAGCGCGCCAGGAACAACTGAGGATATTCGTCAATCAAATCCGCCCGATGGCGATGACTGGCCACAAAATAAAAGTAGCCTTCCTGCAAAAGATGATCTTCGATGCCGCTCAATACCAGGGCGGCGTATCCCTCACTAATTTCTGGCACAATGACGCCGATGGTGAAACTGCGCTGGGTGCGCAATGAGCGGGCGAAGAAATTTGGACGATAATTGAACTTGCGCGCCGCCGCAAAAATGCGTTCCTGAGTTTCTGCGGGAATGGAATCCGCGACAACTGAGCGATTAATGACAAGCGAGACGGTAGCGGGCGACAGTCCAAGGTAATCCGCCAACTTTCTCTGGCTCATGGACTGGCTTCTGCCACCAGGTTGCGAAACCGGCTTGCCGGTAGTCTTTTTCTTTCGCGGCACGCTGCGCAGTCTCGCATAACACGAGTTGCAGAGCAACTATCAGCTTGACAATGAAAATCAGCCCATGCTATAACCTGCGCCCAGGGTTGGCTAAATCGATTTAGTTTGTACCGGTGTCTCCGCAAGTGACTCGCCAACAGACTGCTCAGTCCGGCCTTGTTTCCTGCTTTTGGAGGTTCTCGATGTCCCGTATTGCTCAGCACATCCGATTCTTGCTTGTGGCCATCTTAGTGTTTCTCTTTGTTACGATGGCCTGGGGTTCAGTACGGTGCCAGCATTCAAGGCACAGTTACTGACAATAGCGGCGCAGTTGTCCCTGGCGCTACTGTGACTGTAGCCAATCAGGAGACCGGCGTCAGCAAGACCACAGTAACTAGCGACGCCGGATCGTATCGAGTGTCGGGACTGGTGCCCGGACGCTACACGATTACCGCGGACGCGGCCAGCTTCAAAAAGGGAGAAGTCAAAGATGTAGCTGTGAGCGCGGAGGAACTGACAGGCCGTAACATCGTCCTGCAGGCCGGAGGAACTATCGAAACGGTCACGGTCAGCGCTGCGGCTACGCCACTCCCAACCGAGGATGGCAACATTACCGGTTCGATTTCGGCTCAGGATATACAACGTCTGCCCCAGGTGGGTCGTGATCCTTATTCTTTGGTTAGGCTGGCGCCTGCACTCGCCGCCGAGTTCCCTGCCTGGTCCGGCCGAAACCCGACTTTCTGCATGGCGGTTCCGGCCTCCGGATTTTTCATAAATGTCTGCCACACGAATCCAGTGCGATGATTCTCCGCCATCAACATGGTGATTCCGACATCGATGCCCATCACATCAGCGTCATACCAGTTGGCAAGGGGATTGAAGGCATCGACAAAGCCGTACCGCCGCCAGGTCTTGTTGCCATAGGCGCCGCGTATAGTGCGCTGCACCGCCATGCAATCGCTGAACATGAAAGGCAGAGAACCCGCCGTGGCGCATGGCACTACCGTTCCGTCAATCGGCCCCTGGGGCGGAGGCCCACCCCATCCGGTATAGCCATGAACATAATCGGAAGACGAAATTCCCCTTAGATTGTCGCTGTAATCCGGAAACCGGTCGTGAAGCGACAGGCAAAAAAGTTTGTGAGCCTTTGTGGCCTTCACCGAGTTATCGAAGTAATTGGCATATGCGTCATGCTTGGCTTGAAAATCGAACCAGGCATGAGAATACTGATGCGTAAATAGAGGATCATTACCGGAAATGTAAGTAATCCCCTGATAAGTGATCTGTGGCCTGCTCCACGCTTGCCATGTGCCCGCCGGGACTGGATAGGTGGGCGAGCCAATCGCGAGCAGGTAAATCATCATCAACTCACAGTAATGGTCCCAGCGTGCATTCAGAAATCCGGATTCCGGTGTCCAGCCCATGGAGAATGTCGGGCCGCCATTCAACATCCATCGCCAATCCACGCGTTCATAGATCTTTGTCGCCAAGTCCTTAATTTCCTGCTCTGCAAAGTATTGCCGCGCGGTTAGAACACCGCAGAGCAGAAGCGAACTGTCTATGGAAGACAACTCGCTTTTCTCCCAACGAGCGCCGGTATTCATGTCGATAAAGTGATAGAAGAAGCCATACTGGTGCGGCATTTGATTAAATACGAACCGCAAGGTGCTTCTTACTCGCTCGACAATGTCCGCAGACTTTCCGTAGCCGCGCTGATGAGCAATACAAAGACTGGCGAGGCCGAATCCCGTGGCCGCGATGCTTGACATCAACCGTGAGTCGTTACCCATCGCCAGTGCGCGGTCTTTCACCTGACCGGTGACAGGGCTGGCCTCAGTCCAAAAAAAGTCAAAAGCCGCGCGCTGGATTTCATCCAGCAGCTGATCATCCGTGCCTTGGTAGGGTGACCCGAGATTCGAAGATGCGGGGGAATTGTTTTTTTGACAAGTCCAAAGTGTCAACAGCGGGGAGGCGAGCAGGCTAATTCCACAACTGCGCATCATCTCTCTTCGGGTGGTGCAACCGTTGAAAGCCATAGCCCGAGTCTTGCTTCTATTTTAGTTCGATGAGTGCCAAGCCATAAGAGGCCAGCGTGAGCGTCAACCCACCATTTTTCACTTCGCGAGCCTCCGGAGCGGGGAGCTCCGCGGCTTTCTTCAATTCCTCAATCTGCGTTTGCGTGGGATATCGCGGCGAGCCCATCTTCCGGTAAGCACTATGAACGTCGCCATGGTCAGGATCGACGACAAAAATGAGAGACTGTCGCGGTTTCATCCCTTTAAAGCGCAGTGTCACTGTCTGCGATGTCCCTCGCTGTTCCGGAGGAGCGTAGTTCCAAACCGCGAGCATCAGCGAACCGTCCTTCCTACGTGTGAGGAGAGCGGAATCGGAATTCAGTTCGATACGTCGATCACCGAGCATGTGCAGCAGCTTAAAAGTGTTAAATGACGGCTTGGGGATGTTACCGGCGGCGATCAATCCGAAGCCGCCGTAGAACGGAGTTTTCACCACTCCCTGCTCCTCGAACACATCGGAAAAAGTCCAGTACGACATGACATCCACCAGACCATCGCATTGCCGGAGAGTGTCGGCCATCCACGGGCCCATGTACGAGGAGTCGGTGACCTGAGGTTCGTTCATGTAGCTGGCATTGAACTCGCTCCAGATCAAAGGAAGGTTGGGCATGCTGGAAGCCTTGATCTGGTCATGTACTTTTTTCACCGCGCGGCAAACCATTTGATTGCGCGGAATGTCTTCGCTGGTGCCGAACACATCCTGTGCCCGGTCGTTTCCATAAACGTGACTGGAGACGAAATCCACCGGCACGTGTTTCCCTGCGCAGTGTTGAATGAAAACGTCGGCCCAGGCCGCCTGCGCGGTAGACGGACCCCCTACACGAATGCGTGTGTTTACGGCCTTCAGAGCGCGCGCAGTATGATCGTAAAGATCCCAGTACGTGGCCTGCCGGGGATCGCCGCCCCAGAAATCAATATTGGGTTCATTCCACACTTCGAAATACCACTGGCTGACCTCGTCAATGCCGTAACGTGCAATCAGATGTTTTGTGAACTCGGTAATGAGATCGCCCCACTTGGTCCAATCTTTTGGAGGAGAAACGTTGGGCTTGTACCAAAAAGCATGCGGCATGTCCTTGGCCGCCAACTTTTTCGGCATGAAGCTGAGCTCAACAAACGGCCGCACGCCATTTTTCAGCAGACCGTCGTAGATCTGATCGACGTAAGAAAAGTTATAAACTGGTTTTCCCTGCTCATTCTCGTCATAAACGCCGACTTCATCATGAAAGATGGCATGGAAACGGACGTACTTGAATCCAGTGATATCTTTTACTTGTCTCAAATCCTGGCGATAGCTATCGCGCAGTGAAAGAATGGCTCGTCCCGAACCGAACATCTGCTCCCAGAAGTGGGGGAAGGGATGGGCTGCGGCCGAGGTGTCAACTTCAATGATCTTCCCGGCCTGCGCGCAGCAGTTGGCAACGGTAAACAGCAGCAGCGCAATGAGGCCGATAGCTGAAGATTTAGTTTTCATGGGTTGACCCGACCCGTTTCTTAGTCAACTAAATCGGTTTAGTGAGGAACTTATAGCACGGGCGTCGGAGCCGGTCAAGGTTACCCTGCACTCCCTTTGCTGTTAGCAACGGGACCGGCCACGCTGACAGGGAGACTTCAGAAAGTTCAAGGCAAGATGGTTGGGCAAATCGTGAATTATCAGTCCACATCAGGATTCTTCGATTGGCGTTTACTTCTGTCTAGTGCCTGGCACCCGAGAGAACCACCAGAACGTAGACATTCCAGCAGATGATTCCGGCATAAAACAGATTCACCATCCATAAACGTTTTCGCACCCACCATGCAAGCAGCAGGGCAATCAGCTTGCTGCATATCACACCACCTACCGGCCCGAAAAGCGTAGTCAGGTGTGCGACCAGAGGATTGACTTCGAAGGCCCCAACACGGAAGGCCGCCAGTGTAGTCAGCAAGTCTAAAACTTGAAGCACCACAAAGGTAATTCTTGCCTGCAGCAAGTTCACGATCAGGCCTCCGCGACGCCAAGCTGTTCATCACAACATTCCGAACTACTCAGAAGCCTCTCCGTGAATGCATTCTAGTGAAAGGTCTCTGCGCAAGTGATTTAGAGAAGTCAAGTCTTGTTTTGCAGCCAGTTGACTGCGTGGCTGTTATTCCGACGGGAAGACGGGAACTCCGAGCAGTAGTTTAATGGAGACTGGCTGGCCATTGAGCTCCGCCGGGCGGAACACCCATTTATTCAACGCCTCAAGTATGAGATCAGTTAATTGAGCGGCCGGGCTCTGCATAACTAGAATCTGGTCCAACTTTCCCTGCGTGTCCATGATGGCGTAAACGATGACCATTCTCCGTTGATACTTACGAGCTATCTCGATCGGTAGCTTCGGAACTTCTTTCACCAGCAAATAAGGCGGCGTGACGGTTTCCTGTTTTCTGATCGAGGAGGTTTCCTCTTGTGGTGCTCGTAGCGGGGCGTATTGAAGAGTCCAGGAAGGAATTTGGTCTGACGTGCTGGTCCTCATGTCGAGGTACACACTGTAAACCTTTTCGCTCGCGAAGACGCCAAGGTCGGGCAGGCCGCCGCCGCTGCTCGCGGTTGAAACCACTGTCATACCGTAAGTCCTCTGGGGCGGCACTAGATATCCACCAGCTGGTTTTCCAGCAGTCCCAACCGTCCCGCCGCCGGACAGACTGCCGCCTTGAATCGTAATGCCCGGAAAATTACCCGCACCACGACCGCTGCCCGCGCCCGTTCCGCTGCCCGTAGTGATTCCAGATGCTGTTCCCAATCCCACGCCTGATTCAGAACCGCGGCCACCAATCGTGCCGGTGCCGCCTTTGCCCCAACCTGTTCCACTCCCTGCTCCGTGTCCTACTCCCCCGCCGCCCGCCGCGGTCGAACCACCAGTGCCTGCGCCTGCGCCCGCCACAAGTTCATCTACTTTGTTGCCGGGTGGTGCGTTCGTCTCCGTGCCGATGCCAACGCCAGTAGAAGGCTGACTGCCCTGCGCTTTCGAACCCGGCTCTGACTGCGGCGTGCCGGCTTGCGGCGATACCGAGAAACGTCCGTGGGCTTCGGCCTTCGGAATTTTGGTCGCGCCTTGTGGCAAGGCGGGAGTCGCACTCAGGGCCACCAGATTTTGCAGGTCTGGTCCGCGCGTAGATGAAGGAGCAACTTGTTCCAGCTTGGGCGGAGCAACCGGAGCGCTAGACTTCTCCAGGCGCTGCTTCGATACTTTCAAAGGTTGCACAGGCTCCGGCGCGTTAGGTGGCAACTCCAGCTTCGGCTTCTCTGCCGGAGTTGTCGCAGCCTCGAGGACGGGCAGATCCGGTTCGGCCGTCTTGAGATCGGGAAGCGCCTTGGCCGGTAGCTGCAGCTTGGGCGCTTGGATGGGCGTAACTCGAAGTTTGGGAGTCTCTGTCGGTTTGTTTGCGCGCACGTCCAAAACAGGCGCCGCATTTGTCGCCTGAACGATATTTGGCAGCGGCACGAATCTGTCCAGAATTGGCAGGTCTTTCAATCCTGGTTGAAGAAGAGTCTGTTTCCGACTATCAGGCTTTGGCTGATCAGAAAGAATTGGCTGCGATCCAGGATGGCTGAAGCCTTGCGTACCGCGCGCCGCCGCCGGCGCCGATCGCTTCAGAGGAATTCCGGACAAGCCCCCCGGATGGCCGTTCCCTTCCGCGCCTCCGCCAAGCACAGGAAGATAAATCACCTGCGCGCGATCATTGAGATCGATAACCCGGACCAACTGTGCGGGACGAACTCGGCTGATAGTGAACGACAGAAAAAAAATACAGAAGATCACAACCGCATGAAGAATGAACGAACCAGCAAAACTCCACCCCGGCCGATACCCGTAACGCACTTCCGCGAGCGTGAGCCGGAATTGGATAGGCTCCGGTCTTGTGGAGGATAAGAATTCGGAGAGAAGTTCATCTTGCAGCGAGAGAGGCATTACCTAATTCCCTGGGCCCGAGACTTGAGCATTTTCTTGGTGAGGAGGAATGACGAGTCAATCTCTGAGATTTGTGCACACGTGTTCATGGGAAGAGCGCCTCAATCTCCGGACCGTTATCGCCTTCATCGCAAGTTGCCTCGATTAACGGTAAGGCAGCGCGGAGCCCGGATTCGCGTGCAGGCGCCGTCGTTGCCGAGCTTATTTCTCGAAATTAATTAGCGCGGAGCTTTCTTTTTCATCCGGTAGATCAGGATCACCAGCACGATCACAGCGCAAATCCCCGATACCACCCGAATCAGCGTAATGTTGTCCATCATTTCCCTCCCCTACTGAGTTCGACTAAACCTTTTTGTGAATGATGCCGTTCCCACTGTGTTCGCCAATTAAAGACTGCGAAATTCATCCGCACACGGCCTGGCCACCCAACGTTTTTCTGCACTTAGCCTTCCATCTCAGAAACGTAAATCTCTGATCGGGGGATGTTTACTCGCCCGGTAACAACGCATTCGCTGAAAGTATACAGCTAAGCAATCAGCACAGTGCACAACTGTAGCCATCGGGGCTCAAACCCGTAAATACCTGGTTTCTGGGGGATCCAAAACGAAAAGCTTCACAAAAACGATACTGATACTAATGACAGTCGCCACACCCACGCCTCTTCGTTGAGCAACCACGGTTCAACACAAGATAGCTTTGCATCCCATTCCGTCCTGAAGGTGGCCTATTCCAACATTGTGACCTTCAACACGTTAATGACGGAGTTAGGATTGAGAAGCATCTTGATGCTTCCTGTACCGCCTAGCACCAGTTCGTCAGCGGTAATGTTGCCGAGCACATAGGCATTACCTCCGGAGTTGCCCTGAAGTTGTAAGAACGCCCTGAAACCGGCAGGTGGGTCAGAACACCCAGTGCCCGTGCCTGAAGAATTGCAGTTGTGGAAATACATGTTTCCAGAGAGTACCAGGCCACCGCCGCCGTTCATGTTCGGCTGTGCCTGGTTGTCGGCGTCGGCATTCGCACGATCCTGATAGAACAGCATGCCCCGAACGCTCCCGCTGGTCTCCGCTTGAGTGTTGAGAGTGGCGCCTATGTAAGTTCCTTTACCCGTGCACGGACCGAGCAGCACGTTGCCATCGACCGCAGTCGGCAGCGCAAGGTCGGCGGGGGGGGCGGTACCGCCGGGACAAATGGCGTTAGACGTTGAAAAAGAACCAATCGTGTGCCCGCCTTGGGCATGACCAGAGTTAGAGCCAAAATACACAGAAGCGTGGTTCCCCGCACCGGTTCCGGTGAGATAGAACGTCACACCTTTGCTACCATCGCCCGCTAGCGTACTCGGACGCACCACCCCGTTAGTACCCACAGAGAGACCGTACCGGCATCCCGACCCCGGCGGCTTCGGTGTTATACACCCGGTACCTGGTTCCCCGCAGACATCAGTATGCGGACTGGTGGGCTTCATATAATAAAGTCCCGGCACAAAGATCGCAGTTTTGTGTTCTACGAGGATCGAACTTGTGTATAGCCCGGGTTGATATTCAACGCAACCCTTGTTGTCGGGGCAACCGTCAACGTTTTGGGCAACGCTCACTGGAGTTGTGTTGGTTGGCGACAGCGCCGGTTGAGTCGGAATTGAAAGCTGGGCATACGGATCCTGGATAGGAGAACCGGGCCCCCAAGAGTTCCCACTAAACCCTCCAGGGGCAGCTTTGGGCGCCCCAAATACACCGAAGTCGCTTCCGTTGAAGCTAGGTCCCCCCTTACTAAGATCGATTGTCGGCCCACTGGCACTACAGCCACCGGCCGCATTGGTCGTCGCCGCAGCGCAGGTAGTATTGTTAGAGTTGACTTGGACACTCCTGGGAGGCCCGCCCACGATTTGCACGGTTGCGCTTCCGCTAAGTTGAAACGCATGTGAGCATGATGGATTGAGCACAATGATCGGAACTGGCGAGTTGGCCTGCTGCAACCCGCACGTAGCCGTGGCCGCCACATCCATGCTGGTCCTGCCCATCAGCAGGCCCGCGAAGCCGAGACTCATTCGATCCAGAACATTTACTCGAATAAATGGCGTTGGCGCCAGCGAGGCGGGTGGTGTGGTCACGCCTGGCACAGCTCCTGGGAACGTGATGAGGACATCACTCGAAGCCCTGCCCGCCACCCGCCCACTTCCGTCATAGCCGTTCAGCTGGGCGTATTGGCAAACAGCGGAAGTCGGTGCCTGGGCGCAAGTAAATTGCGCCGGAGGAGAACCTGCGGGGAAGCCACCCAAGTTATTGCCCTGCGCATTGACCAGCAAATCCATGGCGCCAGCGACGCACGCGGAGTCGGCGGCGGCTTGTGCCCACTGGCGGTGATAATGTGCGTTAGAAAAATCGATGGCAAGGCCGAGCCCCCCGAGAAGGACTAGCCCCAGAACGAGTATTACGAGGATAGTGGTTTGGCCGCTTTCAGCGGAACACATGGTTCTTCCGGCTTTGCCTTCCATAGCTGTTTGTCTCCGACTATCTCGTTTAATAAATGATGCGCCCTTCCGAAGCTGCTCTCACGGTCACATTTGGCCAACTGAATCCGAAAAGCGGCTGGTACGGATAAGCAACCGTCACGCGGACAAGACAAGAAGGGTTGTTGGAACTGCAAGCCGTTCCATTTGCACTATTGGGGTTGTAGTCCACTGCAATGTGACTGGCCGTGATGGCATGAAAGGACAGCCTGGCATAGTTCAGGGCAGCAGTTTTCACGTTGGCGCCGGCGGAATCCATACAGGTAACGCCAGTTCCACCAGGGCCGCTGCACCCGGCAGCGCCCCTTCCAGTTCCGTGTACGATGGCGTAACGCACCCCGGCCTTGGCCGAATCCGCCAGCACCACGTAGGTGTGAATAACCCCAATCAACTGAAGAATTGAAAGAATAAAAACCATCAGGAACACGACCATCAGCGCAAATTCAATTGCGGCTTGTCCCGCGCTGTCGACGTTCCGTTTCATGCTCTGAGCATCCTGTTTCTCAATTTATCTCGCGCATAGATACCTGGCGATGAAAGGTGCACGTTGTGCCGCCCCCAGCGCTCGCACTGCAAAGCCCAGACGGTATTAATCCCAGGCTCCAAATTCTTCCCGGGATTATGGGATTGAAGGTGTATTTCACATCCACGCGATTCAATACAAAGGAGGGCGCTTCTGGGTCGGCAGCCGCCGCCGAACCGGTGAAAGTGGCGCTGCCAAAGCTGGTACAACCCGCCACTCCGCTGCTATTTATTGACACTGTCTGAGAACAGACCTGTACCGAAGCCGTTGTCGGAGCATTAATCGCGCCGGTCATGTCGCGACGCGCCAGATAACTAACCGAAGTATTGGTGGTAATCGGGCCGGCGTTGGCTAATGCTGAAGCGGCTGGAGTCTGGAATCCCATGATGGAGTATTCCGCTGCCACTCGGGGCGCGGCCGCCAGATTTATTGCCATCAGGTAGACGTAGCCCATGTTTACTGCATTCAGAACAACCAGCAGTAACAGCGGCATGGCCAGGACCGTCTCAATTATGGCCTGCCCTGATTCAGCTAATCGATTCTTCTGAAAGCGCATTTCAATCCCTCAAACGGCGCGAGCGCGCAAAGCGTATTCCCGGAAATCCGGCTCGGTGCTCTTTGGCCCTTGGTGTGTGCTCTCGTCATCGTCCAATGAATATTCGGTAATGTTCAACTGGTTGAGTAGCCGATGCAGATAGCACCGGCTGATGCCCAATTCCTTGGCGGCTTTCAGCTTGTTGCCCGTATGCATGCGCAGCGCCGAGCGCACCAGTTCGCGTTTAAAGCTGCGTAATGCGTGGTGGAACGTTCCCGCTTGAATTTCCTCTGGAATCTTGAGTCCCTTGAGCTCCGCGGGCAAATCTTGCACAGCCAAATGCATGTTGCCATTGGCCAGCACCAGACTGCGCTCGATCACGTTCTGCAGCTCGCGAACATTACCCGGCCAATCGTGCCGGGCGAGTGAACTCAAGAACCCGGGGGTAAGTGAGCGGCCAGGCTTGTTGTGGGCTTTGGCGAAAACACGTAGGAAGTACTCCGCCAACAGCGGAATGTCCTCGCTCCTCGCCCGCAGCGGCGGCATGTGGATGCGCACCACGGAAATTCGGAAATACAAGTCCTCGCGAAACGTGCCTTCCTGCACCATTTTTTCCAGATTGCGGCTGGTAGCGCAGATGATGCGCGCATCAATCTGCTGGGCCACATTTGATCCCAATCGCTCCAGGCTTCTTTCCTGCAATACGCGCAAAAGCTTCGCCTGCAAGGGCAGGGCGAGATCACCGATTTCATCCAAAAAAATCGTTCCCCCCTTGGCTTCTTCGAAACGTCCGCGGCGGCTTTGAACGGCGCCAGTGAACGCTCCTTTTTCGTGGCCGAATAGCTCGTCTTCGATCAGCGACTCGGGAAAGGCGCAAGCCGAAAAAGCCACAAAGGGTTTGCTGGCCCGTTGACTCAGCCTGTGGACGGCCCGGGCCACCAGGCTTTTGCCCGTGCCGCTTTCACCGGTTATCAGTACGCTGGTATGGAAAGGAGCGACTTTGCCGATCACTTCGTTGACTTGTTCCATGGCCTTGCTGTTGCCGAGCAATCCCTCGACACGGCTCGAAAGAAACTTCTGGGCTGCAGCCAGGTCTCGCGCCAGCGTGGAACGGCGGTAAGCACCATCGAGAGCAAATTTCAGGGCGTGAACATCGAGAGGCTGTGGCAGGAAGTCGACCGCACCTCGCTGCAGAGCCTCTACGGCCGTTTCGCGACGCATGTCCCAACTGTAAGCGATCACAGCGGGCAACTCGACCTGTTCCGACGCTTCTCTCAGCAGGGAGAAGGGCGCGTCGGTGATTGAATTGCTATTTAAATCGAGATTCAGCAGGACCAGAGGCGCCTCGTTAACCTGGATCCGCGCAATTCCCTCCGACACAGTCGAGACCCGCTGCAACAGATAGCTTTCGCCAAGAACTTTTTGCAGAACCCGTCCGAAAGCTTCGTCAGGATCGATAAGGAGAATCCGTTTTTGCGCACGACTTACGTCTGACAACCGAATGTCCTTTCCGCACCCGGCCGCAACTGCGGCCAAACGCACCTACATATCAATAGATAATAATTCCGGAAGGCTTGCCAGACGCACGGCGTCGTCTCAGAGCCGCAATTTTCCGTCACATCCTGGGGGGAAGCACGGACCGGCGTACAACCCAGCCTCCGCGCTCGCCCTACAGTTTGCACATTGAGAACCAAAAGGTCAATAGCTAAAGCCTTGACAGCCCACGACTTTTTCAATTTCTAGACTCAATAGTGACAAAACTTTGCATCTGCTGTGTAAAGTTTCGGTCACGGTTTTTCCGGCTGGCTGGAGACGAACCGATACAGTCGGAGTCTCCGGTTGCTGGGTGACTCGGAACTGGAGTTTGGGCGAGTCCTCTTTCTCAATCCGATCGTGGGGCTCCCGGGGGAAGATCGGTTGGCAGTGCAATTGCTCCATTCTGGTGGGCGTCCCAAGACTTTGTCATTCCAGAGCCAAACCGACATCGATGACGCAGCACTGACCAGCGTTCCCGGTCTTGTTGACACGGAGTTCCTCCCGCAAGCGCCTGAAAAGGCAGTTCGCTTTTGGTTGCGTAAGGGACCTTCATTCCTCCTGGTTCTGACAGTTCTCATTGTCACCCTCGAATTTATGATGGCGCGTGGCGGAATGAGCGATCCTGATATCTGGTGGCATCTGCGCAACGCCGAGTATCTGTTTCAGACGCACCACCTTCCTCACGTTGATACATATTCGTTTACCGTCGCCGGACAACCCTGGATGAACCACGAGTGGTTAGCCGAAATTCCGTTTTATTTGGCTTGGCGTGCGGGTGGATTAGCAGGAATTAAAGCAATCTCAATCGTCATCATCGAAGTCATTTTCTTGTTGCTTTTGTACTTGACGCAAAAGGAGAGCGGGAATTTCAAAGCCTCCGTGGTAGCGGTTGCTCTCTCCACTTTTCTGGCCAAGGTTTCCTTTGGCCCGCGCACTATTTTGTTCGGCTATTTGTACCTCATGGTCCTGCTGTTAATCCTGCAGCGTTTCCGGCAAAAGGGTAGCGCTCCACTCTGGTTAATTCCGCCGCTCTTCTGCCTGTGGATCAACACCCATGGATCCTGGTCGCTGGGTGTGATCGCATTTGGCATTTTCGTCGCCGCAGGACTCGTCGAGGGAAAATGGGGCCAACTGCATTCCGAAAAATGGACACCCGCACAGTGGCGCAAACTGCTCCCGGTAGGATTGGCGAGTGGAGCCGCGCTGTTCGTCAATCCATTTGGATACCGTTTGGTGCTCTACCCGCTCGACTTGGCGTTCCGGCAGAAGCTCAATATTGCACATGTTTCCGAATGGGTTTCAGTAGATTTTCACGATTTACGAGGCCGACTAGTTTTTCTACTGATAGTCACGCTTCTTTTAGGCAGTTTGCTGCGAAAGCGCCGCTGGAATCTGGCAGAGTTGGGCTTGCTGCTGTTTGCACTTTACAGCGGCCTTAGTTACATCCGCTTTCTATTTCTGCTGGGAATCGTGGCGGCGCCGGTGATTGCGAAAATACTGGATTTCGCGCCGCCCTACCGGCTCGAAGAGGACACGCCCCTTTTCAACGCTTTCGTGATCCTCCTAATGGTCGCAGGCATACTTTATTACTGGCCAGGTTCGGCGGAACTGCAACGTTCCTTGGAGAAGGATTACCCAACGCAGGCGCTGCCTTACTTGCAAGCTCATCCTCCCAACGGAAACGTTTTGAACTTCTACTTGTGGGGTGGATATCTGGGCTGGAATGATCGTGACCTGAAGGTTTTCCTCGATAGCCGCGTGGACATCTTCGAATACGCGGGTGTGTTAAAAGACTATTTCGAAGTGTTGGGAATACAGAATTCCAAAGCTGTTTTCGACAAGTACGAGATTCGGTACATACTTTTCCCCCAAAAAGAGATCATTACGTATACGCTGGAGCACGATCCGGAATGGAAAGTTCTCTATCGGGATTCAATGACGGTTCTGCTGGAGCGGGTAGATGCTGATTCCCGAGCAGATCTCGATGTCACACAACATACCTCGCAGTAGCGGAACCAGGGGAACAGTATCCCTTAGCAAAGCGTTAGCGCGGCGTAAAGGTAGGCTTTTGAGACGATGAATTCACAAATCGAGATGTTTCTCGGAAAGCACTTCAAGGCGATTGTTCTGATTCTCATCGCCAGCGCGGTTTTCACGTTCGTCTCCATCAAAGAAACCTTCCGCCTCCGCCCGGAGATGCCCCAACAGTTTATTGATACCAGTGTGCCCACGCAACGGTCTACGGAGGAAAGAATTGCCAGAGCGTACTGGGACTGTACCACGCTGCACATCCAGGGAAAGTATGTCCACGAACAACGTCTTCCCGAAGAGCCCCCTAGCGAATTCGCGATCGCCCTTCCCGATCCTGGGCAGGATACGCCCGACCCCTCCAGCCGCATTCGCTATTGGCGCAGACTACGATCCGTGTGGTACGCGCCCGAGAGTTGGCATAAGACATACGAATGGGATTTCAACTGGGTGACGGAGTGGACAGAGACAACCCAGAGATGGCTGAATAACCACGTGCCGGGACTAAACAACAACTCTGCTACGTGAACCGCGTTGGAAAGCGGCTATGGCGAAAACTCCAATATCGCAACCGTCAAAAATGCGCCCCCTAATCGTATTAGCGATCGCATGCCTACTGCTGTTTGAACTTGGAGTGCTAATGGCCGGCTGGCAACACTCACTAAAGGGAAACGGCGATTTCTCTGCCTTTTACCGAACCGCGGTGATGGCCAGGTCGGGTCAGCTTCACAATCTTTATGATGCCGACACGCAAGTTCTTTTTGATCGCAATGTCTTCCCTTCTCTTCAACGATACCCGCCATACTTTTTCTATCATCCGCCGTACGAAGTTCCCTTGCTGCTGCCTCTGGCTTTCGTATCATACCAAGGTGCGTTTTGGCTTTGGACCGCGTTTTCGTTTCTGCTGCTCGTGGTGTCGGGCTACGTTTTGGAGTTCGAATTTCAAGACCTGCGGCGCGTATCTGGAATTCCGTTAGCTCTTCTGATATTGACGTGTTTTCCAGTCGTCATGATTTTGCTTCAAGGGCAGGACTCAGCTTTACTGCTCCTGCTTGTGGCGCTGGCTTTTCGACAATTTGAACGAAAACGAGATGTGTCATGCGGCATTCTGCTCGGACTTGCTTTGTTCAAGTTTCAGTTCATCGCTCCCCTGGTTGTCATTCTCGCATTCCGGCGCAGAGTGAAACTTATTTCAGCTTTCCTCGCTACGGCCGCGGCCGTGCTAGGCGTGTCGTGGATGCTGGTGGGAACTGCAGGATTGAGGCTCTACTGGCAACTACTGGGCAACCACACACCGGAGATGGTCTGGCGCATGCCGAATGTTCGGGGTTTGGTTGAGTCACTGGGGGGTCCGCCAACTCTCTCAGTTGCACTCTCGTTATGTCTAGTGCTTTGGTGCGGCTGGGCAGTGGCCCGCATGGAGAGCGGTGCATTTCCCTTAGCAATTTTATGCGCCGTGCTGGTCAGCTATCACGGTCACGTCTACGACTATGTGCTACCGGTCATACCGGTTCTCTGGATACTGAATCGCGCGGTTTGCACTCAGAGTTCGTTATGGAGCTTTTGGCCGGCAATGTTCTTCCTGATGACGCCGGTTTACGTGCTTTTGACGCGCTATCAAGCTACGTGGGTGTTCGCACTTCCCTTGTTGCTGCTCGCCTTCACTATCTCCCATCCGCGAAAGATACTAAGTCGTTATCCCATCCCCGTGCGGGAGGCGGTGCCGTGAGGACTCAAGCACTACCGTACGCGAACTCAGACGTTGGTCGGCATCCACGGTTTCATGAAGTCATTGCCGCCTTGTTGCCGCTGTTGTTAGGGGGCGAACTCCTGCTTTGGATTGTGATGGTACCAGTCGGACTGCGTGGACAAGCAGACTTCGCTATGTTCTACACCGCAGGTTACATGGTGAGAATCGGACAGAGCGGGCAACTCTACAACTACGATGTGGAGACGCGATATCAGAATCAATTGGTCTCGAAGACGCCCGCTCCATACACTCATCTGCCATACGAAGCTTTACTATTCGCACCAATTTCGTTCTTGTCCTACCGGGTCGCTTATTGGTTGTTTCTGCTCGTCAATGTGGGCTTTGCGATCTTCGCCGTGTTGCTGATATCGCCGGCCGGGTCAGGGTGGCCGTCGGCTGTCATTCTCGCTTCATTTTTTCCGGTCTCGGCGGCGATTGCCGATGGCCAGGATTCCATCATGCTGCTAACAATTGCCTGTGCGGCATGGTTGCTTTTTTCAAAGAAGCAAGAATCGCTTGCCGGCGGTTTGCTGGCGCTAGGCCTGTTCCGCTTTCAGATCGTCTTACCGATCGTCGGCCTGATGTTTTTGTGGAAACGTTGGCGCTTTCTCGCCGGATTTGCGCCCTGTGCCGCACTGGTCTTAGTCTTCTCCGGATGGTTGGCGGGATTCGACCAGTTAGGGGTCTATGGTTCTCACGTCCTTTCTCTAGGCGCGGTTTCTGGGCAGGAGACAGGCTATTCGCTCTCCGCAAGTCAATCGCAACGTATGGTAAGCCTGCGTGCGCTTTTTACTAACATTCTACCAAGCGGACATCTGGCGCAGATCATTACTTTGTTTGCCTCGATTGCACTTCTTCTATGGGTGGCAAGCCGCGGCCGTACTCTCGGTCGGAAGCACCAGTTTGCGCTAGCCATTGCATTCAGTGTTTTGGTCAGCTATCACCTGTTCGTTTACGACTTGGCAATTTTGCTGATTCCGATGGTGGCAGCCCTTGAATTGACACGGGACACACAATCGCGAGCAGCGCAGGCTGCCATTCTTATTCCGTTGCTAACTGTGCCTGCGGGCATTCTGTGGCGTCCATTCCTACTCTCGCTGCCGTTGCTTGCTTTCCTGTTCGCGATGACATACGCATTCCGCATGCACGCGGAGCGGGCTGGAGAGGAACTCGTCGAACGCGGCAGCTACGCTGCTCTTGACGGTGTTCCGTCGTGAAACCATGCTTTTTCTGATTGAAATCTGTTTGGGTGCAATCGCGATTGGTCTGGCATATATCGCTCCCAGTCTCGGCGCGAGTTGGTTCGCGAAATGCGAACTGTACCTGGGTCGCTTGTCGCGGAAACGCACTCTGGCAGTGGTGACAGCGGGCATTCTGGCATTAGCGGTACGAGCCATCATCCTGCCCTGGCTACCGGTTCCGCAGCCCTCGATGCACGATGAGTTCAGTTACCTCCTGGCTGCCGACACATTCGTGCATGGGCGCATTGCCAATCCGCCGCATCCGATGTGGACCCACTTCGAAACCTTCCACGTAATCTTTCAGCCGACGTACGCTTCGATGTACCCGCCGATGCAAGGTTTGATTTTGGCGGCGGGAAGAATTCTCGGAAATCCATTCGTGGGCGTGTGGTTCAGCGTGGGTCTAATGTGCGCGTCCATTTGCTGGATGCTACAAGCATGGCTGCCGCCCGGGTGGGCATTGCTAGGAGGCCTTCTTCCAGTAACGACCTTCGCTGTCTTCAGCTACTGGGACAATAGCTATTGGGGCGGCGCACCCGCCGCCATTGGAGGAGCGCTGGTTTTGGGGGCATTGCCACGGATTATGCGGCATCATCGCGTGCGAAATGCGCTGATGATGGGCCTGGGCCTGGCGATACTTGCCAACAGCAGGCCTTACGAAGGACTTATTCTCAGCTTGCCGATTGCCGTGTTTTTAGCGATATGGATGTTGAAGAACAACAACCTGCCGCGGGCCCAGTTAGTCCGGCAAGCAATCGTTCCGTTGGGACTCGCACTCGCCGTTGCAGCCGGAGGAATGAGCTATTACTTCTGGAGGGTCACCGGAAGCCCTTTCCGGATGCCTTATCAGGTTAACCGTGCGACATACGCAATCGCGCCATATTTTTTTGGGCAGAAAGTTAAATCGCAGCCCACTTACAATCATGCCGCAATTCAAGGTTTCTATCTCGATGTGGAGTATCCGCAATATCTCCAGACTCGCACTCCTTATGGCTTCCTGCTAGAGGCGTTACGCAAGGTGGGCATAATCTGGCTTTTTTACATCGGCCCTCTGCTTACTATTCCTCTGTTCACGCTGCCTTGGATCCTGCGCGACCGGAGAATCAGGCTGTTGCTGATTGCAGGCGCGATCTCGCTCGCGGGCAGCGCAATCGTCATTTACTTCATGCCTCACTATATCGCTCCTGTCACATGTGTGATTGTGGCGGTCGTGGTACAGGGCATGCGGCATCTGCGAGCCTGGCGCTGGCAAGGTAAGGCCAGCGGACTTTTCCTGACGCGCGCAATTGTCTTGATTTGCGTGCTCATGATGCCGTTCAGAATCTGGACGCTCGTCGTGGAGGCCAAATCAAACAGGCCAGATATAGGACGGGAACGCTCGGAGGTGCTTAGTAAACTCAATTCCTTGCCAGATCGTCAGTTGGTTCTGGTCAGATACAAGCCCAATCACGATACGCGGGCTGAATGGGTTTACAACGAGGCGGAAATAAACAGCGCGAAAGTGATTTGGGCCAGGGACATGGGAATAGCAGGAAACGAAGAGCTGATTAGATATTTCAAAGATCGCAAAATATGGCTGCTGCGAGCGGACGACAATCCGCCCGAGTTATCGCCCTACTCCAATCGCGCCGCCATGGCCGGAATGAACCGGCCGGAGATGAAAATATCCAACTAGAGGCGGGCCAGGTTCGAATCATGCAGACGGTTACAACGACGGAGTCCAGGGAAACCGAAAGCGCAGCTGGGTCTCTCACTCTGGACCAGCACACACATAAGTCTTCCGCGCCCCAGTCTTCGAACGTAGGGGCACGGCCAAAACGCAACCAGTCGTTGGACGTCCTGCGTTGCGTCGCCATACTATTGGTGCTCGGGCGTCATCTCGATTACTATCCGCTGTGGTCAAAAATTGGCTGGATTGGCGTGGATCTTTTCTTCGTCCTTAGTGGTTTCCTTGTGTCCGGATTGCTGTTCCATGAATTCAAAGAACACGGCAGTATTGATTTCCGTCGGTTTATCCTGCGTCGGGGCCTAAAGATTTGGCCGGCATTTTACACATACATCCTGATCACGGCGGCTTTGGTTGCATTCATTCAGCACTATCGCGCCGCGGCTTTTCCCTGGCGCCAATTCATTACTACATCGCTCTTTCTGCGAAATTACTTTCCCAACGACTCCCGTTTCTTTGACCATATTTGGTCACTTGCGGTGGAAGAACATTTTTATCTGATTCTTCCGTTGGTATTGTTTATTTTGCTCGTCTCACGCAATCGCTCAAAGAAATTGTTCGCTACTATTCCGTTCATCTTTGTGATTACTTCCGCGGTTTGCCTGGCTCTCAGAGTATTTACGCAGCCTCTCGGCACCTATTATTGGACGACACACACAAGGATCGACAGCCTGTTCGCAGGAGTCACCGTTGGCTACTTCTACCATTTCAAGCCACAATGGTTTCAGAAAATGACGGGACACTATGCGCTCGGCATAGCGTTTGTCTGTTGTATCCCATCGGCATTCCTCGAGGCGGACTCTCGCAGTATGCAGACCATCGGCTTGACGTTTCTTTATATAGGCTTCAGCTTCCTGCTCGCCTGGTCGGTCGTGAGGACACCTAAGACGCGATTGGGCGTTTGGATGGCCCGGACTGCGGCCGGCGTAGGATTCTATTCGTATTCCATCTATCTGTGGCATCGTCTCATTGCGTTCGTGTTATCACCTCGCCCCTCATTCGCGGCGTTTTGGACATACATAGCTCTGGCCATCGGAATCGGGATATTAATGTCGAAGTTGGTTGAAATGCCTGCGTTGCAACTACGCGAAAAGTGGAAACTAACGGCATGAACCAGAGGTATGGAGTTCAAACCGTCGACTCGCCTCGAGCTAGTTCGAGAGTGGCGGAACGCACCATCACAAAAGTCGAGTTTGGGGTCAATGAGACCACGCTCGTCTTCTTGGGAGCAGCGGTGTTGTTATTTTCGTCTGTGTTTTGGACCGCCAACGGACGCAATCTGGAAAAAATCGACTTCTCGGTCACCTATCTTGGCGCGCGCATGGTCCAACAGGGGCAAGGCGCGAAGCTTTACGACCTCACGGAACAAGTAAAGTTAAGATCGGCGCTGTACGAGCATCCAAATCCGCTTATTTACGAACATCCGCCGTTCGAGGCTTTACTGTTGTCGCCGCTTGGAGCCCTGCCATACAAAACTGCTTACCTGATCTGGGGCTCGATAAATGCCATGCTCTGGCTGGTGCTGCCTTATGTGCTCCGACCATATGCCCCAGTGCCTGGAGATGAGCTCGCTTACCTCGCTCTCTGGTTCATTTTTGCCCCGCTTGGAATCGCGCTATATCAGGGTCAGAGTTCAATCGTTCTGCTGCTGGTTTACATTCTCACCTTCATCAATTTGAAGGGGCGTCGCGACTTATTGGCCGGAGTGTTCCTGGGCTTAGGTTTATTCAAGTTTCAATTCGTAGTGCCCTTTGCTCTGATTTTCCTGCTGCGCAAGAAGTGGCGATTCCTGGCCGGCTTCGCACTGACTGCGACATTGCTAGGTGCGCTTTCTCTGGTGGCAGTGGGCTGGCAGGGAATAACGAGCTATGTGCGGTTACTGCTGAGCATCGGAGGCAACCCGGGAAACGTCTCTTACGGTTCGGCGGTTGACATGCCTACCTTGCACGGATTCGTATACGCGCTTTTGAGCCGGACAGTCGGCGTCAGAGCCATCAGCATTGTGGTGGCGGCGATCTCAGTTCTTCTAATCGTGTTTACGGCAGCACGCTGGGCACAGGCAGAGCGTGCGGCAACGGATAATTCTTTCGATCTGGTTTTCGCGGCTGCAATCGCGATGTCTCTGATGACTGGATTGCACATGTTCACGCATGACTTCAG